>Ga0208496_1000960_pt1 | contig 10456 bp, 11 predicted proteins | sample CryBogmetaGMA2M_FD_184552 | JGI IMG/M metagenome (GOLD analysis project Ga0208496, IMG submission 184552) | Freshwater microbial communities from Crystal Bog, Wisconsin, USA - MA2M (SPAdes) | ecosystem: Environmental > Aquatic > Freshwater > Lake | place: Crystal Bog, Wisconsin, USA | collected... | reverse complement strand
GTGTGTCGGGAAGCCCAGGAAAAAGGGGCTGAAACTTCCGCCTGAAGTGGAGATCACGCTACTGGGTGAGGAGGAGATCGCGAAGGTGCATGGGGAGTTCCTTGATGATCCGACGCCGACCGATGTGATTACCTTCGAGCATGGAGAAATCCTGATCGGGGTTCCCATTGCCGCGGCGAATGCCAAGAAGTTCCACCATCCAGCAGACCACGAGGTCGCGCTCTGTGCGATCCATGGCCTCCTTCATCTGCTTGGCTACGATGATCTGACCGAGAAAGAGCGGGTGATCATGCATGCCAGGCAGGAGGAGATTTTGAAGGAAGCCCTGCTTGGGGCGTGCTAGTGTCCCCTGCATGAGCCAAGCCGCCATCCAACAGGAGCAGGTCGACTCCGGGAGTGATCTCGGGGTGATTGTTCGTGCGGCCGAGCTTTGCAATCCCTTCCTCGATGCGCTGGGTGAGGTGACTCTTGAGGTCCGTGGCCCGGTGGCCGCCTCGGTGGTGAACTGGAACGCCGCCCTCTTTTCCCCGTTGATCAGGCCCGCTCTGGCTGACGTGCGGAGGGAGTATTCGCTCGGAGGGAATCTGGAGATTGCCGGGATCGATTGCCGGCTGGAGGCTCTTCTTCCTAAGCATCTTTCCCTACAGAGCCGCACGGAGGGGAAGCGTCTCATCGGCCAGCTTCTGCCGCCCCGTGGCGACCGGATGCTGGAGCGCTACCGCACGATGGTCCTCGCCGGCGATGCCCCTGGGCACCTTGCCGTGATCCACGCGCTCCGAGCCGCACTCTTCAGCTTGCCTCCGCGTGTGATGGAGGGGGCCTATCTCCTCCAAGAGGGAATGGGTGCTGGCCTCGACGGGCGTGACATCTCAAGGTTCCTGATCCTTGGCATTCTCGGTCGGGAGGAGGTTGAGGCCTCCATTTCCATCGTCTGATCATGGCGAAGCCCGATCTGCTCGAGTCCCCGGAGACGGATCTCCGGCATGAACTTGACCGCCCATGGCAAGTGGTCGTCCACAACGATCCGGTCAATCTCATGAGCTATGTGACGATGGTCTTCCGGAGGGTTTTCGGATGGACCTCTGAGAAAGCCGAGCAGCACATGATGGAAGTCCATCACAAGGGCCGTTCGGTCGTCTGGAGCGGTGACCGGGAGAAGGCGGAACTCTATGTGCAGCAACTGCACGGATTCCTCCTGCTCGCCACGATGGAGAAGGCGTCATGATCTTTGATCCAGGCGCCGACGGCACGCCCCGTTTTACAGGGATTCATCCCCTGCTCGCCGAGTTGCTCCGCGCCACGGCGCTCGATCCGTGGGAGCGCTGCCCCTCGGGAAGCTCCCGTCTGCTCCCGCGTCCCGGTGACGAGGAGGAGCTCTGCCACGATTGGGAGGATCATGTGCAACCGGAACTCCGGCGCCATTTTGACAAGGAGCGTTCGGTCGTGGCCGCCGACCTCGAGGGACTCAAGGAGGAAGAAAGGAAGACTCCGGCCAAGGGGGAGCCCGGCAAGCAGGCGACCTGGTCGCTGGAGATCCCGCGCGATCATTCGGAGGCGTGGCTCACGACGCTCAATGCTCTCCGCCTCTCGCTTGCCGAGGAACACGGACTCACCGAGTCGGATCTTTCCCAAAAACAGGATCCCGATTTCACCACGGAGTGTGGGATCATCCTAATGCAGGTGAACTTCTATGCCTTTGTCCAGGAGTGCCTCCTCCTTGTCCTCGACGAGCGTGGCGGGGGTGACGCGTGATGGAACAGGCGCGGGCTATCCTGCTGCGGCGGTACCGCTTTTCCGAAAATAGTCTCGTTGTGGTCTGGCTGACCGACCGCCATGGCAAGGTGAAGACTGCCGTTCGTAGCGCCACCAAGCCGGGGAGCCCCTTTGCGGGCAGGCTCGAGCTCTTCACCATGGCGGAGATTTCCTTCAAGCATCCGAAGAGCGGCGACTTGCACTCGCTCAGCGAGGTGGTAGTCTCTATGGAAGAGGTACTTCCGGCAACCTATGCCACGATCCTCTCCGCCTCCTATTTTGCAGAACTCTGCGATCTCTTCACCGAGCCGATGCATCCCGTGCCCGAAGTTTTCAGCTTGCTGGAGAGGGCCTGGGGCTTCTTGCGCGGGAACCAGCCGGTGAAACGTGCCGTGGAGCATTTCGAATCGGAACTCGCCAAGGCGCTCGGAATTCATGATCCCTCGATTCCTGCGTACCGTTCCCTGGCCTCCGTGGCGCACAAGCTTCCGGAGAACCGTTCCCGCCTGCTGGCTCAGATCTCATGAAGAGAAAACCTTGGGTTTTTTTCCTCGTTCTGCGGCTGGAACTCCTCGCGCTCTTCCTGATCTCGCTACATGCATCCGAGGGGACACCCACAGGGCGCAAGGAAGCGGTGAACCAGTACTACTCCTTTTGGAAGGGAAAATACCTGATCCCTTCCGTGCGGTTTCCCGGGGAGTGGAAGGTCAACTACGATGGCATGGGGGCAACGGTCTCGGAGGCGATGGGGTATGGCATGCTCATCACGGCCTGCATGGCCGACACCGATCCGGAGGCCAAAAAGTATTTCGATGGACTCGATGCATTCCGGAAGCATTTTCCCTCCAGCATCAATCACGCCTGCATGTGCTGGAAGATCCCAGCTGACGAAAAGCCGCGTAAGGATGACAGTGCGACTGACGGTGACCTCGATATGGCTTACGCCCTTCTGCTAGCGCATCAACGATGGGGAGAGGGGCGATATCTTTCCGAGGCCAAAAGTCTGATCGGGAACATTGCTTCCTCCCTCGTGAGACCTGATTTCTCGCTTCGGCTCGGGGATTGGGATGACAAGCCGGGCCGGATGCGCCCTTCCGACTTCATGCCGACCCATTTCCGGGCATTCGGTGCAGTGACAGGCGATCCGGTTTGGGAGAAGGTAGAGGGCCGGGGCTACGCCATTCTCGGAGAGTTGCAGGAAGGGTTTGCCTCCAAGACGGGTCTTGTACCTGACTTTGCGGTTCAAAAGGAGGGCCGATGGATTCCTGCAAAGCCCGGGTTTTTGGAGGGCCGTGATGATGGAGACTACTACTACAATGCCTGCCGTGTCCCCTGGCGTATCGGCTGGGCAGCACTGGCCCTGGATGACGCGCGAGCCAGACAATTCCTGAAACCGTTCATGGGGTGGGTGAGTGCAACCATCCCCTCGCTGGAGGAGTTCAGGTCCGGCTATCACTTGGAGGGATTGCCTGTGAGGAACAGCGATTTTGACACAGCCTGTTTCATCTCCCCAATCGGAGTTGCGGCGATGGCTCTGCAAGAATGGAAATGGGGGGATGCGGTTTTTACCTATGCCGAAAAGAAACACGAGGAGTACTACTCGGACTCGGTGAACCTCCTCTGCATGATCCTGATGTCTGAAAAGACAGAAAAACTACAGTGGCGACCCTAACGGGATGATCCTGCTCAATGTCCCCTTTGCAGGCTCTGCAGTTTCCTTGCGGAAAGGAAAAATGCCGCTGATCGCGGCATGGCAGTCGAACCCGTGTTACTCCCGTGCTCGGAAATTCCGTTGGCATACGATTATGGCTGTGTCTATGCCTACGCCATCCTGCTAAGGAAGTATCGCTGCTCGGAGAACAGTCTTGTCGTGATCTGGTTCACAGACCGCCACGGCAAGGTGAAGACGGCCGTCTGTAGCGCCACCAAGCCGGGGAGCGCCTTCGCAGCGCGCCTCGAGCTTTTCACCGAGGGGGAGATCTCAGGGAAAAATGCCCCGACACGCGCGGTGTCGAGCACTTTGAGGCCGAGTTGGCCAAGGTACTCGGGATCCACGATCCCTCCCTCCCGGCGCACCGATCACTGGCATCGGTGCTGAGCAGGATTCCCGAGAGCAGGAGAATGTTGCTCGAGCATATTTCTTGAGTTTCAGAGCGCGCCTCGCGAGAACAAAGGCCTTAACAACAAGAAAAGAACGCCCTGTGCACTCTTCCATCTTTCAGAGAATTAGTATTATTACGCGCGGCGCGGTCCTGGTGACCTTTTTGTGTGTCATGCTGGCAAGGTCGTTTACCTGGGCTGAAGTAGCGAATTCAACCAACAGTCGGTTTCTCCTTCTGGACAGCCGCATTGTCGATCGTGCGGAGAACGCGAAGCTGACGCTGGGAACAGTCAAAAAATCCGAAGCCAACCCGCTCTTCGGGGAAGATAAGCCCTGGGAAAAACGGTTCGATAATTTCTACGGAAACGTGATCCTCGACACGGAAGATGGACTTTATAAATGCTGGTACAGTCCTTTCATCGTCGACTATTCAGCAAAGGGGATGACGCTGGAGCAACGCAATAAATCGTATGTTCCACCCAAAGACAACGATCGCCAGATGGGAATCTGTTACGCTGTCTCCAAGGATGGAATCCATTGGGACAAGCCAAACTTAGGCCTGGTCGATTACGAGGGGAGCAAAGAGAACAACATCATATGGCGCTGGCCGCACGGGGCCGGCATTTTCAAGGATGCTCACGAGACCGATCCCGACCGCCGATACAAGGCCATCTTCCTAAGCACAAGTCTGGTGACAAGCGCCTCGAAGGACGGCCTGAAATGGTCTCCTGTCGCCAAGATGGATGGTGTCAATGCGCGGGGCGACACCCATAACAATGCCTTCTGGGCTCCAACCCTAAACAAATACGTGGCGATCACCCGCACGTGGGGAAAGATGGAGGGCAAGGCGGTGCGGCAGGTTGCAAGGACGGAGAGCGACGATTTTATACATTGGTCCGCGGCCGGAGTTGTGATGAACGGTAGCACGGACACGTTGCAGACATACGCCATGCCGGTATTCTACCATGGCGGTGTGTACTTGGGGTTGGTTGCCATTCACGATCAATCCACCGACAGGGTTTCAACCGAATTGGCCTGGAGCCCCGACACAAAGGAGTGGCATCGCATCGCGGAAGGTACTCCCTTGATCCCGTTCTCGGAAATTCCGTTGGCATACGATTATGGCTGTGTTTATGCCTGCGCCACGCCCGTGTTTCTGGACAATGAGATCCGCCTCTACTATGGAGGCAGTGATTACAAGCATGGTGGATGGCGCAACGGGTGCTTTTGTCTGGCGACCCTCAGGCCCGATGGGTTTGCGGGTTACGAGCCTGTTCTCAAAAACCAACCTGCCGTTATCACAACACGCCCGATCGACTACGCGGGCCAGGATTTACGGATCAGCGCGGATGTGGAGAAGGGTGGGTTGATTACCGTGAATGCAGTTGATAGCGACGGGATGGTCATTTCCAAAGCGCAACCCATCTCGGAAACGGCGACCGATGCCAGCCTGAAGTTTCATGAGCCGTTGAAGCCCGGCAAGATCCGACTTCGTTTTGAGATTGCGGATGCCAAGCTCTATTCGTTCAGCTTTGGTAAATAACACGAAACCGAGAAAGACAACTGTTGGGCCGTTGCGCTCCGACGCGGGTGTGCGAGATTGAATCATGAAAGCTAAGCTCCTGATCACGGGGGCGGGGTCGCGCGGAATCATGACAATTCCGCATAGTTTTTGTGAATGGGAGCCGTCGTGCACCAAAGATGGCGAAGAGTATTTTCTAAGCCGTTTATCATATTACAAAGCGACTAGTGTAAGGTAACCTTGTTCCAAGATGAAGCCGATACACCCCCCGGTTCCGGCAAGAGGTACCAACCGTTTCGTTTTCAGAAAGAGGGAAGGCTTTTCGCTGATCGAACTCCTGATAGTCCTGAACATCCTCGTCTATTTCTTCTGGATGGTCGCGCCGATGCTAAGCTCCATCCTGACGGGGCAGGGGGTTTCGGAAGCCGCCTTTGAACTCTCCTCCGCCGTGGAGAGGGCCCGGAACGAGGCGGTCACACGCAAGACCTATGTCTGGCTCGGCATTCAGGAGGAGGTGCAGGAGGGTAACCTGGGGCTAAGGATCGGAACGGTCTGCTCCAAGGACGGCACCGCCAACACCAACGCTGCCAATATGATGCCCCTCGGAGCTTCCGTCCTGATTGCTAAAGTGGGGCTTGTCGGCATCGGGTCGGCGAACGCCGTGGCTCCTACCGCTTCCGCGGTTGACCTGTTGGATTTCACCGGGGGCACGAAGTTTCAAATCGGGAAAAACTCGTTCGTCCAGGGAAGGACCGTCACCTTCATGCCCTTGGGAGAGGCCGCGATCAATTCGGTTCCCACCACCGCCTCGGGGTTTAATCCCCTGCTCATGCTCGCCCTAAGACAGACGCACGGCACCAATCTTTTCCCCGGCAACGACGTGATCCTGGCCATCGACGGAAGTGTCGGCACACCGGTTCTCTACAGAAAATGAAGTCCCTTTCATCCACGACAAACGGATTTTCACTCATTGAGGTGGTCATCGCCATCGGTGTCGTTGCTTATGTGATTTTCGGGGTGTTCGGCCTTTTGCCCGTGGGGATGAAAACCTTCAGGAACGCCAACCAACAATCCGCGGCCGCCAACGTCATGAACTCCCTTGCCGAGTCGATCCGGTCCGCGGTCACGACCAACGGCTCCGACTATGTCTGGACGTTCAACGGGCAGAGCTTCACCTACACGGTGGGGGGCGGAACGGCGACCAACACTTGGAATTTCCTGACCATGCAGGGGCTGACCGCCAGCAACAGTCTCGACGGACAACTGCGGGTCGTGGCCCTAGTGACGCCCCCTTCCACCCCCTACGGGGAAGGCAATGCCGTACTGAGCGTCGTCTGGCCCGCCGCTGCGAATCCCGTCTGGAACCCTTCCACCCTGAAATGGAGCCGCTCGGAGGGATCCGGCACCATCGGAATCAGGTTTTTGCCCCGCCCCCGGCAGCCATGAACAGGAATTCCCCCATACCATCGGGTGCAGGGACGGGGAACGCCTCCGGACATACCCTCATCGAGGTGCTGGTGGCCGTGAGTGTCCTTGCCCTCCTCGTCGTGCTGATTTTTCAGGTCATCGAGAACATCTTCACCGCCACGCGAAGCCAGAACCATGCGATCGAGGCCGTCGGGTCCGGAAGGCGACTTCTGGATGTGATGACGGTTGATCTCCAGCACGCCGTGGTCAGCAGGGAGGCCACCCTGCTCGCCCCGGTCACGAACGGGGCGGTGATCGTCTCCTTTCTCACCACACGCAGGGGGCCCGTTTCCACAAACTCCAGCCGCTTTCTGGCCGTGACCTATTCCCTCAATGCTGGCAACCAGGTCGTGCGCTCCTACGGAATGGTGGGCTTTGCCCGCACCAATCTCCTTGCGGCCACGCTGAACGTGTCCACCAACTCCTCGGTGCCGCTCGCCATCGGGGTGCTGGGGCTTGATCTTCGGGCTGTCACCGAGTCGACGAACTACCCGGTTTCGTCCGCCGCCTCCTCCAACTGGGCTGTCACGAATTCCTACAACGGCCTTTCCGTCCCTGCTGGGTTCAATGCCCTCGTGCCGAGCAGTTGCGGATTTGCAAAGGGATTGACCAACACCACCCGCGCCATCGAGGTCACCGCCGCCGTGGTCGACGATCAGAATCGCGCCCTCTTGCAGTCGCAGAACGATCTCAACGCGGTGAAGGCGCTGCTGACGGCAGATCCCTCCACCTGGCGCGCATCCCTCGACCATGCCTCCATCCCTTCGCAGACGAAGTCGGGTATCAGGATCCTCAAAAAAACAATCACCCTCCCATGAAAACACCCCGCACCCCAAACCAAGAAGGCGGCGCCTCGTTGGTCTTGACGCTCGCCCTCATTGCCCTCGTCACATTCGCCTCGGTGGCCTTCTTTTCGCGATCCGCCACGAACAGCGCGATCGAGAATCTCCGCGCATCGCAGGTGACGACTTCCCAGATCGCTGAGAGCGGGGTGGATCACATCCTCTCCCGGTTTCTGGGGGAGGTAGTCACCAACTCGCAGGTCGTCAGGCAGAACGGGACGGATTTTTACTTCCCGAGTAATCCCGTTGCCATGGTGCCGGCACGCTTGGTGTCAGCGGCCATACTGAGCAACAGCGCCATGAACAACCTGATCCGGCAGAGCGTGTCCGGGGCCGACCCGGTGGCCTCGACTCATTCCAGCGGCGTTGCCTCCAGAGACGGCAGGGTGGTCGATGCCAACCGATGGAGCACTCCCAAGCTCCTTGGCGCGACACTTTCTTCCACAAACCAGCTCCCGAACTGGGTCTATGTGAACAAGGACGGAACCCTCACAGCGACACCCTCCACCAATGCCGTCGGACGGTTTTCCTACAATGCCTACGATGTGGGGGGGCTTCTTGACGCCAACGTCGCGGGATACCCTTCCAGCATCACGGCCTCCGATCTGATGATGATCAAGGGAACCCAGGCGGGGGCGGATCTCACCCGGATTTCCGGAGTGGCTCAGGCCGACGTGAATGCCTTGATCTCCTTCCGTAATCCCCAGTGCACGAATGGATCCGGCTACGCGGACTATGTGGCCGGCGCCGCGGGAAGGGGATTCCTGGATTCGGTCGTCACCGGAGTTTCGGGATCGGTCACGACCACCAACACACTCTTTGCCTCCCGGCAGGATCTCATCCGGTATGCCCAAACGCAGAACACCGCACTCACCAACGCGCTTCCCTACCTCACGCATTTTTCGCGCGAACAGGCCTCTCCCTCCATCACGAACAACGGGTTGCTCACCATGAGCCGTCGCTACGATCTTTCCCAGTTGGCAAGACTGACCAACCCATCGGTCGCGACTTCGAACAACCTGAGCGGCGCGTTTCCCAGCTTTACCCGTTCCAATACTCCCTCCCTTTCGGGAACCATCACCAACGCCACTCCCGATCTCTTCTCGGTGCTCCGTGCGGGCATTAGCTATACGAACTCATGGGAAACCAACGGCCCTACCAATCTCTTTTCGGGATCCTCATGGACAACAAATCTGAACCTGAAAGCCGTGGCTCTTGGCGCAGACATCATTGACCGCATCACCACGAACTCCACACCGGTCCGCATCACCTACGGCGATGCTACCGGAACCAATACCGTAGCGGGTAAGAAGCAACTCCCCTACATCTCCGCCGTCTACATCGTCTTCAACAAGTATGTGCAAACAGGGGGAAGTGGCGAATACGGGGAAGAAGATGATGATCATGAAGACGAAGGACATCCTCCAGGCAGCAACAGCATCACGCTCTATGTTTCGGTGATTCCCCAAGTTTGGAGCGCTGGCAGCTCGGTTGGCCCCACCACGCTCTCCGCCTCTCTTCGGGGAGGGGTCATCACCCTTCCCGGGGTCACCAACGTCGCTCTCCCGACCAATACCACGGTCGTGGCGTGCCCTACGAATCAGGGGGCCTCGGCCGTTTACCGCGATGCCTCGCAGGCCAATCCCGTGAGTAGGGGTTTCTTTGCCACCAATATCGTCATTACCAAGAGCATCAGCACGAGCCTGAGCGTCACCTTGACGAATCTCTCGATCATCCTCAAGCAGGGGAGCAACGCGAATGTGTCCTCAACCGATCCCTGCTACGATGCCTTTGGCACAAACTCACTACAGCCCTGTATCTCGGCCAATGCCGCGCTGGCCTCCGCCGCGCTCAGCGGGACCGTGACCCTGACTAATCTGGTCAATACCAACATCACCGCGCCAAAGACCAACCAGATTGGGGGTGCTGTCCTGCCGACCGCCGATCCCAGGACTTTGCGGTATGCCGGCGGGGTCCAAAGTGTGCCTCCCTCGCTTCCAGACATCTTCACCACCACCACCGCGATGGTTTCCATCCCAGTCTATCCGACATCGCTATCCAACACGAACTGGGCGTTCACTTCTGGAAGGCCCGCCGGGGTCGGCGATCTCGGGTTTGTCTTCCGCGAGTCCCCCTGGAGGACCATCGACTTCGCTTCCGGTCCCTGGAGCGCCGATCGTAACCTGCTCGATCTCTTTTCGGCCTTTGCGACACCCGAGAGCGGCATCAGGGCGGGCGTCGTGAATCTCAACACCCGTCAACCCGTGGTATTGACGGCACTTCTTACGGGTGCGAGCACATCGGGTGGTGGCACGCTCAGTTCCTCAACCGCCTCAACCTACGCCTCGAACATGGTCGCCATCACCGGTGCCGCACCCTTGAGCAACCGGGTTCAACTTACCGACCTCGTCTACTCGAATGTCATCGCCACGGCCGCCGATATCTCCAAGGAGAGTCGGGAGGCCTCATTGCGTGCCCTTGCTGAGGAGGGACAAACCCGCACCTGGAATATGCTCCTTGATGTCGTCGCCCAGAATGGCAAGTTTACGGGATCCTCTACGACTCCCGTGGACTTCACGGTGCTGGGGGAGCGCCGTGTCTGGGTCAGTGTCGCGATCGACCGGGTGACCGGCCGCATCGTCGACCGGCAGACCGAAGAGGTGAACGAGTGACTGGCGACCCTAACGGGATTGATGCTCGTGCCTCCCGGCACTCCCACCCTGCGGGTCCCGCGAGTGCGGGATCTGACTCGGCCGTTCCCACGGCCTCGGC
>Ga0208496_1000959_pt1 | contig 10456 bp, 5 predicted proteins | sample CryBogmetaGMA2M_FD_184552 | JGI IMG/M metagenome (GOLD analysis project Ga0208496, IMG submission 184552) | Freshwater microbial communities from Crystal Bog, Wisconsin, USA - MA2M (SPAdes) | ecosystem: Environmental > Aquatic > Freshwater > Lake | place: Crystal Bog, Wisconsin, USA | collected... | reverse complement strand
TTCAAGGTTTTCAACGTAGCCGACTACTTCAACATTTTCAGAGGAGTATTTCTTAAATGAATCTGGGGGATTGCTGCCATATATATAGAGTTTTATATCTGGATTTTTTATTTTAAGGGCCGGCATGATTTTTTGAACTAAAAAATCTACCGCTTCAACGTTTGGAAGGTGGTTATATCCACCTAAAAAGGCAATTCCAGATCTTTGCTTAAATTTATTTTGATGTTTTTGGATAGGGGCTACCCATGGACATTTAAAAATATTCTTTGATGTCAAAATGTGGCTGGTAATTGCGGCATGTTCAGATTCACTGTAGCTTAAGATGGCGTCTACTTTATTTAAAACCGATAGCTCGCGATCGCGTGTAGCAAGTGGCTCTGCAAGATCCGTTTTATTTTGGGCTAAATAAGATCGTAATTCTCTTAAAAAATGAAGATCAGCAATATTTAACAAGACCTTAGCATCTGTATATTTTCTAATTAGGTCAATATAGCTTTCAGCAACGCTATATCTTGTTATATAAACCATATCAAATTCTTTCCCACGCTTTTTTAGGAACTCCTCTATTGAGATATAAAAAGGGGCATGTATACACTCAATTCCTATCTTTTGAAGGTCGGTAGTATATTTTCCAAAATGAGCATGATTTTCTGGAATAAAAGTTAACTTAAAGCCGTTGGCTTGTAGAAGTTGCATTTCCTGCACTGCGGCATATGCACCCGCATTCTTATCAGGCTCTGGCGTAGCATAGTCAATAACTAGGCATCTATATCGTATTTCTCTATCTTTATTTCTCCATATATTCTCTTCGCTCATCCTGCCATTGTGAGCAAATTCTTTGAACCATTTTGATGAAAATTTTGGTGCATTGATTAATTGTTGGGCCTTCATTCCAGAGTTTACATCTTTGCCATGACTAACCCCTTCAAAATGAATTACTTCCGCATGTGGGTTATATAGAGTAGTGTAACCATTCGCCCTGAGCTTGAAGGCTAGATCAGTATCCTCGAAATAACATGGAGCGAATTCTTCACTTAATCCGTTAACTTTTTTCCAGGCTGTATTTGATACTAACAATACAGCGCCAGATAAATAATCGCTATTGCGTACGTAGTTCCATTCGGGAGAATACGAATTTTGGTTGCGGCCAAGGTTCCATGGTTGACCGTTATCCCAAACAATACCTCCAGCCTCTTGCAGGCTACCATCAGGATTAAGTAATTTTGCCCCTACAGCTCCGGCGTTGGGGTTGCTTGCAAAAGTCCCAAGCATTTCATCTAGAAATCCATTGCATACCTCAGTATCGTTATTTAATAGAAGTATGTATTTACCTTTTGCCTGTTTGGCAGCCTTGTTGCAACTACGTAGAAATCCTAAGTTTTCCTTGTTTTCTATAACTTTAATATTTTTTACAATTTCTCTGATTTCTGTTGTACTGTCAGTAGAGCAATCATCTACCAAGATTACTTCATAACTACATTTGGTGGCACTAAAAATAAGTGATGCTAAGCAGTAGTATGTATATTCAAATTTGTTATGAACAGGAATGATGATTGAAACATCAACTTGCCCAGAATTTGTGGGAAGAGATATTGGCTGATATTGCTTCCTAATTTTCGGGCCTTCACTCAAAATTTCATATATATCAGTGATAGCTAATAGATCTTTGAGATTCTTTTTCTTAGTTAGGTCTCGAAGTTGGGATTCGTAACTTTCTAAGCGTTTAATCTCTAGGTGTGAAAGAGAGCCAAAGTACTTAACAGAAGCATCATTTGCCTTGCTAATAAGATGCCATGGAGTCAAAATTGGACGAAGGAATTCAAATGCACTGATTTGGCATGCGTAGTCTGTATCTAAACTAATTTGAATTGCATGGGCATTTCCGTCAAAATAATCAGATGGAATTTTGCAATGAAAATTACAATTTAGTCGATCATCTGTAGATGCAGTAAATTTATCAACGAACTTACCATCAATTGAGAGAGTGTAAGTTATCTCGGTACTCGAAAATGGTTGGGAGGATATAAAAGAGCCATTAAAAAATATACCGTCAAGTCCGTGAAAAAAGCCAGTACATCCACTCTTCAGCACAAGATTAAAGCTATCAAGCATTTTTACTGGATATTGCCCGCCACACATAACATTTATTTGCGCCTCAAGATCATGAGGTATTTGCTGTAATATTGAAAGTTTGAATGCGTGCTTGCCATTTCCTTTTCCGGCCTTAAGTAAATCATCGCGATAATCATTTGCCAAGCCTTGGGCTAGAAGTATTCCGTTGAAAAAAATTTCGACCAGCACAGCATCATTTGGTTTATCAATATTAAAAGCCCATCCATGGAATAAGCTACCGTCAAATAGATCTATATTTGCCTGATAGTGACCTAAATCTTTATTTTTTGGTTCTGTAAATTCAGGCAATGTTTTATCTTGCTTGGAGATTTTTTTTGGTTTGGTACTCATAATCTATTTGGTCTTTAGTTGGCGTTTAGTTAATATTTTCAATGGAATTATTTTAAGTTTCTTATGGATTTTTATTAGTAAATTATTTATGTTCATTTCGATTATTTGTAGATGGAAATAATCGGATATTCGTCGGGAATTAACAGGTTAATTAAATCTCGGCTTTACAATTTTCGCATATCTCAAGTTGAATTTTGATGCTATTTTCTGATTTATTAGGTGATCTCGCCCTATTAATTTCAACTGAGGATTATAAAAATCATCCCCGAGCTTAAAAAGAGCCCTCCATTTAGACTTAAATCTACTGGAATCTTTTGGGTGACACATGATCGAATCCTTTTTTCTTGTTAAGGATTCATGATGGGTTAATACAGCATTCTGGGTTGTTAAAACCTTTAAACCAAGATTTCTAGCTCTAAGACAGAGATCGGTATCATTAAAGCCAACCTCTAATCTTTCATCAAATCCACCTAGCTTATTAAAAGTCTTCATTTTCATCATCATGCACGCACCCGTAACGGCAGAATATTCACGTGTGGATACTAATGAGCCTATATATCCAGGGTTAATTTGATTTCTGGTTAGGTAGAAATTCTGAAATTTATGAGCATGCTCCGCATAACCATTTATGCCAATAATGACTCCGGAGTGCTGAATCGTACCATTTGGATATAGTAATGTTGCCCCTGCAATGCCAACATCTTTACGTGCACACAAGGACTTTAATGAATCAAGCCACCCTTTTTTGAGGGCCTCTATATCATTATTTAAAAATAATACATATTCACAATCTTTTGAGAATTTATTTACCGCTAGATTATTCATTTTTGAATAGTTAAATTTTCCCTTAAAGGGTATTACTTCTGCAAATTCTTTTATTGAATCAAGATAGACAAGTGTTGCATTATCTTTGGATTCATGATCAATGACTATAATTTTAATTTCATCAATATTTTGTGTTTTCAAGATGGAGTTGATGCATTTCTTTAGAAAGCTAACCTGGTCTTTCGTGGGAATTACCACTAGAGTTTTTCCAGGTACCTTTGGATATTTAATATTGTAAGTATTGAATGAACATCCTTTATAAGCTTTTGCAGGTAAGCCAATTTCCTGTAGATGCTTATTCAGGGCCGACAATGTTGAAGACTCAACTTTTTTAATCTCAGCATGGCCAGCACTATCCTGGTGAGTTCGCCATCGGTATAAAAATGCAGGAATATGAGCAATAGTTTTTGAAGAGGCTAGTACTTTTAAAACAAAATCAACATCCGCTGATATTTTCATTGATTCGCTCCATCCACCAACATTACTCGCAATACTTTTTTTCACTGCAATCATGTGGACAAAATAAGGATGGGATAAATAGTAATCATATGAGAATGCTGGTCTAGCCACATACCTAATAGCATTATCAATATTGGTCCCAGTAATAATCTCATCTGAGTAGATTAGGTCTGGTTTATTTGCCGTTGCCTGTAGGAGATGAATTACAGCATCAGGCTCTAACCAATCATCGTGATCCATAAACGCAACATAAGCACCCGTAGATGCCTTAATGCCTTTATTGACTGAAGCGGCAATACCTTTATTGATAGTTGATTTAATAAATTTAATTCTAGTATCTCTTTTTGTGGCATCTTCAATGATTTTCAGATGCCCCTTATTTCGAGAGCAATCATCGACAATAATGAGTTCCCAGTTAGGGGACCATTGTCGTTCTACGCTTTTAATTGCTTCTTCAATCCACTTTGGGTTTGAGTTGTAAGCAGGCATTACTATTGAAAGAGTTTGCCCTTTTAATTTGGCCCCATAAAACAGATTTAATCTGGCTAGTAATTTTTTAGTAGTCCTTTTTGATCTATCTAACCATTTTTTGGTGGCGGGGTCAGTTTTAATTTTCCAAGGAGAATTTTCTAGTTTGCGGCCATTGCCCAGCTCAACGCTTATTAAATCACCGTCATTAAAAGAGTCGTTAGGGAGTTCAAACTGAAACCCAACATACCCATTATTAAAATTTAATAGGCGAAGATCTTCTCTGAAGTGGTCAGCTACAAGGCTTGAAATTCTTCTCCCATTTTTTTTAATGATTATTTGAGCGCATTTACTCGGTGTTCTATCATCATATGCCCACCCCGAAATAGAGTGGGGCGTAGCTTGATCAATATAGCCAGCTGCCATTTTATTTCTATTGTTTAGATTAGTCTGAGTTATGTTGATAATAATTTTCTTGCGTGTGATGCTTTCAAGTATTTCAATATTATTAGGTTGATTGCCAACGAATACTGAAAATCCATGGTACCCACTATCCTCGTAAAGTAATGCTAAATCCTTTCGTAGCATGTTTGGCATAACAGTGGCTATAAGTTCGCCCATAGAATCGATAATCTCAAGCTTTAACCTTTTTCCGGTTGAGCTTCTCGCCCACCCAGAGACCCAGCCATCTTTGAAAGAATCAACCCCGCCTTCAATATGAGCTCCATAATGGGTGGTAACTTTGGCTTTGTTGGCAATATTCAATTCTAGATTGGTGCCCGTAATTCTGAGCGTTAGATTTTTTTGCTCAGCTTCAGGGGGTAGTAAAAATTGAAAACCAATCTTTTGATTCTTAAATTTTGCGGTTTTATGCCGACCTAGTTGTTGTATAGCTAGAGTTCTGGATACGCAGTCACCTTTATAAAGAAGATCAACTGAAAGTGGTAAATATTCTTTTCCCTTAATGAATGCCACACCAAGTATTTCATTTTTAGAGACTCGAATTACCTCTAAGTGATAATCAAAAGTGTTTTCTATGGGCAACATGCGCCTGGGCTCCATGAGTTATGGCTTTAAAAAAATGGCTCCATTTACATCTTAGGTAAATTAATTCCTTCTCATTGCGCATATATTTACTGTTAAGCCCGTCACTTGCGCGTGATTTTGATTCATGGTGGATGAGTTCAACATGTGATAGTTGAACATTCAATTTTGAAATGTCTCGAAGTTTTAGGCATAAATCAACATCGTTAAAAGCAATTTTGAGATTTTTTTCATCAAAACCACCAACTTTTAAAAATAAGTCTTTTCTTACCAGTAGTGCTGCAGCGGTAACTGCTATTGGATTTGTGTTTGATTTTAAGTAATTGAAGTAGTCATTCTCGGGCGTATTTGGGAATCCCTTAAAGGCATGATCAAGTGCCCCATTAATGGTCACGTGAACACCAGCGTGCTGAATAATCCTATCTGGGTAGTAGAGCATGGCGCCAACGCAACCAACTTCAGGTCGGATTGCATGGCTGACCATTTCTGTTAGCCATGTTGGGGTGATAACCTCAGTATCGTTATTGATAAGACCAAGAATTTCTCCTTTTGCTTTCTTGGCTGCGAAGTTGTTAATGGCTGAGTAGTTAAATGGCTTATTGTATTTTATTGTCTTAACATTACTATATTCGTTCTCCAGGCGCTTCATATAATTAAGCGTAGAGGTCTCTTTTGATTGATTATCTACTATCAATATTTCAAAATTTCGGTAAGTTGTGTTTTGTAAAATTGATTCTACGCAGGTCCTTAGAGTTTGATAGTTATCTCTATTCGGAATAATTAAGGTTACTAAAGGATTGGGTTTTGGTATTTTCCATATTGGCCTATAAAGATTCGGCTTTATTTGCTTCACAGTCACAGATTTTCCTTGAGACTTAAAGAAGCTTTTAATTATTGAAAGACCTTGTTTACTTTGGATTGTCTCATCATTTGTATTGGGTCGAACATCATTAATTTTTTTACTTTTGGGATTGATTTTTAAATTGACTCTCCTGTGACATAGAATTTGTGACAGATGTTTGATTGACTGATCTTTGGGGTGTTTGAGACTTTTTCCGCTTTGAAGTTGCAATAATCTGCCAATGGCCTTGAGATTAATGGCATAGTCATATGCTGCAAAATATTTTGTCTCATAGCCCCCTAATTTTTTTATAAGCGTTCTGTTGATAGCAACGAGATTTTGAACATAATTTTGACAGTAAAGTAGATCTAAGCTCAGGTCTGGCTTGGAGAATGGGTTAAATCGTATACCGTTTAAATCTATATAGTCATGATCTGAGTATATAAATTGAACATTTGGATTTTTAATTAAGCACTCGTACAGAGCGTAGCTTGCGTAACTTGCTAAGATATCGCCGGCTTGAATTATGCAAATGAATTTACCTTTTGAATTTTGTAGCCCTACATTACATGCAGCGGCTGAATTCTTTGAATTGGATAACTTAAAACTAATTTTTTTTTTGATTACATTTTGACTTAACCCTGATAAAGCTATGCTACTTGCAATTACCTGATCTAAGATTGCCGTTACCTTTTTTAAATATGACTTTTCAATTACAACGATAAGCTCCCAATCATCTATAGATTGGTTTATAACGGATTCAATCGTATTTGATAAATATCTTTGAGCGCAATTTCCATCAATTAGCCTAATGCCAGTCTGCCGTGTCATTGGAATAATGTAGCTAATCTTCATTGGCTTGGACGTCTTTTATTGACCCTGTTTTTTCCAGCGTTTTAAATTCTCTAGTTGCTCCGAACGGACGGGAACTTGATTAACTTCGATTTGTTTTACATAGAAATCATAAATTAAGTTGGGGTTATTATTTCTTTGAAATATAGAGCTGTATGGATTCCAGAGGGTCTCAAACTCTTCTTCGTCTATTTCTGTAGGATTATTGGATTTATATTTGGAGCCTAACTTGGAAAGCAGGCGCGACAAAAAGAAGCTCTTGGTCAACCTAGCTAGCCGTAAATGATAAATATCAGCTTCATTAACAGAGTGTTCGATCTTGGCGTCTAATTTAGAATTTACTTTGAGGTAAATTAATCTCTTACTAATTTGATTGGATTTTGCTTGAAGCTCAAAGGATTGAGTCTTTGAGTTTGGTGTACTTGATGTTTTTAGGTCAAGAAAAATTTGTGAGTTAAATTCCTTCGTTTTAATTCCCACCTCAAGCATGTAATAGCCAGCAGGGATAACTTCTTTGGAGCTAATTTTTTTATTAGCAAAAGAAAAATCTTCTTTTTTAAACTCCCACTGAAGATCTCGTAAGGGTAATCTATCCCGATAACGATAGAACATTTTTACATCATCGGTATTTAGACCATTCTCCATGATACTTTTAAAGAAAATCTTAAATTTACTGTTTTTAAGGGGTAAATTGAGATTCGCGGCCTTTGGATTTTCAATAATCTGATTCAGAATTTCTCGCTCATCGTCACCCCATTTCAACTCAGAAAATCGCGACTTACCATTTGAGCTTTGCAGGGCCCAGTTCACCGCTTTGTCCACGATATATTGCTGAAACTTTTGCGAGAGGGAGTTACTTGCCTTCTGTTTATTTGCGGAAGCTTCGCTAACTTTTTTAATTTGATTTTTCATATTGGTTGGCAGTTAGTATCCCTTCGATATAGCGCCAGCATTGACTACTGGATAGATCGCTGAAACTAGGATATTAAGAAATTTTTGCAATTCAACGGTTGAAGCATTGGAGACGTACAAAACATCTTTATCCCTGATTGGAAAATTTTGAGCAGTTAAGAAAACAGCGCCATCGCTTAAATCAACTCTATAAACCACTGGTATTTTTCCATTCACCAGCTCAGTGACAGTTTTCTTCTCGGATACTGCCGCAGGATCTTCAAACCTAAAAATAAATACTCCTTTAGCATCTGCCCTCAAATCTTGAACACCACCAACTCTGGCAAGAGCTTGCACTAATGAGATACCTTGAGCCTCAAATTGGACTTCTTGATTTTGAGATGTAGCACCTAATGCAGTAAAACTAAAGGGCTGGAAATAGCTCGTAATGACATCCCCGGGGGCTAAAGGAATATTATCTTTGGGGGATTTGATGATTGTTTCAAGAGGCATTGTTGAGGTTTTGCCGTTACGGGCTAGCTGTATAGTGACCTTGTTGATTGGGTCTTTAACTCCACCGGCCATAGCAATGGCATCTAATAATTTTTCTTGCTTTGGTGAGATCGGTATAAGCATGCTGTTATTTACATTGCCTACCACCGTAATATTAGATGTTGCATTTTGAGTTAGCCTTACCAACACTTGAGGGAAGTTGGCTTTGCCTCTAAGAGACTGCGTAATTTGATTGCCAATGGCTTCAGTATTTTTGCCTGCAACTTTAATGTAGCCCACGAATGGGACATTAATCGTTCCATCCAAAGCCACTGTCTGAGGTGGTAGCGTTGTCGCTTTTGAAGTAGAAGAGTTCTGGATGGCAACAGATGCATTAGATGATGCGCCAAATAAGATTGGGGGATCAGCCTCCCAAATATTGACCTCTAATACATCTCCGGGCCCAACTAAATTCTGATTTGGTTTTACAGCTTGAAAAACTTCAGAAAACTGATTTTGTTTCTGGGCTTTTAAAACATTTTGAGCTGTAAGCGGTGTGACATCGATGATTTCAATTTTGGGCTCGTCATTAGCAGTTTGGGAAACTGAGCTATCAATCACCTGTGATCTACTTGGACCAGAAGTTGGGAAGAGGGCATTGAAGGAGGCGCATGCTGTCAAGAAATAGCCTAATGAACACAGGGCAATTACGCGTAAAAGAGTTTTATTAAATATCATGAGTTGTAGTGATGGTATGCATCATCCATGGAGTTAAAGGATAGCAGAGACCCACCCTCTAATACGTATGCTTTTTGACAAAATTGACGAATACTTTCCTGTGAGTGCGCCACCATTAGAATTGCACAATCCTTTTTTTCCTCAAGTGCTTTATGGCATCGATCGGCAAAGCGGGAGTCGCCAGCGGTTAAGCCTTCATCAATCAAAAGGCAATCAAAATTGAAAGCCATTGACAGCGCAAAATTAAGCCTCCCCTTCATGCCTGCTGAGTAAGTTTTGACTGGCTCCTTTAAGAAATGACCCAATTCCGTAAATGAGCGAACATAGTCTGACACCTTGCTATAGTCTGTGTCATAAATTCTGCATAAAAAAGCAATATTGTCATATCCTGTGAGGCTGCCTTGCATTCCGCCGCTGTAACCAAGCGGCCATGAGATAGACATCCCCCTTTCTATATTGCCTGAATCAGGAATTTCAAGATCACCTATGATCCGAATGAGAGTAGATTTTCCAGCACCATTTCTACCAAGGATGGCTACTTTCTCGCCATGATTAATTTCAAAATTAACATTATCCAATACCTTTATAGAGCCCATCTTAATTGGGTATGATTTGCAAATATTTTTTACCCGCAACATCTTATTCGGACCCAATCATTTTTTTCACTTGAGATAACAAAAATAAAGCCACGGCCGTTAGAACAATATTGCAGGTCAATATATACGAAATAGAATATTGAGCCTGAATAATTTCGCCAAAGTATCCATCTCGTAACATCTCAACGCCATTAACCATGGGCGATAGTAAATAGGTAGACTGTATTTTTTTAGGTAGCCAGCTAACCATTGCAAAAGCGCCTGTAAGGGGGAGTGTCAGATACATGAGTACATGCTGGATTCTATTGAATGTTTCTGATTTTTGGCTTAGGAATAATGCAATAAGTCCTGCGCAAATAAAAAACCAGCCCAATAACATCCATCCAATGAGTACCTTTAGCAGGTTGACTGGAGGGGACATTAGACCTAAAAATACAAAGACCACTGAAAGCAAGAGAAAGGAGACGCTAACTGCCGAGAATTCAAAAAGTGCTCGAGTAAAGGCAAGGTCTAGAACGGTGACATTTCGGTGATACAGGAGACCTTTATTTGCTACTAAGGTATGCGAGGTTCTGTTAACACATGAACGCCATGCCATTATCGATGAGTATCCAGTTAGGGCAAATCCTGCTGCAGGCATTGACCCATGTTCATGCTCCATAAAGGACCAAAGAATAGTGATTCCGATCGTAAACATCATTGGCTCGGCAAACATCCATAGGAAGCCAATGTTATGACGTCCGAAGTGTGAAATCATCTCTCTTAAAAAAAGAGCCTTGACTACTCT
>Ga0208496_1000956_pt1 | contig 10482 bp, 13 predicted proteins | sample CryBogmetaGMA2M_FD_184552 | JGI IMG/M metagenome (GOLD analysis project Ga0208496, IMG submission 184552) | Freshwater microbial communities from Crystal Bog, Wisconsin, USA - MA2M (SPAdes) | ecosystem: Environmental > Aquatic > Freshwater > Lake | place: Crystal Bog, Wisconsin, USA | collected... | reverse complement strand
TAATATGTGGATTTCAAGCTTCCATAGATATCTAATTTGCATAGATATCTATTTTACCAAAAAATGTCATTGGGCACATGCCATTTCCCAGATTTGAGAAGCTGTAAACACATTTTTTGTTATGTACCTATTTTTCTGGTCAGAGGAAGTAATACACAATACTGGAGATGATGTGAAGCAGGCTTATCAACGAACTGACTTACTGGAGAAGCGTCGCAAGCTGATGCAAGAGTGGTCTGCATTTTTAGACAAACCCAGCATAAAGAAGTCAAACACAGTAGTCCCACTTCGCAAGAAAGCCTAAGCAATGAATCCACTTGATCATAAGAAGAACTGGCTGGCATTTCTTGCCCAACTAAAGGCAGGGCAACCACTTCAACCCGAGCAATGTGCACACTTAGCAAAAGTACTTGAAGACATCCTCGTAAATGACGTAGACGCAAAGGAGGCTATGGGGTTGAAATATAGTCGCGGACATAGTAAAGCTGACGCAGAGGCCAGGAAGGGTATTAGCTATATCTTGCAGTGGGTGTCCTGCGCTACTAAACCATTATCAGAAGGAGGCCGAGGCCTCACCTTGGCTGATGCATTCGAACAAGCAGCAATTCATTTCAGCCAGTTTGGATACGAGCCCGAGCTAATTGAGAAATATTGGTATCAAAAAGATAAATGGCACATGCATTCCACAGAACGTCAACACTTTGATCAAGACTCGCCATTCTAAAGGCGATACTTACCTTAAACCGGCTATTTCAGTCACTCTACAACTTCTGTAAATTCAGGTTCAATCACTCTTATGGGACGGCATTCAATCGAATGCGCCAAGTTAAGGATGATTAAAAATGGAAAATTTAAAAAAGGTTAAGAAAGAGGCTGGCACTCCAGGCCAGATCGAAACCAGCTATAGCCGAATCAAATCAGTGTGTAGTAAGTATGGCTTATCACCAGCCACAGTTTGGCGTAAGGCAAAAGATGGCACTTTTCCGAAACCTCGCAAATTATCGGCAGGTATAACCGCTTGGAAAAATAGTGACTTAATTCAATGGGAACAAGATCCGTTGAACTATGGGCCTCAAACATGAACCCAAAAATAAAACGAGCTAGACAGGGCAGCAACCCAAATCTAGCTCTAACCAGCTCCACTAAGGTTCAACTAAATAAAGAGGCTCACACAATGCTAACAAAAACAAAGCAATTTACAAATACCCTAGGGAGAAATATTGACTCCCTCCCTTTTTATGTGCAACAGCTTATATCGGCGATATCCAGCCTAAAGTATGCTGCCGGTCTTACGGGGCATATAGAAGCGGAGCGCTTTTCTAGACAGGCTGTATACGCACTACGCCCCTTTATTCCATACGTTGTTCATGAAACGGAAGTCCCCGAGAAATATATATTCCTCAATCGTGACTATAAGCCACTGGGTATAAAAACCTTCGACCGAGTTGTATATTGCAGCTACTCGTGCATGCTGTTTGGTTCGGAAGAACTTGAGCTTATCAAACCTTACTATCACCTTTTTCAAGGCCCAAACAATAATGTTGACGGCAGTTTCTTTATGGATGATTGTCCCCCATGGATCAGTAAACAACACGCTGCAACTCTAATCCATAGGTTGGAGAAACTAGCCTCTACATTAAACAATGAGGCGAAGTAATATGAACCCACTAATTCAAGAAAATCTAAACATTAAAAGCGACTTTGCACTTTTTAATAATATTAAAAGTATTCAAGCCAACCAGGCACACAAATCACTGCGCAGCATCACCAAGCAGCTAAGTACCCCAATTGAATCGAATCAAAAAGATACTTTTCTAGTAGGCCCATATAAGCTAGGCCCAGACGGAAAAAGAGCAAATCAGAATATTGAAACAGTGTCAGCGCTAGTATTTGATATTGATGAACCAAAGGGGTATACCTTTGAGGACATAGTTGCTTTAACTAGCGACTATTTTGGAGTCCTACATACAACGTGGTCGCATACGAAAGATGCTCCCAGGTATAGGCTTGTAATTCACCTAAAAGAAGAAATTGCAGCTTGTGATTTTTCGGAGGTTCGCGATAACTTTCTTTTTTTTAACCCAGAATTAGCGTCTATTGTCGATACGGCATGCAAGGATATATCTCGCGCCTACTACTGGTTTAGCTACCCACCAGAGAGATCAGAAAATGCTCAGTGCTGCGTTCTAATGGGTAATCCTATCAATCCAAGGCAATTCAAGACCCCAGCCATAAGAGGTCACGGCTTAAACTTGCTTGGGGCCTACAACCTACCGATAGCAGATCTAATGCAAGGCGGTATTTCTGAAGGTTCACGCAATAAGAATCTTGCCTCGCTCGTAGGCAGCCTTATACAAAAAGGAGTCTCTAGACATGAAACCTATTCTACGGTCATGGATTGGAATAAAAGCCTCAAACCGCCATTGCCTATTGCTGAAGTGGAGAGAACACATAACAGCATATGGAAAACACACCTAAGCAAGAACCCAGATCACCTTATTCAAGATAATGTTCGCCTATATCAGCCTAGCAGAACCTTTGACCTCATACCTGCCGGCAATCTGTTGGCAACACTACCGCCTCGGCGAGAATGGGTAATTGAGAACTTTCTACCAAGCAAAATTGTGGCTGCAATTATTGCGGCTGGGGGCACTGGTAAATCTTACCTCGCAATGCACACAGCCGTTAGCGTCGCTTCTGGAACCACTTTATTTGAGAGCTATGTACCCAAATATCCAGCTAAAGTGGTTTTTATTAGCGGCGAGGATGACACCCCTGAACTGCAACGGCGACTCCATAAAGCTGTTGCTGGGCTATCGCCTCAACAAGTTGAGCTAGTTAATCAAAACTTACATTTTATCGACCTTGCCGACTCTTTTGAATTGTTTACAGAAAGAACAAATAAGGGCGAGGTTGATATTACGCAAGTTCCGAGCATGATCTGCGACCAAATCATCAAAGAAGTAGGTCCAAATATTGGTTTGGTGATCGTTGATCCAGTTGCCCGGTTTCGAGGTGGCGAGGAAAACTTAGCGGCAGATGCTACTAGATTTGTGCAGGCCTTGCAGCAAATACGCGACCAACTAAATACCTGCGTACTAGCGCTTCACCATGTTAATAAGGGGGCTGGGACCGGCGGAAACCAAAACAATGCTCGGGGTTCAAGCGCTTTTATTGATGGAGTTCGACTGGTCTTTCAATTAAATGCCCTCTTGGAGCCTGAGATACGAAAGTCATATGGCAATCCATTGGGCCTTCCGCAGCTACTTACGTTGCAGTCAGTCAAATCAAACTACGGAAAGCCGGCAGAGCCTATGGTTCTTGCAAGACGCGATGATGGGTCCTTAGAATTGTTTGATGTGGTGGCAAAAGACCACCAACAAAACGACCTACTTAAGGAGATTGAGGGCTGCAATCTATCTAAAACCCAATTTAAAGAGTTATATGGTGGCGTCAAAAAGAAGTTTGGCCTAGCAGAGAAAGAATTGCTGAAAAGGCTCGAGCAACTTAAACAGGAGGGGTTCATCACAATACCTAACCGAGGTGCGATGACCGTAACTGAAAGTGGGAAGAAGCTGACAAACTCATAAAGGCAACGGGCAAATAAAAGGGCAAGCAAAACGTCTGGAACGCTTGAAATATCAAGCTTTTGGTTTTATCCGGGCAGGCACGGGCATGCCTTTGCCTTTTCTAAGCCCCTGTTTTTATTGGGGTCCTTCCGGGCAGGCCCTATATATAAATAAGCACCCATCAGGGGTGCATTTATGAATTAATTTAATCTCGACTATGACTAATTCAAATCTAGACCAAAACACTACAACAGTAGGCCCCCAACGCCGTTCAAAAAAATGTCAAATAACTAGCCCAGAACTTATGGTGATAACTGCAGGCGGAAGAATTAAATGCCGAAGATGTGTGGGGGTTAGCTCACGTACAAGACAACAGTGCAGGCACCCAGCCCTTAACACCAGCAAATCATCTCGCTGCAAATGGCATGGCGGTGCTAGTACAGGACCCAAGACTCAAGAAGGCAAAGATAAGATTCGCAAGGCAAATACAAAAAATGGGGTCTATACAAAGGCTGCGGTCACAGAAAGAAAAAAGAAGTTTGCTGAATTAAACGAACTGGCCATCAGCCTAGGAATCAACCCCAGAAAATGAACAAAAGGACGGTGATAACTGGGCTATACAAAAAGCACCCCTAACGCATGCTAGCTAAGCCTGCATTTGACTGACTGCTTCTCGCTGTGTAACCGCCCCTCACCTGAACTAGGCTTCAAAGACTCTACCCGACCCAAAGGGGACGTTCGCTGGCAATAAAAAACCAGCTCGAAAGCTAGCTGATGAATATAAAACTGGGTGACTTACGCAGTCATCATCGGCTCAGTATTTTGTTTCTTCCTACCAAACATTAAGAATAAACATCCGAGTAAGAATCCAACTTTAGGGGCGAGTGAGCCATCGATTTCTGGGGCTACGGCACCAACTGTAATTGTTGCTGCTCCTGCACTAATATAGCCACCAAATACCCCCGTGCAATTGGAATTGTCACACGGGCCAAGGGAATTCAATTGGGGACTTAATGCCCACGAAATATTCCCATGACCATTTGTTAAAGCAGAATTAAACAAAACATAATTTGGAAAAGCTGAATCAGACGAGCTAAAGATATTGGTTTGGGCGTTATAGCTACCCAAAGGTAAGTAATACACATTAGATGCAACATATTCTGCTGTAGGATTGAGCAATGGATTGGTATTGGGTCCAAAAGTTAGGCTAGACTATCCTAAAATCGCTTGGACTCCACTGCCACTAGTTGTTTGGAATACTCCACTAAATGTGTTGCTTCCACCTCCATCAGAACTGAAGGTTTGCGTAAAATCATAATTGGTCTGCGCCCTTGCCCCACTGCTCATCACACCCAATAACAACGTGATTGAAATTAGTAACAGCTTCTTTAATGATTTACTCATAATGCCCTCAGGATTGAACTATGTCGCAACTCTAGGGCGATAGGCTGGGCAAAATGCCAAGTCAGCTCGAAGGTCTATTGACCATATTCTACATAGAATTCATGGAACTAAATGACTGACTAAGTCCGTTGTATAGTCTAAAACAGACAATTAGTCCAAACAAGCCCAACAGTCGCTACTCGACCCAGAACCGACTGTCGCGGCTAATAAATCAGCCCTAAATATCTTAAGCGTTTCTTGGCTAGACCAATAGGACTTGAACCTGGGATCAAAGGATTATGAGTCTTCTGATCTAACCAACTGAGCTATAGACCCGTTAGTCTTTGGATCAATCATCCTCGAGGGGTATACGCCCTTGGCGTATAGATCTGAATGGCAGAAAAAGTGGTCTTTGTCATAGTATTAATTGACTAGTTAATTAATACTAAAGGATTAGATAATCCTTTACTGAGGCTGCCAAGATTGGCCAAATCCTCACCTAGTGATTGGTTATTGCCCCCTCTTGGTTCGCTCAATCAAAAGAATGTGGAGCATATTAAACAATCCGGCGCCTGAAATTGAAACAGCAAATATTCCAGAAAATGCAATTACTAAAGGCAGCCCCCGCCACTCGGGAGATAGCTGATAGTTCCCATACCCAACTGTTGTATACATCTCACCAGCAAAATAAAAAGATGCAATAGGATCAGAAAATACGCCCATTCCATCGAGCATATAGGCGTAAAACAAAAGATCTACAACATGCGTCAACATAATTAAAAACATCACAAACGCATAGAGTATAAAACTTACTCTAAAGCGTCGACTATAAGTATTACTAGAAACAAACCAACCAAATAATCGAGCTAAAGTCAAAACTAGAAAGCAATGAATAACAAAAAGTATGATTGCTGAAAAAATGAAGATATCTATCTTTGCATTAAAAATATTATGCGCATAAAAAACCAAAAGCGTTAAGGGATTTTGAAAATTTGTCATTTGTTATATGCCTCAACTCAAGCATTAAGAACTTGGTTTTGGTTCGGTTGATTCAGTATCTTGCTTAGCCTTGATGCCCGCTTTTGTAGCTTTAATATGTTTTGGGATTGAGCCCCCGAACGATCTTGCTCGGCATATGAGTAATCCAATAGCAAGGAAGTAACTCTTTGCTTAAGCCTATCAATTTTTCTAGCCTGATTTAGTTCATTACATGGCGCATCAAGGCCGTAATCCGAGGCTGCGAGCAACTCCTTGAAGGACTCGGACTGAGAAGATAAGTCCATCGCCAAATCAATTCCCATTTTTGCAGATTCATGGCTAGCTTGAGCAATTTGCCCAAGAGCATCCGAAATATGATTTGCCAGTTTTTGGGTTGATTCCGCCAACTCGTTTCTAGCATTTTGAGGCCCCAAAATGTACTTCTGAATAAATAAAAATAAAGTGATTCCAGCTAAAACCGCCATAAAGCGTGAAATCAAAAAAGAGATGGGTTCGAACGAAGTAAAGGGTAAGTTTAGGTATTCAAAGTTCAAGCAAATGGCAATAGTCACCACCATAATGAAATAGCGGTAGTTCTGCTGAACAGTAAATCCAAGACAATAGGCGAGTAAGAATCCAATAATAAATACCAGTTGATGGTTGTACCTTAGGAAGATCTCTAGAATCGTTGCCAAAAGAAGTCCCGCTATAGTTCCAATAATTCGACTGCGAGATTTCTGCAATGTCAAACTTGGGCTAAATGGTCCAATAATCGCAGTTACGCTTACGGCAACCCATAAACCTTCATCCCATTGCAAAAGATTGGCTACCCATAAAGAAAAAACAATGAGTCCGACTACTTGAGCTTTTCGTTTCCTAAAATTTAAGCTAAGCATTGAGCATTCCAATACTTAGCAAGATCTCTCAGGGTTTGGCTTATCTTTGAGTCAAGTACATCATGACCACTTGAGATATTTTCTACGGAAGGAACTCTTTGCAAGGATTTGATTGCCTCATAAATCTCTTCAACCTGAGCTAATAACACCTCATTTCGTTGTTGAGCGAGACTTAAATCTGCTCGAATCTCCAATTGCAGCGACTTTAGGATCGGCATAAGCGCATATATAGCCGGAGACACTTGATTCGCCTGATTTTCAATCATCAATAGACTGGCAATTGTCTGCTCTTCAAATTCTTGCAGGCTGAAGTTACCCATTAGCCATCGTCGATCTAGCTCCAATAGTCTGAGCGCTGCGCTCTTTACGATGTGATCGTGCATATTTGGGAATAACACCAGAGCCATTAAACCAACAGCTGCATATTCAATATAGAAAAATATATGGTTAATAGCCCCATTAAAATCTGTAGCAACACCCCCCTCCAAAGACACAATCCCAATCAGGACTAAAACGCCCACTATATTGGCTGTCGCTCCATCCTTGGCAATGAAGTGGTAGAGAACAAATGTCCATGCTCCTATAGCGATTAGCTGCCCCCATTTGAAATAGGACACTAGACCGAATAATGTATTTGTCGTGACACAAAGCACTATTACACCTATATATGCCAAAATCTTCTTTTTTTGAGAATTAATCGGAGGTAACTCAGTAGCAGAAACGGCAACTGCAGTTACTAGCATTTGTAAAACCGGAACTGTAGGCGACTTAAAAAAAGCATTGAGAATAAAAACCACCACACATACATAGGCAACTTTTAGAGCCGATAAACGGCAGACCCAATATGGGTCATACCGATCCAATAATGGATTACTGACCGCGTATGCGAACATAGGCGCTCATACCATTTTCAAGTGGATATTTTGGATCTGCATTCTTAATCTCGATGATGACGGGAAGTCTTTGTGGAAGCAGGAGCCACTTGTTTTCAGTAGCAATAATTTGATTTCCTGAAAACGGCTGGGTAATTTGCCTTGTAACACCAAATGGGTTGCTTACCACTACGCCATCGAATGACTTGCTACCAAAATAAATTCGTGGATACACGGTAACCCGATCTCCCTGCTTTACTCCAGCTAAATCTGTTTCCTCAATATTGGCCTGAATAAAAACATTTCCTGAGTTAACCAGGGTAAATAATGCTTCCCCTGGAGCCACATTCTTTCCAATACCTAGAAAGACATTTTGTACCTGTCCATCTGTTAATGCTTTAATTGCAGTGTCATTTAATGCAATCTCAGCCTGATCTCGGGCGTTTTTTAATACGACAAGTGTATTTTTGGCCATCTCAACCTCATACTGATCAATCTCCAATTGATCAGCAAGTGCGGCCGTTATATTTGCTTGGGCATTAATTTTATGTTTTAAGTCTGATAGCTCAATCTGCGGTATTCCACCCTTTACTGACGGATGGCTCTTCTGTGCATACTGATTTTTCAATATTGCAAGGTTATCTTTTCCTGCCTGCAAGTTATGCTTGGTGAGATCTACTTTTTTTGATAAAGCCTTTAGACTGGTTTGCCCTTTCTCATAAAGTGCCTCTGAAGAGTCAAACAATAACTTGTAGTTTTCTGGGTTCAATCGGACAAGAATATCGCCTGCTTTAACAAGTTGTCCATTTTTAACCGGAACTTCAACAATGGTTCCGGCAACCTTAGGTGTTACTGGTGTTTGGATGCGCACTACAAATGCATTGTCACTGAAATTAAGGGCTGAGCTAAGGAAGTAGCCAATAGCAATTAACCCGCCCAAGACAAAGATCGCAGTTGCAAAATTAAACTTGCCCTTTAGAGCATGGTGCAAGTCTATTTGCGACAGCTTACTTTTGAGTAGATTGAACTTTTCCGTTAGAAATTTCAAGTTTTTGTTCTTCATAAATTGATCCGGCCCCCATACTTTGATACAGCTTTGCTAATGCGATTAACTCAGTAAGCTTAGTCTGGGTTAATGCGATCTCCACTAAGTCATATTGAGCCCTAGCCTCAAGAAACTGAGATTGAGAAATGAGTCCTTGGCGATACATTGATTCAGAAATTTTGAGATTAGCAGTTGACTTCATAAATGCCTCTGAATCATGCTTTAACTTCACCTGCTGCCCCTGGTATGCTGATAAAGCATCATCAGTTTCGCGCAGGGCGTTATTAACTGCATCTACATAGGCAATGAGCGCTGATTTGTATATCACATTACTTGAGCTAATCGCGCCAATCACTTTTGGATCCAATACCCATGCTGCATAGGCGGCCTGGAAATTTGCATTTGAACTAGCATTCGCGCCATTATTTGTAGTTTTAATGTTTGTTACTAGCGCGTTTAGGCTAATAGAGGGAAGGAGTAAGCTTGCCGTGGCTGTCACACCATAGTTTGTCGCATCCAACCTAGCCCTTGCCGCAGCAACATCAGGTCTCGTTGCAACTACTGATGCAGGCAGATTACCAGGCGCTGGAATATCAGCATTTATTTGACTTAAAGATTGAGCGGTCTTAATCCGACCTACACTTCTGCCGACCAAAATTAAGAGGGTATTTTGTGCAGCCTGATGGTTAGCATTATTTATAGCAAGCTGTCCAGAAATCGCATTTAACTCGAGTTCAAGCTGGTTTTGTCCAAAATCAGTACTTAAGCCCCGAGAAGTTAACGCCGCAGAGAGCACTACACGCTTTTTGAGCGACTGCTGCATATCATCTAAGATCTGCCCTTGTCGCTCCGTAACCAGTACGGCAATATAGGCAGTTGTTACCTGGGAAATAATTGCAGCCCTCACTGCCAAATAATCTGCTTGGCTTGCCTCCAATATTTGACCTGCTTGCATCTGTTTGGCCGGCTGCTGAAATAAATTGACTACGTAGGTAGGCAGGAACCCTACAAAACCTCCAACATTTGCTACGGGGACTGAGAGTCCTTGAAAAAATAAAGTGGTGTTGCCATTAATAGTTCCGCCCAAAAAATTCAGCGATGGAAGCCAACCAAGTTTCACGGTATCCAATTGCGCTTGTGCCTGCTCGATATTATTAAGTGACTGCTGAATTTGACGATTGTTAGCTAGGCTCTCGCTAATGAATTGATCTAACTCTTCGCTCTTGAGTTGCTTCCACCATGGGTTAGTTGGAAGCTCCTGCTCTTGAGATAAGATTTTTTTACCAGGCCAAAGCTCAGGTAGCGCGACCTTTGGTGGAGTGCCGTCCCCATAGGTCATACAAGCACTAAGCATGCCTGATAGGACCCCAAGGAAGATTATCTTAATTTTTTTTGAGAGATCTGGTGGCATACGAAAATAAATGACTGCTTTATGACCAAGTGCGATGATTATCAAACTATTGATCACAGATAACATCCTGCATATCCATAACGGAGTAGCCTAAAAGGCTCCTATCAGGAGGGTGATTAATAAACTATTCAGCATGATTTTTATTATATTTTTGTACATATTAGCATGCGTATAGGGTCCAAACAAACGTTCATTAAGGCAATGCTTAAAAGATAAACCCCCACCATTGCTGATGAGGGTTTGCTTTTCTGGTGGGCCCACCAGGACTTGAACCTGGGACCAAAGGATTATGAGTCCTCTGCTCTAACCAACTGAGCTATAGGCCCGT
>Ga0208496_1000951_pt1 | contig 10514 bp, 7 predicted proteins | sample CryBogmetaGMA2M_FD_184552 | JGI IMG/M metagenome (GOLD analysis project Ga0208496, IMG submission 184552) | Freshwater microbial communities from Crystal Bog, Wisconsin, USA - MA2M (SPAdes) | ecosystem: Environmental > Aquatic > Freshwater > Lake | place: Crystal Bog, Wisconsin, USA | collected... | reverse complement strand
GAGCGTGGCACCGATCTGGCGGCCATCGGTAAACACAATGGACGCAGGGCCGTCCCAAGGTTCGAGCATGGCGGCGTGGTATTCGTAGAAGGCACGCCGACGCGGGTCCATGGTGGTGTGCTGTTCCCACGGCTCGGGGATCATCATCATCACCGCCTGGCTGATCGGGTAGCCCGACATGGTCAGCAGCTCCAGACAATTGTCGAAAGTGGCGGTGTCGGACTGGTTGGCAAAGCTGATCGGGTAGAGCTTTTTGAGGTCAGCGCCGAGCACCGGAGACGACATCACGCCTTCGCGCGCCTTCATCCAGTTGTAGTTGCCCTTGACGGTGTTGATCTCGCCGTTGTGCGCCACGTAGCGGTACGGGTGCGCCAGTGGCCACTCGGGGAAGGTGTTGGTAGAGAAGCGCTGGTGCACCAGGCCCAGGGCCGAGACGCAGCGCTCGTCCTGCAGGTCCAGGTAGTAGGTGCCCACCTGATCGGCCAGCAGCAAGCCCTTGTAAACCACGGTGCGGCTGCTCATGCTGGGCACGTAATACTCTTTGCTGTGCTTGAGCTTGAGCGCCTGAATGTTGGCGCTGGCGGTTTTGCGGATCACATAGAGCTTGCGCTCCAGCGCGTCCTGCACGATCACGTCGTCGCCCCGGCCGATGAAGACCTGGCGTAGGATGGGTTCTTTTTCGCGCACGGTGGGCGACATCGGCATTTCGCGGTTAACCGGCACATCGCGCCAGCCCAGCAGCACCTGACCCTCGGCCTTGATGGCGCGCTCCATCTCCTGCTGGCAGGCCAACCGCGAGGCATGCTCCTTGGGCAGAAAGATCATGCCCACGCCGTACTCGCCCGGGGGCGGCAGGGTCACGCCCTGGGCCAGCATTTCTTCACGGTACAGGGCGTCGGGCAACTGGATCAGGATGCCCGCGCCGTCGCCCATCAGCTTGTCGGCCCCGACTGCGCCCCGGTGATCGAGGTTTTCAAGGATCTTGAGCGCGTTCTGGACGATGGAATGGCTCTTCTCGCCGCGAATGTGCGCGACAAACCCCACGCCGCAAGCATCATGCTCCTGCTCCGAGGTGTACAAACCGTTGTTCTGAAGATGTTGAATTTCAGCAGCCGTGGTCATGGCGTGTTCCTATAAATTGCACTGGGACAAGAGCCTACCCCATCGCAACAACAATGCCAACCAAATTATTTGGGGTCAGATTCCAATTATTTGTTGATAAATACACTCAACAAATAATTGGGGACACATTAAAAGCGACCAAATCCCTTGAAAAACGAAACGCAAAGGCGGCGTTTTACCGGAAAAGTTAGGAGTTGGCGCGCGTCAGCAGGGGCCGCCCGGCGCTGGATTTGCTCAGCCGCCGGGGCGTTTTGGATTGCAAATCTGCCACAAAGGCGGGCTCGCCCAGGGCCCAGCCGCGCAAGGTTGCGTCGGTGAGCGCCTGGCGTTGCACCGGGTTGATGCCCGCATGCACCATTTCTGCGTACGCGGCTTCACGGGCAAAGGGCGTGTTGCCCAGCTCCCAAAAGATAGGGTGCGGCGTGACGCAGGAGTCGATGCGCAAGCCCGCATAGTGCCCGTGGCTGGACCAGGGATAGTCCTGGGCACGCTCGACCATGCCTGCGCGCACCGGATTGAGGTCGATATAGGCCATGCAGGCAAGCAGGTAGCGCTCGGACTGCACCACGGTGGATTTGTAGCGCCCTTCCCACAGGGTGCCGGAGCGCTTCTGGCGGTCGTTGAAGTAGCGCACGTAGCGCCTGCCGATGGCCTGCATCATTTGCGGCAGGCCCTCGGCGGTTTGCGGCGTGACCAGCAGATGGAAGTGGTTGCCCATCAGCACGTAGGCGTGTACGGCAACACCACACTTGCGTGCGTTTTCATCGAGCAAGTCCAGCAACTGCTGGTAGTCCTGCGCCGACTCGAAAATGCTCTGGCGGTTGTTACCGCGCTGGATGACGTGGTGCGGGTAACCCGGCAGGCTCAAACGGGGTAAACGCGCCATGCCGGGCTGCCATTACTTGGGCGCTTTGGCGACCCGAACCTTGCCCCCGGTGGTGACCACGATGACCGCGTCGCCAGGTGTGAACACCTCGCCGCCCTTGGCCTGCACAATGGCGCGGCGCTCGCCGCCCTTGAGTTGCACCAAGATTTCAAATGCGTCTTCACGCGTGGCAAAGCGCTCAATGGCGTTGCCCGCCACCGCACCAGCCACACCGGCGAGCACGCCCAGCACCTGGCCTTCGCGCTGCACGCCGCTGCCGCCATAACCACCAACCGCGCCCACGACGCCGCCCACGGTAGCGCCGACACCCGACTGGCTGCCATCGACCACCACCGAGCGCACCGTCAGCACAACGGCGTCTTCGACCTTGGCCATGCGTTGCGCGTCACCGCGCTGAATGACATCAGGGCTACTGCTGGCGCAGGCACCCAGAACAACGGCCAAGGTGCCGACCAGCATTGCATTCAAAATTCGTTTCATAAGTTTTTCTCCCCAAACAAGTTCCAATAATACGGCTTTTGCCTCCGCCCATCAGGGCGCACCGGCATTGTCCTGTGGCAATGTAAACCGGGTATGAAGCAATTCATCCAGGCCAAACTCCTGCAGCAGCTCACGCAGGCGCTGCGCCGCCTGGCGTTTGTGCTGGCCGGTGTAGCGCGCGATGATGAGCTCGTTCTTCATGCTGTGCTCCCAGCCCACCAACTCAGTCACGCTGACCTGGTAGCCGCTGGCCTCCAGGTACAGGCAGCGCAAGACATTGGTCAACTGGCTGCCGATCTCGCGCGTGTGCAACGGATGGCGCCACAACTCGGCCAGCGGCGTGCGCCGCAGGTTGAGCGCCTTGTGGGCATTGAGGTGGCGCGTCAACTCCGCCTGGCAGCACGGCACCAGCACCATGGCGCGTGCCTTTTTTTGCAGGCCAAAGGCAATCGCGTCGTCGGTGGCAGTGTCGCAGGCGTGCAGCGCCGTCACCAGGTCAATCTGCGCGGGCAACTCCGGTGCCAGCGCGGCTTCCTGCACACTCAGGTGCAGAAAGCTCATGCGCTCGAAACCCAACTTGGCCGCCAACGCGCGGGACTTTTCGACCAGCTCCGCGCGCGTCTCAATGCCGTAAATGTGGCTCTGGGGATGGAAGCGGAAATACAGGTCGTACAGGATGAAGCCCAGGTAGGACTTGCCCGCGCCGTGGTCGGCCAGGGTCAGGGTCTGGCCCGGCACCAGCGTTGTTTCCTGCAGGATTTTTTCGATGAACTGGTACAGGTGGTACACCTGCTTGAGCTTGCGCCGCGAATCCTGGTTGAGCCGGCCTTCGCGCGTGAGGATATGCAGTTCCTTGAGCAACTCCAGCGATTGCCCTGGACGCAGTTCTGCCGCCAACGGGTGGCTGGCGTCCACACCGCGCCCGGCGGGCGACTTTGTGGGTAGTGCTGTTTTGGCGGGTTTCATGGGAGCAGCGTCTTTCCGGTCAAGCGCTGGTGCTCGCGCGAAGCAAAGCGGTCGGTCATGCCGGCAATATAGTCGGCCACCACGCGCGCGACCGGGTTGGCGTCGGCACTGGTGGTGGCTTGCAAAGCACTGGCGCGCGCAGCAAATCCGGCCTGCATCTCCTGCGGCGCGGCGCAGTACGCGGCAAACAGTTCGCGCACCACGGTCTGGGCCAGTGCCATGTTTTCCATCACTTGTGGATGGCGGTACAGGCGGCGCATCAAAAACGTCTTGAGCGAGAGCGACTGCTCGCGCATTTGCGCGCCAAACTGCACCAGCGCGGGCGCGGCGCGCACCTGCTCCAGGGTTTGCACGCCGGATTGCCCCAAGGCGCTGCGGGTGGCGGCCAGCACGTCATACACCTGGGCGCTGAGCATCAGGCGAATTGATTCGTACAACAGGCGGCGCGCCTGCGTGGCTTGGGCCAGCGCCGGATGCGCAGCCAATGCCTCGCGACGGTATTGCTCGACCAGGGGCAGTTCCTGTAATTGCTCCATGGCAATCAGGCCCGAGCGCACGCCGTCGTCCACGTCGTGCGCGTTGTAGGCAATTTCGTCGGCCAGGTTGCACAGTTGCGCCTCCAGGCTGGGCTGGGTGTGGTCGAGAAAGCGCCGCGCAACGCCGTGCGGCTCAAGCGCTTCCAGCGCCGCCGCGTTGGTGGCCGAGCAATGTTTGAGAATGCCTTCGCGCGTCTCGAAGCTCAGGTTCAGGCCATCGAACTGCGGGTAACGCTCCTCGAGTTGATCGACCACGCGCAGGCTTTGCAGGTTGTGCTCGAAACCACCGTTGCCTTGCATGCAGGCGTTGAGTGCGTCCTGCCCGGCGTGGCCAAAGGGCGTGTGGCCCAGGTCGTGCGCCAGGGCGATGGCTTCCACCAGATCTTCGTTGAGCGCCAGCGCACGCGCCATCGAGCGCGCCAGTTGCGCCACTTCAATCGAATGGGTAAGCCGGGTGCGAAACAGGTCGCCCTCGTGGTTCAGAAAGACCTGCGTCTTGTACACCAGACGCCGAAAGGCGGTGGAGTGCACGATGCGGTCGCGGTCGCGCTGAAACGCGGTGCGCGTGGGTGCAGGCGGCTCGGCAAAGCGCCGACCGCGCGATTGCGCCGGGTCACATGCGTAGGGTGCCAGGGTCATGCCGAAAAATCCAATGACCTACTGGCACCTGGCACGGCGTGCGGGCAGCGTTGTGAGCCCCCTGTTTTGGGGTCGAAACTGCATAGGGACCATGCGCCATGGCTTCGTCACTGCGAGCGCAGCGCGGCAGTCCATGTCCGAAGGTATTCCTGCATGGATCGCCACGGCCTTCGGCCTCGCGATGACGAAAGTGGAGGCGCGGTTCATGGGGAGCTAGCGCGCATCGGAGCAGCAGCGGTCAATTACCTGGCGCACCAGGGTGTCGGGCGCGCCGCGCATGAGGGCGTTGCCGGGTTCGTTGATCAGCACAAAGCGCAGCTCGCCATCGTGCGCTTTCTTGTCCACGCGCATCAGCTCCAAGTAGCGCCCGGCGTTGTCATCCTCCCGCAAGCGCGGTGCCTGCACCGGCAAACCGGCGCGTTGCACCAGGGCAGTGAGGCGCTGCACAAAGGCAGCATCGATCAGGCCGAGTTCTTGCGACAAGCGCGCGGCCATCACCATGCCGCAACCCACGGCTTCGCCGTGCAGCCACTGGCCATAGCCCAGCCCGGCTTCGATCGCGTGGCCGAAGGTGTGGCCAAAGTTGAGAATGGCGCGCAGGCCCGACTCGCGCTCGTCCTGCCCCACCACCCAGGCCTTGATTTCGCAACTGCGCTGCACCGCGTGCGCCAGCGCCGCCGGGTCGCGCGCAAGCAGCGCGTCCAAGTGCGACTCGATCCAGTCCAGAAACGCCATGTCGGCAATCGGGCCGTACTTGATGATTTCGGCCAGACCGGCGCTGAGTTCGCGCTGCGGCAGGGTCTTCAAACTATCCAGATCGCATACCACCAGTTGCGGCTGGTAAAACGCACCGACCATGTTCTTGCCCAGCGGGTGGTTGATGCCGGTCTTGCCGCCCACGGAAGAATCCACCTGCGCGAGCAAGGTGGTGGGCACCTGCACAAAGGGCACGCCGCGCATATAGCTGGCAGCGGCAAAGCCGGTCATGTCGCCGACCACGCCACCGCCCAGGGCAAACAACACGGTCTTGCGGTCGCAACCGTGCGACAGCAACGCGTCAAAAATCAGGTTCAGCGTCTGCCAGGTCTTGTATTCCTCGCCATCGGGCAACGTGACCACATGCACGGCCTTGAACTGCGCCGCCAGGGCATCGTGCAAGGCCTGGGCATACAGCGGCCCGACGGTGGTGTTGGTGACGATCAGCGCGCCCGCGCCCTTGGGCACGGCGGCGTATGACGCTGCGCTGCCCAGCAACGCGGGCGCGATCAGGATGGGGTAGCTGCGCTCGCCCAGGTCGATGGAAACGCGGCTGCTAATAGGTGTTTGCATAGCGCCATAGTTTAGGGGATGGAGCAGCGGCGCAGGCTATCGGCGCGCACCACCAGCGCGCTATGGCACCGCGCGGCTCAACTCAAGCTGCATCATCACCATGTTGACCAGGGTGGGCACCGAAGGCCGACCGGTTTCGATGGTGAAGTGGGCGGTTTCGCGGTAGAGCGGGTCGCGCGCCGCGTGCAGCTCGCGCAGGCGCGTCAGCGGGTCGGCCACCTGCAGCAAGGGCCGGTTGACGTCATGGCGCAAACGGCGAAACAACTCGTCGGGGTTGGATTTGAGGTACACCACCTGCCCGCGTTCGCGCAGGTGCAGCCGGTTGTTGGGGCGCAGCACCGAGCCGCCACCGGTGGAGAGCACGCCGCCGTCTTGCTGGGTCAGCTCATCGATCACCGCTTCTTCAACGTCGCGAAACCGCTCCTCGCCTTCGCGCTCGAAGTATTCGCGGATGGAACAGCCCAGCCGCTCTTCAATCACGTGGTCGGAATCGACAAAAGCACGCCCCAACCGTCGGGCGAGCTGTCGCCCGACAGTCGATTTACCGGAGCCTGGGAGGCCGATAAGTGAAATCAAAGGTTGAAAAATCCGTCACGTGAAACATCAGGGCGGTGAGAAGGAATATGTCAGCGCCCCCGCGGGGGTGGTCACAGTGATGGAGATCAAGTCACCGGTGACGCACTGCTTCAAGTTTAACCCCAAGGTCAGCGGCTCCAGCGAATCGGGTACGGCAGTATGCGACTGGCTCACCAGCGCACAGGTGCCATAGGTAGGCGAAGTGGCAGCACCATCGGTGGGCAACTTGGGCGAATTATCGGTCACCGCAACGGCAATTGTGCTGCCGGTGGGAACGCTTCTGCCATTCAAATCCTGGATAGAGACTGTCAATCCCGTCACCACGGTTTGATTACTCCACTGAGAATCGGGGCCACTGGTCCATTTAGCCGTTGGTGCCAGCGCATCGCCAGGCCCAGCGACAATGAAATCATCGGTAGAAAACACAATCACCACTTGACCACGCACGTCAGCGGCGCCCCAGACGCCATCGCCCTGGTTCGGACCGGGCGCGACTGCCGTTGCGCAAGTTGAGGTCGATGCGCTGCGTGGAACCGAGAACTCTCCCGCGACAAAGGTATTGAAAATACCGGACTGCGTGGCAGTATCGTCTCGGTACGCTGTACCGAGGTCTACCCAAGCTTCACCACAGTCATAGACGTTGTTGAAATTGGCATCGGTGAAGTCTTCTTCACCAGCCGCGTAAGCCAGGATCGACACATAGCCCTTACGCGCAGGATTACGCGGATTCTGTGTGCGAATGGTCACGGTGCACTGCGAATCGCCGGGCACCGCTCCGGTAACACAAGTGGGCGGAATCATCACGCCAGCCTCGGTCACGAAGTTGACGGCTGTGCCATCGGGAACGGGATTGCCTTGCCGGTCGGCCAGTGACATGGTCAGTGTGGTGGTGGAGCCATCGAAATTGAAACCGCGAATTGCGTGCTTGGCAGGTACCAGACTGACACGCGACTGTACGGGGCGACCCGAGGCGATTACCACCACCGACGAATCGGTTTGAATCGCTGCATTCGACACCAGCGCCGCGTTGACTTGCACGTTGGTAGGAACGGTACCCGAAAACACTGGCACCGACACCTTGCCGAGTGAATCGGTCGTCAATGTCACAGGCGCAGTGTTCCCCGCGGTACCAAAGGTCGCTTTCGGGATACCCCCATTGGTGGTTTTCAACGATAGCAGCACGTCCTGTCCCGGTAAGGCCTCGCCGCGCGCATTGGACAACAGGAATTGAACCGTGGTCTGAGTGGCACCGCCTGAATTGGCCAAATAAATGCGCGACTTGGTTGGATCGGTTGGCACGACGTAGCTGAGATTGGTCGCGGGAGCTGCCAATACGCTGATCGACTTGCTGATGGCAGTGGCACCAACGGCACTGACCGAGATATCCACCGTCTTGCCACCGCAACCCAGCGTACTCACGGCCGTGCCGGTTGCGTCGGTGGCGGTAAAGCTGGCGGTTGCAATGCCACTGGCATTGGTGGGTGCTGTCGCAGGTGAAATCTGGCCACAACTGGACGAGAAGCTTACTTGGACCGACTGGGCCACGCTAGTTCCAAGCATGGCACGCACTGAAATTTGGCGGGTTCCATAGGCCGCCAGACTGGTGGTGCCCACATCAAAATTATCCAAGGCCAGCGTGGCAGCGCCGACTACCGCGCCCACGGAATAGTCAACCGTGCCCGTAACCACCGTTGTGACCTGCGTTCCCGCTGCACCGGCACCTGAAATCGTCGCCGCGCCAGTCAAGGTTCCAGCACCGCCGACCGTGGCCGATGCCCTGGACACCTTGATGGTGGCCACGCCGGTTGATGAATCTGTCAGTTGGGAACTGCCTTCAGGGAACGAGACCTTGGTCAAGTCGCCAGTAATGTCCACCCGTTTGTTGACCACCGGTGTGCCGTCGGCAAACTTCAGGCTGACCTTGAGCGTGGTCAGCCCGGAAGAACCCACGGTGTTGGTTACGGCGTTGGTGGCATCACGCAATTCGAGCTGCATCGGTGGAGGGTCGACGCGCACCGACAGGGAAGACGATGCACTGGCGTAAGTGTCCGAGGACTTGGTAGTTAAAGGCAGCGTGACAGAGCCAAACTCGTACAAATCGGCACGGCCCACGCGGATGCGGGCTATGCCGGTTGCATCGGTTGTAGCCGTGGTTCCGTTGGGAAATGTCAGCAATGCCGCAGCACTGCTGTCAACAGAAACCACCACGCCAGCAACCGGTTTGCCGTCGGTAGTGTTCAACACCGCAACGATATCGTTGGTAGCTGCAGCGGCCACCGATGAAAGTGCAGCACCCGTAGTGGCATCCTTCAGTTGAGCAGTCAGGGAGGTTGTAGCTGGCGTCACTGTGGGCGTCACGCACACCGTGCCTTGCAACACCTGTGGCAAGGTACAGGTCACGGCATTGCTACCACCAAACGGTGTCCCGGAGCTGCCGCCACCGCCACCGCAGGCTGCAAGCACACTGAGTGCGAGCATGGCAAAAACGCATTTCAATAGATTCATGGTCAACTTCCTGAGATTCTCTAGCGGAGTGCGATCAACGTGCTGCGCCGCGGTCGGCAATCATCTTGGGGGTGATAAACACCAGCATTTCCTGCTTGTTGGACACCAGGGCTTTGTTCTTGAACAGGTTGCCGATGCCCGGCAGGTCGCCAAAGAACGGCACCTTGGTGGTGTCTTCGGTGGAAGTTTCTTCAAAGATGCCGCCAATCACCACAGTACCGCCGTTTTCTACCAGCACCTGGGTCTTGATGTGCTTGGTGTTAATGGCAAAACCGGCTGGCGTGGACTGGCCCACCGAGTCCTTGGTGACGTCCAGGTCGAGAATGATGTTGCCCTCGGGCGTGATCTGCGGCGTCACTTCCAGTTTCAGATTGGCCTTGCGGAATGCCAGCGAGGTGGCACCGCTGGAAGATGCCACCTGGTAGGGCAGTTCCGTACCCTGCTCGATCAGGGCCTTCACCTGGTCAGCCGTCACCACGCGGGGGCTGGAAACTACCTTGCCCTTACCGTCGGCTTCGAGCGCGGAAATTTCCAGGTTCAAGAAACGGTTGGCACCAGCATTGAAGATCGAGAATGCAAACGCGGCCGGTGAATAACCGTTCTGGTTGATGGCGGGAAGATTGACAAAGGCATTGGAGGTGTTGACCGTGCCGCCCGCACCGGCCGACGCAATGGAGTTGCTGTAGTTGGTGCCAAAGGCGATGCGGTCGCCGCCGGTGCCCAATTGGTAGCCACCATCGCCACCGTTTTGCGCACGCAAGTCCGCTCCACCGAGTTTGACGCCGAGCGACTTGCCAAAGGTGTCGGTTGCTTCCACGATACGCGCTTCGATCAGCACCTGGCGCACCGCGATGTCGAGCTTGGCAATCAGGCTTTGCACCTGTTCAAGTTTGCTGGGAATATCGGTCACAAACAACTGGTTGGTACGCGGCTCGGCGATCACGCTGCCACGGTGGCTCAAGAGCCGGGCGCTGGCGTTGTTGGCGGCATTGGCGCCACCTGCAGCAGTGCCACTGCTACCGGTGCTGCCACTGGCGGTGAGTTGCGCTGCAATTTCAACTGCCTTGGCATAGTTGATCTGGAATGACTGGGTGCGCAAGGGCTCCAGGCCCTGCACCGCAGCCACCGACTCCAGATCAAGTTTTTCCTTGGCAGCAATCTCGTCCTTGGGTGCGATCCACAGCACATTGCCGCTCTTGCGCACACCCAGACCCTTGGATTGCAGAATGATTTCGAGCGCCTGGTCCCAGGGCACGTCCTGCAGGCGCAGCGTCACCGAGCCCGAGACCGAGTCGGACGTGACGATATTGAAGTTGGTGAAGTCGGCAATCACCTGCAACAGCGAGCGCACTTCGATGTTCTGGAAGTTGAGCGACAACTTTTGCCCGTTGTAGCCAATGCCCTGGGTCAGCTTCTTGCTGTCTTCGCGCACTTCCTTGACTTCCACCACAAACTGCTCGTCGCTCTGGTAGGCG
>Ga0208496_1000949_pt1 | contig 10522 bp, 10 predicted proteins | sample CryBogmetaGMA2M_FD_184552 | JGI IMG/M metagenome (GOLD analysis project Ga0208496, IMG submission 184552) | Freshwater microbial communities from Crystal Bog, Wisconsin, USA - MA2M (SPAdes) | ecosystem: Environmental > Aquatic > Freshwater > Lake | place: Crystal Bog, Wisconsin, USA | collected... | reverse complement strand
CTTGATACATTTAACGAGCTCACTGGTTATGTTCAGGATTTAGCTGGAAAGAAAGTGTTGGTGTCTGCTGGTGGCACTCGAGAAGCTATTGATCCAGTTCGTTACATTGGAAACAGATCTTCCGGCAAACAGGGAATCGCAGTTGCCAAAGCGGCATATCGTCGAGGCGCACGCGTGCACTTAATTGCGGCTAATGTTGACATAGATGACTTGCCCGGAATTGAAATAGAACACGTAGAAAATGCGGCACAAATGTCCCGGGCGTTGCAAGCATCATTTGTTGATTGTGACATATTGGTAATGACCGCAGCTGTGGCCGATGCCAGACCCTCATCGACTGCTGATGAAAAGATTAAGAAAGATCAGTACACCCACATAGATTTAACTGCTAATCCTGATTTACTCAAACTACTCTCGACTGAAAAAAAGAACCAGATAATGGTGGGATTTGCGGCCGAAACTCGCGAATTAGTTGCATCAGCAAAAACAAAAATGTCCGCTAAAGGTCTGGACTTGATTTATGTCAACGACGTCTCTGATGGCGCTATTTTTGGTCAAGAAGAGACCGAAGGTACGATTGTGCTTGTAGACGGTCAGGAAATAGCAATCGCCAGAACCAGCAAAGACACGCTTGCCGATCTTCTTCTAGATTACGCCCTCAAGCAGTTAGGTTAGGACAATGTCACAACGCCTCTTCACCTCAGAATCTGTTACTGAAGGACACCCAGACAAGATCGCTGATGCGATTTCTGATGCCGTCCTAGATTCACTTATCTCCCAAGATAAGAAATCACGCGTAGCAGTAGAAACTCTCATCACTACTGGCCAGGTACATGTCGCTGGTGAAGTAACCACCAACGGTTATGCCGATGTAATGGGAATAGTCCGTGACACGGTTTTGGAAATTGGTTATAACTCGTCAGAGAAAGGTTTTGACGGAAATAGTTGTGGCGTTTCGATTTCAATTGGGCAGCAGTCGCAAGATATTGCTCAAGGCGTAGATGATGCATACGAACACCGCGTCGGTTCGCAAGTGGATCCACTTGATCTTCAAGGTGCTGGCGATCAAGGTTTGATGTTTGGTTATGCATGTGATGATACAAAAGAGTTGATGCCGCTACCAATTTGGTTAGCGCATGCGTTGGCGCAGCAACTCACAAAAGTTCGCAAGAGTGGATTGTTACCGTATTTAAGACCAGATGGTAAAACTCAAGTAACTATCGAGTATGACGGAGATCGTGCTGTTGCGCTCAATACTGTGGTGATCTCTAGTCAACATGCTGAAGAAGTGGATGTAGTCAAGAAGTTAACTCCAGAAATTATTGAACACGTTATCGATCCAATTCTTTCGCTCATCGATTTACCTCGTAAAGATTTGAAAACTCTAATCAACCCCACGGGACGCTTTGTAATTGGTGGGCCGATGGGAGATGCTGGTTTAACTGGCCGTAAAATCATCGTAGATACCTACGGTGGAATGGCACGTCATGGCGGTGGAGCTTTCAGTGGAAAAGATCCCTCAAAGGTAGATCGATCTGCGGCTTATGCCATGCGTTGGGTTGCAAAAAATGTTGTTGCAGCAGGTTTAGCGCGTCGATGTGAAGTTCAAGTTGCTTACGCGATCGGCAAGGCACAACCAGTTGGAGTATTCGTCGAGACTTTCGGAACCGAAACAGTTCCAGTCAATAAAATTCAAAACGCGGTGACGACTGTCTTCGACTTAAGACCGGCAGCAATCATTCGTGATTTGGATTTATTGCGTCCTATCTATGCCCTCACTAGCGCCTATGGTCACTTTGGTCGTGAGCTCCCAGAATTTGCTTGGGAACGTACCAACCGGATCACAGAGCTTCAAAACGCAATTAAGTAACGATTGTGGCAACGCCACGGCTTTTTAAACTCAAGTCCCAAGTAGCACCTGCACCATCTGGTGATATTGCTAGTGATTCTCCTGTTGCTCGCGTGTGGGTGGACACGGGTGTCTATCACTTAGACACCCCGCTTGATTATCAGGTACCCGAGAAACTTTCTGCTCACATTAAGACTGGGGTTCGAATTCAGGTCCCATTCGGAACGCGTGAGGTTGAAGGTTTAGTAATTGCACGTGTGCAAGTTTCAGATAGTTCAGCCAAACTAAAATCAATCACAAAAGTACTTTCGCCTCATGCAGTTGCCACAACGCGTTCTTTGAAACTGATAACAAGTGTTTCACAGCATTGGGCCACAAATCCGTGGGAGATTATTAAGAGCGCGATTCCTCCCAGAGTTGCATCTGTTGATAAGGATTTTGTTGGATCATCGGTGTTGTTAGCCAATTCTGAGCGAACACCAAGCGGAAAAGTTGTTTTCAAAGCTTTGCCAGCGCATCGTAATCCACACGAGCAAGTTGCCACATTAGCTTTGGAATATGCGCTAACTGGGTCAGTTTTGGTTATCGCACCGGATGAACGCGACGTAATCGCATTACTCGATGGTTTCGGAAGTAGAAAAAATGAGGTTCTTCGAATTGATAGTGGTGTTTCTAGAGCGCAAAGATATGGGGATTTTTTAGCAAGTTTCAAGCCTGGCCATCGCGTAATCATTGGATCTCGTAACGCAATTTTCGCACCTTTAGCACTTGGTGCAACGATTATAGTTTTCAAGGAGACGTCACCCGAATTTTACGAAATCCGAAATCCTGGTTGGAATGTCAGAGATATTGCGCTTATGCGCAATGCGATGGAGGGTTGTAATGTCATTTTCACAGGCTATGTGCCTTCGATAGATATAGCAGCGCTGATAGAAGCTAAGAAAGTTCATTTTGATAATGCCGCTACTAAAACCGTTGTTAAAGCGTTTTCTTCAGCCGATTCGACTTTATTACCGGGGCGCATATTCGCAGATATTAGGACGAGTGTGGCTAAAGGTCCCGTACTTTTTCTAGTGCCACGCAAAGGTTATGCCAATGCTGTACTTTGTGCGCACTGCAGAAATATTGCCACGTGCACGTGCGGTTCAAAACTACATCTGACAAGCAAATCAGCTGATCCTTCATGTCGGATTTGTGGGTTGCAACAAAAAGATTGGACGTGTACGTATTGCGGTAGAGATCGCAAATTTGTTGTTTCACGTGGTATCGAACGAGCTGCCGAAGAGATTTCTAGAGCTTTTCCAAAAATTCCTATCGTTCTTTCATTTGGCGACGTGATCAAAAAATCGGTAGAAGCTAAACCGTCCTTCGTTCTGAGTACACCCGGAGCCGCGCCATTTGTCGATGGTGGCTATTATGCAGTTGTTATTCTTGAAGGTTTGACTTATTTCAGCCATGACGATTTACGCGCAAGTGAACGCGCGATTGAGCTCTTTTTTGAAACTGCAGCGTTAGTACGTAGCGGGGGAGTTGTATTACTTTCGATTGATGAAACGCATCCGATCGTTTCATCACTAATCCGTTGGAATCCGGCCCCAATACTTAAAAGGGAGTTGCAATCGCGAAGTGAGATAGTTTTTCCACCCGCAGTCATGAGCGCAGTGCTAACTCTTCCAACAAATCAAGCGAGCACTGTTGCAATAGGTATTAAGCAGGCATCTGATGATGGTCGTATCTCTAAAGAGGTGAGGGTACTTGGGCCAACTAAAGTGAACACCGAAACAAGTAAAATTGTACTTTTGTCCCCACTCGATACTCGTGAAACCTTGACCGCATTACTCCATGAATTAATGCGTCGTCGCAGTATTGCCCGCAAAGCTGACGCGGTGCTGCGTATTGATCCATATTCGCTCTAATTTTTTTGATAGGATTTGCGCATGTCGATTCAAGAAATACGTTTCTTTGGAGATCCGGTGTTACTTACCCCGGCATCTCCAGTTGTTGATTTCGACAAAGAACTGCGCAATTTGGTCGAGGATTTAACGCAAACTATGTTGGATGCGCCAGGAGCTGGTTTAGCTGCTCCGCAAATAGGTGTTCCATTGCGCGTATTCACCTGGCATGTAGATGATGTACTTGGCCACCTTATTAACCCCGTGCTCACGCTAGGGGAAGAGATTCAGGATGGCGAGGAAGGTTGTTTATCCTTCCCAGATTTACGATATGAAACTAAGCGGGCATTGCACACTGTGGCAAAAGGTTTCAATATGTTCGGTGAGCCAGTTGTTGTAGAAGGTAGCGATTTTTTAGCCCGAGCATTACAACATGAAACTGATCACTTGGATGGCATCTTATTCATTGATCGCCTCACACCTGAAAATCGTAAGTTAGCAATGAAGGAAATTCGCGAGTCAGAGTGGTTCAACCTTGAAACAGAAAAGGGAAATACTCCAACAATCAAAGCATCACCGCATACAATTTTTGGGCGGAATACTTAATGCGTATTGGGGTAGCTGCTACTCCGAATGTCGCAATTCCAACACTTAACTGGTTGCTCGAATCAGGCCACGAGTTAGTCCGAGTAATCACACAGCCTGATCGTCCTGCTGGTCGCGGACGTGAATTAAAGCAGTCGGAAGTAGCGTTGTGGGCCGATCAGCATTCAATTCCATTAGTTAAACCTGCCAATGCTAACGAGCTCCTGCCAAATGTTGCTGATCTAGATTTACTTTTAACAATCGCTTACGGTGTTTTACTTCCACAATTTATTTTGGATGCTCCAAAGTACGGTTGTGCCAATATGCATTTCTCGTTGCTTCCAAATTATCGTGGAGCTGCACCTGTTCAGCGTGCGCTTTTGGCGGGTGAAGTTCGCACTGGCGTTACGATTTTCAAACTCGATTCTGGAATGGATACCGGGCCAATTTATGCCACACAAACTGTAGATATAGCTCCTGAGTGGCGAAGTTCGGAACTACTTTCGGAATTATCTCTTGTTGGAATGCAACTGCTCCCGCAAGTTTTTCAGTCGATACTCAGTGGACAAGCACCTGTGTCCCAAGTGGGTATCGGGACGTTAGCTAAAAAGATAAGTAAGGCAGATGCACAAATCGATTGGAATTCATCAGCAGCGATAATTCTCAATTCAATACGAGCATTTTTTCCGGAACCATGCGCGTGGACGAATTTTCGGGGCGAAGCTCTCAAGCTTTCAAAAGCTTCATCAACGCAGACTGTATTGGATTTGGAACCGGGCGAATTGAAAACTCTAGATTCGTTTTGTTATGTCGGTACGGGTAATGGCGCAATAGTTATCGAATCAGTAATTCCGTCCGGGAAACGCGAAATGTCGGCGATTGATTGGTCTAGGGGCGCGCGATTCTTGGATAAGGAACGTTGTGGTTGAGGCTAGAAGAAATACATTTAAAGCGCCTAAACCGGAAGCTTCGAGATTATTAGCTTTTGATTTAATTGTTGAAGTGAATCGAAATGCTGGTTATTCCAACTTGCTGCTACCCGCCGCCTTAACTGCTTCCATACTGGATGAGCGAGATCGCAATTTAGTAACAGAACTTGTGTATGGAACCTTACGCATGCAAGGCAAGCATGATTGGGTTTTAAGTCAAGTCTCCGATCGTCCATGGAATGAAGTTGATGCAGGCATTGTCGATTTGGCGCGTATGGGAGTCCATCAAATTCATGAAATGCGAATCCCTGATCACGCTGCGGTGTCAGCAACTGTAGAAGTTGCCCGCAAACGTTTGGGTGAATCTCAAGCCAGTTTTGTGAATGCGCTTTTGAGAGCGGTTACGCGCAAAAGTTTGGAAGAGTGGTTTGCCCCACTCGAATCTATAAGTGATCATGTTGAAAAATTCGCTATCCAATATTCTCATCCAGCCTGGATTATCTCGGCCTATTTTGATCTGCTTAAATCGTGGGACCTTGTGGAATTGGAATTACGAAGCAATAACGTGCCAGCAATACCAACGTTAGTTTCATGGCCTGGATATTCCACACAAGCGGATTTGATTGCATTAGGTGGTGAGCCAACTACATATTCCACGCTAGGGGTTAGCTTGAAAGGTAATCCCGGCAAACTTGAACTTATTCAACATCGCTTAGCTGGCGTGCAAGATGAAGGTTCACAGTTAGTTGCAACGGTTTTTGCGGCGGCATCTGGTGGGCAGCAATGGTTGGACTTATGTGCTGGTCCAGGTGGCAAAGCTGCACTACTTTCTAGTATCGCTCGAGAACGAAATATCACCTTCACTGGAAATGAATTTTCGCAACCACGAGCTGATCTAGTCCGCAAAGTTGTACATGGAGCACGCGTTTGGTGTGGCGATGGCCGAGATATTGCGCAACACGGAGAGAGCTTTGATGCCATTCTTATTGACGCACCATGTACTGGTTTAGGTGCACTTCGACGCAGACCTGAAGTTCGTTGGCGTCGCACAGTCGCGGACTTAAGAGAGTTAACGCAACTGCAACTGGAGTTGATTGAAGCAGCCATTCCGGTTCTCAATCCTGAAGGGATCTTGGGTTATGCCACATGCTCTCCGCATTTAGCTGAGACAACGGTGCAAGTCCTTGATATTTTGAAAAAACATCCGGAATTAGAGCAAGTGAATGTCGAGGCTTACTTGCCGGCAAATTTAAAAGATGCCACGCGATCAGGGTCGTTATCGCTATGGACGCATAAACACGGCACGGACGCCATGTTTCTAGCTTTGTTCCGCAAGAAATCCTTACCTAACGGCTAGCATCTGGGAGTGAAACAAGAGATTCGCATTACGCCAAGTATTCTGAATGCTAACTTTGCACAACTTGACCAAGAGATAGCCAAGATTGCCGATGTTTCCGACCTTATCCATTTAGATGTTATGGATAATATTTTTGTTCCTAATTTCACTTTTGATTTTGAGGCTGCAGAGAAGATAATCAAGAACTGCCCCATAGGAATCGATGCACACCTTATGGTTGCCGATGCCGACAGTATCGCCCCACGCTATGCCGAGGTTGGTGCGCAAAGCGTGACGATTCACGCCGAAGCCACGCATGACATATCCGCAACACTTAAACAGATTCATTCTCTAGGTTCTCGCACGGGTTTAGCTATCAAACCCAACACAGCTATCGATACATATTTTGATTTCATAGATGACGTGGATATGTTTTTAATTATGACAGTTGAACCTGGTTTCGGTGGACAAAAATTCATGGTGGACATGATGGAGAAAGTGCGTAAGGCGCGCGGGGTTATTGGAGACCGACCTATCTGGTTACAAGTTGATGGGGGAATTTCTTTAGAGACTATTGAGCAAGCCGTCGCTGCAGGAGCAGATACTTTTGTTGCCGGAAGTGCGGTATTTAACGCCCAAGATCCAGCTGCAATGGTCGCTTCATTGCGCCAACTTGCACAGAATGTGGCAAACTAAGCCCACGTTGTTCCGGGGGTCGGTGTAAATCCGAACCGGCGGTAAAGTCCGCGACCCGATCAAATCCATTGATCGGTTGATTTGGTGTAACTCCAAAACCGACAGTTAAAGTCTGGATAAAGGGACAGGGCTTACATTCGCATATGCGTTTTAGTAATGCCTCGTTTCTTCCTGGAGCTTTTCTACTAGGAAGGATCAACAGTGTCACTGATTAAATGGTTTTTTGAAAGCACGATTCATTTTGGAAGTAAATCAATTGCCTTACGCGAAGTTGTTGGTGGTGTGCTCGGACTTTCCAGCGCAATATTAGGAGCTCGTCGAAAAGTTGCAGCGTGGCCAGTAGGTATTTTGGGCGACGCATTACTGTTCACAGTTTTTCTTGGTGCAGTTTTTGCTTATGGTGATCAGCCATCGGGTAATTTTTATGGCCAAGCCAGCCGCAATCTCTTGCTCATAATTGTTAGCGTTTACGGTTGGATCCGCTGGGCACGACACCGCAAAACTAATGGTGCCCAGAAACCTGCCGTCGTACCGCGTTGGACAACTTTGAGAGAGAAACAGATTCTTGCGCCGGTGATAGTTCTCTTCTTTGTGATCTCAATGCAGATTTTCAAAGCCTTAGGCGAGTCTGGCACATGGGTACTTGTCGATACCTGGATTTTTACAGGTACTGCACTAGCAACCTATGGGATGAGTCGTGGGTATGTTGAATTCTGGCTGGTGTGGGTCGCCGTTGATTTTGTGGGCGTGCCTTTTGCCTTCAAAAATGGTTATTACCCCACCGGTACCCTCTACGCGATCTATCTTCCATTTGTCCTATGGGGTTTCTTCTCATGGTTACGTATTTCTAAGCGGGAGAAATTGAGCACAGCGATTTAGTTTGTTCTAGTAAACTTGTCGCATGAAGACATTTGAATCCCTCTGGGCTGAATTGAGCCAAAAAGCTGAACTACGCCCGGAGGGTTCAGGTACTGTCGCGGCGCTAGATGCCGGTATCCATGCGATCGGAAAGAAAGTTTTGGAAGAGGCTGGTGAAGTGTGGCTGGCTGCTGAACATGAGAATGATGAAGCTTTAGCCGAAGAGATATCTCAACTCCTTTACCATGTACAAACTTTGATGTTGGCACGCGGTTTAACTCTCAACGATGTCTACACCTACTTGTAAATGAATCGAGTGTGAAATGTTAAGAATTGCTGTCCCCAACAAGGGCTCACTAGCCGAAGAATCAATCGCTATCCTCAAAGAAGCAGGTTACCGTCAACGCACAGATAGCCGTGATCTTGTTTTAGTTGATAACGACAATAATGTTGAGTTCTATTACCTACGTCCACGAGATATCGCTATCTATGTTGGTTCGGGTGAACTAGAGGCTGGAATCACGGGACGGGATTTATTGATTGACTCAGGCGCCCAAGCTGATGAGTTGTTGCAACTTGGTTTTGGTGGGTCCACATTTCGTTTTGCTGGACCAGTTAATTCAAACATGCAACCTGGCGATATTGCTAATAAGCGTGTGGCTACGGCGTATCCAGGGCTAGTCAATTCGCATTTGAAATCGCTAGGTATTGCAGCCGAAGTTGTCCGCTTAGATGGCGCGGTCGAAAGCTCTGTTCGTTTGGGAGTTGCGGATTTAATAGCCGATGTTGTTAGTACCGGAAATACTTTGCGTCAAGCTGGACTGCAAGTTTTTGCCGAGCCGATCTTAATAAGCGAAGCAATCGTTATAGGGCGCACCGGAGTTCCAATTCCGGCCGAACTGGAAATCATTATTCGTCGATTACAAGGCGTCGTTACTGCACGAAAATATGTTGTGCTTGATTATGATGTTCCAAAGAGTCAACTCGATGTTGCGTGTGCAATTACACCTGGTTTGGAATCACCTACTATTTCACCGTTACAAAAGCCCGATTGGGTTGCGGTCAGAGCAATGGTTCCGAGAAAAGATACTAATCGCGTCATGGATGAACTGTGGGCCGTCGGGGCTAGAGGAATTTTAGTTACCGATATTCACGCCTGTCGGCTTTAAATAGTTTCTCCGCGTGATTCGTCGGCAATTCCCAATAAGTACAGGACAGAATCCAGATAAGGATTGTTCACTGAAGCATCAGCTGCCGCACGTACAGCTGGTTTAGCATTGAAAGCGATCCCAAGGCCTGCGGCGGCAATCATGTCCAAGTCATTTGCGCCATCGCCGATTGCGATTGTTTGTTCCATAGATACACCCTCACTGCTTGCGAACTCGTGAAGTGCTTGGGCTTTTGCCGCACGATCAATAATTGGGCCCAGCGTTTTTCCAGTCAGCAATCCATCCACAACTTCCAATTTATTAGCTTTATATAACGTAATTTTTAAATCAATCAAAAGGGGTTCTATGACATCAATGAAGCCTCCGGAAACTACGGACACGGTATGACCCAGTGATTGCAAAGTTGCAATCAAATTCTGCGCCCCAGGTGTCAAAGTAATTTCCTTTTGGACTTCAACTAAAGCAGTTGCAGGTAAACCTTTTAGGAGTGCTACCCGGGCTTGCAAAGATTCGGCAAAATCAATCTCACCACGCATAGCGGACTCGGTGATAGCAATTACTTTATCGGCCACACCGGCTTTCATTGCCAATAAATCAATGACTTCTTGCGAGATCAATGTTGAATCAACATCTAACTGAACCAATTTACGTGCATGGCGCAAAACTCCACCCGGAGAAACTGCAATATCAACATCATGTGCTGAAGCGATAGGAGCCAGCAGAGCGTTCAACTCTTGTTTATTGGCACCGGATATTAAGAACTCAATGGCAGTAATTGGGTTGGAAGCTATTCTGGAAACTCGTTCAATGTTAGCTCCCACTCCCGAAATCGCACCCGATAAAGCCGCAATTGCTGCAGGGCTTAATTTCCTTGCAAGGACAACTACGTGCACTAAGCCAGCCTTGCTTGCAATTGAGTCAGCGGTCGTAGTAGAAAATAGAGTCGCGAGATCAACATCTAAATCGAGAGCACATGTACTCAAATCACTTTCAATAGCTTCTTGATGCGCTGGATTGAGGGCGAAAAGAACGGTCAGGATGAGGCGGTCTTTTATGACAACTTGCTCGATATCTAAAATCGAGATCGAGAAAGGCGCCAAGCAATCAAAAAGCGCTTGAGTTATTCCCGGCTTATCTACACCACTGAGAAGAATGAGCCCCGTAAATTGCTCTGAATTCTGGCTGGTACTCATTATGAGACAAGATTA
>Ga0208496_1000945_pt1 | contig 10535 bp, 9 predicted proteins | sample CryBogmetaGMA2M_FD_184552 | JGI IMG/M metagenome (GOLD analysis project Ga0208496, IMG submission 184552) | Freshwater microbial communities from Crystal Bog, Wisconsin, USA - MA2M (SPAdes) | ecosystem: Environmental > Aquatic > Freshwater > Lake | place: Crystal Bog, Wisconsin, USA | collected... | reverse complement strand
TGCTAGCAAAGATCCCATTAATACAAGAGTGACTTTATTCATTAGCAATTAATTCTTGCCCAGTGTTACGCCATCCCTTAGCACTTCGTAATGTAAGTGGGGTCCAGTAGATCTTCCTGTAGAGCCTACCTTAGCAATAGTTTGGGCTTGTTTTACAAACTCACCTTCTTTTACCAAGAGTTCTTGTGCATGCGCGTATCGAGTGACTACGCCATTTTTATGTTGGATATCGACAAAGTAACCATATTCGTTATCAAACGCTGCTCGGCTAACAACACCTTCAGCTGTTGCCTGTATCGGTGTTCCATAGGCGGCAGGAAAGTCAGTACCTTCATGCCAGGCACTTTGTTGAGTCAGAGGATCGATGCGATAGCCCAGGCCACTTGAAGCCTGTGGCATCAATGGTAGGGGTGATCCCGTTGGTAATGAATTATTCAGATCCCAATTTTTCGTCAATGACTTTTGTATCTCGTCAACACGATTAGAAAGCGCAATCGAATCTTGTACTGTGCGATCGAGACGAGCACCATATTGTTCACCTTGATTACCTAAATTAATCACAGCATTAGCAGGGCTTAAAGGTCCGCCTTGCGCATTACCCAGGTTAACTACATTAGTAGATAGATTGATTTGACCGCTGGTTTTTGCCAGCTGGATGCGTAAATCATCAAACTGCGCCAGATTACGCTGGGCTTCATCTAGCCTTGCTTGCAATTCCATTAACTTGGTTTCGTAGTCATCTTCAGAGTTGGCAACAAAGCGCTTTTCTTTCAGATCTTTAGTTTGCATTGCATGCAAGAGATCTTTAGTCTGGTTGGTCACGTCGTTAATCGCGACACTAGCGCCTACTAAGACCGCTAAACTGAGCGCCCCACCAAAAACCAAATGGCGAGCAGTCAGCGAGATTTCTCTTACTTTGCTATGTGGACCAGTCATTATTAGTATTTGCATTTTCTCTACCTCACCCCTGAATTCATTTCCAAAATTGGTTGCATTACCGCCATCACAATTCCCAATACCATTAAGCCCATCACTAATATTAATAAAGGTTCGAGCAAACTGGTAAAAATTTTGGTTTTTTGCTCAGACTCAAGCTCTGCATTCTCAGCGCCATACTTGAGCATCTCCCCTAGCTTACCTGAAGCCTCACCCGAGCGGATCAAGTGAATCAAGATTGGTGAAAACACCCCCTGACTACCCAGAGCCCTAGCCAAAGTAGCGCCTTCACGTAAGCGAATCTCCGTTGAATCAATTGCCACCCGCAGAACAGAGTTACTTAAAGTGCTACGCGCACTATGTAATGCCGTCAAAATAGGTACGTTGGCTGAAACCAACATTGCCATCGTATTGGCAAAACGGGCTGTTTCAAAACCGAGTAATAAAGGTCCTAACAAGGGCAAATTGAGCAAGATGCGGTCAAACTTAAGACGTATATCTTCTTTGGCTAAGGCGCGGCGCCCATAAAAAAATCCAGCCACAATGAGGGCCAGCAAGAGCCAACCCCAGTTCACCATAAAATCAGAGAGGGCCAATATAAAACGGGTTGAGAATGGCAAGACTTGTTTTGAACTCTGAAACACGCGTGCAATTTGTGGCACGACATAAGTCATTAAGAACAAGACGATCATAAAAGCCACACCAGTGAGCATGATGGGATAAGCTAAAGCGCCCATTGCTTTTTGTTTTAAGGCCTGACGTTTTTCTAAGAACTCGGCTAACTGGGTCAGCACTTGCCCCATTTTTCCAGATTGCTCTGCAGCTCCTACGACACCTTGGTAAAGAGGATCAAAGGATTGGGGCTGACCAGCGATAGCCCTGGATAAAGGCAAGCCAGCACGCAATTCTGAAACTACCGCCTGCAATACTGTTTTGACATGCGCTTGACTGGTTTCTTCAGCAAGCACAGAGAGTGCCTCATCAATCTGCACACCTGATCTCACCAAAATAGCTACCTGCTTTGTGATCACCGCAAGATCGGCACGACTGAGTGGTTTATTTTGTGAGAACCACTTGGTCCAAAAAGGTTGTTGACCCCACTCGGTTTCTAATTCAATGGTGACAGGCACCAATTGCTTCGCCATCAGAGTTTGGCGTACAACTCGAGTGCTTTCTGCCTCTACACTACCGCGCTCGCTTTTACCTGCGTAAGTGAGAGCTTCAAATCGATAGCGTGGCATAGTTCATCAATTTTATTTGGCTAGTCAATCTCTACTGAACCAGTAACGCGCAGTATTTCTTCGGGGGTTGTTTTTCCCTCAGCAACCCAGCGCTTACCATCGTCAGCCAAGGTACGCATACCGCCGACTAAAGCTTGTTTACGTAACTCGCTCTCTGGAGCATGCTGATGAATTAACTCACGGATCTTTTCATTAGTAGTCATGAGCTCATAAATACCAGCGCGACCGCTATAACCAGAATTACCGCAAACTGCGCAGCCCTTGCCGCCACAACTAGGGCAACTCATCCGAATCAGACGCTGCCCTAGTACACCCAATAAAGTAGATGAGAGCAAGAAGGGTTCAATACCCATATCGATTAAACGAGTGACTGCCGAGGGCGCATCATTAGTATGCAAGGTGGCCAATACTAAGTGACCCGTTAAGGACGCTTGTACTGCAATTTGTGCCGTCTCTAAATCACGAATCTCACCAATCATCACAATATCAGGGTCTTGACGCAAGATGGCGCGCAAGGCTCTGGCAAAATTCATATCAATGCGGGAGTTCACTTGAGTTTGCCCGATACCATCAAGGCTGTACTCAATAGGGTCTTCCACCGTCATGATGTTGTTGATCTTATTGCGCAAACGGAGCAATGCTCCATAAAGTGTCGTGGTCTTACCGCTACCCGTTGGGCCTGTTACCAAGACGATGCCGTGTGGACGATGAATGAGTTGATCGAAATGATTAAACGTATCGTCAGCCATACCGAGCGCACGCAGATCCAGACGATCATAATTTTTCTCGAGCAAACGCAGCACTACACGCTCACCATGAGAGGTTGGTAAGGTGGATACCCGCACATCAATCGCTCTTCCGCCTACCCGTAAAGAGATGCGACCATCTTGTGGCATACGCTTCTCAGCAATATCGAGCGAAGCCATAATCTTGATACGAGACACTAGGGCCGCATGTAGGTCACGACGCATATCGACAATGTCACGCAAATTACCATCTACCCGAAAGCGCACCATAGACTTACGCTCAAATGCCTCAAGATGAATATCCGATGCACCGTCACGACTAGCTTGCTTCAGTAAACTATTAATCATCCGAATGACTGGAGCATCATCATTCATCTCCAGCAAATCTTCTGAGACAGGCATTTCTTGCAAGAGGCGAGAAAGATCAACAGCCTCTTCTACCTCATCGACTACTTGTGATGCATCGAGATCACCTTGAGAGTAGGTGGCGTTTAGCGCTTCCAATACCTCTTCACTGGTTTGTTCGATCCGCACAATAGGACCAGTCAAACGACAAATCTCTTGTAGCACTGCCATGTTTGTTAGCGGGCTATGAATCAAGACCGGAAGCTCAGATTCCTCCGTCTCAGCTTTACGCAAGAGAATTTGATTTTCACGAGCGTAAGAAAAAGGAATGCGCAACATATTACTGTTTGCCAGAAGAGTTTTGTGTTGCCCCAGTAGGCGATTTTGGAGCCACAGGGGCCGGAACAGGGCCACCTGGAATGATTGGTGCTGATGGTGGAATTGGCGTTCCCGGCGCTACCAGCGGAGCAATGACATCACTGAGCTTAGGCTGATCTTGCTTAGGTAGCAGCATTGTAGAAGGCTTAAATTGAGCTTGCTTATCTTCCATGAACTGCATGCGGCTAGCCGTAATTTCTTGATCTTGACCTTTATCGCGTAATACATAAGGACGCAAGAAGACTAGCAAATTGGTTTTAGTACGAGCGCTGTTGTCGTATCTAAAGAGTGCGCCAATAATAGGAATGTCACTCAACCATGGAATGCCACTTGTACTATCTTTGTAAGCATTTTCAATTAAACCACCCAAAACCAAAGTCTGACCATCATCTACGATCACATTGGTTTCAATATCACGCTTGTTTAGAATTGGGCCCTGGTTAGGAACCTGGCTAGCAATGTTCGATACCTCTTGATAGATCTGCATCTTGACTAGACCATTTTCAGAGATCTGTGGTTTAACACGCAAAATCAAACCAATATCCTGACGCGTCACCGTAGTAAATGGAGTTGCTGTCGAAGTAGAGCCTGTAGTGGCATAAGAACCCGAGATCAATGGGATATTCTGACCCACCACAATCCGAGCCTCTTCGTTATCTAAGGTGATGATATTGGGTGTAGAGAGAATATTAGTGCCAGTGGTGGTACTCAAAGCAGTAATCAAAGCGGACATTCCGTAGACACCATTGAATTTTGTCAGCAATCCTAAATTCAATCCAGGATTTGGTTGAACCGGTGTAATACCAGCAGTGTTATTGGGATTCAATATCGCGTTGACGTTTCGAGACAAGTTGGCAATATTCGAGCCGCCAGTACCATCTGCATTCGTGAAGTTCGTACCACCAAAGCCGGTGTTTTGATTTCCAGAGCCCACTAATCCTTGCCACTGAATTCCTAACTCAGCAGCATTGGTTGAACTTACCTCAACAATAATGGACTCGATATACACTTGGCCACGCCGCTTATCGAGTTGATCAATCACATGACGCAAGTTTCGATATAAGGGTTCATTAGCAGTAATGATTAAAGAATTGGTAGCAGGCTCAGCTTGAATAATGCCGCCAGTAGATGGAGCGCTACTACTCGTTAAGGCAGAAGTCGCTGCAGCTGTACCAGTACCACCACTTGCTCCAGGAGTAGAAGGGATTTGTGTATTAGTAGCACCAACTGCACCAACTGCTTGTGTTGCAGTACCGCTAGCGACCTGCGCAGATAAAGCCGTATCTGCTGCCACAATCGCTCTTAAAGTAATTGCTAACTTGGTTGCTTCTGCATTACGCAAAGGCACTACCCAAATATTGCCATTAGAAGTACCAGGGGTATCAAGCTTAGCAACTAACGCGCGAATTTGTCTCATCTTCTCTGGACTTGAACTGCGCAACAATAAAGAGTTACTTCGTGCGTCTGCCATCACAATGGTTTTGTTGCCAGCTTCAGCACCAGCTAAGCCTGTCTCAAGCACTTTATTGAGCATTGCAGCCACGTCAATGGCAATGGCATAGCGCAACTTGATGGTCTGTACATCTGAAGAAACAGGGGCATCAATCGTTTCAATCAACTCCCCAATCCGCTGAATATTACTGGCGTAATCAGTAATAACAATGGTGTTATTTCCGGGATAGGCATTAATCGTATTGTTTGGTGAAACTAATGGGCGCAATACCGGCAAAAGATTATTAGCAGATTCAAAATTGAGCTTAAAGACTTTCGTAATAATTTGATCGCCAGCTTGGCTACTCTTTCCAGTCACTACCGAATTACTAATGAGCTTGGCATCAGCCTCAGGCACAACTCGATAAACACCATTGACATCAACCAAAGCAAATCCTGAAGTTCGCAAAGCAGTTGAAAAAGCATCGAGGGCTTTAGCTTTTGTGAGTGGCTTATTACTAATCAGATTAATCGTGCCCTTGACCTTAGGGTCAACCAAAATGGTTTGGCCAGTTGCTTTAGCTAAAACACTAGCCACTGACTCAATATCGGCATTAGAAAAAGAGAGGGTTACAGAAGTACTATCTGGAAGAGCTCCACTTGTTTGATTACTTCCTTGCGTATTTTGTGAATTCTGTGCATTAGCAATCGGTATCAAAGGCATCAGCGTGCTTTGGCCGGCGACACAGATGATCACCAGTCTTGCTAGCTGCTTTCGAATACTTCCTAGAGTCAATTGAATTACTGTTTGCATACGTTATTTTTTATTGCTTATTTTTATTACTTATTCTGATTGCTGACTATTTTCACTTAAAACTTCAGGCGATAAACTCCGCCTTCTTTTTTACCCAATAATGCCAATAAACCGATGAGTGAATCTTGCGCCTCGGGGGAGGCTGAAGCCTCACCATCAAAATGCAGTCCTGACTTTATATCACCGTGCCCTCTTAATAAGAGTGGCCCACTCGTAGTGGATAAATTCCAGTTCAGTCCCTCATCCCCAATATTGGCAGAAATCTCATAAGCCCCTAATGGCTTAATAGGGCTGATAGGACTACTTAAGTTGCTTATGATAATTCTAATTACGCCAGATTGAGGGCTCTTGTCACTTCCGGACCCCAAGATGCCACCTAAAACAAGATCCGTCCAACGTGCACCCAGTTGCCCTCTAGGTCTGAGGGTGCTCCAGGGGTTACCCAAGCCTTCCAGAACATTGGCTGGTAACTTAACTTCATTAGCCCCAATTTGGGTTTTTTTCAGTCCCCATGAAATGAGTTGGGGTTTATCAAGGGCTACAAATTGCAGTTCAGTAGCGCAAGATAGCGAAGAAAGTGAACAAGAGCTGGTCCAATGAAAACGCTCTGTTACTGAAAGCGGTTCACGACAACCCCCTTCGGTTGCATTGGGCTCAGAAAATGCGAGTGCAGCACTGCCCTGCCAAATGTTCCCAGTGGGCTGCTGCAACATCACCCTACAGCCAGTTTGAGAGGCTAAAACGCCACCTAACCAACTGGCAGGCATTTGGCAAATGATGGTCCATAAAACAACTACTAATAACACCACCCAAAATAGTTTAGGCAATTTAGGATGACTCAGGTCTAAGGTAAGTTTCATTGCGATACCCCGGCCTGCGCAGCATTCGTTCCATACTGCGTGAGTACACCGCTCACGTTGACCATGCCCGCACCACTATTGGCGACCACGCTTAATTGGTTTGGATATAAGCGCCACGTGATGCGCAATTCTTCTAAGACATCTAGTAGCACTGAAAACATGACTTCACTTGCTTGAAACTCTAGCTTCGGTGGATTATCAGTAGTGAGTCGGAACACGCTGGGTTTTATACCGCGTGATTTAAGACCACTCAGAATTTTCTCAACTTCCCGATCATCTAGGCTAGACACTGTAGTAGATAGTCCCGAGCCCGCAGCACTTGTTTTTGCAATCCGAATCAAACTTTGTAATTGTGACCATTGGGCTGGCCGCATCTCGAGTCGCTCTTGTAAACGCAAGCTATATGGCGCTAAAAGGAAAATATAAGCTACCCACACCAATACCAATAGGAGCACTAGCAGCAAGGCTTTGCGCTGATTGAGTAAGAAGCGCTGCAATATTTGTAGGGCCTGCTTTAGATCTAATGCGCCTAATGATTTCAGTGATAGTGCATTTTTTGTGGAGTCATCTCCCTGAGATTGCGTTATTTGTTTAGCAGAGCTATTCCACCAATCTTTCAAGAGATTGGGTAGATTACGCAAATCTTGCATGGAGTAATCTTTAGTCAATAGTGCTTTGATCTGTTGACTAAAAGCGCTCAACTTTTCTAAAACAATATTGTTCTGCTGATTAGGGCGCTTATTCATAAATCACCCCCTAGTCCAGAATAGGGTTCGAGACGATATTGATTGGACCCCAAAGAGCTAATTGCCATCCCCAGCGATCTAGCGCGCTTGAGAACTTCTTTTGGCTCGGTCATTGCTACACCAGGCTTAAACTCAAACACAATGGCATAACCATCGTACTCAATCTTTTGCAGAACTTCCGGCCCATAGGCGGCTTTCAATTGCTGCAACTTAGCAGCCATTGCAGCAAAGTCAGCATCGACTACCACACCGCGTCGGCGTTGCTCTAAAGTCACCTGCTTTGTAAATGCAGACAAAATCGCATTTGAATCATTGGCAATTTTCGCTTGATTGAGTGCTGCGACAGATGCTGGGTTTAAAGATTGCACAGCGAGCAATTCCATTTGCTTACCCCAGCGCCATTCGCTCACCATCATCCAAGAAACATAAACCCCGTAACCCAATACCAGGCTAATACCAAAATACCGCAACCAATGAAAAGGCTGACGCCACACCAAGGGGTCTGTCCAGGCTAATCCTGCAGCATTGACGGAGCTCCGCAAGCCCTTACCTGAAAACATACCAGCAACTGAAGCAAGACTACCTTTACCAAAGGACTTGGCATCACGCTTAAAGTGTTTAGGCAATAAATTGAGTGAAAAATTTGGTGCGCGGCTATTGCGATTCATTTGCAAATACTCTTGGGCAGCCGGAACCACCCATTCCCAAGCAATCTCTTTTAAGGAAGAACCTACGAGGGCTTGAGGCAACACAATGTCGCTTACATCTACATCAGTACCTGCCGCTTCATGCTCTACCCATGCCAAACCCAATTGCAAGCCAGTGCGCTGCGTAAAGATGATGCTGTCTTCAAAACGTTGATAGGCAAGCTCATTGGGTTCGCCTTCTACTGACTCACTGAGCAATAAACATTCTGGAATCAAACGCACTCTTGGAGCGAGCAAGCGCTCTAATTGTTGATTAAGCCAGCTAAGCCAAGCGCGATCTATTAGAGCTAAGGTTCTTTGTAATGCCGGACTACCTGGTACTGGAGGTAAGGCTTGCGCCGCAATCGCATCGACTCCCGTCAATACATAGTCTTCAATTAAATTGGGCAAAATTTGTTGCAATTTTTTAGCATTTGCCAGAGGTACTTTGGCATCGATCAAGCGCACATCTAAAGTTGGCAAGAGTACCAAAGCTTCATCAGCGTATGGCATGGATTCAGTAGTGCCTACGCCAAATTGCGTACCCTTCTGTGTAATTTGACCCTCAGCATCTGCGCTATTGACATCGTCTAATAGGGCCCACTCAAACTGTTCGGCGCAGGACAAGTCCTGCCAGTCACTTGGTGAAGTAGCATCAGTGCCAGCAAATGGCTTAAGAGGGCAGCGAATAATGAGTAAGCTCATATCACTCTGTCAAAAAGCTGCTCATTAGAAAGTAGTTCATTCGTTCCATTAATTCTGTGTATTCAATCTTCAAGCCCAATTCTCTAATTTCAAACCTGGCACCCTTGCAAACCCTTTTTGATTGTTGGTTATCAGTGGCAAGTCTAAAGCCAAGGCCTGCGCTGCAATCATCGTATCAAGTGAGCCAAGGGGTTTTCCCAGCTTTTCTAATTGCGCACGCAATGTCGCATAAGCCCAAATACAAGCTGCATCAAATGGTGCGATTGTCATTGGCGCTAAAAACAATTCAAGGGCCCGCTTATTTTTAAGTGAGCCTGTCTTTTCTACCCCAAAAGCCAATTCAGCTGCGACGATACTGGAAACTCCAACTTCTCCAGCACTAAATCCTTTGAAACGCTCTAATACTTTAGAAGGCTTTTGGTTAATGATGTAAATACAGATATTGGTATCGAGCAAAATCAAGGCGCAATCTCTTCTCGATCTTGCTGCTGTGGTTGCTCACGAACCAACTGCAGGCCTGGCTCAAAACCTTCTAAAGATGCAGAGATGGCAGCAAAGAGCCCGTTCTTTGGCAAAAGGAGTACTCCACCAGCAAAGTGCTGGACCGTCACTTCAGATTCGGTGAAGCGATATTCCTTGGGAAGCCTGACTGCTTGGCTTCGACCAGTTTTAAATACTTGGGCTGTATCCATGATCTGTCCCCTTAAGGATATAAATTCAGTACAAATTCACTATCAATACTCGATATGTATCAATGATATCTACTTTATGAGTAAAGTTCAATACTGAGTCAATCCGCAGCCATCTTTCCAGTTCTACTCCAAATCACTTGAGTGAAATTACCTCCAGGCAAAGCAGTTGGAGAGCGCTGAATCAAGGCTGAATTGACAAATATACCTCTTCCTAAGCGAATTTCGCTATTGGCTAGCCAAAACTGAGACTTCACATCTACGATGCCAGCATCAATCGTTGCGCCCTGGCCACCCCCAACCTTATTTAATAGGCCAGTAACCTCATCTAAGGTTTTAAAGGGGGTAGTTGCTCTTTGCTGAACAAAGCTATTGGCAGCGCCCCTAGAGAGCGCAGGTATAGCGGCCATTAGTACCTCTGGAGGGGCGGTATTGACGTTCACCGTGCTGATATTGGGCAAGATCACTATAAATGGCCGTAATCGCTCCAATAATGCGGGGCTGTAATTGGGAAGCTTTAATAGTCCCTCTACATCAAATAATGGAATGCCAGATTGCAGTGCACTTTGTGCGGTTTGTTGAGCAAGGCCTCTATCTAAACCAAGCGCCTCCAAAAGTCTTTCGAATGCCCTCACACCTGCGGGATTGATACTCTGAAAATTGCGATCCCACAAATTACTTAAATTAAACAAACTCTGGGCATCGGTTAGTCGACCGCTAAATGTGACGGTCGCAATCTCATCGGGGATATCGGTATTTTTTAAGAAGTCTGCCACTTTACCGTCAGCAAGCGGCAGAGCCCAAGCTTCACCTAAATGATCATATTGACTCGTGCGTTGATCTTCAACCAATACCAAACGGGCAAAGTCAATTGCTGCTCGTTGCAGCCATAGCGCCTGAATACGATCACGGTTGTTTTCTAAAGAACGAATCTGAATTTGCTGGCGCCACATTAAAC
>Ga0208496_1000944_pt1 | contig 10544 bp, 12 predicted proteins | sample CryBogmetaGMA2M_FD_184552 | JGI IMG/M metagenome (GOLD analysis project Ga0208496, IMG submission 184552) | Freshwater microbial communities from Crystal Bog, Wisconsin, USA - MA2M (SPAdes) | ecosystem: Environmental > Aquatic > Freshwater > Lake | place: Crystal Bog, Wisconsin, USA | collected... | reverse complement strand
CATTAATGGCGACAGCTTGGATAGAATAGTCAGTAATCATGGCAATATGATATCCATAGGAGCTAAAAGTGACTGACGATAAGAAACCAGACCCAAAAACCCCGGCTAAGCCAGTAGTTGCCAAGCCCCCAGCTAGACCGCCAGCACCCAAAGGCCCATCTGGCCCAGCTGGAAGGCCTCAGGCTGGCTTTGGCGGTGGAAAAGGCATGATGCGTAAGGCCGGCCGCGGACGATAGTGGATAATTACCCCACTAACTAATGTATTTACAAGGGATTTACCGTGAACGAATGGCATAACGAATCAAAAGAAGAAATTAACAAAAAGATCATTACCTTGGTTGTCATGTTGGCCGCAGCTACCAGCTTGGCCATTTTGTTTGCCTTAGTTGCCGCTCATACTGGTTACGTATTCGGTTAACCAGTATTCATGACTAGCCATCGCCAACCTGCAGTATTTGCTGGCCATGGTAGTCCGATGTACGCCATTGAGCCCAACCGTTTTACAGCGGCATGGACAGCTCTTGGTAAATCATTAAAACGCCCAGATGCTATTTTAGTGATCTCTGCACATTGGGTCACTCGAGGTGTTTGGGTTACTGCGATGCCTAAGCCCAAAACCATTCATGATTTCGGCGGCTTTCCACAAGAGCTCTTTGAAATTCAGTACCCAGCTCCTGGTAGCCCTGCTTTAGCAGACCGTGTTCAAGAGTTGCTCAACGTTCCCATCGTGATGGAAGAGAATGAGTGGGGCGTTGATCATGGCGCTTGGTCAGTCCTCAAATATATGTACCCCAACGCTGATGTACCTATCGTGCAGTTGAGTCTAGATGGCTCAAAGTCATCCCGCGAGCATTATGAGTTAGCCAAACAACTGCGGCCTTTGCGTGATGAAAATATTCTGATTCTGGCTAGTGGCAATGTAGTACACAATTTGCGAACTATCCACTGGCAAGCAGGTGCCAAGCCTTACCCTTGGGCAAAGGAATTTAATGATTTCTTTGTTACCCAGATCGGGACTAATCATCATGAGAATTTGATTGATTGGGAAAAATATGGTGAGGCCGCCCATCTATCTATCCCCACAGCAGAGCATTACTGGCCTGCTTTATACACTTTAGCTTTACAAGAAGAGGGTGAGCATGCGACAGTCTATGTAGATGGCATTGAGATGAGCTCTATCAGCATGCTGGGTTTTTCAATTCAATAAATACTAACTATGTGGCTATCCATTTTTGCAATTTTCTTCGGTGCAGGCTTTGGTGCTTTGCTCAGGGCAGGATTTAATTTTCTAGCTGCAGGTACAGCATCCATGGTTCCCTTGGGGACTTTGCTTGCCAATTTACTTGGTGGTTATCTAGTTGGTATTGCCATCGCCTTTTTTGGCAATAACCCTAACCTCTCTCCCGAGTGGAAACTTTTTGTGATTACTGGCTTTCTGGGTGGCCTAACCACCTTCTCCAGTTTTTCTGCTGAGGTCGTTGCCCTCATGCAGCGTGGAGAGTTTACTTGGGCGCTAGGCACAGCCTTGCTTCACTTGATTGGCTCTCTGGTTTTAACCTTCTTAGGTATTCTTACTTATCAAGCTTTGAAGTAAGTATCTAGCCATTTACTCTGGCTTGATATTGGCTGTTTTAACAACAGCGCTCCACTTTGTAGATTCTGATTTAATCAGTGCCGTAAACTCTGCTGGACTACCGCCACCAATTTCATTTCCCTGTGAGAGCATGAGCTCGCGTAATACTGGATCTTTTAAAGCTTCATTCGCCGCAGCATTTAATTGATCAACAATTACTTTGGATGTTCCTTTGGGTGCGATCAGCCCCTGCCAATTTAAGACTTCAACCTTTGGATAGCCAATTTCAGAGAAACTCGGAATATTGGGTAGAAGAGGCGAGCGCTTTTTGCTGGTAATTGCAATTGCGCGAAGCTTTTCAGCTTTGATACTAGGCATAGCTGAGTACATTTGGTCAAACATCATTGTGACATTACCCGCCATCAAATCAGTTAGTCCTGCAGAGCCGCTCTTATAGGGCACATGAATCATCTCGATGCCCGCATTTTGTTCAAAGAGTTCAGCGGAGAGTTGATGACTGCCACCAATTCCGCCGGATGAGAAGGTAAGTGTGCCTGGTTTTGCTTTAGCAGCTGCCACAATATCTTGAACTGATTTATAGGGTGAGTTTGGGTTGACCACTAAAACCAATGGACCCTTTTCAATCAATACGATAGGAGTGATGTCTGTTTCTGGGTCGTAACGTAAATTACCAAAGAGGGTTTTATTTACTGCCATCGGCGCAAAGTTGCCCATGCCAATGGTGTAACCATCCGGCGCAGCCTTAGCAATAAATTCTGTGCCGATATTGCCCCCAGCACCAGGTTTGTTGTCGACGATGATGGGCTGTTTTAGGATCACGCTCATCTTCTGAGCGATCTGGCGGCTACGGGAGTCAGCACCTCCGCCTGCGCCATAGGGCACGATGAAAGTAATTGGTTTATTGGGGTAGCTACTTTGCGCAAAAGAACTGGGAATAATGGCTCCAAGAGTAAGCGCATAAATAAACAGTTTTTGAATACATTTCATATTCATACCTCAATCTAAATTAAACAAACCCTAAGACGCCTAAGGCCCCACCAATTGCAATAAGATAAAGCGGATGCCAACGCGTCAAGAGAGTAATGGCGATTGTGCCTATCGTCAAGATATATGCAGCAAGACTGTGATTGATTTGTAATGCAATTTGAAATGCAGAAGAAAGTACTAAGCCAATTGCTAGGGCAGCCGCAGCATATTGAATCGTTTTTTTGCTTAAGGGATTTTTCATTCCTGTGATGAAGCGCTGTAAGTAGTAAACCATAATGGATGATGGCCAAGATACGGCAAATGTTGCTAGCAGTGCTCCAAGAACGCCATAAATATGCCAGCCGATGAGGGTGACTGTCATAAAGTTAGGCCCCGGCGCTGCCTGAGCTATTGCAAAGTAATCAGAAAATGTTTGAACATCAATCCAATGCTTTTGATTCACAGCAAGGTCAAATAAGACCGGCAATAGGGCGTTAACACCACCAAAGGCTATGAGTGAAAAGGCTGATAGCTCTAAGAACAAGCTAAGCAAAATACTCATAGAGCCTGAGCCTTTTTTCTTGCCAAGAATACTGCGATTGGGGCAACTAGCAGTACAACGTAGCCTAAGCCAAGATGAAATACTGTAGCAGCAATGATAGTGAGGGCTACAACTAAAAACATCGCTGGATAGCGGATTTCATCACGCATCATCTTAAAACCGGTTGAGGCGATTAAGCCAACACCAACCGCAGAAATGCCGCGAAGTAGCCCCTTAACAGTTTCGAGATAACTATAGTGTTCATATAAAAGGGCTAAACACAGTACGATTGAAATGGGTCCGAGACATAAGCCAAGGGTTGCAGCCAATGCACCTCTTGCACCACCAAATCGAGAGCCAATACAAACAGCTAAATTCATAATATTTGGACCCGGAACAATTTGACAGATTCCTAAGATGGCGCTGAATTCTTCGGAAGTTAAAATTTTGTCACGCTCAACTAAAGTCCGCCTAGCCCACGGAAGGACTCCCCCAAAACCAGACATTCCAATCCTACTAAAGGTTAGGAAGAGTTGCTTAGGTGTGAGTGTTTTCAAGATTGAATAGGGTTTGCGAGGGCTTATTGCGGCTTAAATGGGTGAGGTGCTGGTTTGTTATCTAGCCAAGCTTCTAGAGTTTCTGTAATGCCCTTAGCGAAGGCTGCAAAAATTGGCTCAGCAATAAATCCTAAATGGGGCGTTACTAATAAGTTGGGCGTATTACGTAAGGGATCATTTTCAGGCAGTGGCTCAATATCAAATACGTCAACTGCAGCTTGTCCAGGCCTACCTAACGCAAGTGCTTTTTGTAGATCACCCATATTGATCAAAGCAGAGCGTGAGGTATTTACTAGTATCGAATCAGGACGCATTAAAGCCAATTGATCTGCGCTAATAAGCCCTTTGGTTCCGGGACCCGCTACGAGGTGCATGGTGACAATCTTGGAAGTTTTGAGTAACTCTTCCATGCTTACAGATTTAGCATTCTCAGCAGCAGCGCGTTCGGGTGTCATGCGCGGACTCCAGGTTACTACTTCCATGCCAAATGCTGCACCTACGCGAGCAACTCTACTGCCAATCGCACCCAGTCCCATAACACCTAAGCGTTCTCCAGAGAGCATTGGGAGAACGGAGAGTTGATCGCGCCAGCCACCAGAAGCGATCAGCTTATTTTCTTCAATCAGACGCTTAGATGCCCCCAAAATTAAAGCCCAGGTGAGTTCCGCAGTCGTTTCTTTAGAAGGGCCGCCAGGAGAGCATGCCATTGGGACATTACGCGCTACCAGAGCGGAGGCCTCAAGGGTGCCATTCCGCTCACCAGTAAACATCAGGAATTTCAACTTTGGTAAGCGCGCAATCATAGCCTCATTAAAGGGGGAGCGATCGCGCACGATCGCAATCGCATCAGCATCTTTGACAGCTTCGTATAAAGCCTCATCACGCAGAGGTTTGTGATGGAAAGAAAGATTTGCGCGTTGCTCTAATTTATTCCAATCAGAAAACCGGCGCAAAGCCTGTTCATAATCTCCAAGGATGACAATGTTTGGTAGTGAAGCCATATCAAATACTTTCTAGTGAATTAATCTGGGGTGCAAAGACTCAGGATTTTTTTGAGATCAGGTGCTTGGCCTAATTTCCAGAGCTCAGAAATCAGTTGGCTAGTCTTTTCTTTACCGATAACTGGTTGCGCAAGGTTTGTGAACTTCTGTTCTAAATTAGCATCTGTCATTGGGTTTTCTACAGAGCCAATCGCGTTCTTCACAAAAATGTGAACTTCTTTACCATTCTTCAGAAAGGCTTTGACGTCAACAGAGGCCTCGCTGATCGATGTATCTGTCGTCGCATTCACCTTCGCACGTAAAGCGATAACATCTGCGCGATTGACAATGTCATCTGCATATTCGCCTTCACCAGCTTGACCAAAAATTAAGCCAACAGCACAACCGTGGTAAACGCTGAACTTGCCTTCTAGACCATCTTTAGGCGTCTTCTTCCCAGTAAGCTCTAAAACAAGGGGATGAGCGCGTAATTCGATACGTTCTACATCCTCGGCCTTAACACCCTGGGCTCGTAATTGCGCGCAAGCATCAATTGCTGGATGAATCACAATTCCGCACGCAAAAGGTTTGTAAGTGTTTAATGAAATCTCAAAGGATTTACCTAATGCACGATCGATTTCTGACCAATCACATTTAGTAGATACTGTTTGCATATAGCCACGACCTGCTTCTAATGCTTTTGGACTCGCGGTAAAGCCATGCTTAGCTAAGAGCGCTGAGAGCTGACCTGCACGTGCAGCACCACCTGGGTGAAAAGGCTTAGTCATGGTCCCAAACTGTTCGCGCATGCCAACTGGTTGTGAGGCTGCAATGCCTAAAGCCATCGTGGTTTTCTGAAGATCAAGACCCATGAGGCGTGAGCAAGCAGCAGCAGAACCTAACATGCCAGTAGAGCCAGTGATATGCCAACCACGATGGTAGTGGTCTGGATACATGGCATTGCCAACACGGCATGCTACATCAATACCCAAGACAAGAGAGTCAACGATCTGTCGACCACTGACATTAGTATGTTCGCCTAATGCCAAAATAGCTGAGGCCACTGGGCCTGCTGGATGAATCACGGTCTTAAGGTGAGTGTCATCAAAGTCAAATGTATGTGAGCTGATGCCGTTAATGAGCGCGGCACCACCCATATCTACTTTGTCCTTGCGTCCTAAGATGCTGGCTTGGGGAGCAGGTTGAAATTCCCTAATGGCTGCCAAGGACGATTCAACGCTTTCATGATTTGCGGCGCCAATAGCACAGCCTAGCCAGTTTAAGAAGGTGCGATGGGCTTCATGATCTACTTCAGGAGTCCATCCTTGGCTTGGGTGAGAGCTCACAAACTCCGCCAGAATTTTAGTGACTGGTGGTGCGTTTAGATCGGCTGCAGCGGCAATAGCTTGAGACATATGATTTCCTGTGAATAGTATTGAGTTATTAGGTGTAGATTGATTTAGTCAATTTCAATATGGCGGTCTTTAGCCACTTTAGCCCAGCGTGCAATATCGTCTTTGATGTAGTTGTTAAATTGCGATGGAGTCATTGGCATGAGTGTCATAGCCTCGCTTGTCATTTTTTCCGAGAAGTCAGGCAAGGCCAGTACCTGATTGAGTTCTGTATTTAATTTTGCAACGATGGCAGGTGGCAGATTGGCAGGTCCAACTAAGCCATACCATTGCTGACCATCAAAACCGCTATAACCCAGCTCTTTAAAGGTAGGGATGCTAGGTGCTGCTGAACTTCGCTTGGCCCCAGTAACAGCAAGGCCGCGGACTCGATTTGAGTTGATATAAGGTAGCGCTGCAAACAGAGTTGGGAACATGGCCTGAGTTTGCCCTGCTAATAAGTCCGTGTAAGCAGGACCGACACCGCGATATGGGACGTGTACCATGAAGATCCCCGCAGCTAATTTCAACTGCTCCATGCCAAGATGGGTAAGAGTGCCAGGACCTGCTGAGCCGTAACTGAGTTTGGCCGGATTCTTTTTGGCGTAATCCACAAATTCTTTAAAGTTTTTAATCGGCAGATCTGGATTAATGATTAAAACATTTGGCGTAGCACCAATCATGCCAATAGGCGTGAAGTCCTTGATGGCGTCATAGGGTAGTTTTCGAACTGCAGGGTTGGTGCCATGTGTGCCGACATAAGCGATCATCAAAGTGTAGCCATCTGCAGGTGCTTTAGCAGTTGCTTGGGAAGCAATAGATCCACCCCCACCACCCATATTCTCAACTACAACTGTTTGGCCTAGAGAGCGAGAGAGTTTTTCTGCAACAGCTCTAGCAATATTGTCTAAACCTCCACCGGCAGCTACTGGCGCTATGAGTTTGATAGGTTTTACGGGGTAAGCAGTAGTGCTTTGAGCTTGAGCTCCCATGCCAATCGTCAGGCTAGCTAGTACGGCAATAAAAGATAAAAAAATCGGCGTTGGCCGATTACTAGTTTTAGGCATTTCTTAAATCCAGATGATTGTGATGAATTAATGTACTCTTACGTAGTAATTTTACTATTGATGACAAATCTATTTTGATGGAGGAAATGGCATGATTTTGGAACATTGCGACATAGAAATTGACCCGGCTAAGCAGAAGGAGTTCGAGGAGGCTATTTTGCGGGGCGTAGAGACAGTGATATCGAAGGCTAAGGGTTTTAGGGGTTACAAGGTAAATCACAGCATAGAAACACCAGCCCGCTACTTGTTGCTCATTTACTGGGATACCTTAGAGAACCACACAGTAGATTTTCGGGGGTCTACATCCTTTGCAGATTGGCGTGCCATTGTTGGGCCTTTCTTCGCAAAGCCGCCTTTTGTAGAGCATATGACTTTAGTTGGCAAGTCAGCTTAAATTGCTTAGCCTGCTTTAAGTTTTTTTCTAATGGATTGCTCCACTGGAATGGAGTCGAGAGAAGGCTCAAGTGCTTCGCGCTCATCAAAGACAAAGCAAGTACCTTTGTAATGTGCGGAGCCTACTTCCTCAAAATATTTGAGAATGCCACCCTCTAATTGATAGCTATGTTGCATACCAATCTCACGCATATAAAGACCTGATTTTTCACAACGAATTCCGCCGGTGCAAAAACTCACTAAAGTTTTATCTGCGAGCGTATCTTTGTGAGCAGATATTGCCTTTGGAAATTCTGTGAATTTTTCGATATTGAAGTGCAGGGCGTTTTCAAAAGTGCCGTATTCAACTTCAAAAGCATTACGTGTATCTACCATGACCACGGGGCGACCTAAGTCGTCCGTGCCGCGATCAAGCCACTCTTGCAGCTTCTTAGGTTTAATGAAATTTGCGCGACCTTCTTCAGGGCGAATGGCTGGACGATTCATGCGAATAATTTCATTTTTGAGTTTGATCAACATCTTCTTAAATGGTTGTTCTTCTGACCAGCTTTCTTTTGCTTCGAGAGACCTAAAGCGTGAGTCTGTTCGTAACCAATCCAGAAAACCACGTAGCTCCGCTTCTTTGCCAGCCAAAAACAGATTGATACCTTCGCCAGTGAGCAAAATAGTGCCTTTAAGCTCTCGGCTATTGCACTCGTTCAGCATTTTGGCGCGCAAGTCAGGTAGACCGTCAAGGCTGACAAATAAATAGGCGGCAATATTCAGAATCGACTTCATTTTTTCTCTCTTCAAGCTACCCCACCATTATCGAGCAAATAAGCCTTGGGGGTGGTAATCTTGAGGTCTTGTTCAAAGGAGGCAACCCATGCTGTATCTAGCCAAAATGGCCAAAAAAATCTTATTTGTAGCTTTGTTTGCCCTGGGCATGGGTGGCTTTGCCATCGCCCAAACAGGTGGGGTTGGGGCTTGGCCCACCCAAAAACCGATTCGTTTGATTGCGGTGTTTCCGCCCGGTGGATCAGTCGATCAGGTAGCTCGTGTTTTGGCACCTGCTTTGCAAGCTGAATTAAAGCAAAACGTCATTGTTGAAAACATTGGTGGAGCATCTGGCGTGATTGGTACCTCCGCGATGACAAGAGCCGATGCTGATGGTTATACCTTTGCGGTAGTGTTTGATACCCATGGTGTGAATCCAAGTCTTAAAGATAAGCTTCCCTACGACACAATTAAAGATATTGCCCCCATCATTTTGGTGGGCACCTCACCAATGGTATTGGTGGCGAGTAAGAACTCAGGCATCACGAGTTTCAAACAACTTGCAGAGATGTCTAAGGCAGGTAAACCATTTAGCTATGGCTCAATTGGTATTGGTAGCTTAGGTCATTTGGCAATGGCGCGCCTTGCTAAGCAAGCAGGCTTTGATTGGAATCACATCCCATACCGTGGCGGCGGCCCCTTAATGCAAGACGCTCTTGGTGGACAGGTGCAATTGGCAATTGGCTCAGAGTTTTTGGTCAAACCGCATATTGAGAGTGGTGGCTTAATTCCTTTAGTTGTGACAACTACGAAAAGGGTCCCAGGCTTACCTAATGTACCAACTGTTTCGGAAAGTGGCTTTCCTGGCTTTAGTGCACCAGCTTGGTGGGCAGTATTGGCTCCTGGCAAAACTCCGCCTACGATTGTGGATGCGATGAACAAAGCGCTGAATAAGGTTTTGAAGACTCCAATAGTTGCCGAGAAATTTAAGTCTCAAGGAATTGAAATTATTGGCGGCTCTCCAGAAACTGCGCGTGAATTTATAGGTAAACAAATCGGTATTTGGGGTAAGTTTGTTATTGAGAACAACATAAAAGAAACTGGCCAATAGAAAGCGCTTATGTCTGAACGTTTAATTCCTTACCAACCAATGGATCTGGAAGAACCAGCTGAGCTGGTAGCTGCTATTCGTAAAAGGCGTGGTGGCCAGTTTATTAACTTAGATCGCATGCTCTTGCACAGTGTGCCGATTGCTCAGGGCTGGAATCATTTCATTGGTGAAATTCGTAATAATCTGTCTTTAGATCCCAAGTTGCGTGAATTAGCGATGTGTGGTGTTGCGGTGCTCAATGGTGCTGAGTACGAGTTCTTTCATCATGCGCCCCCTTTTAAAAAGGCAGGCGGTACTGAGGAGCAAGTGCAAGGGTTGAGAATGATCGGCCAAGCCAGTTTTCCTAGAAATCTCTTTACTCAAGTTGAAAATGACGCTGCTGATTTAACTTTTCAGATGACACGCAATATTAAAGTAGATAGTGCATTGATGAAGCGCTTGCAAAAAGAGCTTGGCAGTACTGATACGGTTGAGTTGGTCACTGTGATTGCTGCTTACAACATGGTGTCCCGTTTCTTGATCGCTTTGGATGTCAATCCAGAAGATCATCCTCCGGCTTGATGAGTTAATGATCTGCTGGAACGAAGGTGGGCAATCTTATTCTGCAAAGTGGCATTCAGAAAATGGTATTGCTCCACATCAAAAAATTCAGCTTGCTGATGACACTTTAACGGCTGATATTGCCTATCGTTTGGCTTGTGAAGGCACAGCGATGCTTTATAAGGGCGATTTTCAGAATGCCCGGCAACTTTTGCAAGCATTAGTGAGAAGAGTTGATAAGCCCTCTAAGAAATCGACCAGAGCTGATAGGGTTACTAAGGATAAAACCAAAAGTCCCTTCGATACTTTCAATCTATATCGCCTTGCGCAATCACAAAGGGCCCGTATTTTGGGGATGGTATTGATCCCCATTAATGCTGACCATAGCATTTCCTTAAGGCGTGCGCCAGATGTAGCAATTGCCTGTCTTGAGGCCTATGGTGAGCAAACTGAGCCTTATGTCATCTCACTGCGAGAATTACTAGGTGTGATTAGTGCACATGAATGGCGTAAAAAAGGCGTACCAGTTTTAGCAAGAGATGATGAAGAGATTCGCATTCATCCGCACTACGGTGTGTTTTCTCCTATTCGCGGGGAATACATTGAACTCGTTCTCAAAGCGCCATTACCGGCCGTAATTCAGAAGAA
>Ga0208496_1000943_pt1 | contig 10559 bp, 10 predicted proteins | sample CryBogmetaGMA2M_FD_184552 | JGI IMG/M metagenome (GOLD analysis project Ga0208496, IMG submission 184552) | Freshwater microbial communities from Crystal Bog, Wisconsin, USA - MA2M (SPAdes) | ecosystem: Environmental > Aquatic > Freshwater > Lake | place: Crystal Bog, Wisconsin, USA | collected... | reverse complement strand
AAAGTTTGCAGGACCTTGGGTAGGGCGGATTTCATCCGCTTTCCTTGCCCAGCAGCCAATATGACGATATTCATAAAGGGGGATTATAAGTCCCCTGAATGAGGGTTCCACAAGCCAATTCGTCTAATTCAGCCTCATCAATTGCCTTGTCGCCAGCTGACCTGGCAGCTATTCCGGATAACTCGGTAGAAATCTCTAAATTTTGGAAATCAAAAGCCTCTCCATCCATTAAATGGGAGGGGACAATGTGATGCATGGAGCGAAACAGGTTTTCTACACGGCCAGGATGCTTTTTCTCCCAATCCCGCAGCATTTCCTTCATCACTTGACGCTGAAGATTGGGTTGGCTGCCACACAAATCACAAGGAATGATCGGGAAATTCATATCTGCCGCATAGCGCTCAAGCAATTTCTCGGGTACATAAGCCAAGGGTCTAATCACAATGTGCTTTCCATCATCAGAACGCAATTTTGGTGGCATACCTTTTAACTTGCCAGCATAAAACATATTTAGCATGAGCGTTTCAAGGATGTCATCACGATGATGTCCCAAAGCAATCTTCGTTGCACCCAGCTCATCTGCCACACGATACAAAATGCCACGACGCAAACGTGAACACAGACCACAGGTAGTTTTGCCTTCAGGAATTACCCGCTTAACAATGCTGTAGGTATCTTGCTCTTCAATATGAAATTGAATGCCCAAGCTTGTTAAATAGTTAGGTAATGTCTCGGCCGGAAAATTGGGCTGCTTTTGATCCAGGTTCACCGCCACAATGTCAAAATGGATTGGAGCACGCTCACGCAACTTCATCAAAATATCCAGCATGGCATAGCTATCTTTACCGCCTGATACACAAACCATGACCTTGTCACCGTCTTCAATCATGCCAAAGTCACCAATAGCTTGTCCGGCTAGACGACACAACTTTTTTTCTAGCTTATTTTCCTCAAAGACAACTTTACGAATATCACTCATAACAATGCAATTCTTTTTTAATGACTTCAGGCTTGCTTAATTCGAAACACTTCAACACCCACTGAATGACAGTCTGGATAGACATCTGGTTTAGAAGTGCTAACGCGTGCAGCTAATACCTTAGGGTGGGCGAGCATCGCAGCAACGATGTCATCGCAAAAAGTTTCTTGTAAATGAATATGGCCTTTAGAGGCCTGTACCTTAATGGTCTCGCGCATAAAATCATAATCAACTACTTCATCCAATTGATCATGGGTTGGCGTGTTCATTGCCAATGGAATATACAAATCAACGCTTAAGATCACGCGTTGCTCAGCTTTTTTCTCAAAATCATGAACACCGATATTGATGTAAATTTCATAGTCTCGCAAAAATAAGCGACGACAGTCAACGAGTGCGGGATGAGAGAGAATGGCATGCATAAATAATTACTTTACTAATATTTTTATTTAAGAAATTGCTTAAATTGTTTTAAACATTACATCACGTGAAGATGGTAATAAGTGCTGACCGCCATCCACATACAAAGTAGTTCCTGTAATGGCATTTGACTCCGCCAAAAATACGGCAGCCTTAGCAACATCAGCAGGTGTGGAAGACTTTCCGAGCGGTGTCATTTGATGTGCCTTTGTAAATCCTTCATTGGTTTGATCACCTGAGGGCAAAGAGATCCCAGGCGCCAAACCAACCACTCGCAAGTACGGCGCAAAGTCGACTGCTAACATTTCCACAGAAGTAGCCAGCGCAGCTTTTGACAGGGTGTATGACAAATAGTCTGGATTGAGATTAATAAGCTTTTGATCGAGTAACTGAATGACGGATGGCAGATTCTCATCATCTACTTTGCTTGATCTATTTTTTTGAAACTCAAACATCAACTGCGATAGTGAAATTGGTGCAGCTAAATTAACCTGCATATGCGCCTGCAAACTCTTGCTCGAAAGAGGTATCTCCGAATTTGCACGGTCGTATTCAAAGATGGAAGCGCTATTAACCAAACAATGGAAATTTGGATATTCCTTGCAGACGGCAGCAAATAGGCTTTTTATTTCAGAGTCAATTGCCAGGTCTGCCTGAAAGGCCTGAGACTTCACCCCTATTCCCTGGATTTGCTTCACTGTTTCAAGGGCTTCTTTTTCAGATCGCCCATAATGAATAGCTACATCCCACCCCTGGCGCGCAAACTGCAAAGCAATTTCCCGACCCAAACGCTTGGCAGCGCCGGTCACCAAAACCGCTTTCTGTTGCTGGGATAAGGATGAGTTCAATTAAATTCTCTTAGACTAGCGAGCTATGGATATTACCTTGACCAGCCTTGAAACGGAGCATAGCCAGCTCCTGAAGGACAAAATAGCTGCCCAGATCGCATCTGAGGGTGGCTGGACACCCTTTTCACGGTATATGGAGATGGCTTTGTATGAGCCTGGAATGGGCTATTACAGTGCTGGCGCTCATAAATTGGGCGCCGGTGGAGATTTCACAACTGCTCCTGAACTGAGCCCGCTTTTTGGCGCGGCTATTTGCTCAAGCCTCATGCCAGTTCTCGAGGCACTCAAGGAAAAAGGCTTCCCCGCTCAAATCTTAGAGTTTGGTGCTGGCACCGGTAAATTGGCAACATCCATTCTGACGCGCTTAAACGATCTAGGTTTTAACTTAGATCGCTACAACATCATTGAAATATCTCCAGACTTGGCTCAGCGTCAAAAAGAATGTATTACTAATGTCGTTAGTGATCTAGGTATATCAACACAATGCACTTGGCTTAGCAAATTACCAAATGATTTCAAAGGCATCATTCTGGCAAACGAAGTGATTGATGCCATTCCTTGTGATGCCATTATTTTTCAAAATGGATTTTGGTATTGGTACGGCGTTACCTTTGAAGAAAATGCACTTAGCTGGAAAGTTGGAAAACCAGTAGCGCAGAATCTACTACCCGAAAGCTTGCTAAGCGGAAACTTCTCGGAGGGATATGTCACTGAACTGCATATTCCAGCCAATGCATGGATGCATCACGTTGCTAGACATCTGAATACAGGACTGTTCTTAACATTTGACTACGGGTTTCCAGAAAGCGAGTACTACCACCCACAAAGACTAGAAGGCACTCTGATGGCCCACCATCGTCATCACGCTATTCAAGATCCATTTTATTTCCCAGGACTATGCGACATAACGACTCACGTTGACTGGTCACAGATTGCGCGTAGTGCACTTGCAGAAAATGCAGATGATGTCTTTCTCACAAATCAAGCTGCGTATTTACTCGATGCCGGCATAGGTGATATTGCCTTAGAAATTGGGGACCCTAGCAACCCAGAAACTTTTTTGCCGCTATCAAACTCACTACAAAAATTACTCTCTGAGGCGGAGATGGGTGAGCTCTTCAAAGCATTTGCCTTTACAAAGAACTTGAATGTTTTGCTACCCGGATTTTCACTGGAGGATCTACCAGGACTCCGGGGCAGAAATAGGCTCTAAGATTGAAGTCCAGCGGTGATAGCCGCAAGCCTTGCAGATTCAAATGCACTGCCAATACGCTCACCATTTGAGCGATCTTGAGCCTCAACGCCAGCAATAATTTCTGCAGTATTTAATTCCTGAGCCTGACGCATTGCCGCAAGCAAAGGTGAGACTTTCAACCCAAGTTTTTCACCAAGCTCTAGTAATGCCTGGCCGCGATCCGGCTTACGCCAAACATCGGCACGATTAAACCAGGCCAATACATCAACCGCTTGATAGGTGCCTACTAGCGACTTTTGAGAAAGCAATTTCAGCTCACTGAAGATTTCGCAAAAGTCCCGTATCTCAGTCGGCATGCGCACACACTCAGCCCATGAACGAATTTCACTTGCATCCAAATCCATTAAGGTGATGGCGCAACGCTCTTCCAATCGCTTGCTACCTGAATCAAAATGCGCAATTAATTCTTCACGAAATGGTTCATTAGTAAGATTCGCGGCGAGTATGGGTGGGAGAATCGTTTTCGCAGCGCCTGTATTGAGTAAGACTTGAAATAAATGCATCGGCTTTGTCGCCACCAATCCTCTAGAAAGCTCTTGCCAAATCCTCTCTGCTGAAAGTGTGTTTAATTCACCAGACTGAACAATGGCCTTCAATGCGTTCATTGTTTCAGTTGCAACACTAAATTCTGGGAAACGTGCGGCGAAGCGTGCAATACGTAACAAGCGCAAAGGGTCTTCTGCAAAGGCATCTGACACATGACGAAATACTTTGCTAGCCAAATCTTCTTGTCCGTTATAGGGATCAATAATTGGGCCAAACTGTTTGCCATCTGCGCCAAGCTCTTGAGCCATTGCATTAATAGTTAAATCACGTCGCTCTAAGTCTTGCTCTAAAGTGACTGAAGGATCGGCATAAAAGTGGAAGCCTTTATAGCCTTGACCTGTTTTACGCTCAGTACGTGCTAGGGCATATTCAGCCTGTGTATCGGGATGCAAAAAGACTGGGAAGTCTTTACCTACTGGGCGAAAGCCTTTAGCAATCATTTCCTCTACGCTTGAACCTACTACTACATAGTCGATATCGTGCACAGGTAAACCCATTAAAGTATCCCTGATGGCACCACCGACTGCATAGATTTTCATTACCGCATGCCTTCCAGACTACGACGACTCATTTTGAAAACTTCAGTCAAGGCGTCACTACCATTTATTGGCAAAACATTAGGCAACTGCATTGAAGCAATATTGTCACGTGACATCAACGTTGGCACGGGCAAGAATTCAAAAGCCAAGGCCTGAAGATACCCAATAAATGCAGGCACAGGAACGATGGCACAAGAGGTTTTTGCTTTGTGCGCGGCAAACTCTACAATTTCTTTCATGGTGTAGACCGTAGGCCCAACCAAATCATAAGCTTGATGAATCGTTTGTGGCATCTTGATGGCCAACATAAATGCGGTCGCCACATCATCCACACTTACCGGCTGAAACTTCGCTTGGTGATTTGCTAAAGGCATAGCGGGGAATAGCTTGGTTAACTTTGCGAACAAATTGATAAATTGATCTTGCGCACCAAAAATAACGGAGGGCCTAAAAATAGTCCAATCTAAACCGCTATCTCTAACCGCTGCTTCACCATCACCCTTGCTACGCTGGTACATGGATGGTCCATTTGAATCGGCGCCCAAAGCACTCATATGTAAATATCGTTTAAGTCCATTCATCTGCATTGCAGTGATGATATTTTTAGGCAAATCAACATGAGCAGCCTTAAAGATTTTTCCATAAGGTATGGCAGGTTTATCGTGCAATACACCAATCAAATTGATAACTACGCCATTGGGTGTAACGCGCCCACAAAGTGCCTGCAATTCATCAAATTCATGAACATCAGCATCTTCTAGATGTACTTTTGGCAACATTCTTAACTCACGACCAGCCGCAAGATGGCTAGTTGGTAATAACACTGAATAGCCCTCAGCTTGTAACTGCGCGGCTAATACTCGTCCTACAAATCCATTGCCGCCGATAAGAAGGATGTCGTATTTCATGAAAGTTCCAATGTTAGGAATACAAATTAAGGGAGTTCAGATTGAGTGGCTGCTTTAGGTGAAATAACACCTAAGCGTTGTTTTAAGGGTTGTTGTTGGCCATTCATTACCGATGAATAGTAATTAGCATTTGAGAGTACATTCTTTACGTAGGTACGCGTCTCATTAAATGGAATCGTCTCAACAAAAATTGCCCCCTCAGTAGGGCCAGTCAAGCGCTCACGCCATGCTTTAGAACGTGATGGGCCTGCGTTATAGGCAGCAGAAGCCAATACCCACGAGCCATCAAGATCAATTAACACCATATTTAGATAATTGCTGCCTAAAGTTAAATTTGTTGTGGTATCGCTTAACTTGTCATTGGTGTAATTAACCATGCCGATTTTTTTAGCAACATACTTTGCCGTATTTGGCATCACCTGCATCAAGCCAGATGCACCTACCGAAGACGAAGCATTAATAATGAAGCGGGACTCTTGACGAATCAGTCCATAAGCCCATGCAAGGTTGAGATCAATTTGTCTTGCAATAGGAGATAACTCTTCACGATATGGCGTAGGGTAGCGCAAGCTAAAGTCATGCTCTTGCTTCGTACGGTCAGCAGTATTGACTACACGATCATATAAGTTAATCCGTTTGGCATATTCAGCAGCAGCAATCAATTGCTTATCAGTCATATTGCGCAGCTCCCAATTCCACTCGCGATTTCCTTCAAAGCGCAGGTTCATAGCATATAAACGCTCACCTCGAATAAAGCCTTTGCGACTAGCCATTGCATCAATCTCTTGATCGGTAACCTTAGTCCGAGCTGGCGCATGATTTGATTTTCCTAACTCTTCGCGTGCAAGCTGTCCATAAAAATTGTATTGATCAGCAATGAGTTCAAAGCTGTCCTTGGCTTTTGCTTCTTGACCTTCCGCTTTTAATGCTCTGCCATACCAATAAGTCCACGCTGGGTCCTTAGCTCTTACTGCGGGATTCATTCCATCTATAGCATTTTTTACCAAGACCCAATCCTTGGCACGCAAACCTGCACGCACTTTCCATTCCTGCGACTCAACCGAAAGCAGTTCGTTATAACCTAGCTCTTGTTGCTTGCGATAAGCATCATCCGCATTGGGATCTAATTTCTTTGCAAGAAATTGACCAATCACGCCCCAGGCTACCGCTTGATTCTCCTTGCTATAGCGTGATGCATTCTGAGAAAAATCACGATACGCTTTAGCGGGATCGGCTTTAGCGGCTTTTACAATATCTGCAATGGGATCTTCGCCACCCAATCGACGCGCCATCGTATCGAAACCCCGCTCACTGGCAGCACGACCAATAGCCTTTGCCTCACTCGGGGTCATGCCTCCAGCAGCTACCAGGGAAGGAACCAACTCCTGACAAGCTTGTCCAAAATAACTCGGATCTAATAACACTGAGCGTGCATCGATTGCTAATTTGGTGGGGTTTTCACCTTGTGATAATTTGGAGAGTAGTGAATAGCATTTCACCTGAGTGTCGTCATCCAATACAAACTTCGCATACTCAACATCAAAACGCGCCCAATCTTTACGTTTCCCCAAAACCAAAAGCCAATCATTACGCATGCGATCCGCGAGCGCTGTACCTTGATATTGGTTTAAGAAAGCTACTACTTGCGCATCAGCGCTGTAATCGCCCCGCGCGCCACCAGCACTATCAAATAACTGCGGCTTAATGCGAAAGTACGCTACATAATCATCAAATGGATAGTTGGCTAAGTTTGCTGACAGTTGTTGAGTACGAAATACGTCGTTTTTTCTAGCAGCTTCGCGCAACTCAATGAACATACGATCTGTATCGGTAATTTCAGCAGGGGCAGCCTTGCTCTCATAGGACCTGGGTAAGCTTGGCTTCTTGGTCTTTTCAGCGTGGGCATAAGGCACCGCTAAGGCGATACCCAAGACCAAAATCTGGGCCCATTGAGAATATTTGCTTATCAGAGATTCCACCTTCTTTTTCACTTTCTAGCCTTATACGTATTTACCGAGCCACTCACCAAGCCTGAACTTGTTTACTATATCTTCTAATTTTCGCCTGATAATGGTCGATATGCACGGTAATTCACTAAAAACTCTTCGCCAAGATTTATTAAAGCAACGCAAAGAATTTGCTGCTGGGCAAAATTATGCCCAAACCAAAGAACGACTCATTGCTGGTCTAGGTCAGTTTTTAGAGGGTGCCGGTAAATCCTTGGGCACGATTGCCCTTTATTGGCCAATTCAAGATGAGATAGATTTGCGCCCAGCATTAATCTCTTGGGCAAGCAAAGTTTCTGGACGCCGCTTAGCGCTTCCTTTTGCTCGACCCGATAAGCACCTCGACTTCTATGAATGGCACGATGGGGATGTTTTAATCCCCAGCCAACATGGTGTTCCCGAGCCAAGCCCGAACAATCCATCAAGACCCGCTATCGATCCTGATTGCATCCTCATTCCTTGCGTAGCTTGGTCAAGCTCAGATCTGGCAGGTAAAGCCCACTTCTGGCGCTTAGGTTACGGCGGCGGTTACTTTGATCGGACCTTAGCGCAACTCAGAAAAAATAAGCCAAACCTCATTTGTATGGGGATTGGCTTTGAGTGGCAAAAACTAAATGATGATCAGTGGTCAGCTCAAATCCATGATGAATCACTGGACATGTTGCTAACTGAATCTGGCCTCCGCGCTTAACTACGCGCTAAGTCTAAATTATTGGCAATTGCCAGAACCGCATCAGCCTGGTTTAAAGAGTAAAAATGAAGTCCAGGTGCACCAGCCGTTAAAAGCTGGTCACATAAATCGGTCACTACCTCTTCGCCAAACGCACGAATAGAGGCTATGTCGTCTCCATAAGACTGCAAACGCAAGCGAATCCAACGTGGAATTTCTGCCCCACAGGCATCTGAGAAGCGCAATAACTGACTGCTATTGGTAATTGGCATGATGCCAGCAACAATTGGCTCAGCAACTCCTAAGTCATATGCCTCATCAACGAAGCGGAAATAAGCATCGCTATTATAAAAATACTGAGTCACAGCAGAGTTCGCACCTGCTTTCATTTTCCGCACAAAGAAATCTACATCACTTGCAGGTGACTTTGCCTGAGGGTGAGTTTCTGGATAAGCAGCAACGTCAATATGAAACCAATCTCCTGTTTCTGCACGAATAAATTCCACCAACTCATTGGCATGATGAAACTCACCGTATTGACCCATACCAGAGGGCAAGTCGCCACGAAGGGCGACGATTCGCTTAATATCCAAAGCTTGATATTGCTTGAGCATCTCGCGCACGCTCTCCCGCGAACTGCCAACACAAGATAGGTGGGGTGCAACTACCGCACCAGCAGCATGTATGTCGCTGACCACCTTTAATGTACCTGACTGAGTAGAACCGCCGGCACCAAAAGTCACAGAATAAAACGCGGGCTTGAGTGTCTCACTAAAGCGCTCGCGCACAAGACGCAACTTACTCTCACCTTCAGGTGTTTTAGGAGGAAAGAATTCAACACTTAATTCCATGATCTTGGGCCTAGGTCTATTGGTTTAATGAATTAATAACGATAGTGGTCAGCCTTGTATGGGCCTTCTTTCGTTACGCCAATGTACGAAGCTTGCTGATCAGACAATACCGTTAACTCAGCATTAAGAGTCTTCAGCTGCAAGCGTGCAACCTTCTCATCTAAATGCTTAGGCAAAGTGTAAACACCCACTGGGTATTTATCCGTTCCAACCGCATTCCATAATTCGATTTGTGCAATCACCTGGTTAGCAAATGAAGAACTCATCACATAGGAAGGGTGGCCTGTACCGCAACCAAGGTTAACCAAACGGCCTTTAGCCAAAATGATGATGCGTTTCTCAGGCTTGCCATTAGCGGCGGGGAAAATCACATGGTCTACTTGTGGCTTGATCTCTTCCCACTGGTATTTTTCTATACCAGCAACATCAATCTCATTATCAAAGTGGCCAATGTTACAAACGATTGCTTGATTCTTCATCTTAACCATATGGTCATGGGTAATCACATGGTAGTTACCAGTTGCTGAAACAAAGATATCGGCTTTATCTGCAGCGTAATCCATTGTTACAACTCGATAACCTTCCATAGCGGCTTGTAGCGCACAAATTGGATCTACTTCAGTAACCCAAACTTGGGCAGATAAAGCACGCAAAGCCTGTGCAGAGCCCTTACCTACGTCGCCGTAGCCACACACTACTGCAACCTTACCAGCTACCATCACGTCAGTTGCACGTTTAATCGCATCAACTAAAGACTCACGACAACCATAGAGATTGTCAAACTTACTCTTAGTTACTGAATCATTCACGTTGATTGCTGGGAACTTCAAATCACCCTTAGCAAACATTTGATAGAGGCGATGAACACCAGTAGTAGTTTCTTCTGTAACGCCTTTGACTTTTTCTAGGCGCGTGGAATACCAAGTTGGATCTTGTACCAATTTTTTCTTGATGGCAGCAAACAAAATGGTTTCTTCTTCGCTGGTTGGATGATTCAAGCAAGCTTGATCTTTTTCAGCGCGTGCGCCTAGGTGTAATAACAAAGTGGCATCGCCACCGTCATCCAAAATCATATTAGTGTAGCCACCATCAGCCCACTCAAAAATACGGTGGGTGAAATCCCAATACTGCTCAAGAGTCTCACCCTTGATCGCAAATACTGGTGTGCCATTAGCGGCGATGGCAGCAGCAGCATGGTCTTGAGTAGAGAAGATATTGCACGAAGCCCACTGGACTTCTGCACCAAGTGCTTCAAGGGTCTCAATTAATACTGCAGTTTGAATAGTCATGTGCAATGACCCAGTGATGCGTGCTCCACGCAATGGCTGTTTTGCAGCAAATTCATCACGGATGGCGATAAGGCCAGGCATCTCAGTTTCAGCAATGGCAATTTCTTTACGTCCAAAGTCAGCCAAAGAAATATCAGCAATTGCGCAACGAGTTGCAACAAAGTTATTTAAATCAGTAACGGTATTCATTAATGCTCCAGCTAAATACGATCCAATGCTGGAGTAGAAACTCGCTAGCCATTGAATCA
>Ga0208496_1000942_pt1 | contig 10561 bp, 12 predicted proteins | sample CryBogmetaGMA2M_FD_184552 | JGI IMG/M metagenome (GOLD analysis project Ga0208496, IMG submission 184552) | Freshwater microbial communities from Crystal Bog, Wisconsin, USA - MA2M (SPAdes) | ecosystem: Environmental > Aquatic > Freshwater > Lake | place: Crystal Bog, Wisconsin, USA | collected... | reverse complement strand
CGGCTGGTTTCCACCGCCTGTTCTTTTTATCCATAGCTTACTCAAAATTTTGTAATTATATCAAATTTCACGGTTTTTTGCTTAACTTAATGGCAGTGAGGTTAAGCTTGGGAACACGCCATCGCCAATGATGTGTTGAGCAATGCCAGCATAAAAGATTGCTCGATTCATTGTTTTCATTATCAGCAGATGTTAGAGTTATTTATTAAGCATCTATTAGAGACAAAAAGTCAATTTGGATCATACAGTAAGACGCATAAATTGCAAAAATTGCTAGAGGAAGTCATTGCCAACACAGGTTTTAGGACGGACAAGAGCCAATACCTCATGGCATTGCAAGTCATCACGGTATGTGCGGAAGAATACCGATACAACTTTTTAATTGATTGTGAAGGGTATCATCAGAGCGTCAAAATATGTGATGTTCTATTAGATGAACTACTTGGTTTTGAGGGTTAGAATAATCACTGAGCTTAAATGGTGGTAAGCATTCACTCCCCCCTGCCTTTTGCTGGGAGCGCGGCCTCTTGGCCAAGCCATTTCTGTGGGCGAGACGCCCGGTACTCCCAGGGGTGAGTGAACGCTTACGAATGGTGCGCGATGCACACCTTACCAGACTAACGCTGAATTTATAAATGAGGGTAACGATATGGCTATTCATGTTTGCATGGGCGCGACGCTGATGTGTAGTTTTGGGCTGGCACCTAGCTCGCTTGTGGTGCTGCCGAAAAATAATACCATGACCAGCTATGTGCCTGCGGCGAATATTATGGATAACGTTCCGATGGTCAACATTCTTCCATTCGGCATGTGTACCTCGCTGGCGAATCCAACCGTTGCCTCTGCGACTGCCGCGGCTTTGGGGGTACTGACACCCATGCCCTGCATTCCAGTCATCCCCGCGCCGTGGACACCCGGTTCGCCGACGGTGATGTTGGGCAACATGCCTGCTTTAAACAATACCAGCAAACTAATGTGCGCTTATGCAGGCGTAATCCAAATTACCGTACCTGGACAAACTACTGAAATGATAGCTTAAATGGAAGAAACGGGGCAGTGCCGGAAATGCGCCAAGGGACGCGGCGCATCAGTCGCGTTTTTACCCATCACGCGATTGATGGGCTTAGCAAGTTCGGGACAGGCTTTTGCGAAAGGAGGCCAAGCATTTTCGGATTTCTCTTAAGCGGCTACCAACTTAAGCTATCACGAAAAAAACCGCTGCATCACCCGGATCATCAAACCATGGTCCACCGTGCCGGCGCTTTCGCGGGCGCTATGCATGGCCCACATCGGATTGCCGACATCTACGCACCTCATCCCCAAACGGGAGGCGACGATGGGTCCTATGGTGCTACCGCAACCCAAATCGGTGCGGTGGGCATATTGCTGCCAAGGCACTCCAGCACTTTCGCACAGCGCAATGAAATAAGCCTCGGATTCGGCGTTGGTGGCATAACGCTGGCAAGCATTGGTCTTGATGACCGGGCCACCATTGACGCGAATCTTATGCGCCGGTTCATAGGCCGACGGGAAGTTGGGATGGTAGGCATGAGCCATGTCCGCACTGATGAAGAAACTCCGCGCCATCGCTTGGCCTAGGGTATCCCGGTCCAGCCCACAGGCGATGCGCTGCAATACATCAGACAGAAAAGTACCCCCCGCACCTTGAGCGCTTTCGCTGCCAATTTCCTCATGGTCGAACAGGGCGCAAATACAAGTCGCCTCGGGTTCGTTCGTACTAAGCAATGCACTTAGGCTGGCATGGCAGGAAGCCAGATTGTCCAACTGGCTGTTGGCAATGAATTCTTCGTGTACACCCCAGAATACGCCCTGTTGAGTATCGTAGACATGGAACTCCCCGTTGATTATGGCATCCTCTTCAACCCCGGCAAGGTGTGCGAGCAAAGAGCGAAACTGTTCTGCGGGAGGAAATGCCTCCAATAGATTGCCCAGCAGCAAAGGCAGTTCGGTTTGCTTGTTTAGCTTCAAGCCGTCCTCGTTGACGTTGCGGTTCATGTGTATCGCCAAATTGGGCAGACGCACCAATGGGTGGCTGAAACGGACCAAACGGGTTTGCACCCCCTTTTTCCTGCGCACGACGATGCGTCCGGCCAAGCTAAGGTCGCGGTCGGTGAAGGTGGCCAAAATGGGTCCCCCATAAACTTCCACCCCTAGGCAGGCCATCGGCTCGGCGGCAAAAGGGGCGCGCGGCTTTAGGCGCAAGCCGGGTGAGTCGGTGTGTGCGCCGATGACACGGAAGCCGGTCCAGTCCGGGGTTTGAGTACCCATCACGAAAGCAATGACGGAAGAACCGCCCCGCACTACAAAATAGCGGCCCCCGCTTTCCAATTGCCAACCCTCTTCTTCCCGCAAAGCCTCGAAGCCTTGGCTTTCCAACCGTTGCGCCACAGTAGCGGCAACATGCCAAGGGCTTGGGGATGCATCAATGAAATCCAACAGTTCTTGGGCTTGTGTCCTTGCTTCTTGGGTAACGATCATAAATGTAAGCTCCCCTTTAGGATCAAGGTGTCATTTTATCAGGAAACAAGCGGCTTGATGAGTCGAAGCCACAGACTTCGCTGTAATTCAAAGGGCGGATCGAAGGAAGATTGCATGACCCATGCGGCGGTGAATGCATTTTTCCTGCCTATGGCGGAGACACCAATGACATACACGCCATGGGTTAAATTGCCGAACAAGGGAAGCAATTTTTCGCTCATTTTTTTGACTCCAAACTATTAATCGCACCCATTGGCAATGACTGAATGAATTATAATGGCCTTTAAGGCTATGGTCGATAATGACATCCTTGTTGCTCGTTCCCAAGCTCCTGCTTGGAAATGGGTTTTTTGACCAAATCCTTAGTCTGCTTCCTTAACGATAAAATACACGCCAATCAACCATGGACACTCTGACTCATTTCAACCAAGACGGCGAAGCCCACATGGTCGATGTAGGTGGCAAACAAGCCTCCGAGCGTGTCGCCGTAGCGGAAGGCTATATCGAAATGCTACCGCAAACCTTGGCTTTGATTCAAAATGGCAACCATAAGAAGGGTGATGTGTTGGGTGTCGCCCGCATTGCCGGCATCATGGCTAGCAAACGGACAGCAGATTTAATCCCGCTTTGCCATCCCTTAGCCCTAAGCCATGTTGGGGTGGACTTCGAACCGCAACCCTTGCAAAACCGGGTCCGCTGTGTCGTCACAGTCAAAACAATAGGCAATACAGGCGTGGAGATTGAAGCCCTCAATGCCGTGCAAGTCGCCCTACTGACTATCTACGATATGTGCAAAGCGGTTGACCGGGGCATGTGCATACAGTCGGTGCGCCTGCTGGAGAAAGCCGGGGGCAAATCGGGGAATTGGATGAGACGGGGTGAATGTTCCGTTTAGATTGCTTGACAATAACATGGAAAAACACGACACTCAATTATTGTATTAGGCGTTAATTCGCCAAACGTATTTTATAGCTTTTTCAGAGAGTTAGGCCATGAACCAACATGCTTTCAATCTCAACACAGTACGGCTGGCTTTATCAGGTGCAATCCTTGGAATAGCGGTCATGGGTCTTTTTTCTAGTTTTGTTTCTCAAGTGCCGTATCACGATGTCATTGGTGCCATTACCGGTGGGGCTTCCGTAATATTCGCCAAGGCTAGGCATTTTATATAAATGCGGATAGACGGTAATACCGTAGATAGGGTTACGATAGCCGTTGGCGTAGTTACGGCTTTGATTTCTCCGCTTTCGCGCTACTTCGACAAGCAGAAGCCTTATTTTGTCCGTGAAACAGCTACGGTGGATATGCTGAATGGTGTCATGCTTGTGCCGTTCCTTATGATGGTAGGGTCGGTTTTTTCCAGCGATTTGCTAAAAGAACTGCTTTCGTCCGCCAAAATCACGTTAGCCATTGGCGGTTTAGCAGGACTTATTTTTGTCATTGGCGAACTTTGCAAGACTAAAACTTAAGCATCATTCCTAAGTCCACGGAGATTTTTCATTAACGTAATCACATCGCGATCTATGCGATCATCAAACTCAAGTTTGTGGATAGCCCGGAAAGTTGCTGTCTTGTTTTTAAATTCATTCCCAAACAGGTTTTTAGCAGAATCTAATATTGCAATCTCAACCCATCTCCAAGCTTCTGTCACTGCAGATCGGGGCGATACTTTTGCAAGTTCTAGGATTCTTTTCTCTTGAGTAGATATCTCTTCTTTCGATTCAGCAGACTCAATAAGTACAATGTCTTCTCTCGCCTCAGATAGTTTTCTGCCAAACTCCATTTCAAAATCCTTGTACTTCATCTTCTGCAACAGAGGAATTAGTTCTTTGACTGGATTCCGTAACAGAAAAACAATAATAGTGCCAGGCCAAGCCAGTGTATTTATTACAGAAGAAATAAATTGAAGCCAATCCATATATTTCTAAAAAGTACTCATAATTTGTTAAGTGTCAAAAACGATGAATAACGCTAATGAGAATTTTTCTCGAACATTACGGAATATCCTGCAAAGACTAGACAGAATGAGCCAAATTGTCTAATGTCCAAATTGTGAAGCCAGACAAATGCGTTGCCGTGTGAGCGGTTTTTAACCGCGACTTGCGGCATCTGTCGCGGTTAAAAACCGCTCCCACGGATTAGTTCCACCTATTTGCCGATATGAGCCTCGTTCTTTTACGTTGCGCCTTTGCGTGAAACCTTCTTCTGGCTGGTTCCCAAGCTCCGGCTTGGGAACCCTTATCTTGCAAGCTCCTGCTTGGCCGTTCTTCGGGAAGCTGGAGCTTCAAAAAACACATTCCCAAGCGGGAGCTTGGGAACGAGCAAATCGGGACGTTGGACGAGGCAGGCGGAGTGATCCATTTACACTAACAACAGGTTGGTCGCGTTACCCTTTTTTTGGCGTCGTCGGTCATATGTCCAATCCGTTCATCGTCTCGTTCTTGGCTCATATCAGTAAATTGGTGAAACTGGTCGGATGCGTTTCACCTATTTGCCGATATGAGCCCCATTCTTTTACGTTGCGTCGTTGCGCCTTTGCGTGAGACCTTCTTTTGATCTCCTCGCCATACCGTCTGATCTTGCCGTAAACAACGACCTTTTTGCCTCACGCAACGGCGTTGACCGTAGCCCGGATGTAGCCGCAAGCGGCTCCATCCGGGCTACACTGAATTTTATCTCTTCATCGACTCGAAAAATTCCGCGTTGGTCCTAGTGTCCTTGAGTTTTCCAATGAGGAATTCGCTGGCGGCCATTTCGTCCATGGGCTGGAGTATCTTGCGCAAAATCCAGCACTTTTGCAGTTCGTCTTGGGGGACTAGGTATTCCTCGCGGCGGGTGCCGGAGCGGTTGATATTGATGGCGGGGTATATGCGTTTTTCGGCGATCTTGCGTTCCAAGTGAAGTTCCATGTTGCCCGTACCCTTGAATTCTTCGTAGATCACCTCGTCCATGCGCGACCCTGTGTCAACCAGCGCAGTGGCAATGATGGTCAGGCTACCCCCCTCCTCAATGTTGCGCGCCGCGCCGAAAAAGCGTTTGGGCCTTTCCAGGGCGTTCGCATCGACACCGCCGGTCAACACCTTGCCCGATGACGGAACCACGGTGTTGTAGGCGCGTGCCAAACGGGTGATTGAATCGAGCAAAATAACCACATCGCGCTTATGTTCCACTAGCCTTTTGGCCTCTTCAATGACCATTTCGGCGACTTGTACATGCCGGGTGGGCGGCTCATCGAAGGTCGAAGACACCACTTCCCCTTTCACACTCCGTTGCATTTCCGTCACTTCCTCCGGCCGCTCGTCGATCAGCAGCACAATCAAATAGCATTCTGGATTCTGTTCGGCAATGGAGTGGGCAAGGTTTTGCAAAATCATCGTCTTGCCCGCTTTCGGAGGCGAAACGATCAGGCCGCGCTGGCCCTTGCCAATCGGTGCGACCAAGTCAATGATACGCGCTGTGAGGTCTTCGCTGGTGCCATTGCCTAGTTCGAGGACGAAACGCGACTTGGGGAACAGCGGGGTAAGGTTTGAGAATAATATCTTGTGCTTGGCATTCTCAGGCGGTTCGTAATTGATCTGCTCAACCTTGAGCATCGCGAAATAGCGTTCGCTTTCTTTCGGCGGCCTGATTTTGCCTGAAATCGTATCGCCCGTGCGCAATGAAAAACGCCTGATTTGGCTGGGTGAGACATAAATATCATCGGGCCCTGCCAAATAGGAACTGTCAGCACAGCGAAGGAAACCGAAGCCGTCTGTCAAAATTTCCAATACCCCGTCGCCGTAAATGTCCTCGCCACTTTTGGCTTGCTTTTTTAGGATGGCGAAGATGAGGTCCTGCTTCTTGGAACGGGCGAATCCCTCAATATCAAGCGATTCAGCGATGTTGATAAGCTCGGCAACAGGCTTACGTTTAAGGTCGGTCAGATTCATAAGTTAGGGATCAAGAGTGCGGATTGAATGAAATGTGTCGCTTGATTTCGGGATGGACCCTGGCGGGAGACACCGGGATTTGGAGCCTAGTCCAGTAAGGGAGGGCAACCGGTAGTGGCCACAGAATTTATGAGAATTTTTCTATATCGCTATGTTAAGGATAACACGTTCAAGGATGGCCCGTCTAGAAAGAATCAAAACGGGCCCTAACCTTCAGAGGTTACCGTTTAACCAAGTGATAAGCTGGGACTTAGATAGGGCACCAACTTTGGACTCCACCAATACCCCGTCTTTGAAAAGCGACAAGGTTGGAATCCCGCGCACACCATAGCGGTTGGGGGTTGCCGGGTTGTCGTCGATATTTAATTTTGCAAACGTGACTCGACTTTCATATTCTATTGAAACTTCATCAAGGATGGGCGCGATCATTTTACAGGGGCCGCACCATGGGGCCCAGTAATCGACCAACACGGGTCCACTCGCTTTAAGTACTTTTTCTTCAAAGTCGCCGTCGCTAAGTTTTAGGATTCGTTCACTCACAGATGTCTCCGGGTTTTATGGGGGGCGCGTCTCGGCCAGCAATCCGGCTCAAGACCACAGGCGGATATTAATCCGAATAGCCCATTTTCAGCCCAAACCTTACAAGTTTCAAGTCCTGTTATTAATGATGGGTTTTTAGAGGGTCTGCCGCCCTATAAATTCTAGGCCGACGAGGGTTTAAAAACCGAGCCGGTCTGATAGGTTTGCATCACAAAGCTTCCAAATCAATGCCCGGCGTATCCACAACCACATGGCCCAGATCGTCCCATATCACCGTGCCGATGTCCCTCCAGGGTTGGCGCAAGTTATACTCACGCAAGTTTGGCTCCCAATCCATTGGAACGCGGACTTCTTTCATCTTTAAAAGAAACACCGTATTGCGTACATCAAGCCCTGCTTTTTCACCCCAGAACGCCGTCACTTGCATCAGTGCCTTATTCAATCGCTGGCGCTTAATATGGGGTGTCACCGCAATATTCGCCCACCAACATTGTACGCGGCCCCAGTTAGGCGCGACAATACGCCCTTCCTCGTTGACGAACGGCAAAAAGTGTTCCTGGCCTTCTTTGTCTTTGTAGGCAACGGCAAGTAGATGGTTGTAGCCCGCAAAATGATCGTGCATATATAAGGCATGGGGGGTTATCCCTAAAAAAGTATGCGACAAAAACAAAATGGAATTACTCGCGCCCTCCAGCACTTGGCCCAACTCTGTAGTGGCATGACCCTTGTTGATTCGGTAAAACACGCCAAATTGCAAGGTACTGTTCAATTGCAACAAGCCAACCAGCAGCAAAAACTTTGCAATGCGCGTGGCCTGGCGGCGCGGCGTACCTACATATTGAGCAGAAAACTGCACCCAAAATTCATCTTGCGAGTTAACCGCCAAGGGGGCGCAACTCTCATTGCAAAGAAAGCGGGTGCGGTTGTCGGCGATGCGACGGTAAACTAATTTGGCTATTTGGTTGATTCCCGGAAGCCAGACGATCCAAGCCAACGGGGCAGGATAAACCATTGCAGAAAGGATGTGGGCATAAGCATCGACACCGGCGAACAAGTTTCCCCGGAGGTCCACCGCGTACAAATCCGTCAGCAACTGCGATTCGGGAATGGAGTCCAAAGCCCGGCAACTCTTGGCGTGGGTTTGTAAATCCTTGAAAGCGATTGCGTTTAACAGATCGAAGTGGGAAAGAATAATCACCGTGCGGTTGCAAAGCGGACATAGTCCGTCGTAGTAGATCGTCAGTCTGGCCGACTGTTGGCGCAAAACCTTCCACCAAGAGATGGGCACCAATAGGGCATAAGGTGCCAACATGCCGAAGCCGAATTGGTAAATGTTCAGAGAGAGAATAATGCCGATATGGAAGCTGACACCAATCAACAGCAAAGGCACACGCGCCCAGCGGAACCATAACAGCGGCAGAAACAAGAATTGGAAGGTGATGAGGGAATAGCCGATGACCCGTTCCAACCATTCATTTTCGAGCAACCAACGCATATTAAGCGGCGACATGTAATAGGGATGGGTGGGCGGTAGCCACGAACCCATGCCATTGCGCCAAAATTCGGCAGACAGCTTATGGATGCCGGCATCCAAATATAACAACCCAAGCACGATAGCCAACGGCAACAGGTAGCACAATACGGATACGCTAGTCCTAGGCTGATAATGCCGCCCTATAGACGAAAATTTCAGTTTTAGCCTTAGATTGTCCAAAGAACAAGCTCGCTCTGACGGCAGGAACATCAGCAGGAAACTGATGCCGGTCATCATTTGGTCGAAGCCACCGTCGAAATCCAGCCACATCGGCGTGAAACCTACGAACACCAACCACAGCAGATAATTCCCCACCGCCGCAAAGCGCGTAAACAGGCCCAAAACGATGCAAGCAGCCAGCACTGCCCACAACCACAAGAATAAATCCACGACTGGCGATGCCTGATCCAGGAAGGGGACGCGGTCAAAAATCAAATGGCGGAAGAACATCAGGTAAAACACTTCCTGCAGAATCACCAGACCAACCAAAATGCGGAAAACACCCAAACCGGTGGCATTCACTTGTTTGGCTAAGCCTTGTTGGATGAGTCCACGGAGCAATCGAATCATAGCAAATTTGCCTTGAATGGGTTAAGGGGTAACGGGCCTTAAAAGCAAGGTTATCACGTTGGGGCTTGTATAAGAACTACACTTTCTTTCGTCAGCAATTCTAATTATGGCAAAAAAGCCCGCTTGACGTAGGGCGGGTTAGGTGCGCACACTGTTAAAACTTGATGCTTGCATTGACTTTGTCGCGCACCGTAACCCGCCTTGCAGCCAAATATCCAGCCGAACAGAGCGATAGGCAAACACAATGACGTTTGCCCATCTTGTCCGACTCCAATATGCGGCCCGTTTTGGTACGCCGTACTCGTTACAGTACAGTAGAGAACACTCGTTCTATCATGCTCATAAATCGGGATGACAGACGCCTATTGCTTGAACTAAGCTATTCCGCAAGCGGCACACTCAGGGATGTGAGTTGGCAATGGGTTGAACTCACTGGGATTCCGAAGACAGAGCTTGAGAAATTGGAAGAATACGCAGAGAGTTTGCGTAAAGCACGGGAAAGACTTCTCGAAAACAGATATTTTCTTTGTAGTGCCGTAACTTAACAGTCGTTATGAAAGCAGTAGATATGTTCCTTGTGATTATCTATATAAATCATATAGATAGACCAATTCTTTAATACTGGCAAATACTTTTCCCTCGGAACTTTTGCAAAACAGCGATTTATGTGACTAAATTTAATCGATATTCTATCGGGAACAAGTCTAGTGTCGAAAAATAAAAAAATGCCTCTAGTTTGCCAACCTTGAAACCTAGATTCCGGCAATCCCTGCCGGAATGACGGGATATTTAGCCAAGTGGCATTACCGCTACCTTGACCTCACCGCTTCTCCAACGGTATGTACTCGCGCTGGGGAACGCCAACGTAAAGCTGGCGCGGACGGGCGATGCGCTGGACTGGCTCGTCTTTCATTTCTAGCCAATGGGCCGTCCAACCGGCGGTTCTGGCAATGGCGAACATCACGGTGAACATATTGACCGGTATTCCCAAAGCTTTGTAGATGATGCCCGAATAGAAATCCACATTCGGGTAAAGCTTGCGCTCGATGAAATACTCGTCTTTCAGCGCTATCTCTTCCAATTCCAAAGCCAAATTAAACAATGGGTCGGAAAAGTCCAGCTTTTCCAACACCGCATAACAGGCTTTACGGATAATGGTGGCTCGCGGGTCAAAATTCTTGTAGACACGGTGGCCGAACCCCATCAGTTTGAACGGATCGTTCTTGTCTTTGGCGCGGGCGATAAATTCAGGAATCCGGCTCGCATCGCCAATTTGACTCAGCATTTTGATGACTGCTTCATTGGCACCGCCATGGGCGGGGCCCCATAATGCTGCAATGCCGGCGGCAATACAGGCATAAGGGTTGGCACCCGTGCTACTGGCAAGGCGCACCGTCGAGGTGCTGGCGTTTTGTTCGTGGTCTGCATGCAGGATGAACAACAAGTTCAACACCTTGGCCGCAATGGGATCGACAGGGTAATTTTGCCC
>Ga0208496_1000941_pt1 | contig 10563 bp, 4 predicted proteins | sample CryBogmetaGMA2M_FD_184552 | JGI IMG/M metagenome (GOLD analysis project Ga0208496, IMG submission 184552) | Freshwater microbial communities from Crystal Bog, Wisconsin, USA - MA2M (SPAdes) | ecosystem: Environmental > Aquatic > Freshwater > Lake | place: Crystal Bog, Wisconsin, USA | collected... | reverse complement strand
CGCTCCGCACCTTCGCCGGCGGACTGCTGCGGACCTCCGCCGGGGACCTGCCGCCGCTGAACACGGGCGGCCTCGCGAACGCCAACGACGCCCACCGGGTCGCCGACTCAACGCTGTTTCTCGCCGGCGACGTGCGGGCCAACGAGAATCCGGAGCTGCTCGCCCTTCACACGCTGTTTCTCCGCGAGCACAACCGGCTCGCCACGGAAGCCGCGGCCCGCAATCCCGCGCTGACCGACGAGCAGCTCTACCAGCACGCCCGTCGACTGGTGATCGCGGAGCTGCAGAAGATCACCTACGACGAGTTCCTGCCGGCGCTCCTGGGCACCCCGAAACCGGGCGCCGACGGCATCGCCCCCTACCGTGGCTACCGCGCCGACGTGAATCCCGGGATCGCCACCGAGTTCTCCACGGTCGCGTTTCGGGTGGGCCACAGCATGCTCGGCGAGGACATCGAGTTTCTCGACGCCACCGGCACCGCGGTCCGCGACCCGTTGCCGCTCCGCGACGCCTTCTTCAATCCGCAGCCGCTGTCGGACGTCGGGATCGACCCGATCGTCAAGTATCTCGCCAGTTCACGCGGCCAGGAAATCGACACCGCGGTGGTGGACGACGTGCGGAACTTCCTCTTCGGGGCGCCGGGGCAGGGTGGCTTCGACCTCGCCGCGCTCAACATCCAGCGGGGCCGCGACCACGGGATCGCCGATTACAACACCGTCCGCGTCGCCTACGGGCTGCCGCGGCTGACGTCGTTCGCCCAGATCACCGCCGACGTCGGCGTGCAGCAGGCCCTCCAGCAGGCCTACGGCACGATCGACCGGCTCGACGCCTGGGTGGGCGGCCTCGCGGAAACGCACCTGCCTGATTCGAGCCTGGGAGCGACGTTCACGCGGATCATCGTCGATCAGTTCACGCGGCTCCGCGACGGCGACCGGTTCTGGTATCAGAACGCGCTGCCGGCCGGAGCCTTGCAGACCGTGCAGGGGACGACGCTGGCCGACGTGATCAGACGAAACTCCACGGTCACGAACATCCAGCCGGGCGTGTTCTTCTTCAAGGCGTCGATCGCGGGAAACGTGTTCGCCGACGGCAACCGCGACGGCGTCCGGCAGTCGCTCGAAGCCGGCATCGCCTCCCTGACGGTGTCGCTCGTCAACGCCAGCGGAACGACCGTGGCGACGACGCGGACAAACGCGCGGGGCGATTACGTGTTCGCACGGCTCGATCTCGGCTCGTACCACGCGGTGCTGACGCCCGCCGGCGGTCCCGCCGTCAGCGGCCGCGTGGTGGCGATCACCAGGGGCGGGGCGATCACGAAGGTGGACGTCGGCCTCCCGCCGGCCGCACCGCGACCGGCCGCCAAGCCTGCTGCGACCTCGACGGTGGCCGCGCCGGCGATGAAGCCGTCGCTCGCCCTCGACGCCGCGTTCGCCGGAATGGGCGGCTCGACGTCCGGCACGATCAAGCGACCGGTGCCGCGCTGACGGCAGACGCGGCTCATTCGGCAGGCGATCCAGAGTCCCAGCCGGCCGCGTCGCGGTCGTTGACGCGCAGGAGCGCGCCGGCGGGCAGCGTGGGGGCGAACCGCACCCGCCGCGGACGCTCCGCCGGGCCGCCGAGGTCGAGTTCCAGCGGCAACGAGCCCGCCACGGTGAACCGCGTGCCATCGAGCCGCGCCGTCACGTCGCGACCGGCAAACGCGCGGCGAAACGCCGCAAACGCCGCATCGTCGACCGCCTCGCGGAGTTCGAGGTCGAGCGCCAGCAGCGCGCCACGACCGGGTGGTCCTTCGGCAAAGCTCACCGTGAGCCGCTGCACGGGCCGGACGCCGCCGTCGGCCACGAGCGCGCAGCCCTCGGGACGCAGATCGGCGGCGGCCGCCGAGAGCACGCGGATCGCCAGCACGGTGCCCCCGCCCCCGCGGAGAAACACAACCGGTTCCGCGGGCAGGCGGGCGCCGGCGGCGAGCGGGGCATCGACGGACCACACCTGGCACCCCGAGGGCATGAGCAGGTGGGCCTCCAGGCAGGCGAGCGACGCAGGCTCAACCCCGAAGGCCGGCCGGCGGGGATCGAGAACCCACGCGGCGGTGACCCGCGCCCCCTCCTGGGAGCTGATCGTATAGGGGCGGAGGTGGTGCGCCTTGCGATGGCCGGCCGCGCCACTCGGCACCCGTTCGAGACCGTAGGGATCCCGGCGGCCGTCGAACACGAGCGTCACGTTCGGCGTCTCGACGGGCCAGATCGCCGCCTCGCCATCGCGATCGTCCACCGGTGGCAGGTTGGCGACGAGCGTCTTGTCTTCCGCGCCGCGGCCATCACCCGCCACCCCGAGGCTCGCGGTTCGGCCCACGTAGTTCGTGATCCGCTGCCAGGAGTGCGTGCCCGTCCGCTCCACGACGAACCGCGGCACCTCCCCGAGGATGGTCCTCACGGCCATGCCCGGCGGCTCCGAACGGCAGGCCGTGCGAAACACCTGCAGCGACGCCCGCGGTGCCGCCGGCAGCCAGCCCGCCCCCTCGACGCGTGGCGGGGCGGTGAGCCAGCCGGCCTCGGCGAAGTGTTCGTCGGCGTAGCCGCGGCCGTAGAGATAGTCGTAGTCGCGGGCGTGCGGGCCCGAGAGCCGCTGCGCCGGGGCGAACCAGTGCGCGGCCGCACTCTGCCAGGCGTACGCCAGCGCCGTGTCGGCCTCGACGCGCGTGTCGATCGCGGCCGCGTGGTCGGCGATCAGCGTGAGCGAATCGAGCGACACGCCCAGGTAGGTGGGGCAGACATACTCGGTCAGGCCGTGCGTGCGCGTGAACGCAAGCCACGCCCGCCATTCGGCCACCCCCTCGGCACGGGCGTCGGGTTCGGCGAGATCACCCAGGGCGAGCAGATTCCAGATCCGCATCAGCCGGATGTTGGTGTGCCCCGGTTGCACCGCATGGCGGCGGATCGCCGGGAGCGCGTCGCGGGCCATCGTCTCGAGCAGTTCGCGGCTCCGGGGCGTGAGCCGCCGCCCCTGAGGCCGCGGCACGAGCCGGCCGTCGTCTTCGAGCCGGAGCACCGCGAGCAGCTGCCCGGCGAACTCGACGGCGTTGGGATCGGTCACCCGTTCGTCGCCGAGCCGCCAGCGGAAGTTGCCGCGGTCGGCGCTGGCCGGATCGACGACCTGCATCGACCGCGCCAGCGCGAGCGCCTCTTCGACCGCCTCGGCATTCCAGCCGCGTCCCGCCGCCTCGACGGCGAACCGCAGCACGCCGCGGATCCCGATCGTGGCACCCCGTGACCGCAGGATCGCCACCTGAGCCTCGAGCTCGGCAGCACCGGGAATCGGTCCGGACGCCCGGCGGATGCGGAGCTTCCGGAAGCGGACCCGCCCCCCGTGGTTCTGCAGGGAGATGAAGCCGGAGAGGGGCTTGCTGCGGATCGCCGGCACGTCTTGCTGATCGACGTCGTGAATCAGCCGGTCATTGAGGACCACGCGGAGCCGCGGGCCGATCATTTCCACCTCGAGCGCGTTCCATGCGCCCGCGGGCCGAAGGGCGTGCTCCCGCGGGGCGACATAGCGATAGAGCGCGCCGCAGCTCCACGGGCTGGGATCGGCCGCCGGCTCGTCGAGGAGCTGGATTTCGTAGCCGCTGACCGAAGGCCGGGTGGCCTGCGACCGGCGGGGATCGAACGCCGTCGTCCGCAGGCCGATGCCGGAGTTGCAGCCGCGGCCGGACGGGTCTGCCTGGAGCTGAAACTCGAGCCGAAGGATGCCGTCGGCGAATGGCTCCCGCGCATAACGCAGAAACCCGAAGCCGCGGCCGTCGCACTCGATGGCCCCGTCGCGGGCGGACCACACGGGTCGGCCGTCGGGGTGCGACTCGGACTCGGCATGGGACTCGACCACCCAGCCGTCGAGGTCACGGCCGTTGAACAGATCCGTAAACTCCCCGTCCGCGCCGGGCGGCGAGCCGGTGGCGACCGGCCCCGCGAAACCGCCCGCCATCCAAGCCGCCATCGAGAAGAGGGCCGGCCACCACCAGCACCGCTCGCCTCGAGCACCGGTCATCGCACGACGCATCCGGCGGGTGACGGGCAAACGGATGTCACGGAGCCCACGAGATCGGGCCCTCGAGGCCGCGGACGAAGGCCGCCAGCAGGTTGGCCGTCCGGTCGGCGTCGGCCAGCGAGATCGTCTCCACGGCCGAGTGCATGTAGCGGTTGGGCACGCTCACGAGGCCCGTCGCCACCCCCGACCGCGTCACCTGCAGGGCGTTGGCGTCGGTGGGCGTCGCCCGGCCGCTGGCCGCGAGCTGGATCGGGATCTCCCGGGCCCGCGCGGCCTCCAGCAGGCGCTCGACGACGTGCGGGTTCATGTTCGGTCCGCGAAACACCACCGGCCCCTTCCCGAGGGCCACGTCGCCCTCCGACTTCTTGTCGATGGTCGGGCAGTCGGTGGCGTGGGTCACGTCCACCGCGATCGCAACGTGCGGATCGACGCCGTGGCTACTGGTCTGCGCGCCGCGGAGGCCGATCTCCTCCTGCACCGTGGAGGCCACGAACAGGCCGCAGGGAAGGGGGCCGGCCGCGACCGCGCGGCGGAAGGCCTCGAGCACCACCCACAGGCCCACCTTGTCGTCCATCGCCACGGAACAGCAGAGGTCGCGGCGCAGCGGCCGCACCTCGAGTTCGAGCGTGACCGGATCACCCACGCGGACGACGCTCTCGCAGTCGGCCTTGTTCTCGGCGCCGATGTCGATCCAGAGATCCTTCATCTTCGGCACCTGCTTCCGCTCCTCCTCGGTGAGCAGGTGAATCGGCTTTCGCGACATCACGCCGACCACGGGGCCGTCCTTCGTCCAGATCGTGACCCGGGCCCCGACCAGCTGGATCGGATCCCAGCCGCCGATCGGTTGCACCGAGATGAAGCCGTCGCCGTCGATGTATTGGACGATCAGGCCGATCTGGTCGCAGTGGCCGGCGAGCAGCATCCGCATCGGGGCCGCCGCATTCGCAGCCCCGATCACGTTTCCATGCGAGTCGGTCGTGACCGTGTCGGCGCAGCGGCCGAGATACTCCCGGACGATCTCCTGGATCGGCTGCTCGTAGCCCGACGGGCTCGGCGTTTTCAGCAGGCGGAACAGGAACTCGCGGGCGGCTGATTCCACGGCTGGCACTCCAGGGTTCGGGACCGGGCGTCGCGGTGCGGCCACGCCGCTGCTGAGCGTACCGGTCCGGCCCCGTTCCGGGCAGGTCGGAGCCGAAAGGGCCGCGAAGGCCACGTTTGCCGGCGGCGCCGCGGGTCGCCCAATCGAGTCGCACAATTATGGGACACCGTCTGCGGGAGCATTTGCTATATGCTACGGCCCGGGTCCCATGGGTTTGGTCAATCTGTTCCCCGGGGGAGGGTGGAATCATGCTGGTGTCGTCATTCGATCGTACGGTTCGGTCCGCACTCGTCGTGATCGCAAGCCTCGTGCCGGTAGCGGCTTCGGCCCAGTCCACGTGGCTGCCGACGTCCGGATCCACGCCATGGACCAGCGGCACGGCCTGGAGCAACGGAACGTTCCCCAACGCGGTCGATGCCGTCGCGGTGTTCCCCGCCATCGGGCCGACGATCTTGCTCGACGATACCACGGTCACGGTCGGTACGATCAGCCAGACATCGCCCTCCGGCAACGTGGTGATCGGCAATACGAACATCAGCACCGACTGGATCAATCTGGCCGTGTCCACCGGCGTGCCGATCGTCAACGTGACCACCGGCAATCTCTACATGTACGCCCAGCTGAGCGGCAGCCAGGGGCTTCAGAAGAACGGCAACGGCACGTATTCGCCCCGGTACAACCCGGCCGATTTCACCTACACGGGCACCAACTTCTTCAACGGCGGCACGATCCAGATCGCCCGCGACGGCCACCTCGGCGACCCGTCGAACCCGATCGTCGTGTCGGCGAACACCAACCTGCAGAACTACGCGGCCACGACGCTGGGCGCCGCCCGGACGATGGCGCTCGGGAACGGCACCGTGCTCACGGCCCAGAACGGGGCCGCGAGCAACTCGCTCGTCATGCAGGGCGCCATCACCGGCGGCGGCGGCCTGACGCTCAACACCGGCAACTTCTCGCTCACCGGCGCCAACACTTACACCGGCAACACGACGATCCGCAGTGCGACGGTGACACTCGCCGCAGCGAGCCCGCTCTCCACCGGCACGCTCACCCTGCAGACCTCGGCGACGACGGCGGGCGGCAGCCTCGTTGATCTCGGCGGCAAGTCGCAGAGCGTCGCGGCCCTGTCGATGTCGCTGGTGTCGAACGGCCAGAACCAGGTGACCAACACCTTCCGCAACGGGTCGCTGACGGTTGGCGGCGGCAACCTGCTCGTGAACTCCGGCGTCTCGACCGCCCAGTCGGGCACGAGCATGCTCAACCTCCGCGACCTGTCCGCCTTCGCGTACACGAATGTTTCGGGCACCTTCTACATCCAAACCTCGAGCACCGTCGCCAGCGGCACGATGGCGAGCGTCGTGAACCTTCCCGTCACGGGGTCGTCGGCGGTGACGTCGTCCCACATGCTCGTGGGCAACTCGGGCAACGGTCCCGCCTCCAGCACGTCCACGATCGGCCTCGGCCTCATCAACACGTTCAACACTGGCACGCTGACCGTGGGCGCCTACCGGGGCAACGGCGTGGTGGCGTTCCAGCCCGATGTGAGCGGCGGCAGCCTCACCCTCCGCGGCGTGACGGGGGGCGGCAGCCGGGTCGACAACGTGTACGTCGGCTACAAGGGGGGCGGCGACAACTTCGGCAAGGGCACGCTCGACGTCTCCTCTGGGGTCATCGACGCCCGGGTGACCAACTTCACCGTCGGCCAATACGTGGTCTACGCGTCGAGCGCCCAGACCGGGACCTTCAGCATGACGGCCGGCACGGTCGATGCCACCAACCTCAAACTCGGATCGGTGACCGTCTCGACCGGGAGCGTGGGCACGCCGCCGATCTCCGCGACGTTCAATCAGGGCGGGGGGCTCGTGAAGGCGGGGACGATCACGTTCGGCGTCAACGCCGGCGTGGCGGGCGTGGGCAACGCACCCGTCTTCGCTTCCACCTACAACCTCACGAGCGGCACGCTGGCGGCGGCCATCATCGCGAGCGGATCGGGCACGTCAGGCACGGCGTCGCAGCGGCGTGTGAACTGGACCGGCGGGACGATCACGACCTACGACTCGTCCACCGACCTTTCGGTGACCGGCACGGCGGGGTCTGGCGGTCAGGTCGTGGTCGACGTCTCGGGCGGCGACGCCAAGACCTTCGACGTGCCGGCCGGCCGCACCGCGACGCTCGGCGACTTCGTCAGCCTGACGGGATCGAGCACGGGCTTCGCGAAGACCGGCGCCGGCACGCTCGTGCTGGGCAGCACGAGTGGCTACGTAAGCACCTTCAGCGGCAGTGCCACCGTGCAGGGCGGCCGCCTGCGACTGGCGACCAGCGCAGCCTTGCCGTCCGGCACGGTGGTGCCGGTCGCCGGCGGCACGCTCGCGCTCGCGCCGTATCTGCAGACCACCATCGGCGGCCTGGCCGCCAATGCGGGCGGCCTCACCGACGTGGGCAGCGGGCTGATCACGGTGGCCGGCGGTCTCTCCGCCGTCGACATGGTGACGGCGATCGTGTCAGGGCTCGGCGACGGCACCTGGAACGGCACTGCGGGCATCACCTCGAGCGTGGCCGCCGCCAGCGGCGGCGACCGCACAGTCGGGTGGCTCGACAACGGCGACGGCACCGTGACCTTCGGCTTCGCGGCGGCCGGCGACACCAACCTCGACTGGCAGGTGGACATCATCGACGCCGCCAACTTCCTGGCCGGTGGCAAGTTCGACTCGGGAACGCCGGCGACCTGGAACGAGGGTGATTTCACGTACGATGGCTACGTGGACATCCTGGACGCCGCGAGTTTCCTCTCCAACGGGCTGTTTGACGCCGGCATCTACAACCCGCCCCCGGGCCAGGCGGGCACGGTGGCGGCCGTCCCCGAGCCGTCGGCCTGGCCGCTGCTGGCCTGCGGCACGCTCGCGGCCGCGTGCGGAGCCATCCTGCGTCGGCGAGCGGGCTGAGGAATCGCCACGACCGGCACAATCGGAATGGCAGTTCGAGGGGCGGGCACTGGCCTCGCTTTCCGGGGTGGCCTAGGGTCATTACGATCGACGATCGTTCTGATCAGACCCGTCCTTGGAGCGTCCCCGCCATGCCAGATCCCGTCCGTGTCGGTGTCGTCGGTCTGGGCACGGTCGGCTCCGGGGTCGTCCGGCTGCTCGTTGACTCGGCCGATCACATCACGCGCCACGCGGGGCGACCCATCGTCGTCGAACGGGCCGTCTGCCGCGACCCGGGCCGTGATCGCGGCCTCAAACTCGCCGCGGATCGCGTCTCGACCGACATCCGCACGATCTCCCGCGACCCGTCGATCTCCGTCGCGGCGCTCCTCGTCGGCGGCCTGGAGCCGGCGCGGTCGATGATGATCGACCTCTTGGAGAACGGGAAGGACGTCGTCACGGCCAACAAGGCGTTGCTCGCCGAGCATGGCCCCGAACTCTTCGAACTGGCCCGGAAGCAGGGTCGATCGATCGCGTTCGAGGCAGCCGTCGCCGGGGGAATCCCGATCGTGGCCGCGATCGGCGAGTGCCTCGCCGCCAATCGCATCGACAGTATCCGGGGCATCCTCAACGGCACGAGCAACTTCATCCTCTCCACGATGGAGGAGGAGGGGGCCGACTACGCCGAGGTGCTGGCCCTGGCCCAGGCCAAGGGCTACGCCGAGGCCGATCCCGCGATGGACGTCGACGGCACCGATGCCACGCAGAAGCTGGCGATCCTGGCCCACCTCGCCTTCGGCGTTTGGGTGCCCTGGGCGGAGATTCCGCGGACGGGAATCGAGGGCGTCGATGCCGACCTGATGGCCTCGGCTGCGGAACTCGGCTACCGGATCCGGCTCGTCGCCATCGCCAGCCGCAGTGACGGACGGCTCGCGATGCGGGTGGCACCGGCCTTGGTGAAGATCGGCACGCCGCTCGCCGAGACCCGCGGTGCCTTCAACGCGGTGAGCATCGTCGGTGACGCGGTGGGGCGGATGTTTTTTCACGGCCTGGGGGCCGGCCAGATGCCCACGGCCTCGGCCGTCGTCGCCGACATCATCGACACCGTCGTGGGGCGGGCCGCGATCACCTTCCGGACCACCGGCGTGCTCGACGCCGACAGCCCGGCCGCACGGATCGGCGGCGTGGACCTCGTCCAGAAGCACTTCCTGAGGCTCCACGTGGATGACCGTCCGGGCGTGCTCGCGCGGATCACCGGCATCCTCGGGGAGCACGGCATCTCGATCGCGTCGGTGATCCAGCGGGATCCGGCGGGCGCCGGTGGGGTGCCGCTGGTGATCATGACCCATGCCTGCGGCACGACCGCCCTGGCCAAGGCCCTCGCCCACATCGACGCCTCTGACGTCGTCTCGGGTACGACCGTCTGCCTTGGCGTGCTCGACGACTGACACCGCCGCCCTGGAACCCAGCCCATGAAATACGTGATCGTGATTCCGGACGGCGCCGCCGACGCCCCGCAGGATTCCCTCGGCGGCCGCACGCCATTCCAGGCCGCCCGCACGCCGGCCCTCGACGCCCTCGCCGCCCGCGGCCGCGTGGGGCTCACGAACCACGTGCCCGACTCCCTGCCGCCGGGGTCGGAGGTGGCCTGCATGAGCCTCATGGGCTACGACCCGCTCGCCTTCTTCACGGGCCGCGCGCCGCTCGAGGCCGCCGCCCAGGGGATCACCCTCGGCCCCGACGACTGGGCGGTGCGGTGCAACCTCGTGACCATCGGCGGCCAGACGATGGAGGACTTCACGGCGGGCCACATCACCACCACGGAGGGCACCGAGCTGCTCGCCGCCTGCCAGCGGGGCCTGGCGGCCGAGTTCCCCGATCTGGCGGCGTCGTGGACGTTCGTGCCGGGCGTGAGCTACCGCAACCTCCTCATCCATCGAGGCACGGCCGGGGCGGCGCCGTTCGACGGCAGCCTCCGGGCCACGCCGCCGCACGATCTGATGGACAAGTCCGTCGTCGATGACTTCCCACGGGGCACTGGCAGCCGGCTGCTCTCGGAGATCATGGCGCGGAGCGCCGACTGGCTTCGCGACCATCCGGTGAACCGGGCCCGCGTCGCCGCGGGCAAGCGGCCGGCGACCCACGTCTGGCTCTGGGGCGTGGGGCGGGCGCCGGCCTTCGAGCCGTTCGCGGTGAAGTATGGCACGTCGGGCACGATGATCACGGCCGTGGACCTGCTCCGCGGCCTCGCGGCGCTCGCCGGCTGGAGGCGGCTGGAGGTGCCGGGCGCGACCGGCTATCTCGATACCGACTACGCGGCCAAAGGCCGGGCGGCGATCGCCGAACTCGCCGCCGCCGACCTCGTCTGCGTGCACGTCGAGGCCCCGGACGAGGCCAGCCACCAGGGCGACGCCACCGAAAAGGTGAAGGCGATCGAGGAGATCGACGCCAAGATCGTGGGCCCGCTCGCGGCCCACCTGGCCACGGTCGGCGACCACC
>Ga0208496_1000939_pt1 | contig 10582 bp, 10 predicted proteins | sample CryBogmetaGMA2M_FD_184552 | JGI IMG/M metagenome (GOLD analysis project Ga0208496, IMG submission 184552) | Freshwater microbial communities from Crystal Bog, Wisconsin, USA - MA2M (SPAdes) | ecosystem: Environmental > Aquatic > Freshwater > Lake | place: Crystal Bog, Wisconsin, USA | collected... | reverse complement strand
CAACAATACAAACGCCATCATCCGTTGGTCTTGTATTGTTGATTTACTTATTTATCTGCTGGGGCTACTACCACTACAGTGGTATTGCCAACAGAAACATTCCCACTATTACTTCCGTTCCCAGTTGCATTGCCGCTATTGTTTCCACTGCCTGCAGTATTAATGGTGGCATTACTTGTGTTGACATTATTTGGGTTTGAAATATATGTATTAACATTATTTGGATTAGAAATACTTGTATTTACATTATTTGGGTTTGAGATATACGTATTGACATTATTTGGGTTAGAAATACTGCCAATTGCAAGACTTGGAGGGCTTCCGCTAGGTCCAGGTCCTGTGGGGCCGCTAGGTTGAGCCATAGCTACTACTGGAGCCACGGCGACTAATGCGATGAATAATTTAGAGTTCATACGACCTTATGAGAGTTGAAATAACGCTTCACTCTATCGAATTTATAGCCAGAGAAGTAAAGTAATCCGTTCACATTTCCCCCGCAAGCACTTAGGCTAAATCCCATATATCATATGGTCTAAAGGGTCATCTTTATAGTCCTTTTTATAGCGTTCCCTTTTATTGCCTTACAGGCTCCCTAAATATGAATCCAAACTCTGAAATACCTTTCGCCGAGTCAAAACAAGATCGTTCTCAGAAAACGCTAGAGAATATCCTGCAAGCAGCAGAGCGCATTGTTGAAGAGGCTAATCCAGATCTATTTACCAGTAGATCGCTGTCACAAAAATCTGGCTATGCCCTGGGAACACTAGTCAGACGGCTTAGCTCTATAGAAAATGTATTTTTATGGGCAGCCAAAAAAGGTAGGGATAAAAAGTTTGAAGAAATGGCCTTAGCAATTGTTCAGTTTGATAAAGATATCCCCATTGAAGCTTTTGCAGAAGATATGATTGAAAAGGTATTTTCTGGTATTCAAAAAATTAATCCTGCGGTAATGCGTTTTTTTGAAAGCCGTTATACCAAGATGAAAGGTCTTGCGCCGGACTACTTCTCCTATACAGATTGCCTAGTAGAACCTTACTTAGAAGCTTCTATTAATAATCAGACTAATACATTCAGACACTTATCAAAAAATGAAGCAGCTTTACTGCTAAGGCAAATATGCCTCTTAGTGGAGAGACCCTTTATGGAAGATAATCCTATTGCAGGCACTGAGGAACACCGCAAAGTGACAAAAGATGCCATTATCAGATTGCTAGGGAAGTAATCTTGCGTCTTTAAAGACATCGGGCGCTCGTTCAAAACAAAGTTTTGGAGAAACGAATCTCACCCTACTCAGTGGCGATATAGGAGCCACTTTTGATTAGTTTATGCATGCCTACGTTTACTATTTAAATGAATTCAGAGATTTCAATTAAGTTTTGATCCGGGTCACGGACATACACTGAATTGATTTTTTGTGTGGCGCCAGTACGAATCACCGGACCCTCAATAATCGGCCAGTTTTCAGCTGCCAGTCTTTCAATTACATTTTCAAGTGGATGATCTGCTATGAAACAGAGATCGAGCGATCCCGGTGTCGGAATATCTGCCTTAGGCTCAAATTCTTTACCTTTAATATGCAGGTTAATTTTCTGATTGCCGAACTTCAATGCCTTACGCTCAACCGGTGGGGTGCCTCCAATAAAGGATTCCAGCTTCATACCGAGAACGCGGGTATAAAAATCTACACACTCTGCTTCTTTAGCGGTAGTGAGCACTAAATGATCTAGATGGTCAATCATGATTTATCTCTGTAATTTATCTGTGAATAGAGAATTTATTGAGCGTGACGTAACTCATTTACATAGTCTGGCTCAGGATGCAATGAATAAGTGCTCCCAGCTTTGGCTACTTGGCCAGGAACTTCGTGTCCAACAATCAGAGGCAATTCTTTTGCCAACTGCAATAACTTGGGGATATTCATACCAGTGTCATAGCCCATGGCATCAAGCATGTGAATCGCATCTTCACTAGAGATATTGCCACTTGCTCCAGGAGCATATGGACAGCCACCCAAGCCACCCAGGGAGCCATCAAATCGGACAATGCCCGATTGAACAGCGGCCAGAACATTCGCTAACCCCATCCCTCTAGTATTGTGAAAATGCAAAGTGAGTTGCAGATTTGGAAAGCGTTTTTGCATGACTTCACTCATCTTTTTTACTTGATCAGGATTTGCCATGCCGGTTGTATCGCAAATCGTCAGACCTCTCACCCCGAGATCTGCAAAGCGCTGGGCGAAGCCTTCAACAACCGCTTGCAGAACTTCACCCTCCATCGGGCAGCCAAAGCAGGTAGAAAGCGACACATTGATTGGCGTCCTACCATCTACAAATTTAATGACCTCAGCCAATCCTGCAAAACTCTTCTCTCTGCCCATTCTCAGGTTTGCTAGGTTGTGGGTTTCAGAGGTAGACATCACCAAATTAAACTCATCGGCCTTGGATTCTAGTGCTCGCTCCGCTCCTCTGAGATTCGGAACTAGCACGGTGTACTCCACTCCTGGTGTACGCTTGATCCGACCCATTACCTCCTCTGCATCTCTCAGCATGGGAATAGCCTTGGGCGAAGTAAATGAAGTCACCTCAATCTTGGCAAAACCACATTCACTCAGCTCGTCAATCAATTTCACCTTATCGTCAGTAGGAATGAAGTTTGGCTCAATCTGAAAGCCGTCTCTTGTTACGACGTCATTAAAGTAAATTCTTGTCATAGCCTTCTTCTTATGAGGATTTTGTAAAAGCAACACCGCGTTCCTTAAGGGACTTCACTTGCTCATCATTTAAGCCAATGCTTTTGAGTATTTCATCGGTGTTCTCACCAATTTCAGGAGCAAGCGTTTTAATAGATCCGGGTGTACGAGATAACTTTGGAATGACTCCAGGCACATCCAATGTCGATCCATCTCGCATCTGGATGGTTTGGATATTTTCGCGAGCTTTGTAGTGAGGATCATTGGCGATATCGGCGACGGTATAAATCCGACCTGCTGGTACAGCAACCGAATCTAGAAGCTCCAAGGCCTTATCCGTACTAACTGTTTTAGCCCAATTACCAATTGCTTGGTCAAGCTCGATGACGCGCTTGACGCGTCCTTCGTTATTTTCAAGCTGTGGGTCATTCCCTAAATCATCACGCCCAATCGCCTTCATGAGGCGTTTGAAAATGCTGTCTCCATTGCCGGCAATTAATACATAACCACCATCAGCACAAAGATAGGCATTAGATGGGGCAATCCCAGGCAAGGCACTTCCAGCCGCTTGGCGCACTTCTCCGAAAGCGCTGTGCTCAGGCAATAGGCTCTCCATACAATTAAATACCGCCTCATACAAGGCGATGTCAATAATCTGACCCTTACCACTAGTATGCCGCTCTTGAAGTGCTAACAAAATACCAATCACACCATGTAAAGATGCCAAAGTGTCACCAATGCTAATACCTACTCGCACAGGCACCCTTCCAGGTTCTGCGGTGAGATGGCGCAAGCCTCCCATTGCTTCGGCAACAACCCCAAATCCAGGCTTGTCACGATAAGGGCCAGTTTGGCCATAACCACTAATTCGAAGAACAATCAACTTGGGATTGAGCTTAAGCAACTCCTGTGGGTCAAGACCCCACCCCTCTAATGTGCCAGGACGAAAGTTCTCAATTAAGACATCAGCCTCTTTGATCAATGTCCTGATAATTTCTTGGGCTTCAGCCTGTCTCAAATCTAAAGAGAGTGATCGCTTGTTGCGTGACTGCACTTGCCACCAAACAGATGTGCCATCTTTTAGCAAGCGCCACTTACGCAAAGCATCGCCAACCTTAGGGGGCTCGATCTTAATGACGTCAGCACCAAAATCGGCCAATGTTTTAGCGGCAAATGGTCCAGCAATCAGCTGACCCATTTCAACAACCTTTAACTTTGCTAACGGCTCCATAAATTTTCCTAAATCTCTTTTTTAATAAAGTTACACCTCAACGCAGAGCTTGAAAATTGCTATTTATTAAGGCATCCTTCTCATTTTGCGAAGGTATGGGTAGAATGAACCCATGAAAACCCAGCTAAACCCTGCTAGAGTCGACTTTGTTACCCTAAAACTATTCTGCGCCATTGTCCAATCTGGCAGCATTACCAAGGGGGCCAATATATGCAACCTAGCCTTATCAGCAGCCAGTCGGCGGATATCTGAGTTCGAAGAAACGGTTGGGGCAGCTTTATTGGATAGGTCGGTTAAAGGAGTGACTCTTACACCGGTTGGACATGCTGTTATGCAACATGCCTTAAGACTGTTTCAAGGCTTCGAGCAACTCAGCAATGAATTATCCGAATACTCTAAAGGTGTAAAGGGGCACGTCAGACTATGGGCCAATATGTCTGCATTAACGGAATTTCTACCTTCAGCATTAGCGAGCTTCCTAAAAACTCACCCAGCAATACAAGTCGAAGTTGAAGAGCAGTTGAGCGGCGATATCGTCAGAGCCCTACTAGATGGCATAGCAGATATTGGTGTTTTTGCCGAGGGGCCAGTCACATCCGGTTTAGATACTAAAGTAATGGGCAGAGATCAGTTAGTCATTGCTTGCAGTAAATCACACTCACTTAGCAAAAGAAAAACTATTTCATTTGAAGAATGTCTTGAATATGATTTTGTGGGCCTGAACAGAGGTAGTTCACTGCTTGAACTGACCTCTCGCAATGCAGAGAAGCTTGGAAAGCAAATGCGCTTGCGTATTCAAGTCAGAAGCTACGACGCCATGTGTCAAATGATTGCGGTGAATTTAGGTATTGGAGTACTGCCCCTTGAGGCCTGTGCGCCGCAAATCAAAGCATTAGATCTTAAAGTGGTCCATCTCGATGACTCTTGGTCAAACCGAAATTTACTGCTTGCCATTAAATCTAATACTACGCAGCCCCCAGCCGCCGCCTTATTAAGCCAACACTTACTGGGGCGATAACTTAGAGATTGTTTTCAGGAAAGTCATTATGAAAACTCTTAGCTCATTTATTGAGCCGCTCTACCACCAGGCCTATAGCGATCCATCACTTGATCAAGACTATCGTTAGTAATATTTGGATTTGATTTTTGCAAGCAGCTTAATAATGTAGACTTATTGACCTGTTTTTGATTGCCCTCGGGCAAGGCTCCGCGAGGGGCGGGATTAACATTACTAAAGCAGACCCTAAATTGCTCTGGTGTAACGCCCAGATCGCGACTAATTTTGTCGACGGGACGATTAGGGTCATCTCGCATGACTCCAGTAGAGGTCAATGGAGACTGTGCCAAGACCGAACCGATTATGAGACTGGTCACCAATAAAAAAGAAATTGTTTTCATCACATCTAAATCCCCCCACCTTAAGTTAGCAACTTAAACATGGGGGCATTGCGTTACAAGAATTTCTTTAAAGTATGTAACGGATCCTTTAAGAGCCCTTTGATATCGGTGGTTCTGCCGCCAATTAAGGCTTTCATTCCATAAGTCACCATACCAGTCACGTTCTTCTCGGTGACAGCTGGGGGCATGATTAATTCATAACGATTCGTATGCACATCCAATAAGGCAGCACCGGGGTAGGCCAAAAACTCTTTGACGGTCTGCTCTAAATCGGCTGTTTTGGTCGCTTCAAATCCTTTGATGCCAACAGCTTCTGCGATCTTAGAAAAATTAGGATTCTTTAAATCAGTAAAGCTATTGAGCAATCCCTCTGTCTTCATTTCCAGCTCAACGAAATTGAGCGAGCTGTTATTGAGCACCACGATTTTGATCGGCAAGCTTTCCTGATTAATTGTCAGAAGGTCACCCATCAACATCGCCAACCCGCCATCTCCTGACAAGCTAATAACTTGACGATTAGGGAAAGCTTTTTTGGCACCCAGCGCCATTGGCATAGCATTTGCCATAGAACCGTTTCGCAAACTAATGAGACTTCTACGTTTTCCGTTCGTTTTAAAGTGGCGCAGCACCCAAACCATAGCAGACCCCACATCTCCAGTAATCAGCGCATCCTCATCGGCATATTGATTGATCAAGCTAGTGAGATATTGAGGGTGGATAACAGCACCGTCACCAGCGCTCTCATCTGCCGCCAGTGTTTCTTCTGTCTTTTTACGCTCTGCGAGGCACTCTTTTAAGAAATCGTCATTTGAATGCTCAGTGAGCAGTGGCAAAAGCGCATCTAAAGAGGGAATGATGTCGCCCTCTAAGCCCAAAGTAACGGGATGGCGCTTGCCTACACGAGCACCCTCTCGGTCGATCTGCACAATCTTGGCATGCTGTGGATAGAACTGACCCCAGGCAAAGTCTGCCCCTAATAAAAGCAGCGTATCGCACTCATTCATCATATGAAAGCCTGAGTGCACCCCAAGCAACCCAGTCATCCCAACGTTGTAAGGATTGGCGTATTCAACAAAATCTTTTGCTCGCGAAGTATGTGCAATAGGCGCCTTTAATTTTTTAGCAACTTCAATCAATAAATCATGCGCACCTTCACAGCCGACACCAGCATAAATACCAATCTTTTTGCCTGCCGCAATAATCTTTGCTGCCTCTTTCAACTCGGCATCATTGGGACGGCGAACCGGTTTAGGAAAATGCACTGAGTAAGGAATTTCATCTTTGACAATGGCCTTACTGAGATCAACTGGCAAAACAATGACTGCAGGTCCTTGTTTACTAATAGCAGCCTGACAAGCCCTTACTGCTAAGTGACGCGCCTGCTCGGCATTATGTAATTGCTCGCAAAATACGGAACAATCGGAATAGACCGTCAGAAAATCAATCTCTTGTGGCATATCTGTACCAAGAGACATGGTATCCACTTGGCTCGCAATCACGATCAACGGAATACGGCTACGGTGAGCCTCATAAACGCCATTAATGAGATGTAAGCTTCCCGGTCCACAAGAACCTGCGCAACCCGCAAGCGTGCCACTGACATAAGAATCGGCTCCAGCTGCAAATGCGCCGACCTCTTCATGCCGTACATGAACCCACTCAATATTACTTTTAGCGATAGCGTCAGTAACGTAATTCAGCGTATCACCAATAACACCGTAAAAATGCTTTATTCCAGCAGACTCGAATACTTCCACCATGACTTCTGCAGCAGTTTTTGACATTTTGGCCCCATCTAATATGGATTAAATTTTAACGATTTGATACTAGCACTAAAGCAATACACACAAATTACAAGTTGCACCCCTAAGGGGACTTAATTTCCCCTGTTTCTTAATGCATCGTAGATGGGGTCTTGTTTAAGCAATACCGGAATGAGCGTACAGATCACGCTGGCAATTAATAAGGGGATCATCAGGCCGACCTTGCCACTCATCTCTGTGACTAGCAAAATTCCTGTTAGAGGCGCTCTAACGACTACCGTAAAAAATGCAGCCATTCCTACCAAAGCGAACGAAATAGGATCTAAGGGACCCATACCAACATAGGCTAGCACTGGATTGACTAAAAGTACAAAGAGCACTCCAATGCCAGAGCCCATTAATAGAATGGGGGAGAATATCCCACCCGGCACCCCAGTTGAGTAGCTAATTGGCCCCAGAAAAAATCGGATCAGCATAATGAATAGCAGAGGGAATAAAAAATAATTTCCACTCAAAATATCCTGAACCTGGGGGTCGCCTCCACCAACTAGATGGGGATAAAAATAAGCTAGCGATCCGACGCCAAAACCAATAATAGACGCTTTAACAATTGGTGATATGGATCGAAAAGAATCTGAAAAATTTAAAGCGCCAATAATAGTTCGACCATAAAGCACAGCTATAAAGCTCAACAATACTGAGAAGAGAATATAAAAGCTTACGCTAACGCCTGAATCTGGCAATAGATCACCAACAACAAATTCAATAGAGTTTCCAAAATGACTACGAAACACAATCATTCCCGAAGTCACCGCAGCAAATGAGATCATTAACCTTTTAATAGCGATTTTTTTAGATATTTCTTCAACTGAAAATGCAATACCTGATAGAGGCGCATTAAAGGCAATCGATAGACCCGCGCCAGCTACAGCTGTATACAGAAGAGATTGCTCTACCGCTTTGAGGCGAAAGAATTTTCCACACTCCGAACCAATCACTGCTGCAATCTGTACAGTTGGCCCCTCTTTACCTAGAGCCATTCCAGAGCCAATCGATAACAAGCCGCCAAAGAATTTAATAGGTAAAGCCCTGAACTTACTCGGCTTTGCATCCCCATGCATTACTGCCTCTACATGCTGTATACCACTACCAATAGTGGTGGGGTCTAAGCAGACCAACATCCTGGATAGTCCGACGCAGATACTTGTGATGAATGCAGTAACCAAGAAGCCGGGAATCAATAATTCATCCTCAACCGAATGAAGATAAACAATGAATGCCTGAAAGTGAACTGCAATGAAATTGAGAAGGGTTCTAAATGCACCGCCGATGATACCTATCAAGACACCTGCAATGGTGGCAACTAGCAATAATCTAAATATATTGAATGGTGAATCAGAAGAATCTTCGGTATGAATACTATTCACTATCTGCTTGCCTTTTGGGAATCATTCCAAATTCAGTTTTATTGATTCAGCTTAGATGGACGGCTTTGATATAGATAAATTGCAGCAGCAATCGCCAGCAATGAGAATGCAATAGGGCCATGGTAGCTTGCATGTGCGAGTTGTAACTCCCAACCGAAACCCAATAACAATGCAAAACACAGAATATTGATTTTTTTATTCAATATTAGATAAATTGCCAAAGAACTGGCGGCAATGAAGATAGCCCAGGACCCAGTCAAACTCACTACGGATCCAATGCCGCCAATCCAAGAATCAACCCACATGACATCTAAAAACCGCTGAATCACATGCGCATCATAGCCACTAATTTCTCCAGCCGCAAAGAGCTTGTCAATCACAATGAGCTCACGACCTAAAGCAATTCCACCAATACTATCAAGGACTGTGAAGTACACAACAAAGAAGAAAATAGCGACTCTTGCTATCCAAGAAAAAATTTCACCTTTTGGCTTATAACTAGGATCCCGATAAAAAACATCACTTAAGATTAATAAACCAATGCCAACCAGCACAACCAAGGGAGTTTGCACCATGTGCAATAAAAACCACCAATTAGGGCCAAAGTAAGCTAAGGCATCAAAGTGCGGATCGTGCGGCTGTGGATGACAGAGATAGGCCGTCATTCCAGGATTAGCGGTGAAGTGCGCCGGATGAAATAATTCCATACAGAGCAAGATGACAGGGGATAAAACTAGGCAAATAAAAATCATGATGCGCATAAAAATCTCCCTAAGCTATTGAATACTTCCTGAATGAGAAGTATCGCCGTAATTTGCCTCTAATTGTCCGATGTAGATATTTTTGATATGCCCAAATTGATCTAACTTAACCATTCCATCTGGCAATGTGGCACGATCCTCTTCAAGATCTATCTCTGCCAAAGTCATTGCAAATACTTCAATTAAATCAGGATGCTGTTTTAGCAATCTATGGAGAGACTCTTTGCAGAGTTCATATACCAAAGCATCTGCTTCAGCAGTTACCGTTGCTGCATGAGGCATTAATGCAAATAATGATTGACGCCCAAAAAACTCAGTAGCAATAAAACGCTGTTTGACTAAGGTGTCATTCACATCAACCATCATACGAGTTGCCATTCCTTCAGCAATAATGAAAATGGCATCTTTACGTTGACCGGCATGAACAATCACTTCACCTGGCTTAAACCGACGAGGAATGAGTTCATTGCTAATGCTCACCCAGATTTCCTTGGAACATTTATGGAATAACTTGACCTGCTGCACTAAGTGATAAAGATCTAAAGAGCGGTTGGCAATCTTGACTCTATCCTCAATAGTGGAACCAGAAGATATCGTAATGTTTGCAACTCGCATACACTCCAAGATGCTCTTAATAATGGCATGTTCTGCTATTTTTCGATCACGATAGTCGGTAATAACGTATTGAATTTCATACTGAACTCCCGAATCCGTTAATTCACGGGCATAAACGAATGGTGGAGACACAAATTTCACTCCAACTGCACCAAGCGTTGCTGCATACAAAATTCGCTCTGCACTTTCTACTGAAACATCATAGTCAATTGCAAATGAAAGGCTCTGCTTAGTATTCGTATTAGGCAAATCTAGGTTAATAACAACGGCATTTGAGATTCTGACGTTCGGAATATAGATTGCCTCAAGAGAATCTGTTAATAAAACAGTGTTGCGCCAAGTAATTTGATGCACTCGCCCAACATACTCACCAATCTTCACCTTATCGCCAACCTTAAAGGTATCCTCAAAGTTCAGCATAATGCCGGTGGCCAAAGCTACGGCAAAATCTTTTAAGGCAAAACCTAAGATCGCTGCAGAGCCCGCGCCCGTAACAATCAAGGCAGAAATATTTTGTTTAAATACTAAAGATAGGATGAGGCAGCCACCAATAAAGATGACAATACCTGAGCAAATATCACCAATTAAGTTGGGTACCTTGACATTCCAGGCACGCTCTATGTATCCGTGAATGAATTCTTGATTAAAAATACGTGCTACCAGGAATGTGAGTGACGCACTGAAAGCGCCAACTACCC
>Ga0208496_1000937_pt1 | contig 10606 bp, 9 predicted proteins | sample CryBogmetaGMA2M_FD_184552 | JGI IMG/M metagenome (GOLD analysis project Ga0208496, IMG submission 184552) | Freshwater microbial communities from Crystal Bog, Wisconsin, USA - MA2M (SPAdes) | ecosystem: Environmental > Aquatic > Freshwater > Lake | place: Crystal Bog, Wisconsin, USA | collected... | reverse complement strand
GTCTTCCGCCGGGCCAACAGCGACATCCACATCGAGGAGGGGCGCGATGTATGGTGGCACCGTGAGATGGAGTATGTCGACGCCGAGTGCCGGCCCGAGCACCTCGACAGCGAGCATCCGCTCTTCATCCTTTATACCAGCGGTTCGACCGGAAAGCCGAAAGGCATCCTTCATACCACCGGCGGCTACCTCGTCGGCACCTACGCCACGACCAAGTATGTCTTCGATCTCAAGGAGGAGGATGTCTACTGGTGCACGGCCGACATCGGCTGGATCACCGGGCACAGCTATCTGGTCTACGGCCCGCTCTCCAACGGAGCCACCTGCTTCATGTATGAGGGGGCCCCGAACTGGCCCGAACCGGACCGATTCTGGAAACTCATCGCCGACTACGGCATCACCATCTTCTACACCGCGCCGACCGCCATCCGTGCCTTCATGAAGTGGGGTGATGAGCATCTCCGCAAGCACGACCTCTCCTCGCTCCGACTTCTCGGAACGGTGGGTGAGCCGATCAATCCCGAGGCCTGGATGTGGTTCAACAAACATGTCGGCTACGAGAAGTGCCCGATTGTCGACACCTGGTGGCAGACCGAGACCGGCGCGCACATGATCGCCCCGCTTCCCGGAGCGACCCCCTGCAAGCCGGGCACGGCGACGCTTCCCTTCTTCGGTGTGGATGCCGCGATCGTCGATGACAACGGCAAGGAGGTTCCGCACGGCCAGGGTGGCAAGCTCGTGATCCGCAAGCCGTGGCCCTCGATGCTGCGCGGGATCTGGGGCGACAAGACACGCTACAGGCAGCAGTACTGGAGCGAGATCAAGGGAGCCTATTTCACCGGTGACGGCGCTCGCCGGGACAAGGAGGGGAACTTCTGGATCGTCGGCCGCATCGACGACGTCCTCAATGTCGCCGGGCACCGCCTTGGGACAGCCGAACTCGAGAGTGCCCTGGTCAGTCATCCCGCCGTCGCGGAGGCCGCGGTCGTCGGTCGTCCCGACGAGATCAAGGGACAGGGGGTCGTTGCCTTCGTCACCCTGCGCTCGGGGCAAAAACCGAGCGACAAACTCAAGGCGGAACTCCGCAACCACGTCGGCAACTCCATCGGCCCCATCGCCAAGCCCGACGAGATCCGCTTTGCCGAGATGCTTCCCAAGACCCGCAGTGGTAAAATCATGCGCCGTCTCCTCAAGCAGATCGCCGGCGGGCAGTCGCTGACGGGTGATACCTCCACGCTTGAGGATTTGAGTGTCCTTACGAAGCTTAGCAAGGGAGAGGAATAAACGATCGGCCGGCCTACCGATGAAGAGAGGTCGATCCACACGCGCTAGGAGTCCCAAGAGTCTCGAGGGGTTAATCTCCTCAAGCCGTACCTTGGTCGTGGGAACGATCCACGAGTCCGTGGGGTTGGGGGCCGTGAAGAAAGCCGCCGCAAAGGGTGGGGCTGGCCTTTTCCCCTGCGTTGATGTGCTGGAGGCAAGACTCGATGCGCTGGCAGGGCTGAGGCTGCCGGAGTCCTGGCCCTTGCCGGTTCTTGCGACGGCGCGTCACCCTCAGGAGGGAGGTGTGGGCAATCTTTCCACGGCTACACGTCGGAGGCTTCTTGAGGAGGCGCTTCCCTGGTCCTCGGCAATCGATGTGGAACTCAGATCGGCCACCGCCCTTTCCGACGTGATTGCACAGGCGCACCAGCACGGGCGTACGGTGATCCTCTCCCACCATGATTTTTCCAAGACGCCCAGCGTGGCGGCTCTGAAACGCCTCGCCAACCGCGCGGCCGACCAGGGTGCCGATCTCTTCAAGGTGGCGACACGGCTTTGCGAACCCCGCGATCTGCAGCAACTGATCGAACTCCAGTCGGGTGGGACAAGGATCCCTGTGGTTTCCATGGGAATGGGTGCCGCCGGAAGATTTTCCCGGGTGGTGCTCAGCGGATTCGGTTCCCCGCTCTGCTACGGCTGGATCGGCAAGCCGCAGGTGTCCGGTCAGTGGCCGGCTTTGAAGCTGAGGGCGTTGCTCGACGATATTCTTCCGGCGTGAGCCCCGTTGCCCTTCTGCTGCCCATTGGGGCCGGATTCGGGTATGCTTGCGGGGCACTTTTCATCCAACGTGCCCTGGGAGGCGGCGTCTCCGGGCGAGTGGTCAATCTGCTCTGCAATATGACCATGGCAATCCTCTTCCAGATTCTCTGGTTGATGCCCGTGGTGGGAGCCGCTCCTTCGGACTGCTTTTCCGCGCAGTTCCTGTGGGTCTTTCCTGCTTGCTGCGGCCTCCTTTTTTTTCTCGGCCAGATCTTCACCTTTCGTGCCATTGCCACGGGTGACATCTCCGTCTCGACCCCGCTTCTGGGGACCAAGGTCATTCTGGTGGCTCTCCTCTCGGTTGCCTTGCTCGGGAAGCCGTTGCCTTTCTCCTGGTGGTGGGCCTGCCTGATGGCGAGCATCGGTATCGCCATCATCTCCTATGTTCCCAGAGGATCGCACCGCAGGATGACGGAGGCTGTCATCTGGTCGCTGGCAGCCGCTCTCATCTTTGCCCTGACCGATGTGCTGGTTCAGTGGTGGGTTCCGGCAGTGGGGTACAATCGGTTTGCTCCGGTGATGTTCGGTACGACGGGTCTCCTGTCGTTGTGCTATCTGCCGGGAGTGTTTGGGAGGAAGGGCAATGGGGCGGCGAAGATTCCACCTCATGCTCTTCCTTGGCTCTTGACGGGGGCCGCCCTGCTGGGAGTTCAGTCACTTGGGATGTATTCCGCGATCGGCCTCTATGGGAACGCCACGCTCACCAATATCCTTTACGGTTCGCGCTGCCTCTGGAGCATCCTGATCCTCTGGACGGCAGGGGTGCTGATCAAGGACTGGCCGCGCGGCGACAACAGCACCCCCGTTATGATCCGCCGCCTGATGGGTGCCGCCCTTCTCCTTGCAGCGATGGCGCTCGTGCTCCGGTAGAAACAGGCTTATTCTCCCCCACATGTCCCGCCTCTTTCCAGATCCGGCATCGATCCCTTCGCTTTCCCCAGAGGAGATCGAGTCATCCGTGGAGCTTCTCCTTGATGGAGAGCTCCCCGAGGAGTCGAAGGCCCGCTTTCTGATCGCTCTCAGCGATCGCGGAGAGAGCGCCGGCGAACTCGCCGGCTTCGCCCGGGTTCTGCTCGGACGCGCGGTGCGTCCCGTGTTCGACCGTTCCGGCAGCAGGCCGCTTCTCGAACTTTGCGGCACGGGTGGGGATCAGGCCGGTTTTCTGAACATCTCCACCGCCGCGATGTTCGTTGCGGCAGGCTCCGGTGCCCGTGTGGTCAAGCATGGCAACCGGGCTTTCACATCACAATGTGGGAGCGCTGATGTGCTGGAGGCATTGGGGGTCCCTATTCATCTCGATCCTGTGAGGGTGGGGGAGGTGCTTGAAAGGGCAGGATGCGTCTTCATGATGGCTGCGGATTTTCACCCTGCGGTTGCTATGGTTGCCCCCTTGCGCCGGAAACTCGGTGAGCGGGGCAAGAAGACGATTTTCAACCTGCTCGGCCCGCTCCTGAATCCCGCCTTGCCCGACTACCAACTCACCGGCATTTACAGGCCGGAAATGCTTCCCTTCTATGCCGAGGCAATGCGGTTGCTCGGACGTCGGAAGGCCTGGGCGGTCCATGGGAGCGGGCTCCATCCCGGAGAAGGGGTCGATGAACTCTCGATTACGGGTTCCTCCCGGGTGGTCGAGGTTTCCTCGGAGGCTGCGGCATCAAAGGAATTCACCTTCGATCCCGACGATCTGGGGTTGGCGCCGCTGACCGATACCCGTTCCTTGCTCGGCGGAGATGCGGCGAGTAATGCCCGTCGCATCGAGTCGATCCTCCGAGGCGAGGAAGCCGGTGCCGCCCGAGACATGATCCTGCTCAATACCTCCGCGGCGATCCATCTCGCGGGAATCGGCTCCACCCATCGCGAGTCGCTGGAGATTGCCTCCCGGAGCATCGACTCGGGAGAGGCCTTCGGTGCCTTGGTCGCACTCAGGCAAGCCTGAGCGCCGCTTAGCTAGGACTTCCCTAAAAACCAGGGGAGTTCCTCAGGGCCGAAATCGGCAAGGACCCGGCCATCCCCGGTCACGAGCACGGGGGCCTTGGTCTGTCCGGAGAGACGGCGCATCTCGGTGAAGGCTTCCTGATCAGAGAGGACATTGATGGGACTGTAGGGGTGCCCGTGTTCCCTGAGCCATGCCTCGGCCATATCACACCATGGGCAGCCGCGTTTGATGTAGAGGATCATGAGCCAAGGAGCCTAATCCGCATCTCTCTACTTGCCAGCCCGCATCTCATCCAGTAGGGTATTTGGCCTTTCACGTCGCCATCGTCTAACGGTTAGGACATGCGGTTCTCATCCGCATAATCGGGGTTCGATTCCCCGTGGCGATGCCACTCCGTTGATTCTCTTTCAATCCCACGGAGTTTGATCAGTAAACGGTCACTCTGCGGAGTCTTTGTTCGTCAGCGGGAATCGGCGGATCAGCAGGATTCCGAGCATGGAGACCACCGCGCAGAGCATGATACTCTCCCGGATTGTCGTGAGTTGGGCGACCCATCCGAAGGCCATGCTCCCGATGGCGGTCGCCCCCTGCATGGTCAGCATGTAGAAGGAGGTCGTCCTCCCCCGGACCCAGTCCGGGGAGCAGAACTGCACGGCCACCTGATGGGTGACCGTCATGACGCTCCAGGAGGCTCCGCCGACGATCAGAAAGATGTCGTCGAGAAGCATGCTGTTCCACTGGCTTACTCCCAGGACACAGAGGGAGAAGCAGACAAGAGTCACCATGACCACCGTATCGATTGAAAACTTCTGCTTGAGCCCCGGGATGAAGAAGGCCCCGACCACGGCACCAACCCCGAGGGCTCCGAGCAGTTCACCCACTCCAAGGACGCTCATGAGCGCTCCGTATCCGAACACCCCCGTCCCGATCTCTCGGCGCGCCTCCAGCGGCAGTAGGGCCATCATTCCTGAGGCGGGGAGAATGAAGAGCCCGTACCTCAGTAGAATCCCCCCAAGAAGGGGGGAAGTTTTCAGGAAGGAGAGGCCTTCCCCCAGCGAGGAGATCACGGTTGAGGCCGTCACACCGGTCTTCGGCTTTGGTAGGCGGTCATCCGGGATCGGCCAGAGGGCGCCGATGACAGAAACGTAGGAAAGCGCCTTGCAGGCAAAGACGCTGGCGGCTCCGCTGACCCCGGCAAGCATGCCGCCAAGGAAGGGCCCGAGAGCCTGGCCGATGTTGTAGTTCAGGCTATTGAGGGCCACGGCCGAGGCGGACTCCTCGCGCTTCACCAGATCCTGGAGCAATGTTTTCCATGCGGGTTGGTGTACGGCCGTTCCGATGCCGACTAAGGTCAGCAGGCCGAGCAGAAGCCACGGGGTGAGTCTGCCGGTCCACGAGCACCAGGCGATCACGGCCACGGCTACCAGCATCCAAGTCTGCACTAGGATGAGCAACCTGCGGTGGTTGACGAGATCCGTCATGATCCCTCCGGGGATGACGAAAAAGAAGAAGGGGAGGCTGAGCGCCGTCTGCACCATGGCCACGAGCGCCGCGTTCTGGGTAAGGGAACTCATTTCCCATCCCGCCGCGATGATCATCATGAAGGTTCCTGTGTTGGAAAACAGGTTGCCACCCCAGAGATTCCTGAAGTCTCGTTGTTCAAGAAGACCGAACCCCGGTCCCAAAAGCTTTTTGATCATTGCTGAAGAGTTGCCAAAAGATACCGCCCATTGCCCACAAAGATCTTGATGGGAAGAAAGATCATTTTTTGGGGGGCGAAGAGAGCCCCAGCAGCACCGGTTTGAGCTGACTGCTTGCGGGTTTCGGACCGAAAAGAAGGCACAGGTAGGCTTTCTGGAAGTTCCTCCCATGGATAGTGCCTATGAGGTTTCCCGAGTCGAGTACCCTGGTGTCATCACCCACGAACTCGATGGTATCCCTGCCGTATTTGTCGAGGTTTCCAACCATGCGGAGGAAGGCATCCTTGTCGTGCTCGTAACCGGGATAGGTCTCCGTGATACTTTGGGAGAACTGCTCCCGCCATGCACGGGAGATGATCCCCTGGTTCACGCCTTGAAGAAACGTGAAGTTGAATTGTAGCGGAGCCACGGCGGCAAGTGCGGTTTTTTCACTGCGAATGGGTGTGGGTGAATAGAACGAGGCCACATAGAGATTGATGGGAATGCCCATCGGGGAGAGGGTCCTCATTCCCGCGCCGTTGAGATGGAGTGTCGTGCCCCCGACCTTCACCTGCGGGGGAATCTCGACCCCCTCGATCTGCAACGCACACGCCGACTTTGGAGCAAAAGCGCAAGCAAAGGACAGCGCCAGCAGCAGTTTTGCGGCCCGGGGAAGCAGCTTCTTTTTTATAGGGAAGATCATCATTGCAGGTGATGGTTCACTAGGAAAAGCAGCTGGGGCCGGCTTCAGCAATAGTTTTGCAAGTTTCCTGATGGCTCAACCATCCTTGCGTTCCTCGTCACGCCCGACCATCGCCACCTTGAAGAGATCCCAGACCGCCCGTGTGGCATAGATCATGGCTAGAAGAAGGAAGAACCAATGGAGCGAGAAGAGGAAGTGCCCGATCCATAGTGCGGAAATCCATGCTGGCAGCTTGATCCAGATAAAGAAGAGCGCCACCAGGGCCAGAAGTGCTGCAATGAAGAGACCCTCCCCGGCATAGTGGATCCTCGGCCCTAGCTTTTCCCGGTCACCCAGATCCGAGAGCGACCTGTTCCAACCAAAGGAGAGGGCGCTCATGCTGAGAAGAGCAATAACGATACCCGTGGAGACGACCTCGTTCCGGTCCTGCAGTTCTACGAACTGTACGAGCATCTCCGTGGCGAACATCAGCAGCAGCGCCCACGGAACCAGCAGCAGCGTGACTCGACGCAGTAGCCGTGCAGGCCATTTTGTTGGGTGAGAGTTTGGGGTCACGGAAAAAGATTCGTAATAAGTACAAAAGCGTGCGTTCCTCCGCGACAACCGGCAACAAAAATAGGGATAAAAGAGCACAGGGGGGACTCCTCTCAATAAGGGGGTATGGCGTTGGGTGCCGTGGCGGACGGATTTCCGATTAACTCTTTCGGGTGACAGGAGCACTCACGGCATTCGGCCTCGGATTTCTCTTTATCAGCGCGATCGATGCCGGTGTGGAATCCCTCTGCAATCACTCTACCGACTGGATAGCTTTTTCCTCCTGCCGTGCAGGCTGAAGCGCTTTGCTGTAAAACACCAGAATCGCGCTGAATGCGAGGCTTGCGGAGAGAAAGTGCAAGCCCCCCGACAGACTGCCGGTTGTATCCTTAATCCAGCCAATGATCAGTGGGCTGACAAACCCGGACAGATTGCCGATGGAATTGATCGTCGCAATGCCCGCGGCTGCAGCCGTGCCCGTGAGATAAGCCGTGGGAAGGCTCCACGAAAGTGAAATTGCCGAAAGTAATCCCGACGCGGCTATTGTGGTGCCCAGCAACGCAACATGGATGTCATGTTCATAAGCGCTGCTGAGCCAGAATCCGGCGGCGCCGAGTAGCGAGCAAACGATCAGGTGCCAGTGGCGCTCGCCCGTGCGATCGGAGTTCCTGCCCACCAGCACCATCGCAATCGCCGCCACGAAATACGGAATGGCCGATAATAATCCGTTGTGAAACACATCGTTCACACCGGCCGATTTGATGATGTTGGGTAGCCAGAAGCCGATGCCGTAGAGGCCGATCACCATGAAGAAATAGATGGCGCTGAAGAGCCACACGCGCGCATCGGTGAAGAGTTTGGCCAGGGGCAGGCGAACTTTCGTTTTGGCATCCGCAGCCAGTCGGGATTGCAAAACAACCTTCTCTTCCTTGCTCAGCCACGTTGCTTCCGCCACGGAATCATCGAGGTAAAAATAAGCCGCGATCCCAAGCACCAGCGCGGGCAGTCCTTCGATCAGGAACAGCCATTGCCATCCATCAAGGCCGTGCTTGCCAGAGAAGCTCTCCATGATCCAACCGGACAGAGGGCCGCCCACGACGCCCGAAAACGCAATGGCCGTCATGAACAGGGCGACGATCCGCCCACGCCGCTCCTGTTCGTACCAATAGGTCAGGTAAAGGATGATCCCCGGGAAGAAGCCGGCCTCCGCCACGCCGATGAAAAACCGGAGCGCGTAGTAGCTGAGTTCGCTGTTCACAAACATCATGCAGGAGGAAAGTATGCCCCAGGTTACCATGATGCGCGCGATCCAGACGCGGGGGCCGATTTTTTCGAGCAGGATGTTGCTCGGAACTTCGAAGATGAAATAACCGATGAAGAAAATGCCGGCGCCCAACCCGTAGACCGTTTCGCTAAACTTCAAATCCGCGAGCATCTGCAGCTTGGCAAAGCCGACGTTCACGCGATCGAGATAAGCGACGAAGTAGCAAAGAAACAAAAAAGGAATCAGGTGCACCGTCTCTTTCCTGTCGATCTCGTCGTCGTGTAATGTTTTGACCATCCGGGTGAGGGGACGTTTTTTGTGGTCGGGTGAAACCTCTCACCCTTTGAAAAGTCAACGGGCACGCAGCGACCCCGAAATCAGTCTTTCTTGGCGGGGCGGGCTCGCTCCCGGGGCAGTGTTTCGCCCCGGAAGAAGGCGGGCTCCTTCAGGTTCCACAGGATCATGAGGAGCACGCCGCCGAGGAGGCTGAACACGCCGATGACGAACACCGTGCCGACTCCGGCCAGCGATCCTCCCGAGTCGTAATCCGGTTGGGCCATGCGGTATCCCTGAATCACTCCGACCGGGATGAACACCAGGGCCGCGATGCCGGGCAGGATGACCTGTTCCAGAGCGGTGCGCCAGGACTGGAACGCGGTGTCCCAGAAGTAGATGACCGAGGAGACCGCCACCACAGTGTAGTAGGTCATGATCGCGATCCCCACGCTGTAGACGCAGTCTTCCACGATGCGGTCGCTGACCAACGTGAGTGCGCCATAGATGAAAAGGGTCGTCAGACCGATGAACCATGTCGCGAATTTCGGTGTCTGCGCGACCTCATCGACGGAGGCGAAATGTCTTGGCAGCGCCTTGTACGTGGCCATCGAGAGCACGCCGCGCACGGTTGACATCACCGTGGAGAGGGTTGCCGAGAAGGCGGAGAGTCCGACGATAGCCGCCGCGACCAGCGCCCCGACGGGGCCGACCGTCTGGCGTGCCAGGGAGGAAAAGACGTCGCCGATATTGGATTCGTGAGTGAGGCTTGAGGTGCTGGTGCTGTCGATGCCGGCATAGGCGAGGGTTGCCACGCCGATGACCACGTAGGTGATCACGGTGATGATGATCGCGGTCAGTCCACTGCTGCCGGATTGTTCGGGTGTTCCCTCGGTCTCCTCGGACATCGCCATGGAGGCGTCAAAGCCCCAGAAGATGAAGATGGCCACCAGAAAGCCGCCGATCAGGGCGCTGGCCCCGTGAATGGCGAACGGGTTGAACCATTCCCACGAGACTGATTCCGCCGTCGGATTCCGGTGATGCTGAAGGACATTGACCACCAGGATCGCGGTGAACAGCACCAGTCCTCCGAACTGGATGATCGTGAGCAGGAGCGTGGTCCGGGAGGACTCCTCGGCTCCCCGCGCGACCAGCCATGTCGTGAAGAGGATGAACGCGGAGGCGATCAGTACCTTCACCCACGCGGCAGGATCGCCGAGACCCAGCGCCACGGACGCGGCGTTTGCCGTGATTCCGGCCGCGCCGACTCCCGCCAGAATGCTGGAGAGCATCAGCGCAAACCCACCCACCCAGCCGATGTGGGGCAGGATCGCCTTGGAGCCCCACGTGAAGACCGTGCCCGCATCCGGCGCGGCATCGGTGAGGTGTTTGTATGCCAAGGCGACGAAGTACATCGGGATAACCGCGATGATGAAGATGATCGGCAGTTGGTACCCCGCTTCGCGGGCACCGGGCCCCAGGGCTCCGGTCAGCGAGTACGCCGGTGCCGTAGCCGCGAGTCCGATCGCCACCGCACCGATGAGCGAGACCGAGCCCTTTTTGAGGCCCTTGGGCTTTACTCCGGACGATGTGTTAGTGATTTCCTTGTTCTCACTCATGATCGGAATATTGCGCCTTCGGCTTGTTTTTCTGGGTGGAAATACGCTTTTTCAAGCGCGGTGACCTGCATGAATTTTTTGACAATACTTTTTCACCTTTAAAAGTCAACGAAGGGGACAAGGCGGCTGTTCCGGCACAATAGTGCCTGTTTTTACATTAATGAACCCGATTTCGTGGTTCCGGTGAACACGCCTCGCTTATCGGGCCGTGGAAAAAAGCAAGAAAGCCGGAGCCCTCGGAAATCCTTAGAACGAAAGGTTAATGTTCCCGCCACCCCATAATGTCCCCGGAGCGGTTCCAATCAGGGACTGCCATTGGTACGAATAAGCCGCATATCCCGTGATGGAAATCGTCTTATTGATCTGCCAACTCACCGGCGCCGTGATCTGCCAGTTATTTCCTCCCCAGACATAGTTGCCGTCCTGATCGGCATTGTAACCGAAGGAGAAGTTGTACTGGGTGGCGGGATTGAAGGAGATCCGATCCTTGTAGATCGGGATGTTGACTGTGAGTTC
>Ga0208496_1000936_pt1 | contig 10609 bp, 13 predicted proteins | sample CryBogmetaGMA2M_FD_184552 | JGI IMG/M metagenome (GOLD analysis project Ga0208496, IMG submission 184552) | Freshwater microbial communities from Crystal Bog, Wisconsin, USA - MA2M (SPAdes) | ecosystem: Environmental > Aquatic > Freshwater > Lake | place: Crystal Bog, Wisconsin, USA | collected... | reverse complement strand
AGCACTTGCGGCGCTAAGTCAATGACATCTACTTCATAGCCACCTAGTACCAAGTCATTAGCAAATTCACAACCGATTAATCCGGCGCCTAGAATGGCCACTTTCTTTTTATCTGTGATTGCAGAGCGAAACTTTGCATAATCTTCTAGATCATTGACCGATAGCACTTCACTTGCTGCATTGCCTTGCAATGGAATACGAATTTGGTCTGCTCCAAGAGCCAGTACAAGCTTTCCATAAGCAATCGCGCCTTTACTTGTCTGGATTGTTTGCGCGGCACAATCAATTGCATTCACGTCTGTTTCTGACATGATGCTGATTTCTAATTGCGCTGCCATACCATCAGCTGGAGTAGTAACTAGTTGAGCAGCCTCTTTTTTGCTTGCGAGAGCGGTAGAGAGCATGGGTTTGGAATAAAAATAACCTGGTTCTCGGGTAATTACAGTAATCGGCGCTGCTTTATCCAGTTTACGAATTTCACGAACGAGTGTGTAGCCAGCTAGTCCGCTACCAATAATGACGATAGCGGAAGATTGAGATGTGTTTTGATTCAAGGAAGGCCTTTTGATAAAGCTGTTAATGAATGAAGAGACTAGTTTGTTGAGCTATTAGCTTACCTGAACCATTTCAAAGTCTGATTTCGCTACTCCGCAGTCTGGGCATTCCCAGCTTTCAGGTATGTCAGCCCAAAGAGTGCCGGGGGCGAATCCATCTTCTGGTAATCCTTGTGCTTCATCATAAATAAAGCCACATACGATACATTGCCAAATTTTCATATTTACTCCTTAAGTATTAGATGATTTTAAATTTAATCTGACTTTTTTTCTTGTGGGGCAGTAATTGGACTTATTCGGCAAAATTGATCATTTCTTGTTACAGTGCTTGATCCCACTACTAATTCATTAAAGGCTTCAGATGTCAGGCAAAGAAATCATGTTTACCCCAGTTAATCTCGGTTCGATTCAGCTAAAGAACCGTCTTGTCATGGCGCCATTAACGCGGATGCGTGCGGTAGCTGGGGATGTGCCGACTCCTTTGGCAAAGACTTATTATGCGCAACGTGCAAGTGCTGGCTTGATCATCACAGAGGCTACGCAAATTTCTCCTTTAGGAAAGGGTTATCCAGCAACTCCTGGAATTTATTCTCCGGAACAGACTGCTGCCTGGAAAGAGATTGTTGAGGCAGTTCATGCGAAGGGTGGTTCAATTGTTGCCCAGTTATGGCATGTGGGCCGCATTTCACATTCATCTCTGCATCCTGATCAAGGACTTCCTGAGGCGCCATCAGCAATTGCACCTGCAGGCCAAACCTATGGGGCTGATTGGAAGCTGCATAATTATGAAACTCCTAAAGCAATGAGTCTTGATGACATTGCACGCCTCCTCAATGAATTTACATTAGCAGCGAATAATGCAAAGGCTGCGGGCTTTGACGGCATTGAAATTCATTCGGCTAATGGATATCTATTAGATCAATTCTTACAAGATAAAACAAACCAGCGTAGCGATCAATATGGTGGCTCTGTAGAAAATCGTTTACGCCTTTTGGGTGAAGTGATTGAGGCAGTAAGTACAGTTTTTTCAAGTGATCGTGTAGGCGTGCGTCTTTCACCCTATGGCACATTCAATGACATCGGCGATAGCGATCCGATTGGTTTGTTTACTGCAGCAATTCAAAAGTTGAATGGCTATAACTTAGCTTATGTGCACATGATTGAACCACGCGCAACCAGTGCTGGTGGTGGGGACAAGGTTAATGAGAATGCTCCAGTTACCTCCGAACTCTTCCGTGCGGCTTACCAAGGCAAATTTATCACTGCCGGTGGCTATGATCAGGCTCTAGGCGAAAAGGTACTGGAGGAAGGGTTAGCTGATGCCGTTGCTTACGGTCGAATCTATATTGCAAATCCAGACCTAGCAGAGCGCTTCAAGCAGAATGCTCCATTGAATTCTTACGATCGCGCCACTTTCTATGGCGGCAAAGAGGTGGGTTATACCGATTATCCAACTCTGTAAAACTGATCAATCGGATGAATCTATAAACCCCGCTACAAGAAGCGGGGTTTATTTTTTGTCTTCAGGATCTTTTAGTAAGTCGTAATGGTTAGCAAGCAATAGCATTGCAATTGAGGCGCAGCCCATGGCAAAGAACTGCCATTGATGCAGCATTGCAGTACCCACGACAGTCATTAAAACTGTCCACCCAATGGCCATCTTCGCTTTTTTGGAAAGTGGTTTCATGATCTATCTACCCTTAAGCATGGACTTTAATCTTGTTTAACATGCGACGAAGTGTATCGTCCTTCAAGATGTAATGTTGCCATAATCCAGCTATTGCATGTATGCCAATCAGGAAATAAAGAGAGTTTCCTAAAAACTCATGAATTCCTTCTACTAATTTTTTCATCTCTGGGTTAGGTGTTACTAATTGAGGCCACACCAATCCAAAGAAATGGATTTCCTTGCCGCCATACTGAAAATAAAGGATGCCGAAAATAGGTGATATCAATAGCAGGGCATATAGCAGCCAATGCATTGCCTTGGCTAAGGAGATGAATACCAGTTTGGGGTTGATCGGCTGAGGAACGCCGTAAGTGAAGCGGATCATCAGACGAAGCGCCATGGAGATAAAAATAAGCTGCCCAATGACGCCATGGATAGATTTACAAAGCTCGCGTGGCTCACTACCCTTGGGGAACTGCCCTTTAAGCTCAATGACAATGAAAGCAGCTACCACCAAGAGAAATACAAACCAATGAAAAAAGATGGAGGCAGGGTGATATTGGGTTTTAGACATATTGCTAGTTAGTGGTTAATGAAGAATTATCATAAATGATAATGAATCTCATTAACAATAACAAGCTTAGGGGTAATTTCCCTAGTTTTTATTGGATTCTAGGGTTAATTTAGCCTTACTTTAGCGCTGAGCTCGCTCACAAGACCCCTTTTGTCGATCTGGGAGAGCCGGAGGGCCTCAGACTCAAAATCGAGTTGCCCTGGGTGGAATTCCTCATCATTTTGCAGATGGATGACATAAGTCCAGACAAGTTCACGGCCACGGTTTTTAAAAACATCGACTACTCTTTTCATATGTACCGCCTCTGTGATGATGCTTAATTGCTGCCTGGAGATGAAGGATGGTTTTCTATTTGGGGATTTAATGTCTTTTTTAATTCGATGAGATTGCGGGGCTCAATACGAATAATGCCACCCCTCGGGCTATCAATATCTGCAATTAAGAAAAATGATACTGACACTACAAATGGGAAGATCATAAAGAGAGCAATATTCTTCTTAAAGTTTCTTGCTCCAAAGCCAACTAAAACATTGGCGCAGATAGCGATCGCTGTCATCAGGGCCCAAGCTGTGCTCGGAATGCGATTCCACCATGACGCTTGAACAAAACCTTGGGCATTAAATACATCATTCATTCCTGAGACAACCAGAGCCATGATGTTGGATTGGTTGGCGCGGACAATAGGTAAAATTTCATCCCAAAGTGCTTGTTGTGTCTCATTTGCTTTGTGATTCATCTCCCGAACCTTTTCGGGGCTTTGGCGCGTATAAAAGAAGATGCGTTGATCTATATATTCATTTAATAGGGCTTTGGTGGCTGCCGCTGATTTGGCTGGCAATAAGTCAGCCCTTAAGTATTGGGTCCCAATGGCATTAGCCTCGCCTTCTTCAAGAGTTTCACGTTGATCGTGCCGATCAATCGCCATGGAGAAGGTAAAGCCGATGATGAGTGCTAATAAAGTTAGGGTTGCCGTTTGGATAATGCCAAGATCCTCTGAAGTCTCGGTATCTTTAGTGCGATAGCGGCTCAGCGCCACACTCCCAAACCAAACAGAGAATGAAAATACGAGGAATGAAATTCCAAATACCAGCAGAGGGTAGTTCAGTAGGCGTGTAATTTAAAAAGTTCCTGGATACAAAATATCTTTAGTCACGTTCTGAATATCACGATGCCCAGTAAAAGCCATAGTGATATCCAACTCATTTTGAATGATTTCTAAACACTTAGTCACGCCAGCTTCACCCATGGCACCCAGACCATACAGGAAAGGGCGACCAATCATTGTGCCGCGCGCGCCCAAGGCCCATGCTTTTAAAACATCCTGTCCTGAGCGAATACCACCATCCATCCAAACTTCAATCTCTTTACCCACTGCCTCAACAATTCCTGGAAGAGCCTCAATGCTTGAGATGGCGCCATCCAATTGGCGACCACCATGATTAGATACAACCAAAGCATCTGCCCCTGAATTTGCAGCGAAGCGTGCATCATCTGCATCCAAGATGCCCTTGATGATCAGCTTTCCGCCCCAGAGTTTTTTAATCCACTCCACATCATCCCAACTCAAACCTGGGTCGAATTGCTCAGCAGTCCAAGAGGAAAGCGAAGACATATTACCCACCCCAGTGGCATGTCCAACAATATTGCGGAAAGTTCTACGAGGCGTCATCGCCATGCCCATGCACCAGCGTGGCTTAGTTGCCATATTAATCATGTTGGCGATGGTGAGCTTGGGAGGTGCAGACAATCCGTTCTTGAGGTCCTTATGTCGCTGCCCCAAGATCTGAAGATCTAAGGTAAGAACAAGGGCGGAGCACTTAGCCGCTTTTGCCCGTTCAATTAAGCGTTCAATAAAGCCGCGGTCTTTCATGACATAGAGCTGAAACCAAAATGGCTTAGTAGTGTGTTCAGCCACATCCTCGATAGAGCAGATACTCATTGTCGATAAGCAAAAAGGTACGCCAAATTTCTCTGCTGCTCTTGCTGCCAAAATTTCACCGTCAGCATATTGCATCCCAGTGAGTCCAGTAGGTGCAAGTGCAACTGGCATCGTGACCTCTTGGCCAACCATAGTGGTTTTAGTTGTGCGGTTGGTCATGTCAACTGCTACACGTTGACGTAATTTTATTTTCTGAAACTCAGATTCATTAGCGCGATAGGTGGATTCGGTCCAGGATCCGGAGTCCGCGTAGTCGTAGAACATCTTGGGAGTACGCTTTTTATGCAGAACCCGTAGGTCTTCAATATTGGTGATGATTGCCACTATATGTCCTTCTTGTTATTGCTTTTCTATGAGGCTTTTGCCTAAATAAGCTCTATCTTAGCAATACCATGGATTTGTTTCTACAATGCAATGGTGGCTCTTATTTGTGGGCCCTACGATACCCTCCTATCCCATTCTTTCCCATGCCCCAGATTACTCTTGCAACCATCGCCTATCTGCTGATCGCTACCGCCTTATGGGCTGGTAATGCCATAGCAGGGCGTGTTTTGGTTGCTAGCGGGGCTGTGGCACCCATTACCTTGAGTACGGTGCGCTGGGGTTTGGCTGCCTTGTTATTACTCCCCTTGGGCTGGCGTGTCTTTTTGCCTAAGAGCCCTTTATGGCAGAACAAGAAGCGTTTTGTGATTTTAGGTTTGTTTGGTGTTGGTAGCTATAACGTTCTCTTATATCTAGCCTTAGAAACATCGACTGCAATTAATGTCACCCTAATTGGCGCGAGTATGCCTATTTGGATGCTATTCATTGGGGCAGTTTTTTATCAAGAGAGGCCCAATCTATTGCAACTAATTGGTGCCATCGTTTCACTTGTTGGGGTAGCGATTGTATTGACGCGAGGCGATCTTTCAACATTACTGTCGATGCAAATGGTAGTGGGTGATTTCTTCATCATGTTGGCCACAATTTTGTGGGCTTTTTATAGTTGGATGTTGAGTCGCCCAGGAGCTAGCTCTGAACGTCAATGGCCTTGGGCTCAGTTCCTAATGGCACAAGTATTTGCAGGCTTGTTATGGACCGGTTTTTTTGATGGCTTTGAGATAGCTGCTGGACATGCCTATTTAGATTTGAATCTTTGGACTGGATCTCTGATTTTGTTTATAGCAGTTGGTCCATCCTTAATTGCGTATCGATGCTGGGGTTTAGGGGTTACCGGAGCAGGGCCAACAGTCGCAGCATTCTTTGCTAATTTCATTCCCTTATTTACTGCGGTCTTATCAGCGGCAATGCTAAGCGAGCCTCCCCAGCTTTTTCATGGCTTAGCCTTTGCCTTGATTGTCACGGGGATTATTGTTTCCTCTAGGCGCTCTCAGTAGTCTTAAAGGGCCAAAAAGAGCCTTTTTCAGGGTGTTTTAGAGGGCTTACCCCAAAAAGTGCCTAAATCGGTATCATTTAGGACTCATTAAAGAAATCCCTAGGAAATTACTATGCCAGGCTTACTTCCCAACGTTGACCCAGATGGTTTATTAGAGTTCTCGGTTGTTTATACCGATCGCTCCTTAAATCACATGTCTGAAGAATTCAAACGTGTGATGGTGGACATCTCAAGCGTTCTCAAAGATGCTTACAACGCTAGCTCTGCAGTCATTGTTCCTGGTAGCGGAACCTTTGGCATGGAAGCAGTTGCCCGTCAATTTGGCAACCATAAAAAATGCCTGGTGTTGCGTAATGGCTGGTTTAGTTATCGTTGGACACAAATTTTTGATTTAGATAGTGCCTTTCAAGATATCTCGATTTTGAAAGGTCGCCAAGTGGATAACTCTGCTCAAGGCGCTTTTGAACCTGCTCCAATTGAAGAGGTAGTTGCCTTTATTAAGAAGGAAAAGCCAGCGGTTGTTTTTGCGCCGCATGTTGAAACTTCCGCAGGCATCATTCTTCCTGATGACTACCTCAAGGCCGTCGGTGAAGCAGTGCGATCCGTAGACGGTATTTTTGTATTGGATTGCATTGCCTCTGGCGCAATGTGGGTTGATATGAAGGCATGTAATGTAGATGTGTTGATTTCAGCGCCACAAAAGGGCTGGAGCAGCTCACCTTGTTGCGCCTTGATTGCGCTGGGCGAGAGAGGCCGTGAGCGCATTGATTCTACTCAAAGCACCAGCTTCTCTATGGACTTGAAAAAGTGGTTGCAGATTATGGAGGCCTATGAAAAAGGCGGCCATGTGTATCACACCACTATGCCTACTGACGCTCTGAAGATTTTACGTAAGACTATGAAAGAAACTCAGTCCCTTGGCTTTGCAGCATTGAAAGCGAAGCAAATTGAGTTAGGCACCAAGATTCGTGATCTCTTGGTTTCTAAAGGCTACCCTTCAGTAGCGGCTAAAGGCTACCAATCTCCAGGTGTAGTCGTCAGCTTCACTAAAGATCCTGATATTCAATCTGGTAAAAAGTTCATTGCCTTAGGTTTGCAAACTGCGGCTGGCGTTCCTTTGCAGTGTGATGAGCGTTCAGACTTCCGCACTTTCCGTCTTGGCCTATTTGGTCTTGAGAAGTGGACACACGTTGATCGTACTGTGGGTCATTTTGCTGCTGCATTAGAAAAGATTACCGAGGCAGAAGCTCAGCCTGCATAAGTTTTCCACGGTAAATGCAAAGGCCATCCTAGGATGGCCTTTTCTTTTTGGTGGGGCAATACCTAGAAATGCGGCATTTATGCCAAATTTATGGGTATTATTAAATCATCAACAAACTCTTTTGGAGAATTACATGACTTCTCGTATTGTGCGTTTTAGCCTAGCCTCTCTTATGTCAGCTGCGATTGGTTTTTCTCCGATAGTAGTAATGGCTGCAGATCCTGCGCCCGCTACAGCACCTGCTACTGCACCAGCAACAACACCGGCTCCAGCCGCAGCGCCAACTGATAAGGCTGCCGAGAAAAAAGCTAAGAAGAACGCTAAGAAAGAAAAGAAAGCCGAGAAAAAAGCTAAGAAGAAATCTAAGAAGAAAGCTAAGCCTGCAGCAGCACCTGCCACTCAGTAATTCTCATCCCTCATTAGCTGAGGGCATCGGGCCTATTAAAGTCATCGGATGGTTTAGTATTCGATGACTTTTTTCTTGGATCATCATTACGCACCAATAGCCACATGGCAGCCATTACAAGACTCATGCCGCCAATCTGTATCCAAGTAATTGGTTCAGACAAAATAAAATAGCCTAAGAAAATAGTTGAGACAGGCCCCAATATTCCCGCTTGCGCAACTAGTGGAGAGCCAATACGGTTAATGGCAATCATGATGAGTAGCATTGGCACTACTGTGCATAGGCTGGCGTTTACAAGGCTCAACCAGTAAATTGCCTGAACTTGTTCAAAGATTGCGCCCGGCTGATAAATAGTAGATTGCAAAATGCTCATGACAGCTGATGCAGTACTGGCATAGACGACTAAGCGGACACTTCCGATGCGTTGAACCATCTCTCCAGAGCCAATCATATAAATGGCATAGGAGCAGGCGCTGCCAAAGACTAAGGCCATTCCCAGCCAAGCACTCACGCCAGTAGAGCTGGCATCCTGAATAAAGACAATAAACACACCGAGGTAACCTACTATCAATGCGTACCACTGTAGGCGGGAGATCGATTTGTGTAAAACAAAATACGAGATCAGCAACACAATAGTTGGTGTGAGATATAAAACAATTCTCTCAAGCCCCACAGAGATGTATTGCAATCCCAAGAAATCGATATAGCTCGATAAGAAATAACCCAAAAATCCCAAGAAAAATAACTTAGTACGATCAAGCCAAGAGAGAGGGCTCATTGGTTTACGGCGAGATTCCCACCAGTAGATTCCCCAAAATAAGGGTAGAGCCATCAACATCCGTAAGGCTAAAAGTGTTTCTGCATTGGCGCCATAAGCAAAGGCAAGCTTAACGAGAATAGCTTTACCGGAGAAGAGCATAGAACCAACTCCGGCCATCAAAATGCCATAGAGGTAGCTTCTATGTTGGTGAACTGTACTAAGGGATTGCATACTGATTTATAACAGCTTATTGAGCAAGCTTCTCATCTCTAAAATCGTTTCGGAGGGAGTTAAGCCTATGGGTCCAATCCCTTTTTTGACTAGACTGTCTGCTGCTGTTGCATGAAGCTGAACAGCAATACAAGTCGATTCCCATAAATTCAGTTGATGGCGTATGCCCTGAGCTGCAATAGCAGCAATGCTGCCTGTCAGCACGTCTCCCATTCCTCCAGTGCCCATGCCGGGATTGCCTTCTTGGCACTGTAGCACTGAGTGAAGAGGTGCCGCAATTAAGGTGTGCTGACCTTTTAAGACCACAATCGATTGTGTGAGAGCGATCAATTTCTCTAGAGCACCTAAGCGATTTTCTTGAACTATTTCAGTATTGATCCCAAGTAACTGAGCGGCTTCACCAGGATGCGGGGTGATGACACTCTGCCCAGGAAATAAAGTATTACGCTTTTGTAGTGCACTCAAAAGCTCTTTAGACTCTGAAAGGAGATTCAAGGCATCGGCATCTAAGATGATGGGAATATCAGAATAGCCAAGCACACTCTGAAGCCAGTCAAAGGCTTGGTTAGATTTGCCTAGTCCTGGGCCTATGGCAATGACATCAGGTTGATGTTGTTTCAGAGTTTCACTAGGCGTCAGACTAGCTAGTCGAATCATCAGTTCAGGATCTTCCATAGAAGCCATCGCAGAAGCTGGATCAAGCATTTCTAAGATGGTCCAGCCAGCACCTAAATGTAAACAGGCATTCCCGGCAAGTAAGAGTGCGCCAGCCATACCAGGTGCGCCGCCAACTAGAACGACCTTTCCGGCATGACCTTTATGTTCTGCAGGAGCGCGCCTTAAATGTTTAGTTAATTCAAGAGCAGTCAGGTGTGCTGGGTGCGTGGTCATGACGATAGTATCGCCGCTATTCCAAGCAAATAGAAGCCTATGTTTACTCGGCTACTTTTGCGCCCTGGATGTGATGGCGTTGCATTGACTCGGCTATAAATCCAGATTGCTTCAGTTGCGCAATCACATCGCTTAAGTAGGTAGTTGTATTTTCATAATTGCTTCTTGCCTTAGGGATGCCAATGGCTTGATGAATCACCATGAAACGTCCTGGCAACATGCGCAAGTCTTGATAGCGTTTGGCGTCGCTCTCTAATTGCTGCTTAACACCAGCGGCAACATTACCAGTTCCCGCCATAAAGTCATCGACTACTGCCTGAGAACTAGTAACCCTCAAAAGCTTTGCATTTTTGATTTCACGTGTGAGGTATAGATCGTATGCACTGCCTTTACCAACGACGATTTCAGAATGGGTAGTATCCACCTCTTCGTTATTTTGCAGAGGAGAAGAGGCTTTCACCAGATAGGCCCCTTCAATTTGAATATAGGCTGGAGTGTAGCTAATATCAGCCCCACGAACAGGATCAATGGCAACAAATACGAGATCAATTTCACCGCCTTTGATTGCATCAACAGTAGCCCCTGCAGTTTTAAATGGAGTGAGCTGGATTGGTAAGTTCGTCCGCTTACCAATTTCATTAGCAATATCAATCGTTACCCCACTCAATTTTTTAGTGACAGCATCTTCATTTGCTAATAATGGATTTCCTAAATTAATGCCGACACGCAGCGTACCGCTAGGCGCAAAAAATTTTAGAGTTGCTGGATCGATCGTTTTCATGGCAGGAAATGGCTGACTAAAAATAGAATGAGAAATGCATAGAAGGGTTAGGGTGACGAGATATTTCATCAAAAAATGAGATAAAAAAACCGCGGCGGACCGCGGCTTTATTTAGGAAAAGAAGAATTACTTCTTAGCGTCAGCTGCAGGAGCTGCTGCTGGTGCAAC
>Ga0208496_1000935_pt1 | contig 10618 bp, 3 predicted proteins | sample CryBogmetaGMA2M_FD_184552 | JGI IMG/M metagenome (GOLD analysis project Ga0208496, IMG submission 184552) | Freshwater microbial communities from Crystal Bog, Wisconsin, USA - MA2M (SPAdes) | ecosystem: Environmental > Aquatic > Freshwater > Lake | place: Crystal Bog, Wisconsin, USA | collected... | reverse complement strand
TTATCGGGTGGTGAGCAGCAGATGTTGGCGATGGCTCGTGCGGTCATGTTAAATCCAGAAATTATTCTTTTGGATGAGCCTTCAATGGGCCTTGCACCGATTTTGGTGGAAGAAGTCTTTAAGATCATTTCTAATCTCAAAGCTCAAGGTGTCACTATGTTGTTGGTTGAACAGTTCGCTGCTGCAGCCTTGAATGTAGCTGACTATGGTTATGTGCTTGAGAACGGCAAGATTGCTACTCATGGCCCTGCAAGTAAGTTGAAGGATGACCCAGCGGTTAAGGCGGCTTATTTAGGTGGCGGTGGCCACTAGGTACCAGATTATTTAAATTTATAGCCGCTAGACCAGTTTCCTTATCTTTTGAGAGTATTTTATGTCCAACCAACAGCAACAAAATAGCAGTGTGGCAGATGCCTATGTTTTGCCTTTTGAGCAACTCCGAATGACCGATGTTGAATCGGTTGGCGGTAAAAATGCTTCTTTAGGCGAGATGATTTCTCAGTTGGCTTCAACAGGTGTACGTGTACCAACTGGTTTTGCAACTACTGCCTTGGCATTTCGTGATTTCTTAAAACACAATAATCTGACTGAGCGCATCCAACAGCGTTTGGAAGGCTTGAATATTGATGATGTGCGCGCCTTGGCGCAAGCTGGTGCTGAGATCCGTAATTGGATTGAAACAGCTCCATTTCAACCTAAGCTTGATGAAGAAATTCGTAAAGCATTTGCTACATTAGATGACTCAGGAAAAGGCTCCTTTGCAGTTCGTTCTTCTGCAACTGCCGAAGATTTGCCAGATGCCTCTTTTGCTGGTCAGCAAGAAACCTTCTTGAACGTAGAGGGTATTGAGGATGTTCTCAAGAAAATCCGTGAAGTGTTTGCTTCACTCTATAACGACCGTGCAATTTCATATCGTGTACACAAGGGCTTTGCCCACGCTGAAGTAGCCTTATCTGCTGGTATTCAGCGGATGGTGCGTTCCGATCTGGGAGCGGCTGGCGTGATGTTTACTTTAGATACCGAGTCTGGCTTTGAGGATGTTGTCTTTATTACCTCTAGCTATGGCTTGGGCGAGACAGTGGTGCAGGGCGCAGTCAATCCGGATGAATTCTACGTATTTAAAACTACCTTAGCTCAAGGTAAGAAAGCGATCATTCGCCGTGCCTTAGGCTCTAAATTAATTCAGATGCAATTTGCACCAAAAGGCTCTGCTGAAAAAGTGCAAACAGTAGACGTCACTCCAGAAAAACGCAATCGCTTTTCTTTGGAAGACGATGACATTACTGAGTTAGCAAAATATGCTGTGATTATCGAAAAACACTACGGTCGTCCGATGGATATCGAGTGGGGTAAAGATGGTCAAGATGGCCGCATTTATATTCTCCAGGCGCGTCCAGAGACCGTAAAAAGCCAAGCGGCTGGCCAGGTAGAAATGCGCTACAAATTAAAAGGTAGCTCTAAAGTGTTGGCTAAAGGCCGTGCGATTGGTCAAAAGATCGGCGCTGGTCCCGTTCGCATTATTCGTGACCCAAGTGAAATGGATCGCGTTCAACCAGGCGATGTATTAGTTGCTGATATGACTGATCCAAACTGGGAGCCAGTCATGAAGCGCGCTTCTGCAATCGTGACTAATCGTGGCGGTCGTACCTGTCATGCAGCGATTATTGCTCGTGAGTTAGGTGTGCCAGCGGTAGTTGGTTGTACCGATGCTACCGAGCAATTGCAAGATGGCATGGTAGTCACCGTATCTTGCGCCGAAGGTGATGAAGGACACATCTATGATGGTTTGATCGAGACTGAAGTGACTGAAGTGTCTCGCGGTGTATTGCCAGAGATTCCAGTGAAGATCACCATGAACATTGGTAATCCTCAGTTGGCATTTGATTTCTGCCAGATTCCAAACGCAGGCGTTGGTTTAGCCCGTCTCGAGTTCATTATTAATAACTATATTGGTGTTCACCCACGTGCAGTACTAGAGTATCCCAATATTGATCCTGATCTCAAGCGTGCGGTAGAGAGTGTTGCTCGCGGTTATGCAAGTCCACGTCAGTTTTATGAAGATAAATTGGTTGAGGGTGTAGCTACTATTGCTGCTGCGTTTTATCCAAAGCCAGTGATTGTGCGTTTGTCTGACTTCAAATCGAATGAGTACAAGAAGTTGATTGGCGGATCCCGCTATGAACCAGATGAAGAGAATCCAATGTTAGGTTTCCGTGGCGCATCTCGCTACGTATCCGAGGAATTTGGTGAAGCCTTTGCCTTAGAGTGCGCAGCAATGAAGCGTGTTCGTGAAGATATGGGCTTAGACAATGTCGAGATCATGGTTCCATTTGTTCGAACCACCAAGCAAGCCGAGCGCGTCATTAATATGATGGAGAAGTTTGGCTTGAAGCGTGGTGTGAATGGTTTGCGCCTCATCATGATGTGCGAGATCCCATCCAATGCTATTTTGGCTGATCAGTTCCTTGAATATTTCGATGGATTCTCTATCGGCTCTAACGATATGACCCAATTAACATTAGGTCTTGATCGTGACTCTGGAATGGAATTGCTCGCAATTGATTTTGATGAGCGTGATCCAGCGGTTGAGTTTATGATCGCTCGCTCTATTGAAGCTTGCCGTAAGCAAAATAAATATGTTGGTATTTGCGGCCAAGGTCCTTCTGATCATCCTGACTTCGCACGCTGGTTAGTAGAGAAAGGTATCACTTCCATCTCTCTGAACCCAGATAGCGTAGTAGCTACCTGGGAAATGTTGGGTAAAAATTTAAAGCTTAACTGTGGAATGCTCTCTTATTAGGTATATTAGAGTCTATATGGAATTCATAGCAAAAATTGTCCATAAGTAGTGGCTAGGACCATAGTATTTTGAAGTGCTTTTAGAAGTAAATCGTGTGATTAGCATAGTTCATAAAGCGAATGTTAGCTATGCCTCATTTTGATTGAAGGACCCTATTTGGAGATTTACTTGAAAAATACTGAACTTCCCTTAACTGAAGATATACGGTTTCTAGGAAGGATCCTGGGGGAAATTATTCTCGAACAAGATGGCGAGTCTGCTTACAGATTGGTAGAGCAAGTCAGGAAACTATCTGTAGCTTTTCATCGCGATGCAAATCAAAAAGCGAACCAAGAATTAACTAAGCTTCTTAAGGGATTGAGTAGTGAGAGTGCAATGAAAGTACTCAGAGCTTTCACGTACTTTAGTCATTTGGCCAACTTGGCTGAAGATAGGCATCATATTCGTCGTCGCATAGCTTATGAGCGGATTGGTAGTTATCAAGATGGCAGCATTCCTGCTGCCATGAAAAAGCTTCATGCCGCTGGCGTGACAACTAAAATGATTTCCAAAGCATTGGAAGAGAGTCTACTCTCACCAGTTCTTACCGCTCACCCAACCGAAGTGCAGAGATCAAGTATTTTGGATGCTGAGCGCGATATTGCCAATTTATTAAGTGCACGCGATCAGATTAAAGAATCATCTAGAGCCAATAATCCTGATAAGGATGCCTTGCTCAATAAAGAGCTCAAGACTAATGAAGAGCAAATTCGTGCACGTGTTTTACAACTTTGGCATACCCGTTTGTTACGCTTTACTAAGCTTACGGTTGCTGATGAGATTGAAAATGCTCTGACCTATTATGAGACCACTTTCTTAAGAGAAATTCCAAAGATCTACGCTCAGTTGGAAGACTCGCTTGCGGGAAATTCAGTCGCTAGCTTTCTAAAGATGGGTCAATGGATTGGTGGAGATCGTGATGGCAATCCCAATGTCAGCGCAAAGACACTTGAGTACGCGGTTTCTAGGCAGGCGGAAATGGTGCTGAGACACTATTTGACAGAAGTACACCACCTAGGAAGAGAATTATCTGTCTCAGCATTACTCATGAAGTTTCCTAGAAAGATGCAAGAGCTTGCCGCTGCCTCCCCCGATGCGAATGAGCATCGTCAGGATGAACCCTATCGCCGGGCACTTACGGGCATGTATTCCAGGCTGGCCGCCTCATTAAAAGTATTGACTGGTACTGATGCGGCTCGGCATGCGGTTGCGCCTCAAAACCCCTATGCTAGCGCCCAAGAATTTCTATCTGATCTTAAAATAATTGAGGCTTCTTTGGGCTCTCAAGGTGCCAAAGCGTTATCTGATCGCCGCCTGCGTGGTTTAATTCGAACCGCTGAGGTTTTTGGCTTTCATCTAGCTACTGTGGATTTGCGACAGAGCTCAGATATGCATGAAGCCGTCCTTGCTGAGTTGCTAAAGGTAGCGGCTATTGAAAAAGATTACCCTGGCCTTTCTGAAAATCAAAAACGAGATCTTCTATTATCATTATTAAAGGATCCAAGGTCATTACGTGTGGTGGGGTATGAATATTCTGATTTTGCAGTGTCGGAGATTGCCATCTTTGAGATGGCCAAAAAGATGCGAAAGCTCTTTGGAAACGACACTATTCGCCATTACATCATTAGCCATACTGAAACTGTCAGTGACTTGTTAGAAGTTTTATTATTCCAGAAAGAAGTGGGTTTAATGCATGAGACTATGGGTAAAAAAGCTTCGGCTGATCTGATAGTGGTTCCGCTGTTTGAAACAATTGAAGATTTGCGTAATGCCGCTCCGATCATGCAAGAATTTTATGCGTTACCAGGTATCCTGGATTTAGTAAAACGCTCTGGCGCTGAGCAAGACATTATGTTGGGTTATTCTGACTCGAACAAGGAAGGGGGCATTGTTACTAGTAATTGGGAATTGTATTGCGCAGAGCTGGCGTTAGTTCAGGTATTCAAACCATTAGAGCAAAAATATAGGGTGAAACTGCGTTTGTTCCACGGTAGAGGAGGAACAGTAGGTCGTGGGGGCGGCCCAAGCTATGAAGCTATTCTGGCGCAGCCTCCAGGTACTGTGCGCGGCCAGATTCGTTTAACTGAGCAGGGCGAAGTCATTGGTTCTAAGTACGCCAACCCAGATATTGGCAGACGCAATCTAGAAACCTTGGTTGCTGCAACGCTAGAAGCCACTTTGTTAAAGTCAACGAAACAAGCGAGCAATGCATTCTTAGATGCAGCAGCTCAAATCTCTCAAGTCAGCATGGATGCTTATCGCGGCCTTGTATATGAGACACCAGGATTTTCAGAGTACTTTTTTGATGCGACACCCATTCGAGAGATCGCTAAGCTCAATATTGGTTCTCGTCCTGCAAGTCGTAAGGCTAGCCAGAAAATTGAAGACCTTAGAGCAATTCCATGGGGCTTTAGTTGGGGCCAATGTCGTTTAACGCTCCCAGGTTGGTATGGCTTTGGTTCCGCGGTACAGGATTTTTTAAACCAATCTAAAAATGCAGATAAAAAGGCGGCCCTCAGTCTTTTGCAAAAGATGTACAAGGAATGGCCATTTTTTAGAACCTTGTTATCCAATATCGATATGGCATTAGCCAAGAGTGATCTAGCATTGGCATCTCGTTATAGTGAGCTTGTTCCCGATGTTAAATTGCGAATGGAGATTTTTAGCGCCATAGAGACTGAATGGAATAAAACCGTAGGCGCATTGAGCTTGGTTACCGGCGAAAAAGTACGTTTAGCTAGTAATCCAGCATTAGCAAGATCTATAAGAAATCGATACCCTTACATTGACCCTCTTCATCATTTGCAAGTTGAGTTGGTGCGTCGCTATCGTGTAGGAAAGCATGATGAGCGAGTACAAAGGGGTATTCATATTGCGATCAATGGAATTGCGGCTGGACTTAGAAATACTGGTTAGAAGTTTGATTTCCACAGATGTTTTATTACCATCCAGAGTAAATTGCTGTGAGGATAGGCTTTCATTTTTTTAGATGACGAATTTAAATTTAATGCTCAATAGCCTGAAGCTCGAGCAAAGAGTAATGGATTTTTGGACTTGAACACTCATATACATGTTTAAAACCAGTGATATTTAGGGGGGGTTTAGGCGGTGCAACCAGTCCATTTTTCAAAATCTCGAGTGAGATGAAAGGGACTATATCCTGGGGTTTTTCGTGAGCTACTTCGTATTGAGTCAATGAGTTGTTTCATTTTGGGCTCGGAAGCAAACTTGCTTCTAACAGCAATGAAAAAAATCTCTTCTCGCAGAGGAATAAAACCCAAATTACTGGTTAAGGCTACATCTCCCAGCCCCAATCCAACATCAGCCTGATTGGCAAGAATGGCATTTGCTACCGACGTATGTCTTAACTCTTCCTTGATATAGCCATTTATTTGACGGGGGCTAATTCCCTCCTTTTGCAATAATTCGTCCAGCAGTATTCTGGTGCCAGACCCATTTTGCCTGTTAATAAAACGAACCTTATTTCGAGCTAAGTCAGCAATAGAGTGGATATCCAAGGGGTTCCCTTTCTTTACCAGCAATCCCTGTGTTCTTCTGGTCACTGGAAATGCTTGAATATTATTTTGCAAGAAGTGCTGGAAAATTGATATAGAGTACTTTTGGTTGGACGTGTTGTAGCCCGCAATATCTGTCTCATTGATCAATAGTTTATGAATTGCCTCGCTTGAATCAACTATTTTTAATTCAAAACCATTTAGTTCATATACCGCTTTCTCCATGAGGGCATCACTGCTGGAGTGAAATCTCCATCGAGTATTTTCTACGAAACGAGATCGTTCCTTCATGTTTTGAATTAATTTATCGCAAGAGATGTTCTCTTGGGCGGATCGCAACCGAATTTCTTGTGCAAATTCAATGAACATGATGCCAAAATTGGTCAATTTAATTTCATTATCTTTTGTACGAATCATTAGCGCATTAGAAAAGCTCGCTTCAGCTAGAGCGAGCTTTTCTAATGCGCTTGTGTAGTTGCTGGGCGATTGCGAGTAAATGACATCTAACCCCCCCTTTTTTGTAATCGATTTTAAAAAGTCTGCAAGCCAGATTAAATCAATTAATGAGGTGGCTTTTAAGTGAGGGCTACTATCGACAACAAGCGTTGGACGTAATTCAATATGCACTCATTTTCTCCAGTTGGTAAGTTCCTCAATACTAGGTGCAAATCATGAGATGGTCTCTAATGCGCGCCTTTCTAGCGACTCCACCAAAACCCCGAGGATCATTAATCCTGTTAGTGGAGAATCGCCCTCCATTGTGCAGTATCCAGTAGGTCCTCATCAATCCCACAAGAGCCTTCGTAATATAGATCGGCTTTGGTAGACCGTTACCCGATGTAGCTTGTAGAGTAGCTTAATGTGACACATGAGATTCCTAAAAGAGGGTCATGGGGAGATGGAATTGAATGTACAACTGGGAATTTACTAGAGCGAATGGCAGAGTCGATGTGTAAAATCTTTAAGGGTGTGCCAATTTAGCTGACCAGCCATGTATACGTAAACACTTCAATTGGACAATATGAGGTGAAGTTCGCTTACATCATCATCGTGTCTCGAAAAAGATTTTAGATTGTCAGAAGGCATCTCATTGGGGACTGAATCAAACGCAGTTGAGTTCCTCGCTCAACGTTCACTTTAACCATTTCAACTAATAATAGGTTTATAAGAAGGAACTTGGTAAATTTTGAAATGCTTTATGAAGTAATACTCCCCATATATATGGGGAGTGAACCGCTGTCAATTTATCCCCCTTAAACAAGGGAGGTGAATCTACTACTATTGGGCGCTGAATAATTTAACGATACTGGGAGATATTTATAAAAAATTATTCCAATAAATAAGGAGACAGTAGATGACTTTATCGGCCGCTGATATTGCAGCGATGAGTAGTGCGCAAGTGGCGAACTTATCTCCCGAAGCCGTGAGTAATCTGAGTGCCTTAGCCTTGGCAGGATTTGGCTCGAACATTGTCGGCCTCAGCCAAAATGATTTTGCCTTGATTAATCCTTCACGGCTCAATAGCTTTACTGCAAGCGCAGTTAATAGTATTGCCGATCCTGTGATTCAGACCTATGTCACAAGCACTATTCAGAACAATATGGCAGTATCGCAAATGCCTAACTTTGTCCTTGAGCAAAACCTGCAATCCCTATACTCTTCGGCTCTGATTGCCAATCCTAATGCCTTTAATAATCTTGCTATTACCGGAAGCACAACGGATTTTGAATTACTCGTTGAGGTATTGCAGGTAATTACTCCGTCCTCAGCATGGCCTGCCAATTTCAGTTCAAAGGATCCCAATGCTCTAGCCACGGTCGGCGCTATTTTGGTTAATTATGCGTCGGGACCTACTATACCGCCTCAGTCTTTGTCAACTGTTACTTTGTCGGAGGCGCAAGATATGCTAGCTTATCTATCTACCTCTACCGTGTTGGCCGTTGCGTTGGGGGGGGCGTTTAGTGACAATCCCTCACTCGCTAATTCTGCAGCTTCTTCATATTATGTTCTTAACTTACTTTCTCTCGGGCTACTATATGACACTGGAGTGGGAGCTCCAGCAGCGTTTGCGTTGCAATCCTATCGGGATGAGGTAGCACTGAAAGTAGCGCTTGATAACTTTCAAGTCGCCGTAGAGGAAGGACTTGGATCGTCTACAGTAGCGGCTTTGGATGAGGCGGCTAATCTTGCCTTAGATAAGGCTATGGCTACCTATGCTGCTTGGCAAGCGTCTATCAAAGTGGCTGCCACTGTAAATAGGGCTGGAAACTTAGCTGGATTATCAGGGTTTTTGACTGCCTCTACTGCTGCCGCTTTGGATGACAAGAGTTTTTGGGAGTCCATGTTGGCAGGCTTACAGGGGGAGCCCAATGGAATGAATCCGGTCGGTTTATTGGGGGTTCCCGGCTTAGGCCTAGCGGCGCCCACGATTACTGGCGGCAAATTCTTCACTACCGTGGGTTTGGAGTTGCTGGCCTCCCGAGTGGTCTTTGGCTACGCCAGTAGCGCTGCTTCTCAGCAACTCAATACAGGCTCTGTTAATCAAATAGTGGCCCTTACTAATGGCGTGAGTTTTAGCATCTTGCAGGGTGGATTGCCTGGGTTAGTTACTTCAATTGAAAAAGGGCTGGTCTATGCCGTTCCCGGAAGCGCCCCTTATGCCTTTGCCACGACTGAATTGGCACTGGTCACCCTGGCCATAGGTGGCCTTCCGTATTTTAGCTTTCTGTCCAGCGCTGGCCTACGTGGGGCACACCAAATGGCTGCTGCGATTGTCTTGAATGCGTCGGTAAGGGATCAACAAAGTGGTGCCATCAACGGAGTTCAGAGTTATCTTGCCAACCTTACTGCCGATGCGCTGACTAACGCAAGTCAGTTTCTTGGGGGGCTCGCCCAGTCCATTCGGAGCGGCGGATTACCGACTACGCTTCCAGGGGTAGCAGAACAGCTTGTTATTCCTACCGCCAATGGAACAATCATCATTAATCAGTCATTTTTTAATGACCCCAATAACGCTACTGCCCCTCTTATTCCTGGGGTCTCTCCGAGCGCGGAAGTGGTTCCCGGGTTTTCCAATGCGCCTAATGCGCAAATGTTACAGCTTAATAGTGCAGGCACGGTGACTAATGCGTTTTCATATAACTATTTAACTGGCGCTGCCATGTGTACGCGGTTTGATCCGACTGGCAACAAGTATGAAGATATTCTTTATGCGAATGGTTTAGTAAGCGGGTTCAATTTGTACAACACCAACAACCAAATTACCGATCAGGTGGTACTCAATGCGATTGGTCAAATAGTACAAGACAATCAATACAACACCGTTACCAATGTCATCAATGATGTGGTGACCTTTTCCAGTGCCGGTCAATTTAGCAATGTTGCTTTTAAAGATGCCAATGGTAATACCTACGAACAGGATATGTATGGTGTGGGAGGCATTCTGGATCAAGTCATCGGTAATCATAGCGACGGTAGTTCTTTTGTGGAGCAATATATCAACTTGCCCACGGGTGTCAGTAGTCTGACAACGAATTACAAGGGATCGAATGGAACAGGTGCTGCTACTCAGGTCATAGGCAATAAGACTGCTGGTGGGTCTTTCGTTGAGCAGTTAATTAATTTGCCAACAGGTGTAAGTAGTCTGACAACCGATTACAGCGGGTTTAATGAAACAGGCACTGTTACTCAGACTGTGACCGATAATAAGAATGGTAGCTCTTCTATAGAGCAGTACAACACGCAGAATGTTCTTGCAGCAGGCCCAAGCAACCTAACCACTTATTATTCAGGACTCGATGGGGCAGGAGTCACCACTCGGGTTGAGGCTAATAACTGGGACGGTAGCACCTATTTTAGTCTGGTAGCTGATGTGCCTCTTGATCTCGCTAGCTTGACCATGAATTACACGAATTTGTCCAATACGGTGATTAATGCCGTTGGATATACCCTAAAAGCCATTGGAGGTGCTTTTGATATTACAGGCACGAACGATACTGTCAACGCTACGGGCGCTACTATCGGATTTACCAGCGGATCTAGCAATGACACCGTGACCGCCAGTAATAGCACTGTGAACATGCAAAGTGGTGTCAATGGTTTGCAGATAAAGGGCGACTATAACAATATCCAAAGCTTAGGTGGCTGGGATAGTGCGAACTTGTATGGCAATGGCAATACCCTCATTGCCAATCAAGGTGGTAACTTTGGTTTGTCTGGCACAGGTAACTCTGTCCAAAGCACTGGGGCTGGCATTTGGTTAAAT
>Ga0208496_1000932_pt1 | contig 10645 bp, 7 predicted proteins | sample CryBogmetaGMA2M_FD_184552 | JGI IMG/M metagenome (GOLD analysis project Ga0208496, IMG submission 184552) | Freshwater microbial communities from Crystal Bog, Wisconsin, USA - MA2M (SPAdes) | ecosystem: Environmental > Aquatic > Freshwater > Lake | place: Crystal Bog, Wisconsin, USA | collected... | reverse complement strand
GTATGCAGGCCAGCTTCATCGGCTTCAAGCGCAGCCCGACCGAGATCTTGCTGCTGTGCAGTCGCGACCTGCTGGCTGCCACCCTGAAACGTTTGTCGATGTTCGTGATGCGTGCCAAGGCCAAGCTGTCGGACGCCAGCGAGGACTTTGTGCTGTACGGTCTGGCCGGTAGCGCCACCCTGCCCTTGGCCGCGCAGACGCCCTGGAGCGCCATGCAAGACGGCGCGGCATCGGTCATCATGCTGTACCCGGCACTGGGCGTGCAGCGCCAGCTCTGGGTGGCGCCCGCAGATGCTGCCCTGCCCCAGGCAGCTACCTTGCCGCTGGAGCGCTGGTTATGGAGCGAAGTGCACAGCGGCGTGGCCACCTTGAGCCAGCCCGTGTTTGAGCTTTTCGTGCCGCAAATGTTGAATTTTGAATCTGTGGGCGGTGTCAACTTCAAAAAGGGCTGCTATCCCGGTCAGGAGGTGGTGGCGCGCAGCCAGTTTCGGGGCACGCTCAAGCGCCGCAGTTTTGTGGTCCATGCCGATGCAGCGCTGAGCGCCGGCCAGGAAATCTTCAGTAGCCTGGATGCCGAGCAGGCTGTGGGCGTGGTGGTGCAGGCCGCCGAATCACCCCAGGGCGGCTGGGACGCCATCGTATGCCTGCAACTGTCGGCGCTGCCCTCCGGCAGTTTGCATGGCGGCTCCGGCACTGGACCGGCGCTTGACATGTTGCCCCTGCCCTACGCATTGCTGGAAGATATCTAGGATTGAACAAAGCGCCGTGGATTGCGGCCAAATGGGCCGGGTTCAGTTTCATAATGGCAGCAGGCCGTTTCACACACCGACTGGCAATAATAAATGTCCACACCGCTCACCAAAGAAGAAGCTTTTACGCGACTGGGTGCTATCACCCGCGAAATGCACGAAGCACTGACGGTGCTGGGCAATAACAATTTGCAGACCATTGTTCAGGAAATTCCCAACGCGCGTGACCGTTTGGCCTATGTCGGAAAAATGACCGAGGACGCCGCCAATAAGGTGCTTACCTTGGTCGAAAGCGCCAAGCCCGAATGCCTGGATCTGCAAACCCGCGGTATGCAACTCAACGAATCGCTGACCCGCATGGCGGCCAACCCGGACCTGCAGGTGGACAGGGCGCGTGGCTTGATGCTGAGCTGCGGCAAATTCGCACACAGCACGGCTCAGTTTGCCGAGCAGCAAAGCGCGGTGTTGAGCGACATCATGATGGCGCAGGATTTTCAGGATCTGTCCGGCCAGGTGATTCAAAAGGTTATCGACATCATTACCCGCACCGAGCTGCAGCTGGTTCAGTTGCTGGTGGACAGTTCACCGGAACCCCTGGCTATCGAGGCTGAAAAAATAGCCGCCACCGTGGACACCCATGTGCTGGACGGTCCGCAGACCGCCGACAAGGCGCTGCAGCAGTCTGATGTGGATGACTTGCTGGCGTCTCTGGGTTTTTAAGCGGTTTGCAGGCCAAATGCCTGCCTCAGGGCACGCGCTGCATCACCATGGGCTTGCGCGGCCTGCGGCAGGGCGCGACCCATCTTGATGAATTCGTGCACCACGCCCCGGTAGATTTCCAGGTCTACCGCAACGCCCCCCATGCGCAGCCTGTCGGCGTAGGCCAGGCCCTCATCCACCAGCGGGTCGCATTCGGCCAGACCCAGCCAGGCCGCAGCCACGCCGGACACATCGGCCACCTGGCCATCCGAACGCAATCCGTCCAGCGGCGCAAAGCGCCAGTCGTCGCGGTCGGCGGCGCTGCGGAGGGTGTGCTCAAAAAAGTAAGTGATGTGCGCCTGCTCCAGCACAAAGCCCTTGGCAAAGCGCCGATGCGACGCCGTATCCTGGTGCCCGGCCGTGCCGGGATAAAACAGCAGTTGCAGGGCCAGGATGAGGCCTGCGTCGCGCGCCTGAATGGCACAAACCGCAGCCAGCGTGCCACCGGCGCTGTCGCCGCCCACCGCGATGCGGCATGGGTCCAGCCCGAACCCCGCACCCTTGCCTGCCACCCATTGCACGACGTCCCAGGCATCGTCCTGTGCCACAGGAAACTTGTGTTCAGGTGCCAAACGGTAGTCCACCGACAGCACGGCGCAGCCCGCCAGATGCGCCAGCCTGCGGCACAGCGCGTCATGCGTGGCAATGCTGCCGATGGTGAAACCGCCACCATGGAAGTACACCAGCACAGGCAACTGAATGCCGGTCGGTGCGTACAGGCGCACCGGAATGTCAAAGCCGTCGCGGGCCTGGACCGAAAAGCTTTCCAAACGGTCCATGGCCTGCGGCGGGATGTCCAGCACGTCGGCAGCGCCGGCATAGGCGGCGCGCGCCTGCTGGGCAGTCATGGCGTGCATGGGGATTTTTTGCGCGCGGTGCATGCGCTCCAGTACCTTGTGCATGGTGGGCGTCAGCAGGGCCAGAGGATTGCGGTGGTGGTGATTCATATTCAGGTATGCGCGGCCCAATCAAAAGGATCCTGCTGCAACACCATGTCGATATCCAGACCCAATGCCACCCCTACCGTCCCTGGAAAGCTCACTGCCAGCGCCCGCTCATTCATTTTTGCCTGCTTGCAGCGCGCACGCCAGGATGCCAAGTGGATCACGCCCGCCATGGGCTCGTAGACCTGGTTTTCAAAGGGCGCGTATTGGTGTTCCAGCGCATCGACCATGGCTGGAGGGAAATGCCAGATGCGGGCAAAACCGGCACTCACCGCGGCATAGCAATAGCCCAGCCTGCTGCGCTCGACCGAGACACGGCGCAGGTCCAGCGGCTCGCAGCGTTCATTGAGCAGTGCGGCGGCCTCCGGCATGGCCAGCTGTATGGCGAGTTCGCCAAAGGCGTGAATCAGGCCGCAGGTAAAAGCGGCCTGCTGGTTTTGCTTGACCACACCGGCCAGGGCACGCGACACCCTTGCCACGTCCAGGCTGTAGTCCCAAAAACGCTGCATCTGGATGCCTGGCACCGCCTTGAGCGAGGCACTTTGCGCTGCCTCCTGCGCCATGCTGCGCACCAGGCTCAGATTCAACAGCGCCAGCGCTTCCGACACGCTGTGGATCTTGCCACCGAGCTTGAAAAATTCGGAGTTGGCCAGCCGCAGCAGGCGCGTGGTCAGCGCCAGATCGGTGCTGATCAGTTGGTTGATGCGCCTGAGATCAACCTCCTTGCGGTCCAGCTCCATCAGCAGCAGGGCCACCACCTTGGGGATGCTGGGGAGCTTGAACTGGTGCTGCAACAATTCGTTGAGATTCATGGAGGAAGGCTAATTGCACAGGATGCCCATTATGTGCCGCAAGACAAGCCGCGCGTTCCAGCAAGGCACCTAGCGTTTCAACTTGGCGAAGGCGCTGGCCATGGCGGAGTTCTGGCCAAGACCTTCATCGCGGCGGCTGCCCTGCTGGCGCTCGCCGCGTGCCGGGCCTTGGTAGCGGTTGTCACCGGCCTTGTCGGAAGCAGAACGCGCCGGTGCGGCGCCAAGCTTCATGGTCAGGGCAATGCGCTTGCGCGCCACATCCACCTCCACCACCTGTACCTTGACGATGTCGCCGGTCTTGACCACCTCGCGCGCATCGCTGACAAACTTGTGAGCCAATTGGCTGACATGAACCAGACCGTCCTGGTGCACGCCCAGATCAACAAAGGCGCCAAAGGCCGCCACGTTGCTGACCGTGCCCTCCAGAATCATGCCCTCTTTGAGGTCCTTGATGTCTTCCACGCCGTCGTTGAAGCGCGCCACCTTGAAGTCCGGACGCGGGTCACGGCCCGGCTTTTCCAGCTCGCCCAAAATGTCCTTGACCGTGATGACGCCGAACTGGGCGTTGGCAAACAGCTCCGGGCGCAGGGTTTTGAGCATGTCGGCGCGGCCCATCAACGCGGCAATGGGCGTGGCGGCTTTGGCGATGATTTTTTCCACCACCGGGTAGGTTTCCGGGTGCACGCCGGTCATGTCCAGCGGGTTGTCGCCGCCGCGAATGCGCAAAAAGCCCGCGCTTTGCTCAAAAGTTTTGGCGCCCAGCCCGGCCACTTGCAGCAGTTGCTGGCGGTTGGCAAAGGCGCCGTTGGCCTCGCGCCAGCGCACCACCGCCTTGGCCACGGTACCGGACAAGCCGGAGACGCGCGACAACAAAGGCACGCTGGCAGTGTTCAGGTCCACGCCCACCGCATTGACGCAGTCTTCGACCACGGTTTCCAGCGACTTGGCCAGCGCGCTCTGGTTCACATCATGTTGGTACTGGCCGACGCCAATGCTCTTGGGGTCGATCTTCACCAGTTCGGCCAGCGGGTCCTGCAATCGCCTGGCAATGCTGGCAGCACCGCGCAGGCTAACGTCCACATCGGGCATTTCCTGCGAGGCAAATTCGCTGGCGGAATACACAGAGGCTCCGGCCTCGGACACCACCACCTTGTCGATAGAAGGCGCATCCCCCTTGCTCATGAGCTTGATTAGGTCGGCAGCCAGTTTGTCGGTCTCGCGGCTGGCCGTGCCGTTGCCAATGGCAATCAGGTTCACGCCGTGGCGCAGGCACAGGGCGCCCAGGGTGTGCAGCGAGCCTTCCCAGTCGCGGCGCGGTTCGTGCGGAAACACGGTGGAGGTTTCCACCAGCTTTCCCGTCGCATCCACCACCGCCACCTTTACGCCGGTGCGAATGCCGGGGTCCAGGCCCATCACGACGCGCGGGCCGGCCGGGGCCGCCAGCAAGAGGTCGCGCAGATTGTCTGCAAACACCTTGATCGCCACCTTTTCGGCGTCTTCACGCAGGCGGGCAAACAGGTCGCGCTCGGTGGACAGGCTGAGCTTGACCTTCCAGGTCCAGGCAACACATCTACGGAGCAGGTCATCCCCCGCCCTGCCCTGGTGGCTCCAGCCCAGACGCAGCGCCAGGCGCCCCTCGGCCAGCGTCACCACGGGTGCCGGCCGCACTTTTGTAGCACCTGCGGATACCGCGACAGGTGCTGCCACTGGCGGCTCGGGCAGCACTAGCTTGGCGTCCAGCATGTCGAGGGCGCGGCCGCGGAACACGGCAAGCGCCCGGTGCGAGGGCACCCGGCCGATCGGCTCGTCGTAGGCAAAGTAATCGCGAAACTTGGCCACATCGGGGTTGGTTTCGTCCTTGCCGGCCATGAGCGTCGATTGCAGCAGCCCTTCATGCCACAGCCATTCGCGCAGGTCCTGCACCAGCACCGGATCCTCGGCCCAGCGCTCGGACAGGATGTCGCGCACGCCATCCAAGACGGCCTGCACGGTCGTGAAGTCGTCGCCGGCCTCGGTCTTTTCTGACAACACAAAGGGGGCAGCCTCGTCGGCGGGAACCAACGCCGGATTCGCAAACAGCTTGTCGGCCAGGGGTTCGATACCGGCCTCGCGGGCAATCATGCCCTTGGTGCGGCGCTTGGGCTTGAACGGCAGGTACAGGTCTTCGAGTTCCTGCTTGGTCGGGCAAGCGGCTATGGCTGCCAAGAGGGCTGGGGTCATCTTGCCCTGCTCCTCAATGCTCTTGACCACCGCCAACTTGCGGTCGCGCAGTTCGCGCAGGTAACTGAGGCGCACCTCAAGCTCGCGCAGTTGGATGTCGTCCAGGCCGTCGGTGGCTTCCTTGCGGTAGCGGGCGATAAAAGGCACGGTAGCGCCGCCATCGAGCAGGGCGACTGCGGTCTCCACCTGATTCGGACGGACACGGATTTCTTGCGCGATTTGCGCGATGATTTTTTGCATGGGGAAAGGACGGAAAACTCAAATAACGGCGCCACAAGGGGCGCTCACACTCTGGGTCGGGAGTTTGCCACAGCACATTCGTCCCTAGGCGCACGGTGACACCGAAATGGTGCCCATAATGGTGCCTAACGAAAATTAAAGAGGAACACATTGAACACACGCACTTTGTCGTCGGGTGGACCGCTCAGCCGTCTATCCATCAAATGGAAGCTGGCGTTGCTGGCGGGTGTCGGGGCCGTGGTGCTGGTGGTGCTATCCGCGCTGCTGCTGTGGCTGCAGTTCCAGAGCAGCTACGAGGCACGCAAAACCTCCATCAAGCAGAGTGTGGAAGTGGTGACCTCGATCGTGGATTCCAGCTACCAACAGGAACTAAAAGGTCTGCTCAGCCACGAGCAGGCGCAAGCGCAGGCCATCAAGGCCGTGAACGACGCGCGCTACGCAGGCAACGAGTACTTCTGGATCAACGACATGGATGTGCGCTTGATTACCCACCCCTTTAAACCCGAACTCAATGGCAAAGACGTGAGTGGCGTGAAGGATCCGGATGGCAATGCCGTGTTTGTGCGCTTTGTCGATACCGTGAAGAAGGACGGTGCGGGCTACCTGAGCTACCTCTGGCCCAAGCCCGGCCAGGAGCAGCCGGTAGAAAAGGTCTCCTATGTGAGCGGCTTCAAACCCTGGGGTTGGGTCATCGGTTCCGGCCTGTACATGGACGAGCTGCGCACTGAATTCATGCGGGAACTCAAACAAGTGGCAGCGGCCATTGCGCTCGCCCTGGCGCTAACTGCCGCCATGGCCTTCACCATCGCGCGCAGCATTTTGCAACCGCTGGCGCGTGCCGTTGCCGTGGCCCAGGCCGTGGCCCAAGGCAGGCTGGACAATGACGTCACCACCACGGCGAGCGACGAGACCGGTCAGCTCCTGCATGCCATGGGCGCTATGCAAACGACGCTGGTGGCCTTCAACGCCGCACAAACCGAGATGGCGCACCGCCACAAGCAGCTGGGCGAGACCAGCCACCTGATGCCCGTCGAGGAATTTGCCGGGGCCTTTGGCACCATGGCGGCAGACTTCAACCAGATGGTGAGCGCGCAGTCGGAATTGAATGCGCGTCTGGTGCAACTGATTGGCCAGTATGCGCAGGGCCAGTTTGACGATCGGATGGAGGCCTTACCCGGCGAGAAGAGGAAAATCAGCGATGCCGCCGAAGGTGCACGCGCGCAAATGTTGGCCGCCGACACCGCCGCGCGCTTCAATGCCCGCATCAAGGCGGCGCTGGACAATGTCAGCCTGCCGGTGCGCATAGCCGCCGATGACGGCCGCCTGCTCTACATCAACCACGCCTTGCGCGATGTGTTGCGACGCGATGTGCACGCGTTTGGCAAACAGATTCCCGGCTTCGATCCAGAGCACATTGTCGGCGGCAGCGTGGGCGTGTTTTACGCCGACCCGCAGGCGGCGCTGGGGCGCTTGCGCAGCCTGATCGGCACCGTGCAGTCGCACCTGGAACTGGGTGGACGCATGTACCAGCTCACCACCACCGCGGTTATTGCCGATGGCGGCGAGCGCTTGGGTACGATCGGCCAGTGGCTGGACGTGACCGACCAAGTGGCTGCAGAAAAGGAAGTGGATGCGCTGGTGCAGGCCGCAGCACTGGGCAACTTCAGCCAGCGTCTGGCAGCCCAGGGCAAGACCGGTTTTTTTGCCAGCCTGACCAGCGGCATGAACACCTTGATGGACACCAGCGAGAAGGGCTTGAGCGATGTGGCACAGCTGCTGAGCGCCTTTGCCGCAGGCGATTTGACGCATCGCATTGAGCGCGACTACGCCGGCCTCTTTGGCGAGGTCAAGCAAAACGCCAACGCCACGGCCGACAACCTGACGCGCGTGTTGGACGAGGTGCATGCCGCCGGCGACCAGCTCACCAGTGCCGCCAACCAGGTGAGCGCCACTGCCCAGTCACTGTCGCAAGCCGCCAGCCAACAGGCCGCCAGCGTCGAGCAGACCAGTGCGACCATGGATACCATGTCCGCCTCCATTAGTCAGAACAGCGACAACGCCCGCGTCACAGACGGCATGGCCACCCAAACCAGCAAGGAAGCCGGTGACGGCGGTCGGGCGGTGAATGACACGGTGGCGGCAATGAAGCAAATCGCCTCCAAGATCGGCATCGTTGATGACATTGCCTACCAGACCAATTTGCTGGCGCTCAACGCAGCCATTGAAGCGGCCAGGGCCAGTGAACATGGCAAGGGCTTTGCCGTGGTGGCCGCCGAGGTGCGTAAACTGGCCGAGCGTAGCCAGGCTGCGGCCAAGGAGATTGGCGAGCTGGCCATCCGCAGCGTATCCACCGCCGAGCACGCCGGCAAGCTGCTAGACGCCATCGTGCCCAGCATCCAGAAAACCAGCGAACTGGTGCAGGAAATTGCCGCCGCCAGCTCGGAGCAAAGCGAATCAGTGGTGCAAATTGGCGGAGCCATGGGGCAGTTGACCCGGGCCACGCAACAAAATGCGTCGGCCTCGGAAGAGCTGGCCGCAACCAGCGAAGAGCTGTCGGCCCAGGCCGAGGCGCTGCAGCAAAGCATTGCCTTCTTCAAGACGGCGGAAAGTGTTGCGGTGGCCGGCGCCCCAAGCCCGCGCCAAGAACGCCGCAGCGGCGCGCCGCACCCTACGGAGCGTGCGCAGCGCGTGGCAACGGCCGCGCCGCGCCTGGGAGGTGGCAACTTCAGGCCTTATTAAGCTTGGCAGTGCGCTTGATTTTTTTCTTCGACGCGTCGCGGAGCTTGCTCTGCTTGCCTTTGCGTGCAGGCGCGGGGTCTGGCTCCTTGAGTGCCTCCTCTAGGCGCTCGCACAGGGTGCGCAAGATTTTCACCCTGGCGAAGTTTTTGTCATTGGACTCGACCAGCGTCCAGGGCACCTCACCGGTGCTGGTGCGCTCCACCATCTCGCAGATGGCCAGCTGGTAGGCATCCCACTTGTCGCGGTTGCGCCAGTCTTCTTCGGTGATTTTGAAGCGCTTGAAGGCGATTTGCTCGCGCTCCTTGAAGCGTTTGAGCTGCTCCTCCTGGCTGATTTGCAGCCAGAATTTCACCACGATGGTGCCGGCCTCCACCAGTTCGTGTTCGAAGTCGTTGATCTCGCTGTAGGCGCGTTGCCAGTCTGCCGGTACGCAAAAGCCCTCCACCCGCTCCACCAGCACCCGGCCATACCAGGTGCGGTCAAAAATCGTCATGTGCTTGTGGCGCGGCAAATGCCGCCAAAAGCGCCACAGATAGGGTTGCGCCCTCTCCTCTTCGGTGGGAGCCGCCACCGGAACCACTTGGAACTGCCGCGCATCCAGCGCCGCCGTGATGCGCCGGATGGCGCCGCCCTTGCCGGCCGCATCCGCGCCTTCAAAGGCCAGCACCAGGGAGCGATTCTTGAAACGCGGATCACGCGCCAGCTCACTCAAGCGGCCTTGTAACCGGCCCATTTCGGTCCGGTATTTGCTGGCCGCCAGGGCCTGAGTCAGGTCGAGTTCGGACAACACATTGCGGCCGTCGCTGTCCACCCGCACGATGGGCGCCAGCGCCGCTGCAGGCGGCGTCTTTCCACCCAGTCTGGCGTTCAGCGCCGCCAGGATGACCTGCCCGACCTTGAGCGAGCGATAGCGGTCGTCCTCGCCTTCCACAATTACCCAGGGAGCCACCGCCGTGTTGGTCATGCGCAGCAGGTGGCTAGACACCTCCTGCAGCTTGCCATAGGTTTTCAGGCGACCCCAGTGCCAGGGCGTCACTCGCCAGGCGGTATGCGGATCGCTCTCCAGCGCCTTGAAGCGCTCACGTTGCGCTTTTTGCGTCAGGTGAATCCAGAACTTCAGCACCAGCGCACCCTCGTTGATCAGCATCGCCTCAAAGCGATTGATCTGGGCCGAGCGCGCGTCCAGCTCCATTTCGGACAAGTCGCCCTGGATGCGCATGCGTATCGGGTCGGAATACCAGGAGCCGTAAAAAATGCCCACACGCCCCCTGGGCGGCAGCGAGCGCCAGTAGCGCCACATGGCCGGGCGCTCGCGCTCCTCATCGGTGGCGGCCTCAAAGGCCTGGGTGGACAGAAAACGCGGGTCCATCCAGTCATACAGCACGCTGATGGTTTCGCGCTTGCCGGAACCGTCTTCGCCGCTGATCAGCACCACCACCGGGATTTTGCTTTCGGCAAACAGTCTGGCCTGTGCCTCGAGCAGGGCCTCGCGCAATGCGGGCACCTCCTCCTTGAAGCGGACCTTGCTGACCCGGTGACCGATTTCTGCGGATTCGAACATACAAGCTCCTCTGCTGGATGTGCTCGATTTTGTACCTGCAGATACAAGAATGCCAAAAAAAACCCTCCGAAGAGCAAGCCCCTCTCTTCCTGTGTTGCTTTTTCGAAGGCTTCCCTCGAAAGGTTGTGACGGAACCAGCCCACGAATAAGTGGGCAAAACGAAGGGAGCTGAAAGGCTCCCTTCTTCATGGTGGTTCGTAGTACAGCACATCCTTGTAATCCAATGGTGCGTTGGCCAATCCGAGGCGCGTAGCGGCTGTACTCTTCACTCCATCCCGCGTCCGAACATCAATGTAGTTGTGGACAACGCGGAAGATGTCCAGCAGCTTGCCGACCATCGCGGGGTTGTAGGCACTGTAGCCATTCCAGCTACGGCCATCGTTCGCGGACGAGCGCATGGAACGTTCAAACAGCGATATGCGTCTGCGCACCTTTTCAAAGAAGCTGTCCACACCGTGCAGCGTTGCCTTGTTATACAACCATGCAACGTGATTTGCATCAAATTCTTTGTGTTCTGTCAGCCAGCACATTGCCTTTTCTGGCTCTGACATATCAGGTAAAGGATGTTTTACCCATCGATCTTGCCATTTTCCAAAACTGCCAACATTGGAAATCGCTTCT
>Ga0208496_1000927_pt1 | contig 10672 bp, 8 predicted proteins | sample CryBogmetaGMA2M_FD_184552 | JGI IMG/M metagenome (GOLD analysis project Ga0208496, IMG submission 184552) | Freshwater microbial communities from Crystal Bog, Wisconsin, USA - MA2M (SPAdes) | ecosystem: Environmental > Aquatic > Freshwater > Lake | place: Crystal Bog, Wisconsin, USA | collected... | reverse complement strand
TCAGGGTCAGTACGCACCTGCTAAGCCAGCTGCAAAAAGCCGTAAAGCCGCTTAATTCGTTTTAACTGTTTTACTGAAAGCCGCCTTCGGGCGGCTTTTTATTTGGCTAGTTTGCTTGTCTGTATCACCAAGGGCTAATGATTGGGGTTTGTATCTAGGGTTGATATTCTGACTTAGCTATATCCTTAATGGATAAGTTTTCGCCTTAAATGGAGCGCGCAAATGAGTTCATTCACCTTGTCTAGTGATAACAATTGGAACGACAAGCGCTGGTTCTGGCTATTTAGTCCAGCCATCCCAGCGGCATTTACCGCATCCTTACTTACTTACGCATGGACTGGTCAGTGGCTCTATCTTCTTTTTGCCCCTATCTTTATTCATTTGATTATTCCTTTACTTGATCTCACATTCGGTGAAGATTTCAGTAACCCGCCAGAATCAGCTGTTGCACAACTTGATCAAGATTTTTTTTATCGAGTATTGGTGTGGGCTTATGTACCGTTTCAAATTGCTGGCACGATATACGGCGCTTGGTTAGCAACAACGCAGTCCCTAGAGTGGTATGCCTACATCGCTTTAGTGTTCTCAGTGGGCTCGATTAATGGTATCGGCATAGCCACAGCCCATGAGCTTGGACATAAACAAGAAATCTTGGATCGCTGGCTTGCAAAAATTGCTTTGGCACCATCAATGTATGGCCATTTTTTTGTTGAGCATAATCGTGGGCATCATAAAAGAGTTGCCACACCTGAAGATCCAGCAAGCGCAAGAATGGGTGAGGGCTTCTGGATATTTTTACCGCGCACCGTTTTCTATAGCTTGGTTTCTGCTTGGGGTCTTGAGCGTGAGCGCCTCCAAAGACAAGGTAAAGGCGTTTGGAGTTTGCATAATGAAAACCTTCAGGCTTGGTCTTTAAGCATTCTTTTTTATGGCATCCTAATTACTTGGCTTGGTTGGACCGCCCTCATCTTTCTTGTGCTGCAGGGTGTATATGCCGCCTCGATGCTCGAAGTGGTGAACTATGTTGAGCACTACGGTCTTCTTCGTCAGAAGGATGCGAATGGTCAATATGTGCGTTGCGCTCCTGAGCACTCATGGAATAGCAATCATATTGTTGGAAATATTGTTCTCTATCACTTGCAAAGACATTCAGATCATCATGCCCATCCTACGCGCCGCTATCAAGCCTTGCGGCACTTTGATGAGGCGCCACAACTGCCTGGAGGATACGCATCCATGATTACGGTTGCGTACTGTCCACCCCTGTGGTTTGCCTTAATGGATCATCGTGTAGTCAAGCACTATGCGGGCGACTTGAACAAAATAAATCTGCAGCCATCAGCTCGTGCAAGAATTTATAGGCGCTGGCTGAACTCAGCATTTTTACTCGAATAACTACTCACAACAAGACTGGCAAATATGGCTAGCAATACATTTGACTATGTCGTTATCGGCGGGGGATCTGGTGGTAGTGTCATGGCTGGTCGTCTAAGCGAGGACGGAAATACAACTGTTGCATTGCTAGAAGCAGGAGGTAAGGGCGATAGTTGGTTGGTTAATACGCCAGCAGCAGCAGTGGCGATGTTGCCAACCAAGATTAATAATTATGCTTTTGAAACAGTGCCTCAACCTGGTTTGAATGGCCGCCGTGGCTATCAGCCTAGAGGGAAATGTTTAGGGGGCTCTTCCGCAATCAATGCCATGATCTATACCCGAGGGCATAGAGTAGATTATGACCACTGGGCAAGCCTTGGTAATGACGGTTGGTCATACGATGATATGCTGCCTTATTTCAAGAAAAGCGAAAATAACGCTTCATTTAAGGGTGGATACCACGGAAATGATGGGCCACTGCACGTTTCACATTTGCAATCTCACAATCCTTTTCAAGCGCTTTATCTCAATGCTGCAAAAGAAGCAGGCTTCCCAATAAACAATGATTTCAATGGCGAGAGCCAAGAGGGCTTAGGTATTTACCAAGTAACGCATCGAAATGGCGAACGCTGGAGCGCTGCTCGTGGATATCTCCACCCTCATATGGACAAGCGTCAAAATCTTCACGTCCAAACTGGAGTGCAGGTTGAGCGCATTCTCTTCGAAGGTCGTCGTGCGGCTGGTGTGAGCTATACCCAGGGAGGTAAGCAGCACATCATTCGAGCCAACAAAGAAGTGATTTTGTGCGCTGGTGCTTTTCACACACCGCAATTATTAATGGTTTCAGGAGTTGGGCCTGCAGAGCAATTACAGAAGTTCGGAATTCCGGTGATTCACGATCTACCAGGGGTAGGGAAAAATCTGCAAGACCATCCAGACTTTATATTTGGCTATTCTGCAAAAAGCTTAGATCTGATTGGCATCTCTCTGGGTGGAACGGTAAGACTAACTGGCGAAATCATGAAATACATCCGCACGCGCCAAGGCATGATTGCTACCAACTTTGCAGAAGCGGGAGGCTTTCTCAAAACAGACCCCAATTTAGATGCACCGGATGTGCAATTACATTTTGTAGTGAGCTTGGTTGAAGATCATGCACGCAAATTACATATGGCTCACGGTTACTCATGCCATGTATGTGTGCTTCGGCCAAAGAGTCGTGGGCAACTCACATTAGCTAGCAACAGCATGCATGAAGCACCACTCATCGATCCTGGATTTTTAAAGGAGGATGATGACTTGGAAACCCTGGTGAAAGGCTATAAGTTGACCAAAAAACTGATGGATGCCCCCACATTCGCCAATATTAGGCAGAAAGATATTTTTACACCGAATGTGCATACTGATGATGATATTCGCCAGATCATCCGCAATAGGGCCGATACTGTCTATCACCCTGTAGGTACTTGTAAGATGGGTAATGATGCTATGTCTGTCGTGAATTCAAAACTTCAGGTTCACGGGATCGAGGGCTTGCGCGTTGTTGATGGCTCGATCATGCCTACGCTCATTGGCGGCAATACAAACGCTCCTATCATGGCCATTGCCGAAAAGGCAGTTGATATGATTCGATCCCATCGATACAACTGAAGGCAATTCATCGCATGATTGAGCATCAACAGCAAGAAGGAATACTGAAGATAGTATTTAATCGTCCCGAGAAAAAAAATTCATTTACTAGTGCGATGTATCGAGAGTTGAGGGAGGTACTGATTGCTGCAGATCTGGATCCTGAGGTTAAGGTCATTTTGCTTTCAGGAGCAGGCAATACTTTTTCAGCTGGTAACGATATTCAGGATTTTATAAACTCGCCGATTACGCTCGAACATGCTCCGCCCATTAATTTACTTAGGGCTCTTGCTGAGCTCAAAAAGCCGCTAATTGCTGCCGTTGATGGTTTTGCAGTGGGCATTGGCTCAACCATGTTATTTCATTGCGATTTGGTCTACGCCCAAAAAGCTGCAAGATTTATTTTTCCATTTGTCGCATTAGGCTTGGTTCCAGAAGGCGCCATCACTTTATTGATGCCACGTCTTATTGGGCACCAACGCTCCTCAGAAATTTTATTCTTCGGCGAACCTTTGTCAGCAGAGGAGGCCCACAAAATGGGTTTTGTTAACAAGGTAATATTGGAATCCTCCGCACTTCACTATGCAGAGGAGCGGGCAAAGGCGCTGACAGCGATGTCTTTTGGGTCGCTATTACAGACCAAAGCACTATTAAAGAGCGGTAGATTGAAATCAGAAATACTTGAGCAAATAGATGCTGAAGCGAGCTTATTTATGGAAAGGCTAAAAGGCCCAGCAGCCAAAGAGGCATTAAGCGCCTTTATGGAAAAACGTGTTCCAAAATTTAAAGATCTAGATTAGCTTGGCTTATATTTCAAATTAGAAAAACCTACTGTTCAGCCTTGTACCAAACTTGGGTTCTGCCTAAGAGGGGAATCCCAATATAGCCACGGACATCCATTTTTTTCCCATCTTCAGTCACAATTTTTACCTTGTAGATCTCACCTTCTTTAGGATCTAGGATTTTTCCTCCTGACCAAGCTCCAGATTCATCTTGCTTCAAGTCGGTCATGATTTTCATGCCAACAATCGGTTTATCTTTGCGATCATCTTTGCATAGATTGCAGTAAACCAATGGCGTTTCATTAGGTCTTGGAAAGGTCTTAATGATGGTTCCTTCCAAAACCCCATTCACTTGTTCAATTTTGATTAAAGAAGCAGGTTGATTAGTTTTGTCATCAATCGTTTTCCAGACACCAATAGCAGGATCTGCACTTTGAGCATAAGCATTGCCGTAGACTATGCTAACCAAACAGATGGAGAAGATAGAGAATTGTTTTTTTATCATGATTGAGTCTCCAAATCGTTTTAACAACGTTCAAAAATTCCAGCAGCGCCCATACCTGTGCCAACGCACATGGTCACCATTGCATGCTTCAGATTGCGTCTTTGTAACGCATGTATTGCTGTTGCAGCACGGATAGCTCCAGTTGCACCTAAGGGATGCCCCAATGCAATGGCGCTTCCCAATGGATTGACTTTGCTCGGATCTAGCTGCAAATCGCGAATAACTGCTAGTGACTGGGCAGCAAAAGCTTCATTTAACTCAAGCCAATCAATATCTTGCTGAGTGAGTCCTGCCAACTTCAGTGCTGCGGGAATAGCCTCTTTGGGTCCAATACCCATAATCTCAGGGGGAACACCTTTGATCGCAAAACTCACAAAGCGTGCAAGAGGGGTGAGGCCAAAAGTTTTAATGGCCTTTTCACTAGCGAGAATAAGAACACCAACACCATCCGATGTTTGTGAGCTATTGCCAGCAGTAACACTACCTTTAGCGGCAAAAGGCGATTTTAGTCTGGCTAGACCTTCAAGAGAGGTATCAATACGCGGACCCTCGTCCTTTGCAAAATCACTCCATTTGATATCGACTTGACCTTGATCAAAGTTCATAGCTCGATTGGCTATTTTTACTGGAAAGATTTCAGCATTAAATTCACCAGCGGCTTGAGCAGCAAGCGCCTTTTGATGGGAGGCGAGAGCGAAGGCATCTTGATCTTCACGGCTGATCTTCCATTGCTGAGCTACTTTTTCGGCGGTTAAACCCATACCATAGGCTATTCCAATATTTTCATCGCCCATAAATATTGCTGGAGACATGGACGGAGTATTGCCGCCCATAGGAACCATACTCATTGATTCGACACCGCCAGCAATCATGATGTCAGCTTCGCCTACCCGAATGCGATCAGCAGCCATTGCTATAGCATTTAATCCAGAGGAGCAAAATCTATTTACGGTAATGCCGCCAACAGTATTGGGCAGTCCACCCAGCAGTAGACCAATACGTGCAATGTTTAAGCCTTGTTGTGCCTCTGGCATAGCGCAGCCGATGATGGCATCTTCAATCGCAGCAGGATCCAGTGTAGGTACTTGTGTAAGAACGTGTTGAAGGGCATTGCCCAACAAGTCATCCGGTCTAGTGTTGCGTAAAGAGCCTCTACCTGATTTGCCAACAGCACTCCGAGTGGCGGCAACAATATAAGCGTCTTGAATATTTTTAATCATGAATATGTTCTCGTATTGTGTTTGAGTGCCTAGTTTCTAACCGGTTTGCCGTTTTGGAGCAGGCCCATAATGCGCTCCATTGTTTTGGGATGCCCAATCAATTCCACAAAAGCTTGACGCTCTAGTTTCAGGAGCCACTTTTCAGTTACGAGGGTGCCTGCATCAACATTGCCACCAGTAATAATTTCAATGATTTTTTGAGCAATATGGGCATCATGTTCAGAGATGAATCCCCCATCTCGCATATTCACCACTTGGCCCATCACAGTTGAAGCAACAGAACGTCCGCCTACAGGAATAAGCTTTGGAATCGGTGGCCTATAACCTGAATAACGCATTGCTTTAACTTGGCTTTGCGCCAGCGCAAGTAATTCATATACGTTAGCGACAATAATGTCGCCTGTTTTCAAGTAAGCCATCTTCATTGCTTCTTGGGCAGATGAAGATACTTTTGCCATGGCAGCATTTTCGAAAGAGGCTTTAGTGAAATCTAGGAAGTTAGTGTTGCCTGCAAGATTTACACCTTGAGCCGCACGAATGGCCGCTTCTTTAAGGCCGCCTCCCGCAGGGAGTAACCCAACACCAACTTCAACTAAGCCGATATAGCTTTCCATTGCCGCAACTCTACGCGCGGATTGCAGCACGAGCTCACAGCCACCACCCAATGCAACACCCGATACTGCAGCGACCACTGGTACTTGAGAGTATTTAACTCTCATCATGGTGTCTTGGAAGAGTTTTACAAAAGGCTCAACTCCAGACGGACCGCTCTTCATAACCATGGGTAGGGCAGCTTCTAAATTTGCACCTGCAGAGAAAGGTCCGCCAGGTGTGCCTAACTTCAATGAGGTGGGTTGCCAAATAACCAAACCAGAATAATGTTCTTCAGCAATCTTAACGGCCTTTTGAAGTCCATTTAATACATCAGGACTAAAGGTATTCATCTTGGATTTAAACGAAGCAATCAAGACCTCTGGTTGACGCTCATCTACCCAAGCGCGCAGGTCTGGATTCTCATAGATGGTGGTACCAGCCGTTCTTGGATCGGGTGAACCATCACCCAGAAGAGATGCTCTAAATGCTTGCTTCTTGTAGACGGGAAGGGAGGAACGCGGAATATATTTTCCTTCTGCTGCAGACCACGATCCCTCTGGTGTATGGAAAGCCTGCTTCTCTGCAACAGGGCCGCTAAATACCCAAGCTGGCAAAGGCTCTTTACTGAGCGTCTTGCCTGTGTCGATATCCTCTTTGATCCAGTTAGCCACTTGCGTAATACCAGCAGCTTGCCAATCTTCAAATGGACCCTTATCCCAGCCATAACCCCAGCGCATTGCAAAATCAATTTCACGAGCAGAATCCGCAATACTCCCTAGATGAATGGCGCAATAGTGGAAGATGTCCCGATAAATAGACCATAAGAATTGCGCCTGTGGATCATCGGTGTTTCTGAGAAGCTCAAGACGTTCGGCAATCGGCTTTTTAAGAATGCGCTCAATAATGGGTTCGATTGTGGCAGTAGAGGGCTTGTATTCTCCAGTAGTAGCGTCTAATACAAGTACTGTTTTGCCATCCTTGCGATAAAAACCCGCTTTAGTCTTCTGACCCAAAGCGCCTTTAGCAATTAACTTGGCAACAACATCCGGTGTTTTGAATAGGGTCGAAAAAGAGTCGTCTTGTAAAGCGACTTCCATGGTGTTGATGACGTGAGCCATGGTGTCCAAACCAACAACATCACTGGTTCTAAAGGTAGCTGATTTAGCACGACCCAATTTACTGCCAGTAATTGCATCTACCTCATCAAAACCAAGACCATATTTTTGAGCCTCTGCAAACACAGCAAGAATCGAGAAAACACCCACACGATTGCCAATAAAATTCGGCGTATCTTTTGCTCGAACAACACCTTTGCCCATGGTGGAGGTCATGAAGGTTTCAAGAGCATCTAATACCGCTGGATCAGTATCGCTTGCTGGGATAAGTTCTAGCAGGTGCATATACCTTGGCGGATTAAAGAAATGGACTCCACAAAAACGCTGCTTGAGGTCACCAGAAAATCCCTTGGCTAGCTCACCAATCGGTAAGCCAGAGGTATTGGTGGCAAAGAGGGCATGCGCCGGAATATGGGGCCCTACTTTTTCATAGAGGGCATGTTTCCAATCTAGACGCTCAGCAATTGCCTCAATAATCAGATCACAATCTGCTAGAAGACCCAAATCATCTTCGTAGTTGGCTGCAATAATCAAATTTGCATCTACTGCTAAGCCTAAGGGTGCTGGCTTCAGTTTTTTAAGATTCTCAATAGCCTTTAGTGCGATAGCATTTTTATTCACTGTCTTGCCATCATCAGATTTGCTAGGCAGGTCAAATAAAATTACTGGGAGACCAACATTAATACATTGAGCGGCAATTTGAGCGCCCATCACTCCGGCACCCAAAATGGCTACTTTTTTAATGATGTTATTTTCAGTCATATCCAGTCTTTCAGAAGAGTTCAGCAGGCATTGCCATTAATGATTTCGATCCAGCGCGCGCCTGGCGAATCAAGGTGGCAGTTTCAGGAAGGAGCTTGTCAAAGTAGAAGCGGGCAGTTGCGATTTTGGCCTGATAAAAAGGATCATTACTTGACTTATTGGCCAAAGCAATTTTGGCCATACGGGCAAAGAGATATGCATAGACCAAATGCCCTACAGTACGAAGATAAGGGACGGCCGCAGCCCCCACTTCTTCGTGGTTCATCATGGCTTTCATGCCAATTTCTTTGGTCAGTTTCTCTACCTTGGTAGCGATGTCGGCTAAGGGGTCGATGAACTCCTGCATTTCTTTGCGAACACCTTCTTCTTCAATGAAAGTTTCAACGAGTTTGCCAAACTTGCGGAGTTTCGCACCCATATCACCAAGTACTTTGCGCCCCAAAAGATCAAGGGATTGAATCGTATTAGTACCTTCATAAATCATATTAATACGTGCATCACGAACATATTGCTCCATGCCCCATTCGGCAATATAGCCATGCCCACCAAAAACTTGTAAGCCTTCATTTGTAGCAGTGAACGCGTTATCTGTGAGGAAAGCTTTAATGATGGGGGTGAGCAGGGTGACCATATCAGCAGTATCTTTACGAACACTCTCATCCGGATGATTCAGTTCCGTATCAATCATTAAGGCGACCCAATAAGCAAAGGCCCGACCACCTTCAGCATAGGCTCTCTGTGTGAGCAGCATTCTGCGCACATCTGGATGCACAATGATCGGATCAGCTGCCTTTTCAGGTTCTTTAGCGCCAGTAAGACTGCGCATTTGTAAGCGCTCTTTGGCATAGGCGGCAGAGTTCTGATAAGCAACCTCCGTCAAGCCAAGGCCTTGCATGCCTACACCTAAGCGTGCGGCATTCATCATCACAAACATCGCATTAAGACCTTTGTGAGGCTCTCCTACAAGCGTACCAATCGCACCATCAAAGTTCATGACGCAGGTCGCATTGCCATGTATACCCATCTTATGCTCTAGTGAGCCGCAAGAAACTTGATTGTTTGCACCCAAGCTGCCGTCTGCATTGATCAAAAACTTTGGAACTACAAATAAAGAAATTCCTTTGGTGCCCTTAGGCGAGTCTGGCAGTCGCGCCAAGACTAAGTGAACAATATTGTCGGTAAAGTCGTGCTCACCGCTAGAGATGAAGATCTTTGTGCCTGTGATGGAATAACTTCCATCTGCTAGAGGTTCCGCCTTAGTCTTCAAAATACCTAAGTCGGTGCCACATTGAGGTTCGGTGAGACACATCGTGCCAGTCCAGTGACCAGACACCAATTTCTCAAGATAAATTTTCTTCTGATCATCTGTCCCGTGTGCATGTAGGCATTCGTATGCACCGTGCGATAAACCTGGATACATCGCCCAAGACTGGTTTGCAGAATTTAGTGTTTCATATAGAGCGCTATTGAGTAACTGCGGCAATCCTTGCCCACCATACTCAGGGTCACATGACAATGCAGGCCAGCCGCTGTCCACATATTGCTGATAAGCATCTTTAAATCCAGCGGGGGTGGTGACAGACCCATCTTCATGGCGTGTACAACCCTCTTTGTCGCCCACTTGATTCAAGGGAAAGGCAATCTCCGTTGCAAATTTTCCGGCCTCTTCAATAATCTGATTGATGGTATCTTTATCTACATCTGCAAATGCCGGCAAGGCGGTAAAGGCTTTATCCGCATTGAGGAGCTCATGAATAACAAACTGTATGTCGCGCAAGGGAGGGTTGTATTGGGGCATATAACTTTTCGAGAAAGATGGTTGTTAGGTTTATTTATTTACTTTGTTACTTGCAAAGATTTCTTTGATTAACTTATTTGCAGTGGTAAGGCTTTTGGAGTGTCCCAAAAAGCGCGAATCATGGTGAACGCCGAGCACTATGCTGTAAAGCTGAAACAGCAGGGCATCTGCATTGACCGATTTTTTTAAATGGCCGGCTGTAATCGATTCTTTAATAGCTCTGAGCATTGCAGCGCGCCAATCTTCAACACTTCGCACCAGTTCATCGCGCACAATGCCGGGGCGGTCATCATATTCAGCTGCCCCTGAAATGAAGAAGCAGCTGGAGGTATCGCCACCAACACTCATCTTGAGCCATGAGTCAATCATTTGGTTTAGGCGTGGTAGCCCCTTGGGCTTAGATAGGGCGGGCGCAAATACCTGTTCCTCAAAACCCTGATGGTAGGCTCGTACAACTTCAACTTGTAATTCTTCTCTAGAGCCAAAATGAGCAAAAACACCACTTTTGCTCATGTTTACAATCTCCGCAATAGTGCCGATAGTGAGACCTTCAAGCCCTGATTTACTAGCAATTTCTAGAGCGGCATGCAAGATTAAGGCCTTAGTCATTAACCCCTTTTTGGGCTCAGCCAATTCCTTTTTGTTAGTCCTTTGCATCAGCATGGGTTTACTCATTTATTCATTTTGTTGTAAAAATAATACGATCGTTCGTTTATATTACATTAAATTTATTTAAAGTAAATGACGGCAAGAAGTAAATAAGAGCAAGCGGTCGTTATCAAGCGGGGCTACAAGCCAACTTTAACGACTGAGATGAAACTAATTTGTGCAGCACAGCAATTTATTTGGGGAAAACCCGAGGTAGATATTTCGATAAATATCTTTAGAGTTAC
>Ga0208496_1000925_pt1 | contig 10706 bp, 5 predicted proteins | sample CryBogmetaGMA2M_FD_184552 | JGI IMG/M metagenome (GOLD analysis project Ga0208496, IMG submission 184552) | Freshwater microbial communities from Crystal Bog, Wisconsin, USA - MA2M (SPAdes) | ecosystem: Environmental > Aquatic > Freshwater > Lake | place: Crystal Bog, Wisconsin, USA | collected... | reverse complement strand
CACCGAAGGTCGTGCTCAAGGCCAATGGAGTGCTTTTACAGAATTGGGGATTAAACGTGTTTTGACGCGTGATGGAAATTCAAGCTACTACGTGAATAACCAAGTAGTTCGCCGTAAAGACATTCAAGATATTTTCTTGGGCACTGGTATGGGTCCTAGAGGTTATGCGATTATTGGCCAGGGCACGATTAATCGTATTTTGGAATCTAAGCCAGAAGAGTTGCGTGTGTTTTTGGAAGAGGCCGCAGGTGTTTCTAAATACAAAGAGCGTCGCAAAGAAACAGCTTCACGCTTAGAGGACACTGTTGAAAATTTAACTCGTGTTGAAGATATCCTACGAGAACTCGATCAACAGTTAACTCGTCTAGAAAAACAAGCTACTGTAGCGGAGCGTCATGCTGAGCTCTCAACACAAATGAAATCACAGCAACAACTGTTGTGGTTTGTGCGTCAGACCGAGGCTGGTAAAGAGCAAGAGCGTCATGCCAATGGTATCCGTGATACCCAAGTAGGCCTAGAAGAGCAGACTGCAAAGCTCCGTCATGCTGAGGCTGAACTGGAAACTATGCGTACACAGCAGTACGCTTTGCAAGATAAAGTTTCGCAAGCACAAGGTGATTTGTATCAAACTAATTCTGATGTGAGTCAGGTTGAGGCGCAGATTCATTATGTACAAGAAGCACGTCAACGTTTGCAGCAGCAAACCCAAGATTTGCAGGCGCAATTACAGCGCTGGACAGTGCAAGAAACTGATGCTGCACAAGCACAGCGTACATCCGAACATGAGTTAAGTCTTGCTTCTGAAAAAGAGCAAACACTATTGGCTGACTTGAATGGTTTGCAAGAGCAAATGCCAGGATGCGAAGAAGCTTATCAAAATGCATTACATGAATTAAATAATGCACGCGAGACATTAGCCTCTATTGAGCAACGTCTTGCAAGCTTGGGTGAGCGCACTCGTTCAATGTCTGCTCAATCGGATGAGTTGAAAGGGCGCGAGACTCGACTAGTTAGTGAATTTGATGGCTTGCGTCGTCCTGATGCCGAGGCATTACAAACTGCGATAGACCGTCAAGTCATGGCTACTCGCAAAGTAGAAGAGGCAAAGCAACGAGCCGTGGAAACTCAGCAACGCGTTCCGGCGGCGGATGAGGCACGTAATACAGCGCAACAACAAATTCAGGTAGCTAATCAAGATTTAGCTCAAACCGAAGCCAAACTGACGGCATTGACTGCCTTGCAGGCAAGCGTTCAGGCGCAGGGCAAGATTGGTCCTTGGTTAGAAAGCAAGGGTCTCAAAGAGAGCAAGCGCCTCTGGCAAGAACTTAAAGTTGAGAGTGGCTGGGAAGCGGCTTTGGAGTCTGTGCTCCGTGAGCGTTTGGCTGCGGTAACAGCAAAAAGTGTTCAAGAAACACTGGCCTTGGCAAATGATGCGCCGCCAAGTCGCTTGGCAATTTTGCTCACAGAGGAAATTACTCCAGCCCATACTTCTGCTCCGGCTGACTTCACACCATTGCTTAGCCGTGTACAAAGCGCTGGAGCTGCAAGGTTGACTTCAGTATTGCAGGAGTGGTTAGACAATATCTATATTGCAGGCAGTCTTGAAGATGCATTGCATCGTCGTGAAAAATTACCAGCTGGTGGTGCATTTGTTACACAGCAAGGTCACTTGGTTAGCCGTGTTGGTGTGCAGCTTTACGCAGCTGATTCTGAGCAAGCAGGTATGTTAGCTCGCGCTCAGGAGATGGAAAGTCTTGAGAAGCAGTTACGCGCACAACAACTCATGCAAAGCGAACTCAAGGGCGAGTTAGACCAGTGTGTGGCGAACTATCAAGCAGCCCATCAAGCAGCAGAGCAGGCTCGTGAGAATGCAGAGCATGCTGTTCAAGAGGCGCATGGCTTTGAAGTGGAAAGAATGCAACTTACTCAAGCTGAAGAGCAATACAGTCAACGCGCTGCCCAGATTCAGGGTGAGTTGAGTGAGTTGCGTCAGCAAATGGAGCAGTTGAGCTTAAATCAAGAGCGGTCTGCTGCGGAGTTAATTCAGTCTGAAGAATCTAAAGAGGGCGCGCAAGAATCTTTAGTCGCCGCCCAAGAAAAATTAGAGCGTTCTACAGAAGAGCGTGATCGTTTGCGTGAATCACTTCGTGCGGCGGAGATGGCTGCGCAAGAGGCCGCCTTTGCAACACGTTCATTACAGCAACGTATTACCGATCTCCAACGCGATCAAAGTACTGCCCGCAGTCAGATCATGGAGATTCAGGACAAGCATGATTCTGCTGCTCAAGAGTTAGAGACTTTAAGTGATGAGGAAGCGCAAGATAAATTACAGGGCTTATTGCTCGCTCGCAGTGCACGTGAAGCTGCTCTGGCAAATGCTCGTACAGAGCAAGATGCCTTGCTACATCAATTGCGCGAAGCTGATGAGTCTCGCATGCAGGTTGAGCGTAGCCTGCAACCAATGCGCGACAAAGTAGTTGATTTGCAGTTACGTGAACAAGCTGCACGTTTGAACTTTGAGCAATTTGCAACCTTACTTTCTGACGCTGAGGCTGACCTCACAGCACTTGAGGCGAATTTCAGTGCAGATCTCAAGGTTGGCGCTTTGCAAAGCGAAGTTAATCGTTTAAATACAGAGATCCAATCATTGGGCCCAGTCAATATGGCTGCCTTAGATGAATTGGCAAGCTCACGTGAGCGCAAGCAGTTCTTAGATGCTCAGTCCGCTGACTTGAATGAAGCAATGCAGACTTTAACGGATGCGATTGCCAAGATTGATGCCGAAACTCGTGATCTATTGCAAGGCACCTTCGATCAAGTAAATGGCCATTTTGGAAGATTATTCCCAGAGCTCTTCGGTGGTGGTCATGCTGAATTGGTAATGACTGGTGAAGAAATTCTGGATTCAGGTGTTCAGGTTATGGCTCAGCCTCCTGGCAAGAAAAATAGCTCTATTTATCTGCTCTCTGGCGGTGAAAAAGCATTGACGGCGATCGCCTTGGTGTTTTCACTCTTCCTATTGAACCCTGCTCCATTTTGTTTGCTGGATGAGGTTGATGCGCCATTGGATGATGCAAATACCTTGCGTTATGCAAATCTAGTGGCCAAAATGTCAGATAAGACGCAGTTCTTATTTATCTCGCATAACAAGATCACTATGGAAATTGCGCATCAACTGATTGGTGTCACGATGCAAGAGCAGGGCGTATCCCGCATTGTTGCGGTGGATATCTCCTCTGCTGTGTCAATGGTAGAGGCTGCCTAAGTGTATATAGAACAAATCATGACGATGTTGGGTTTGTCTGATTTGCAATTGGCATTAGCCGTTATTGGTTTATTGATCCTGATAGCGGTTGCTGTTCTCAATATTAAGTACGCCCACGCACGACGCAAAGCAAGAGAGCTGAGCGAATATTCTCTGGACGATCGTTTTGCTCGTGAACCTAGTTTTGGTCAGGGCTTCGCGGATGCCGATACATCTGGCCGTACTGAGCCAAATTTTGGTGAAGCATTCACAAAAACGATCGCCGCACCAGAAAAGTTTGCGATTGATCCACGTATTGATTGTGTGATTACCCTTCGCTTCGATGAGGCTATTAGTGGCACAGAAATTCTCGCAGAAATTAATGCTTGGTCTGATTTAGAGACCCCATCAACAGCGCGCTGGATGTGCGAAGGTTTGAATGCCAACATTGATATTGCCGAGGACTGGGAAGAGTTGCATCCTGAGTCTACCTACTCGGATTTACAGCTAGCCATTCAGTTAGCTAGCCGTAAAGGTGCTATTGGGGTGCTGGAGTTATCTGACTTCTGCTCTCGTTCACAGGCTTTAGCTGATACGCTGGGATCTCAAATTGACATGCCTAGCGTGAGCACGATGTTGGACAGTGCAAAAGAGTTAGATGTGATGGCTGCGGAAAGTGATATTCAGTTGAGCATCAATGTGGTATTCGATGAGCCATGTCCGTGGGGTAATTTTGATGCACTTATGCGTCAACGCGGATTTAAGTTATCGCGCAATGGTCGTCAATATGAGTATCTCAGCAAAGGTACATTACTTTTTAATAGTGCGGATTTGGATCCCAATAAATCAGTAAGCCAAGTTACTTTATTGTTAGAGGTTCCCTTAGTTGCTCAAGAAGAGCGCGCATTTGAAAGAATGTTGGCTGAGGGAGTTGAAATTGCGCAAGCAGCCCATGGTCGCTTAGTGGATGACAATGGCATTAATTTAAGTGAGGCTGCGGTCATTAGTATTCGCCAGCATCTGGATGTGCTTTATGCCAATCTTGAGAAATCTGGTATCCCTGCTGGATCTTCTACAGCTAGCAGGCTATTTAGCTAGGAAATTACTTTGTCGTCTAATAGTCCGACAAACTTAGCGGAGCGGTATTCATTCTTACAGGCAGAGCTCTCTCGCTTAGAGCATGCTTACTATGTTCTCGATAACCCACTACTGCCTGATATTGAGTATGACCGTCTTTATCGTGAATTACTTGAAATTGAAGCTGCCCATCCCGAATGGATTACGCCGGAATCTTTATCTCAACGTGTAGGCGGAGCTGCATTAAAAGAGTTTGATTCGGTAACCCATGCTGTTCCAATGCTCTCTTTAAATAATGCATTCGAAGATGCCGAGCTCATTGCCTTCGACCGACGCTGTCGCGATGCGTTACATACTGATCATGTAAATTACGCAGGTGAGCTGAAGTTTGATGGTTTAGCTATTTCTCTGCGTTATGAAAATGGTTTGCTAGTAACCGCGGCAACTCGTGGAGATGGTGCCAGCGGAGAGGATGTCACAGCCAATATCAAAACCATTCGTGCCATTCCACTCAAGCTAACAGGCAAAAATATTCCACAGGTATTAGAGGTTCGCGGTGAAGTCTTTATGTATCTCAAGGACTTCGAGAAAATGAATCGTCAGGCTGCAGAGTTGGGCGAGAAAGAATTCGCCAATCCACGCAATGCTGCTGCAGGTAGCTTGCGCCAGTTGGACTCAAAGATCACTGCAAAAAGACCTCTGTCTTTCTTTGCTTATGGATTAGGTGCGCTTGAGCCCCAGTCATGGTTGCCTAAAACCCATGAAGAGTTGCTTAATGCCTATGCAGATTTAGGGCTGCCAGTGTGCTCGGAGCGCAAAGTACTGCACTCGGTAGAGGAAATCTTAGCTTTCTACAACGAGATTGGTGCGAAGCGGGATGCCTTGCCGTATGACATCGATGGTGTTGTCTATAAGGTGAATTCATTTGCTGAACAGGCAAAACTGGGCTTTGTTTCAAGAGCCCCAAGATTTGCCTTAGCGCATAAGTACCCAGCACAAGAGGCGCTCACCACAGTTCTAGGTATTGATGTGCAAGTAGGTCGTACCGGTGCAATTACTCCTGTCGCTCGTCTTGCTCCGGTTGAAGTGGGTGGCGTTACTGTGACCAATGCCACACTGCACAACGAAGACGAAGTCAAACGCAAAGATGTACGGATTGGCGACACCGTATCAGTTCGTAGAGCAGGGGATGTGATTCCTGAGGTAGTTTCAGTGATTAAAGAGCGCCGTCCAGCGGATACCAGAGAGTTCCAAATGCCAAGTCGTTGCCCCGTGTGTGATTCGCATATTGAGCGTTTAGCTGATGAGGCAGTAGCGCGTTGTAGTGGCGGATTGTTTTGTGGGGCGCAACGTAAACAAGCACTTATTCACTTTGCTCATAGAAGGGCACTAGATATTGAAGGATTGGGCGAGAAGATTGTTGATCAGTTGGTAGATAACAATCTAGTGAGAACCCCGGCTGATCTCTATCACCTAGGATTTACTGCTTTAGCTAACTTAGAGCGTATGGGCGAGAAATCAGCTGATAACCTCATTCAAGCGATTAACCAGTCTAGAAATACCACCTTGGCGAGATTTATCTTTGCCCTAGGTATTCGTCATGTGGGCGAGACCACCGCTAAAGATCTGGCGAATCATTACCAGTCTATGCATGCATTGATGGATGCAAGCCTAGAAGATCTGTTGACAGTTAAGGATGTTGGCCCAGTGGTTGCAGATTCCATCACCAGCTTTATGCAAGAAGCGCATAACCGAGAAGTGATTGAGCAACTCTTAGCATCGGGGATGCAGCTTGCCGTAGAGGAAAAAGTCATCAGCGCTGCCGTTGCAGGCAAAACATTTGTGCTGACCGGTACTTTTCCAACTATGACGAGAGATGAGGCCAAAGATCTCCTGGAAAAAGCAGGGGCAAAAGTCGCTGGCTCTGTTTCCAAGAAAACCGACTATGTAGTTGCTGGCGCAGACGCCGGCAGCAAACTCACCAAAGCAGAAGAGCTTGGTGTGACTGTAATTGATGAGGCTGCCATGCTAGATTTGCTGAAGTAAGAACTTTCGTACGCCTATTTAAGGTGGTTACCTAAAGTTTGAAAAAATACAATAGACGCCTATGGATATTCTTACAGTAATTGCCTCTCAGGCGAAAAATACCCCCTATCTAAACCAATGTAGCGCAGTATTGACGTCCTTAGATCCTTATGCGCGCGCTACGAAGGCGGGTCATATAACTTCAAGTGGTCTAGTGATCAAGGATGAAACAGTCCTATTGATATTTCACCCCTATATTCAGCGGTGGTTTCAGCCTGGTGGCCATATAGATGATGGTGAATCACCAATCGAGGCTGCAATCAGAGAGGTTTACGAAGAAACTGGCTACGTCTGTGAACTAGATTCCGATAATCAAGAGCCAATTGATATCGATATTCATGAGATTCCTGAAAACCTTCAAAAGCGTGAAGCTGCTCATTTACACATTGACCTGCTCTACACGTTAAGGGTTTTGCGACAAGAGAAATCTGTCGAAGAGGTGAAATTTCAGTGGTGTTCTTTTGACGAAGTTGAGAATATTCGGATTCAACGTGCCTTATCTAAATTAGCTTAAGCCCCTAAAGCTTCTAGCAATTCTGTTTCAAGCTGTATCTGTAGCTTGGGATTCTTACCCAAGTTTGCGGCATCCAAAAGTAGGATGTCTTCTACTCTTTCACCTAGCGTATTAATTCTGGCGGTATGAATCGATACCTGATGCTTAGCTAATACTCTAGAAATTGTATAAAGCAAGCCGGTCCGATCACTTGCTGATAGGGCCAGCGTGTAATATCTGCCACGTTCATCGGGCACCATATGCACTCTTGGCTGAATCGGGAAAGTGCGCGACTGTCTGGAAAGGCGACCCATGCTTGGTGTCGGTAATGGCTCGCTGTTAGTAATGGCAGCCGTTAATTCAAATTCAACCAATTGAATCAAGTCGCGATAGCTGCCGCCATCATCTACGAGGTTGCTACCAGAAATTTGGAAGGTATCAAGCGCATAACCATGTCGAGTGGTGTGAATGCGCGCATCCCAAATCGAAAAACCATGTCTTTCAAAGTAGGCACAAATACGCGCAAAGAGATCTTCTCGGTCTTTGACATAGACAGCAACTTGGAGTCCTTCACCAATTGGAGAGAGTCTTGCTCGTACGATGGGTTGATCACTATTGACCTTATTAAACAGATGTCGAGTGAGCCACGCAATATCAGATGAATCCTGTCGTAGGAAGAAGGCCACATCAAGTTGCTTCCAGAATTCTTCATAAGCGTCATCGTTGATGCCATAAAGACGTAATTTAGATTTAGATTCTTCTTGACGTTGAGCTAATTCGGAGGAGGCATCAGGCTTGGCACCACCCAATACTCTGAGCGTTGCGCGATATAGATCTTCTAAGAGCTTGCCTTTCCAGGCATTCCACACTTTAGGGCTAGTGCCACGCACATCTGCGACGGTCAATAAGTACAAAGCAGTGAGATGACGCTCATCCCCCATCTTCTTCGCAAAAGCACGCACTACGTCTGGATCGGTAATGTCTTGCTTTTGAGCTACTTGACTCATATTGAGATGTTCCGCCACCAACCATATCAGCAACTCAGTATCTTTTTTTTCTAAGCCATGATCTTTAGCAAACTTACGCATGTCTGCTCTGCCTAATTGTGAGTGATCACCGCCACGTCCCTTGGCAATATCATGGAAGAGTGCGGCAATAACTAGTAGCCAAGGTTTTTCAAAGTGCGCAATAAGGCTACTGCAGAAGGGGAACTCATGGGTATGTTCAACCACCATGAAGCGGCGCACATTGCGCAATACCATCAAGATATGCTGATCAACGGTGTACACATGAAATAAGTCATGCTGCATTTGTCCGACGATTTTTCTGAAGGCAGGAAGATAGCGACCCAATACACTGCTGCGATTCATGAGATGGAAGGCGCGACTTACGCCATCTGGTTGTTTCAGTATCTCAATAAATAACGCACGATTGATTGGGTTGGCACGCCACTTGCTATCCATCTTTGCTCTGGCGTTATAGAGTGCTCTAAAAATAGTGGCAGAAAGACTTTTGACATTAGATGCTTGAGCAAACACTAAAAAAGTTCTCAGAATTTGCTCGGGATGTTTTTGATAGAGCTGTGGGTCGGTGATATCCAAAACCCCTTGGCGCTCAATAAAGTGTTCGTTACCTTCACCCGGAATGGCAAGAATCGTCTTCGACTCTTGTGGAAAGAGTAAGGCCTCAATGTTTTGCAAGAGAACATCATTTAACTGGGTAACTGCTTTTGCTGCCCAGTAATAGCGGCGCATGATTGCTTCACTAGCTTGGCGAGAGGACTGCTCTGCAATACCCATAGATGCCGCTAATGCAGCTTGTAGGTCAAAGGCAAGAACGTCCTGTCTACGTCCAGCTAATAAATGCAAATTCGCACGGAGTGTTTCTAAAAACCGTTGATTACGATTTAGTTCGGTCAGTTCTCGTTGGGTCACGAGGCCGGCTTCATTGAGATCTTTAAAGGTATTTCCCAATAAGGCTGCCTTACTCACCCAGGAAATTACCTGTAAATCGCGCAAACCACCAGGGCTTTCTTTGCAATTAGGCTCAAGAGAGTAGGGTGTATTTTGATATTTGTAATGCCGTTGAATCTGTTCGGCTTGTTTAGCCTGGAAGAAAGCCTTGGGATCCATCGCAGATTCAAAAGCTATTGCAAACTCTTTGAATAATTGCTTCTTACCGCAAAGGAGGCGGGCCTCGAGTAATGAGGTGCGTACGGTGATGTCTTGCTCGGATTCGGAAATGCATTCAGCAACTGTTCTGACTGAAGAGCCAATTTCCAAGCCGGTATCCCAGCAGCTCGCAACAAATTGCTCCACTTGCTTTGATAAAGCCTTGGCCTTTTCTTCATCTGCTGGCAACAGAATCAGAATATCAATGTCAGAGTAAGGAAATAGAGCGCCTCTACCAAATCCGCCAACCGCTACCAAGGTAGCCTCGTTGTTTAAGCCACACTTGCTCCATAAATAACCGAGGAGTTGGTCGCCTAGCTTTGAGAGTTGTTTAGTTAGCTTGCCTACGGATTGTGTTTTTCTGAACTCGTCGTAAGCTAGTTCACGAGCAGCGCGCAGGCTAGCTGCATCAATAATATTGCTGGCTGCCTGTAACTTACTCATCAATTTATACGCTTGCGGTGGGTCTAAACGATAGGCCTTTGACACAGTCTGGCGGGGGGTTGCTACCTTCTGACCAGGTTAGTACCTCAACTCCACTTGCAGTCACTAAAAGCGTGTGCTCCCATTGTGCAGATAAGCTGCGATCTTTTGTCTTCACGGTCCATTGATCAGGCATGGTACGAATATCTCGTTTGCCAGCGTTGATCATCGGCTCAATGGTGAACGTCATACCAGCTTCTAATTTTTCGCCCGTACCAGGTTTACCGTAGTGAAGAATTTGTGGATCTTGATGAAATACTTTGCCGATGCCATGACCGCAGTATTCGCGCACTACTGAGTAGCCTGCTTTTTCTGCATGTGTTTGAATTACGTGACCGATATCGCCCAATGATGCGCCAGGTTTTACTTGAGCAATACCAAGCCACATGCATTCAAACGTAATTTGAGTAAGTCGTTTTGCCATGACGGAAACTTCACCAACCATGAACATGCGACTGGTATCGCCGTAGTAACCGTCGGGAGTGATGACGGTGATATCAAGATTCACAACATCACCACTCTTGAGTTCTTTATCGCCTGGAATACCGTGACAGATGACATCATTTACTGAGGTGCAGATAGATGCCGGAAAGGGTGGGTAGCCAGGAGGTTGATAGTTCAGTGGGGCTGGAATCGTTTTTTGGATGTCCCGCATGTATTCATGGCAAATCCGATCTAATTGTCCGGTGGTAATCCCAGCTTGAACGTGTGGGGCTACATGATCGATTACTTCGCTGGCTAAGCGGCCAGCTTCGCGCATCCCAAGGATGTCTTTTTCGGCGGTAAATACACTATTCATTCTTTGATTATCAACGACTTGGATGGTTTTGGCTTGTCGTATTTGCCTAAAATTTAGGCAAATACACCGTTTTTGGGCACTCAGATGGCTATTTAAGGCTTTGGTCATTGCATTTGGCGGGGGCAGGCCTGGCTAGAGCATTGATATTTAAGCTATAATTTGCCTCTCAGGTCTATTTTGGACTTGAAATCGCGAGTTGAGCCTTCCAGGGTGGCGTTTTTTAGCGCAGCTAGGACTCAACTTTAGAAACAACCCTTAGGAGAAGTTATGTCAGTAACCATGCGTCAAATGCTGGAAGCCGGTTGCCATTTTGGTCACCAAACCCGCTTCTGGTCCCCAAAGATGGCCCCTTAC
>Ga0208496_1000924_pt1 | contig 10706 bp, 8 predicted proteins | sample CryBogmetaGMA2M_FD_184552 | JGI IMG/M metagenome (GOLD analysis project Ga0208496, IMG submission 184552) | Freshwater microbial communities from Crystal Bog, Wisconsin, USA - MA2M (SPAdes) | ecosystem: Environmental > Aquatic > Freshwater > Lake | place: Crystal Bog, Wisconsin, USA | collected... | reverse complement strand
AACCGCCGATATGGCACGCCGTGCAGCCCTGACCGGTTTGCGCGGCAAAGGCCGGTAGCGCTTGTGCCGCCTGCGGGGCCAATAGGCCCCATGCCGCCACGCCACTCAAAACGCCGAAAATTTTCCTGGTCATCGTTTCCAGATCTCCCACAGTGCCGCATCGGCGCATACGGCGGGCAGGGGGGGGCATGATCTAGATCAAGTGTCGCTCCTGATTTTTGCCTGAATTTTTTAGAAGGGATTTCGCATGATACAGGTTGTTTGAACTTTTGTAGAGTTGCCAGAATCTTAGCGGCTCCTCCCCCGCGTCCGGCGCGGGGCAGTTGCGCCCGGCCACGCTGCGCCTGTAGGGTCCGCCCCCCTGGCGCGGCGCCCTGCCGCACCTGCCATCGCATTGAGGATCGTCTATGATCGACCACCAGATCGGCACCGGCGCCGAGGCCGTCGCCGGCAAGACCGTTTCCGTCCACTACACCGGCTGGCTGTTTGATGAAGCCGCCCCGGACAACAAGGGCCGCAAGTTCGACAGCTCGCGTGACCGGAACGACCCGTTCCAGTTCGCCCTCGGCGCCGGCATGGTCATCGCCGGCTGGGACCAGGGCGTCGCCGGCATGAAGGTTGGCGGCCAGCGCACCCTCATCATCCCGCCGGAACTCGGCTACGGCGCCCGTGGCGCCGGCGGCGTCATCCCGCCGAACGCCACCTTGGTGTTTGACGTCGAACTGCTCGCCGTTCGCTAATCCGCCCCGGCCAGGCGGCAACCCCCAGCGCGTCGCGCGGGGGTTGACCGTCCGGCCGCTTTAGGGGAGCAAGACGCCCCTGAAGCTGAGGAGAGGATGAACGATGGCATATCCGCTGGCTGGCCTGCGCGTGGTGGAAGTGTCCGCCTTCATCGCCGCCCCGCTCGGTGGCATGACCCTGGCGCAGTTAGGCGCCGACGTCATCCGTATCGACCCGATCGGCGGCAATATCGATATCGGCCGCTGGCCACTCGCCCCCAGCGGCACCAGCCTCTACTGGGCCAGCCTCAACAAGGCCAAACGCTCGGTGGTACTGGCCCTCAACACGCCGCAAGGCCAGGAAATCGCCCGCGCTTTGATCTGCGCCCCCGGTGCCGGCGGCGGCAACCTGCTTACCAATCTGCCGGCCTCGGGCTGGATGAGCTACGCCGCTCTGTCCGCCCATCGAGACGATCTGATCATGATGCGGCTGACCGGCACGCCGCAAGGCGGCTCGGCCATCGACTACACCGTCAACTGTGCCAGCGGCTTTCCGCTCGCCACCGGCGCCGGCGATGCCCCGGTAAACCACGTGCTGCCAGCCTGGGATATCGCCGCCGCCCTCTATCTCAGCACCGGCTTTCTGGCCGCCGAACGCGCCCGGCGCGATACCGGACAGGGCCAGGAAGTAACTCTGGCGCTGTCGGATGTCATGCTGGCCACCGTATCCAACCTTGGCTACGTCGCCGATGTACAGATCAACGGCGCCGTGCGCCCGCCGCTCGGCAACGACCTCTACGGCGCCTATGGCCGTGATTTCGCCACCGCCGATGGCCGACGGATCATGCTGGCGGCGATTTCCAACCGGCAATGGCGCGCCATCGGCACCGCCACCGGCCTCGCCGAGCGGCTGGCGATGATCGGCCCGATGATGCAGGTCGATCTGAGCCAGGAGGGCGGCCGGTTTGAAGCTCGGCACGCCATTTCCGCCCTGCTGGAGCCCTGGTTCGCCCGCCATACGCTGGCGGAAATCACCATCGCCTTCGCCGGTAGCGGTGTGCTCTGGGGGCCATATCAGGATTTCCGGCAACTGGTGCAGGAAGATCCGCAATGCTCGCTGGCTAACCCGATCTTCGCCACCGTCGATCAGCCCGGCGTCGGCCCCGTCATGGTCAACGCCCAACCGCTCGGCTTTGCCGCCGGCCGCCGCCCACCCACCGCCGCCCCACGCCTGGGTGAGCATACCGAGGCCGTGCTGACCGAGCTTCTCGGCCTGCCGTCGGCGGCGTATGCCAAGTTACATGATGCCGGGGTGGTAGCGGGGCCAGCACAATGAGCGAATTTGATAGCATCCTTCAACTTAGCCGACGTGGCCTGACGCTGGCCGAACAGTTCCTCGCCCAGGCCCGGCACGCCACAGCGGGGCTTGTGCAGCGCGACGGCCGGGTGGACGCCGCCTTGGTCGATACCCACCAGCTCGCCGCGCACGGCTTCGCCTGGCAGGCGACCTATGTCGAAGCCCTGCGGCAAAGCCTGCTCTGGGCCATCGGTCTGCGCGATGCCGGCCGCCTCACCGCGGTGGAAGCGGCCATGCTGCGGCTGGGCTTCGCCGAATTCCTCGCCCAGATCGGCGGCGGCATCCCGATGAGCCAGACCGAAATCGTCCGCCCCGCCGATATCGGCATCAGCGCCGAGGCGACCTGGACCTTTCTGCGCGATCCGGTGCTGGCCGAACTCGGCGCGCCAGACGCTTTGGCGGCAGCCCGCCACACCATCATCGCGGCGGCCACCGTCGGCAATTTCGGCGATGTCGGCCTCGCGGATGAAACCATCGCCGCCATCCGCGACCAGTTCCTGCGCTATGCCGCCAGCGAAATCGCCCCGCACGCGCAGGGCTGGCACCAGCGGGATGAGCTGATCCCGCAGCCGGTGGTGGAACAACTGGCGGCCATGGGCGTCTTTGGCCTGACCGTCAGCGAAGACCGTGGCGGCGCCGGCTTGGGCAAAATCGCCATGTGCGTCGTCTCGGAAGCGCTGAGCGGTGGCTATATCGGCGTCGGCTCGCTGGGCACGCGCGCCGAAATCGCTGCCGAGTTGATCGGGCTGGCCGGGACGGAGGCGCAAAAGGCGCACTACCTGCCCGCCATCGCCGCCGGCAGCATTCTGCCCACCGCCGTGTTCACCGAACCGAATACCGGCTCGGACCTCGGCAGCCTGCGCACCCGCGCGGTACGCGATGGCGATGTCTACCGGGTTTCCGGCGCCAAAACCTGGATCACCCACGCCGCCCGGTCGGACCTGATGACCATGCTGGTGCGCACCGATCCAGACGCGCCGGGCTACAAGGGTCTGTCGATGCTGCTCGCCCCCAAGCCGCGCGGCACGGACGCCGATCCGTTTCCGGCCGCGGGGATGACCGGCGGCGAAATCCGCGTCCTCGGCTATCGCGGCATGAAGGAATACGAACTCGGCTTCGATAATTTCGAAGTCCCGGTCTCCGGTCTGCTCGGCGGCGTCGAGGGCCAGGGCTTCAAGCAGTTGATGGAAACCTTCGAAAGCGCCCGCATCCAAACCGGCGCCCGCGCCCTCGGCGTGGCACAAAACGCGCTCGAACTGGGCGTCGCCTATGCGATCCAACGCAACCAGTTCAACCGCGCCATCGTCGCATTCCCACGCGTCAGCAATAAGCTGGCCTGGATGGTGGTTGAAACCATGCTGGTGCGCCAGTTGACCTATTTCGCCGCCCACCAGAAAGACAGCGGCCAACGTTGCGACATCGAAGCCGGCATGGCCAAACTCCTGGCCGCCCGGGTCGCCTGGGCAAACGCGGACTGCGCCTTGCAGATCCACGGCGGCAACGGCTACGCGATCGAATACCCGATCAGCCGGGTGCTCTGCGACGCACGCATCCTGTCGATCTTCGAAGGGGCCGCCGAAATCCAGGCCCAGGTCATCGCCCGCGGCGTCCTCGGCCGGCAGAACTAGCCTCCCCGATCAGGCCCGAATCCCTGCCATCCGCGCCATCCTGCGGGAAATGGTGCCGGATGCAGGATTTGAACCCGCGACCTTCGGTTTACAAAACCGCGGGCATAACTTCCGTAGAATTTCTTTGTCCTACGTCATTTAGCCTAAAAACAGCTACTTAAGAGAGAATTTGTGACGTCAAAACATTAGAGGTTCCGGTAATTCACGCTTGCCTACGCACGAAATGTCCGGTCATAGTCCGGTTTGAACCGGGCAGTGGGTGTGGATATGGCGAAGAAATTGGTAATTCTGAAGGAAGCGCCGCTCAAAATTACTAAGGTGGTTGTGGATGCCCTCTGGCGCCGTCGGGCGGTGGGGCAGCGGATTACAGTTCGCGATGCGGCCTGCCGTGGCCTTGCTTTGATTGTTCACGCCGAGAGTATGTCTTGGACGTTCAGCTATAAGCCTCGTGGGATTGACAGTCGGACTGGTAAGCGATTCCCGACGCAGGCCGTAACGCTAGGTAATCCGACTACGCATTCACCAGATGACGCCCGCGCGGCGGCCAATCTTCTGAAGGGGCAGGTTAAGGCGGGCGGCGACCCGGCAACCATCCGCAAAAAGCAAATTGATGAGGACGCAATCCGCCGCACACATACGACAGACCGGATGTTAGACGAATACATCAAGATAATTCCTTCGCGGCCCAAACTGCGTGGACACGGCGTGAAGTCGCCAAAACACGCAAAAGAAGAGGAGGCACATGCGAAGGCTGCGGTCCTTGCTATGAAAGTCGGGGCAAAGCCGATTGGTGACATAAAAGCAGCCGATATTCGCGCTCTCCTTCGTGCCGATCCCAGCCACCCTAATGCGGCTCGCCACCGCTTCGGTGCCATTAGCAGGTTTTTCGACTGGCTTGTTGATGAGGGAATCCTATCGTCAAACCCATGTGCACTTATTAGCAAAGATCGCCGCCCCAAAGCCCCTGCATCTCGGGCAAATTTCCTCAGTGCGCAGGAAATTGGCTGGCTTTGGCGTGCTGTTGAACAAGCGGAGGGTTTGGAAACCGTCTATCGCGACCTCATTCAGTTCCTATTGAGCATGCCTTGTAGGCGTGGCGAGGCAACACATTTGGAATGGCAGCATCTGGATCTTGACGCATGCATATGGGATCAGCCCAGCCATGTGACAAAGAATGGCGACGCACACCGGCTTCACTTGCACCCGATAGCGATCACCGTACTCCGCCGACGTCACGAGGCGGCCGGGAAGCCGAAAACGGGCCTAGTTTTCCCAGGCCCACGGTCGGCTAAGGCCATCGATACGTTCACCAAGATCAAGGGGAAAGTTATCAAGGCTGCGCCGGACTTGCCGGAGTGGTGGATTCACGACATGCGGCGGAGCTTTGTGTCTGTCTTGGCCGAGCACGGCATCCCAGAGGCGATAGCAGACGCAATGCTCAATCACCGCCAAGCGGCGACGCGCGGCGGCGTGCTTGGTGTATATCAGCGCGCAAGTCGTTGGCCTGAGCAAGTGCGTGCAATGAACCTATGGGGAAATATTCTGGCGGATGCAATCAAAGTGCCGTCGGCAGGTGGCGCCGACGTAATTAATTTTACGGGGCGACGGGCATGAGTGATGCTGGAAAGCGAGGTGGCCTGAACGGAAACTGGCTGGGCCAGCCGCATGCAGACGATCCGCAGACGGTCAGTGCGAAACAGCGCGATGATCTCGACTTGGCAGCGGTGAAGCAACTGCGATCATCGATTAACCAAATAATCGATAGTATTTCCAAAATAATAACAAAAAAATCGGTTGTTGCGCAAATTTCTGCGCGTGAATTTGATCGCAAAAAAATAATCGAAACTTTGAGAGAGCTATCCAAATTTGTTGGTCAAATTATGGACGAAGATACAAAAATTACGGATGGAACATTAGTTTTTGAACATCCAGTCACGGTACTCGTGCGCGAACTGGCGGATGCACTTGAGGGTTTGGATCTTGGAATCGTAGATGCTCGGCTTCGTCAGGCGAGGATAGGAACACCGCGATACGGAAAATACAAATCCAATACAATACAGTTATGTTTAGATTTTCTATATATATACAAAAATCAAAAAAAAGTATCATGGGAAATTTCTGAGAAAAACGTGTCTAAGTTACTAGAAAAAATGGGACTAAAAATTTCTGACAAAGTCATAACCGCACAAAATCTATCCAGCTGGCGACGTATGCCACCAAGCGAACTTCTTAGGTCGTCAAAATAGGGCCGTCGTTTTTGACTATAGCACGTTTGTAATTCCGACCTGTAACCTAACGGAGGCAGTCGGTGATGCAAAATATTGAAGCAAACTATGGCTTTGGCCTTCCTGATGAGGTTCATGCGCTACTGCCGGCAAGGTTAGATCGCCGCCGTGGTGCTGAAATCATCAGTAAATATTTCTTTCCGATATCTGCGCGTACGCTGGAAGTCTGGCCGCTTACATGGCGCCGTGTAAATGGCCGGGCCCTCGTAGAAACCAATGAACTTCTTGCATATGCGCAGGCGAAGCTTTCGGCAGCCACGCCGATTCGAGGCGGAAAACGTAAACTGACAGCTGCTTCCTGGGAGGATAGAGCACGCCAGTAGGTGTGCCACGGTGACGTTCACCGACGACCAGCTTAACGAAGTCCGTGACGCCCTGCGACTGCGCCTGGATGACCTTGCCGAGTATCTGTTGGGAAAGCCCAACCGCTCGCTTAGCAACAGTAGGGAATTGCGTTACGGAAGTAAGGGGTCGTTGGCGGTTCACATCGCGGGCACCCGTGCTGGCGGTTGGTTTGACTTCGAGGCTGGGAGTGGTGGTGACGCCTTGGCGTTGATCCAGCGTGAGCGCAATTGTGGGTTTCAAGATGCCGTGATTTTTGGCGCCCAGTTTTGTGGTGTCGCCCTTGATAACGACGTTGCCTCATTACCCCCAGTCCGCCCGCGCGAACATGTTGCCGCCAAACGTGAAGCAAAATTAGCGGAAGCTGAGGCAGAACGAATCCAGAAAATTGCGAATGCCCAAAATATATGGAAAGAATCTAAGTTAATTTCTGGTACCCTCGCCGATAAATATTTGGTGAACAAACGCAAAATACCAACACCCACGGGCGGATGGCCTGTCACAACATTACGATATAATGAACGCCTTAATGCACTTGTCGTCGCAGCGACGGCCGATAATGGATATATTAATGCAATCCAAATTATTCGACTTGATCGCACCGGGGGAAAAGTCGACGACGGCAACGCTGCAAAGCGTTCGTACGGCCCGCAGGATGGCGCGTGGGTAAGGTTACCCGGCGAGAGTACCGGGCCTCTGCTTCTGACTGAAGGGCCGGAGACCGGGCTATCTGTCTGGCGTGCGACGGGATACGAAACCTGGGTTGCCCTTGGGTCGATTGCGAAGATCGAGCCACCTGCTGGCAGGCGGATCTGTGTGTGTGCCGACGATGACCCCAAGCAGTCAGATGACGGCAAGCCCGGACCTGCTTATAAAACGCTCCAAAATACGTTGGAACGTTGGCGAACTGCCGGGCACGACATCGTCGTAATATATCCATGGCCAGTACGCCGGCAAGATCGCAGCGACTTCAACGATCTAATGCAATCCGAGGGCGTGAATGCAGTATGCGCGCGCGTCAACCTTTCTATAAGCCCCAAGCCACTAACTCCGCATCGGCTGCCATTAAACGAGGCGCGAGCGAAACTCGGCGTCGCCATCGGTGACTTTTTTCGCCAAGCACATGCTTACCGGCTCGCCTCGCCTGACGAACGTGAGGCGTTCCCACCAGTTCATGCAATCCGCACCGATGTGGGCACCGGTAAATCGACGGCTACGGGCAAAGCGGCAGTCGATTTTATTCACCAGATCCGGGCCCAGGGCTACAATGAAAGCCTTGCTATATTCGTGCCCACCCATAGTCTTGGCGACGAACTGGCTGAAAAAATCGAATGCCTGCCGGGGGCTGATGATTTGCGGGTTGCTGTCTATCGTGGACGTGAAGCCGATGACCCAGACAATCCCGGCGAAAAAATGTGCATGGACCTACCGGCAGTCAAGCTTGTACAGGAATATGGCCTCGATCCAGTTCGCGCGGTTTGTCGGCAAAGAAAAAAATTGAAAGACGGCACAGTTAACGAAATATTTTGCCCTTTCTATGAAAACTGCGGATACCAGCGCCAGCATGTCACGCAAGCTAATATTTGGATTACTGCGCATGAGATCGCCTTCAATGCAAAGCCAAATTGCTTCGGGAAACTGGCTGCGGTTGTGTTCGACGAAAGCTTCCTGAAAGCTGGAATACACCCGGAGATTAGCTTCCCCATTGATCTTTTCGGCGCTTCTGCAAGCATCCCAGACGACAAAACCGCCTCTGATCGATTGTCCTTTCTAAGGCGGGAAGTGTTGCACTTATTGCGCAAGCATCCTGAAGGTCCATTGCAACGTCAGGGGTTTATTGGGATCAATTTCACAGACGAGAGTGCCGGTGAAGGCGTTGCATTAGAATGGTGCCGCAAGGTCGACCCCGACATGTGGCCGGGAATGACTTATGAGGCCCGCAAACAGGCTGCCGCAACGGCATCAGTCAACAAGCAGGTCACGCAGTTAGCTGGCTTCTGGGGTGCGCTGAAACGCTTTCTGGGTGACGGTGGCTCGAATGCAAGTGGCGAATTACGAATCCATGTTGACCCGAAAAGCGGCGCCCGCATGGTCGGTGTCAAATATCGCAAGGAGGTGGCCGTCGATTTTCGTGTCTCGACCTTGCTGCTGGATGCGACATTGCGGAAAGAACTGGTTACGCCGTTTTTTCCGAATGTCGAAATTGCCGCCGATATAGCCGTTGGGATGCGCCACCAACAGGTTTTCCAAATACAGGGAATCGTCTTTAGCAAATCGAGACTGCTAGCAATGACGGCAAGCAGTACCGACGAAGCAAGACGCCGTGGAAATAGGCTCGCTGAAGTGCGGAGTTGGGTTATCTTACAAGCGCGCAGGGCGGCGCCAGGGCAGGTTCTCGTGGTATTGCAGCAGGACATCGAAGCCGCATTTCTGGCGATCGGTCCGTTGCCTACCAACGTCTGTACCGCTCATCACAATGCTGTCCGTGGCCGTGATGAGTGGCGGGATGTCGCCGTGCTAGTTGTCGTTGGGCGCACGATGCCATCGCCTGATGCCGTGGAAAGCACCGCAGAAGCCCTGACCGGCAGGGCGCTGACCCGCATTAAAGGCTGGTATGAACGAGCAGACGCCGTTCTGGAATTAGCTGAAGGCTCAAGTCTGACCGAAGGCGACTGCCACCCAGACCCTATAGCCGAGGCTGTCCGGTGGCAAATTTGCGAAGCCGAATTGGTCCAGATCATTGGCCGAGGACGCGGTGTCAATCGCACCAAAGAAAATCCGCTTGAAGTATGGATCCTCACCGACGTTCCTATTCCGGTGCCGATTACGGCTCTACTGCCGAAAACCGTGCTTGACCTGGCACCCGAGCAGGAAATGTTGGTCGCGGGCGGTGTCGCCCTCCATTCACCCAGTGACGCATCGCTGGCGTATCCTGAGATTTGGAAGTCGGCCGAATCAGCGAAGAAGGAGTTTCAGCGTTCGAGGTGGGGGACAAACCCCTATAAAATACCATTAGGGAAATGTCCCCCACCTCTGACCAAGGTGACCTACCAGAAGGTAGGTGTCGGCATGAAACCGGCCATGGCCCTGGTCGATGAGCTCATCGTAGCTAACCCTTCAGAATGGCTAATTTCCCGATTAGGCCCCCTTTCACGGTGCGACGTTGAACTGCCTCGGTGTGTTGTTTACGCAAATCCCGAACAAGCGATTGAAACTCCCGACGCTGGTTCGCCCGCAGAAACGTCGCCGATTTGCCGAGATGATTGCGCCGAAGTTGCTCATCAACACTGGCCACCAGGGCCAACAGGCATTGTCTCAATGTCGGACACCCCACCGTGGCCAACAGACTACATTCAACCGCAACCACCGGCCTTTTTCAGCCTGCCACAGGCCGTAATCTCGGCGCCACTACCCGACCTAAGGCAACGCCTTAATGCCCTTCACCAGCGCCTGGAAATGGCCCGCCCGCCTGTCCCCTGGGGTGACGAGTTTGACGCGCTGAAAGAAGCTTGGTGGCGCCAGCGAATGGAGGCGATCAGCGGCATGGGGCAGTCTGGAAGCCAACAGGCGACGGCATAACGTCCGAGCACGCATCCATGTTCTTAAGCCCTGGTTCGCGCCCGCCATCATGTCGACCATGACGACAGCCGGCACGCCGACTAAGTTACCCAACAAAAAGTTCTTGCTTTGTTCTGCATCGACCAATTAGCCTCACGCCATGCCCCACACCGTCCCTCCCCTATTGAAACCGGCTGACCGCGAAGACGTTATTACCAGCCTTGCCCATGCGCTTCGCTACGACAGCAGCGGCAAAGTGAGACGTGTTGCAGAAAGCATTGTGGCGCGCATTGCAGCGGAACGGATGGTCGAGGAACTTGACCGCGCCGGTTTTGTTGTCCTTCGGAAGCCACCGGCAAAAGCACATTCGTCTTCGACATTCGGACCGGCGGAGAACGAAAGGTAGGCAGGAATTATGCCCCTACGCGACGCACAGGAAAGCCACCTGCGGGCTTGGGGGGATGGTCGCACGTCCGTCGCCAAGACAATCTCTAAATAGGGTATACGCCCGTCCTACGCCCGCCGTGCAGGTTGCCTTGAAAGCAGCAATCAACAAATCATTGAAACCATCAAGGCACGGGCCTTAGCCACACAATGGCTCTGGACATACAACCACGATCGCCCGAACGTGGGCATCGGCGGCGTCATACCCGCACACAAACTGAATATGGCCGCGTGAGTTCTACGAACGAACCCCGTTAATAAGGGGGGGATTACCCCTGGACCGCCTCGTCCACAACGCACACCGCCTCAACCTCTACGGTGAGAGCATGCGCAAAACCCGAACCAAAACAGCACAGATAGGTTGACGCCACCA
>Ga0208496_1000917_pt1 | contig 10754 bp, 8 predicted proteins | sample CryBogmetaGMA2M_FD_184552 | JGI IMG/M metagenome (GOLD analysis project Ga0208496, IMG submission 184552) | Freshwater microbial communities from Crystal Bog, Wisconsin, USA - MA2M (SPAdes) | ecosystem: Environmental > Aquatic > Freshwater > Lake | place: Crystal Bog, Wisconsin, USA | collected... | reverse complement strand
CTCGGGAAGTCGATGCAGTTCATCGGAATGGCATCCTATCCGGTCTTCTGGGGACTGATGGCCGCCCTTTCGGAATCACTTGGCGGCTTCCTCCTGCTCATCGGCTTCTGCTTCCGTCCGGCCTGTCTCTTCCTGCTCGTCACGATGGCTGTGGCCACGGTGATGCATTTCAACACCACCCCCGGAAATCTCTTCGAGAAGTGGCAGATCGCCTCTCATGCGATCGAACTCGGCTCCGTCTTCCTCTCCCTCCTGCTGATCGGCCCCGGAAAGTTCAGCGTCGATAGGGAGTAGCCAGAATCAAGCCCTGCGCTTGAGCTTCCTCGTGAGGATTCCGAGGAATTCGTTGAACCCCTCGATCTTCAGCATCCAACTCGCCAGCAGGAAGGCCACCACTGCCGCGCCGATGACGGAGAAAAGCGCTCCGGCTCGCAGGAACACGGAGGCATGGCCCAGCGAAACGATCCAAGGGTGCGTTGCCCATCCGATCAGGCCGATCGGGAGAGCCGCCAGGAGACAGCGTCCCAAGGTCGAGACCATGGCCGTGGTCTCGAGTGACCCGGAGACACGCGTCATGAAGAAGTAGAGTAGGCTGAAGTTCACTGTGGCGGCGATCGCGGTCGAGAGAGCCAGCCCGCAGTGACCCATCTGGAGACGGAAGATGAAGAGCCAGTTGAGAGCCAGGTTCAGGCCGATCGAGAGGAAGCTGACCGTCATCGGGGTCCATTTGCGGTCGATGGCGTAGAAGGCGGGGGAAAGCACCTTGATGCAGGAGTAGCCGACCAGTCCGATCGCGTAATACTGCAGAGCCTCGGCCGTGTGCAGGGAGTCGGTGTCGTGGAACTTCCCTCGCTGATAGATCAGGGCGATGATCGGCTCGGCCAGCACGATCAGGCCCACGGCGGAGGGAAGCGTCAGGAAGACGGCCAGTCGCATCGCCTTGGCCAGCGTGGAGCGAAAGCGCCCCATGTCACCGAGAGCCGAGGCCCGCGAGACAACGGGAAGTGTCACCGTGGCCACGGCGACACCGAAGACTCCGAGCGGCAACTGCATCAGGCGGAAGGCGTAGGAGAGCCAGCTCACCGGGCCGTCTCCCAAGTAGGATGCGAAGATGCTGTTGACCATGACATTGATCTGTACGGCGCTCGCGGCGATGACGGCCGGAAGCATAAGAATCAGCACGCGCCAGACACCGGGATCACGCCAGTTGAAATCCATCACGAAGCGGAATCCCGCCTGTCGTAGGCTCGGCAACTGCACCCCGAGCTGAAGGAGCCCACCCACCAGCGTCCCGAGCGAGAGACCGATCAGGGCGCGCTCGCCGAAGGAGGGATCAATCCACCACCCGAAAGCGACACCCCCGGCGATCGAGCCGATATTGAAGAAGCTCGAGGCGAGGGCGGGCGCGGTGAATCTATTGGTGGCGTTCAGCATTCCCATCACCAGCGCGGCCAGCGAGACCAGCAGGATGAAGGGATACATGATCCGGGTCAGTTCGATCGTCAGGGCGGCCTTCTCGGCAGGGAATCCCGGTGCCAGAAACCCGATCAACTCCGCCGCATAGATCACCCCCAGCACTGAGAGAAAGCTCATGAAGACCGTCGTGAGGGTGGCCATCTTGGAGGCCAGCTTCCAGGCGGAGCCCTCACCCTCGGTCGCGATCCTCTGGGAAAATACGGTCACAAATGCCGTGGAAAGCGCACCCTCTGCAAAAAGATCACGAAGTAAGTTAGGAGCACGAAAGGCGGTTAAAAAAGCATCCATGCCGCGCCCCGCTCCGAAGAGTCCGGCAAAGATCAGTTCCCTAGCCAGTCCGAGAACGCGGCTCAACATGACGGCGCCGGCAACCACCCCGGCCGCTTTGGTGTTCAGACGATCCCCATTTGCGGACTGCTTTGAAGACCCTGGGGCGTGCCCCGATCCATACTTGGAACCGTGGGAGGATCTCCGCAGACGATCCATGATTGCCACGCCAATTCCAGTTTCAGGAAGTGACTCTGCAACAATAAGATCAACATTGCTTTTATCTAGATATCGTAAGGAAGAATAGAGGTTGGCCGCGGCCTCCTTGAGATCTCCCGAGGGAGTGGAACTCAGGGCCCGGACGACCTCGAATCGGGCAACCACATCCGAAGAGGGCATCGTAAAGCAGAGCAGGGCCGTTTTTCCCTTGGGAAAAAACTCATTGATGTCCTTTTCCAAGATTGAGAGTTCCTTTTTCGGGGCGTAGTGACCAGGGAGACTCCCCGGGGTATTCACAACAGCACCTTTTGGAATTACATGTCCGTATTTAATCAGATCATCCTCCGTAATTGGCCCGGGGCGGAGGATTTCAATCCCCTCACCCGTGACCCTCAGGATGGTGGACTCCAGTCCGTGGGCGCAGGGGCCTCCATCAAGGATCACAGGGATGACATCTCCTAGTTCAGATTGGACATCCTCAGCAGAAACAGGACTGATTCGACCGAAGCGGTTTGCACTTGGTGCGGCAAGCGGGAACCCAACCAATCTGATGACCTTCTGAAAGAGGGGGTGGGAGGTGACCCGAACTGCAACGCTCTCCGAACCGGCCGTAACCAGATCGGACACCTCGGGATGCTTGGGGAGGATCAGCGTCAACGGCCCAGGCCAGAAGGCCGCACCCAGCTTTTCCACGATCTTACGCTGTTCTTCAGATTCAAACCGGACAACTCGCTCCAACCAACCCGCCTCGGGAAGGTGGATGATCAAGGGATCGGTCAGTGGACGCCCCTTGGCTTCAAAGATCCGGGCCACAGCCAATGGCTGAAAGGCATCGGCAGCCAACCCGTAGACCGTCTCGGTGGGAACTCCGGCCACCCCGCCTCGGCGGAGGAGTTCTGCGCATTCGGCAACCCCCTCCTCCCCTGCCAAAATGCGCGCACTCACGATGACTTGGATCTCAGGTGAGGAGAAGGATGTTAGCGACTACGGCGGAGCTTTTTGGGGGGCTCCAGACGACTTGCGGCCGCTACCTTGGTCTGGGCTGCCCGGAACTTGCGCAGGCGGGCGGCAAGAGGGCCATGCAGAAGGGCAAGCTGGGAGATGGCAAAGAGGGCTGCGTTCTTCGCCCCCGCCTCACCGATGGCGAAGGTCGCGACGGGAATCCCCGCCGGCATCTGGACGATCGAGAGCAGGGAGTCGAATCCCTCCATGGCGCGGCTCTTCACCGGTACCCCGAGCACGGGGATGGTGGTCTGCGCGGCGATCATGCCGGGCAGATGGGCGGCGCCCCCGGCCCCCGCGATGATGGCGTGGAGTCCCCTCGCCTCCGCTTCCTTGGCATAGGTGGCCATGGCGTCGGGCATCCGGTGGGCGGAAACGACCCGGTATTCGCACGGCACCCCGAACTCCTCCAGCAGGGCGACGGCGTGACCCATGGTTTCCCAGTCGCTTTTGCTTCCCATCACGACCCCGACGAGCGGAGCTTCCTCGGAGACCTTGGATTTCGGTTTTTTGGATGCCATGGAAGGAGCGTAGCCGTTGCAAGGGGATGGAGGCAATCCGCTTCCGTGCGGCGCACAGGGCATCAGGAAATTCATTATTCGTTCCCTCACCGGCCCGGGAGGCGTAAGATCGGCCCATGAGTTCCAACATCGTCCTGATCGGCTTCATGGGATGCGGCAAAAGCAGCATCGGCCGCAGGCTGGCGGGACGCCTCGGTCACGACTTCCTCGACAGCGACGACCTGATCACCGCGCGGGCGGGGAAAAGCATCACCGAGATCTTCGCCGAGGAGGGCGAGGAGCGCTTCAGGGAGAGGGAGACCGCGGAGCTGCGAGAACTCCTCGACTCCCCCAAGATTGTCCTCGCCACCGGCGGCGGCGCGATCCTCCGCGCCGAGAACCGTGATCTCCTGCGCCGCATCGGCACCGTGGTCTGGCTCCACTCAGATCCCGACACCCTCTTCGAACGTGCCTCGCGTAGCCGCAGGCGTCCCCTGCTCGAGGTGGAGAATCCCCGCACCACCTTCAACACCCTTCTGGAAGCCCGCCTCCCGATCTATCAGGAAGCCTGCACGCTGAAGTTCGACGCCACGGGTCACTCCCACGACCAGACCGTCGAGGGAATTATCCGGGCGATCGAGCGGGAGGGCAAAGCCCACTCGGAGCATGGCCAATAACGGAAATCAGGGGGATTTTCACTGTTTAAAATTGACGGGCTTTCCCCCGTCTCCTACCCATTGATGTTTCCGCGCATCCCCCGGCGCGACCATCCAATAACCATCACCATGCCAAATATTGCCATCAATGGGTTCGGCCGCATCGGCCGCCTCGTCTTCCGTGCCATCGTCGAACAGGGGCTCCTTGAAAAAGGATACAAAGTCGTCGCAGTCAACGATCTCGTTCCGGCTGACAATCTTGCCTACCTCGTCAAGTACGACTCCACCCAAGGTGTTTTCAAGGGCGAAGTGCACAGCGAAAAGTCCTCACCTTCCGTTGAAGAGGACGACACCCTCGTGGTGAATGGCCACAAGATCAAGTGCCTCGCCGTGAAGGAAGGCCCCGCCGCTCTTCCCTGGAAGGAACTCGGCGTCGATGTCGTGATCGAGTCGACCGGACTCTTCACCGAGGGCGAGAAGGCCAAGGGCCACATCACCGCCGGCGCCAAGAAGGTCATCATCTCCGCACCCGCCAAGAACGAGGACATCACCGTCGTCATGGGCGTCAACGACGAGAAGCTTGATATCTCCAAGCACAGCATCATCTCCAACGCCAGCTGCACCACCAACTGCCTCGCACCCGTCGTCCACGTCCTCCTGAAGGAAGGCTTCGGCATCGAGGAGGGTCTCATGACCACCGTGCACAGCTACACCGCCACGCAGAAGACCGTCGACGGTCCCTCCAAGAAGGACTGGAAGGGCGGACGCTCCGCGGCCATCAACATCATCCCCTCCACCACCGGAGCCGCGAAGGCCGTTGCCCTCGTTTGCCCCGAAGTGAAGGGCAAGCTCACCGGAATGTCCTTCCGCGTTCCGACCCCGACCGTCTCCGTCGTCGACCTCACCGTCAAGACGACCAAGGCCACCAGCTACAAGGAGATCTGCGCCGCCATGAAGAAGGCCAGCGAGACATACCTCAAGGGCATCCTCGGCTACACCGAGGACGAGGTCGTCTCCAGCGACTTCATCCACGACACGCGCTCCAGCATCTTCGACGCCGGATCCGGCATCGAGCTGAACGACAAGTTCTTCAAGCTCGTCTCCTGGTACGACAACGAGTGGGGCTATTCCAACCGCTGCGTCGACCTACTCCGCAAGATCAGCGCCTAAGACTTGATTACTCCTTGAAGGCAGGAAACCGGGAGCAATCCTGACTTTCCTGCCTTCTTCTTTTTTACAAAAAACCCTTCACGACCATGGCCAAGAAAACGATCAAAGACCTCAACCTCGCCGGCAAGCGCGCCTTCATCCGCGTTGACTTCAACGTCCCTCAGGACAAGCAGACCGGAGAGATCACCAATACCCAGCGCATCACCGCGGCTCTCCCCACCATCCAACACGCCCTGACTCAGGGAGCCTCCGTCGTCCTCGCGAGCCATCTCGGCCGCCCCAATGGCGAGCGCGTCGCCAAGTACACGCTTAAGCCCGTCGCCGCAAAGCTTCAGGAACTCCTCGGCAAGCCCGTAAAGTTCCTCGACGACTGCGTCGGAAGCGAGGTCGAGGCCGCCTGCGCCGCGCTGAAGCCCGGCGAGGTCATCCTGCTTGAGAACGTCCGCTTCCACATTGAGGAAGAGGGCAAGGCCAAGGATGCCGAGGGGAACAGCGTGAAGGCCGACCCCGCCAAGGTGGCCGCCTTCCGCGCCAGCCTTAGCAAGCTTGCCGATGTCTATGTGAACGACGCCTTCGGGACCTCCCACCGCGCCCACTCCAGCGTCACCGGAGTCGATCTTCCCGAGAAGGTCGCCGGCTTCCTTGTCGAGAAGGAGCTCGCCGCCTTTGCGGCCGTGCTGGAGAACCCGAAGCGCCCCCTGCTCGCGATCCTCGGCGGCGCCAAGATTGCCGACAAGATCCCCCTCATCCGCAACCTCGTGGAGAAGGCCGACGATATCATCATCGGCGGCGGTATGGCCTATACCTTCCTCAAGGTGCTCAACGGGATGCAGATCGGAAACAGTCTCTTTGATCCCGCCGGCGCCGAGATCGTCGCGGAACTCGTCGCCAAGGCGAAGGAGAAGGGTGTCCGCATCCACCTGCCTGTCGATTTCATCACCGGCGACGCCTTCTCACCCACCGCCAACACCGGCTCGGCTACCATTGAGAGCGGGATTCCCGACGGCTGGGAGGGCTTTGACTGCGGACCCAAGACCCGCGAGCTCTTCGCCAAGGTAATCGCCTCCGCGAAGACCATCGTCTGGAACGGCCCCTGCGGCGTGTTCGAGTTCGACATCTTCGCCGAGGGGACCAAGGCGATGGCCAATGCCGTGGCCGCAGCCACGGCCTCCGGCGCCATCACCATCGTCGGTGGCGGCGACACAGCCACGGCCGCCAAGAAGTTCGGCGTCATCGAGAAGGTCACCCACGCCTCCACGGGAGGCGGAGCCTCACTCGAACTCCTCGAGGGGAAAGTCCTGCCCGGAGTTGCCGCCCTCAACGAGAAAGCGTAACCTCTTCCTTTCATCACCATGTCCATTCCCCGTAAAAAATTCGTCGCCGGCAACTTCAAGATGAACATGACCTCCTCGGAGGTCGCCCCTTACCTTGAGGTTTTCCGTCAGGAGACCGAGAAGTGCGCCGATGTCGATATCTGCCTGATCCCTCCGTTCACCGCGATCGCGAAGTTCTCCGAGATCCTCGGCAACAGCCAGAAGATCCGCATCGGTGCCCAGAACATGTCCCCCGAGGCCAAGGGTGCCTACACCGGCGAGATCTCGGCCTCCATGCTGCGCGACCTCTTCGTCCGCTACGTGCTCGTCGGCCACAGCGAACGCCGCCGCCTCTTCATCGAGACCGACGAGATGGTCCGTCGCAAGCTGATCGCCGCCCTCGCCTCCGAACTCCGTCCCATCCTCTGCGTCGGTGAGACCCTTGAAGAGCGTCAGGCCGGTCAGGAAAAGGCAGTTCTCGAAGGCCAACTCCGCGCCGCGCTTGAGGGACTCACTCCCGAGCAGATCTCCGAGGCCATCGTGGCCTACGAGCCGGTCTGGGCGATCGGCACCGGCCTCACCGCCACTCCGGATCAGGCTCAGGAGGCTCACCTCTTCATCCGTGATTATCTCGGCAAGTTGGCCGGCACCTCCGTCGCCAGCAAGGCACGTATTCTCTACGGTGGAAGCGTGACTCCCTCCAACGCGAAGGAACTCCTCTCCCAGCCCGATATCGACGGCGCCCTCGTGGGAGGAGCCAGCCTCGACCCCCGCGGCTTTGCGGAGATCGTCGTGGCAGGCGTTCCGGCCGAGTAGTCTCTGGACAATCTCTCCCCCTGGTGGAGGCACAGGGGGGGGTGGGGATTAACCCGCGCTTCGTGCGGCTTTTTCTTCATAATTCATCATTCTGCCTTCATCCTTTCGGCGTCATGCTTCGCCGCCTTGCATCCCTGCCCGTGGTGTTGCTCTGCGTAGTGACGATCACCTTTTTCCTGCTGCGACTGTCACCCGGGGGACCCTTTGATTCCGAGCGGAAGCTCCCAGCCGCAATCGAGAAGCAGTTGCTCGCCAAGTACAAGCTGGATGGGCCGATCCTGACCCAATACACCGGCTATCTGAATGACCTGATCCATGGCGATCTCCGTCTCTCCACCAAGTACCGCAACCGCTCGGTCAATGAGATCCTAGCCCAGACCCTACCGGTCACCCTGACCCTCGGGCTCACTTCACTGATCCTTGCCATCACGGCCGGGGTCTGGCTCGGCGCCTTTGCGGCGGCGCGACCGGGGACCATTGCCGAGGGAGTGGCCCTCGCCATCACCTTGCTGGCCATCTCACTCCCCTCCTTTGTCCTCGGGCCGCTCTTCATCCTGATCTTCTCGATCAAGCTCTCATGGCTCCCCGTGGGGGGATGGGGAACTCCCGCCCAGCTTCTTCTGCCGGCCGTGACGCTCGCGATCCCCTACGCCGCCGTGATCGCCCGCCTGCTCCATGACAGCCTGAGGGAAACCCTCTCCGAGGACTTCGTCCGCACGGCACGCGCCAAGGGCCTTCCCGAACGCTCCGTGGTCTACCGCCACGCTCTCCGCGTGGCGATCCTCCCGGTTGTCTCGTACCTCGGGCCGCTGGCCGCAAACCTCCTGACCGGATCCATCGTCGTGGAGACGATCTTCCATATACCGGGAGCGGGGGGATTCTTCGTTAACTCGATCCTGAACCGCGACGGCTTCCTGCTTGGCGGAGTGGTCATCGTCTACTGCGTGCTGTTGATGATCTTCAACCTCCTGGTCGATCTCTCCTACCGCCTGCTTGATCGAAGGATTCAGCAATAATGAACACCGGAATCCTTTCACCATCGGGAAGGGTTGCGGCGATCGTCCTCTCCGCCATGGGGCTCCTTGTTCTTGCAGGGCCTCTCTTCTTTCCCGCTTCTTACCACCTCCCGAGCCCCCTCACCTACGCACCACCCTCGCTCGCCCATCCCTGCGGCACCGATCTGAACGGCCGCGATCTTCTGCTCCGGATCCTGGAAGGAGGAAGGATCTCCCTGCTGGTCGGTATCTGCGGCGCCGCCATCAGCCTCTTCATCGGAACCGCCTATGGCCTGATTGCAGGTTCCTCGGGTCGCGGCACCGACAACGCCATGATGCGCGCGGTCGACATCCTCTACTCGGTTCCACGACTCATCTTTATCCTGATCTTCATCAATGCCTTCAACGAACGCCTCCAACTCGCCGCGAACAGCCAGGGCTGGGATTGGCTGGTCGGCTCGTCACGCCTGGTGATCCTGATCCTCAGCCTCGGCGTGATCGAATGGCTCACCATGGCCAGGATCGTCCGCGGCCAGACCCTCACCCTCAGGGAACGCTCCTATGTCTCGGCGGCACGGGTGCTCGGAGAGGGATACTGGACCATTCTGGCAAAACACATCCTCCCCAACCTCGCTGGAATCATTCTTGTCTACCTCACCCTCGCGATCCCCTCAGTCATCATTGACGAGGCCTTCCTGAGCTTCCTGGGGCTAGGCGTTCAGGCTCCCCAGTCAAGCTGGGGCTCCCTCCTCTCGGAGGGTGCGGCCTCGATCAATCCCCTCCGGAGCGCCTGGTGGATGCTACTCTTCCCCGCGCTGGCCCTCCTGACCACCCTTCTGGCGCTCTACACTCTCGGGGACTCCATGCGGCGTAAAATCGGGGCAAAGGGGCACTGAGATGGAGGTTGTTAGACTGAAGGCTGAAGGCAGTTAGGAAGAATCACTGAGTATCTCGCGCAGAGGGGAACTGATGAATATGGAAATCAGGAACTCAGTAAAATGAGCCGCTGACTTCAAATATTGAAGAGCCACCCTCTAGATTCCTTCTTTGCCCCCCTCCATTCCTATCTTCCTGATTTCCATATTAATTCTTTTAGGCTCTCGTCTTGCTCCCTCCGTCTCGAACGAGGCACGATAGGGGTATGAGTGAAGCCGCCGCACGATCGATCGTGGAGCGTCTTCGTTCCAAGGGATTCGAGGCACTCTATGCAGGTGGCTGTGTCCGCGACCACCTCCTTGGGCTGACGCCCCACGATTACGATGTGGCCACCAACGCCCGTCCCGAACAGGTCGAAGCCCTCTTCTCAAGGACGGTTCCCGTCGGAGTGCAGTTCGGAGTGATCATCGTCTTGGAAGCAGGTGCCGAAATCCAGGTCGCCACCTTCCGTGGCGACGGGGCCTATCACGATGGACGCCACCCCGAGAGCGTCACCTACACGGATGCCGAGGGTGACTCACTCCGACGCGATTTCACAGTGAATGGTCTTTTCTTTGACCCGATTGAGGAGAAGGTCCTCGATTTTGTCGGCGGACGTCAGGACCTCGAGGCCCGGCTCTTGAGAGCCATTGGAAATCCCGCCGAGCGCTTTGCCGAGGACAAGCTCCGTCTGCTTCGTGCCGTCCGCTTCGCCACGACACTCGGCTTTGAAATCGATCCGGAGACCTGGAAAGAGATCCTTGTCTGGGTGCCCGAAATTCATGCCGTGAGCGCCGAGCGGATCCGTGAGGAACTCTGCAGGATCCTCCTCTCCCCGAACAGACTACGGGGATTCGACCTCCTTCATGAGAGCGGCCTCCTCACGCAGATCATCCCCGAGATGGAGGCGCTCAAGGGCTGCGACCAACCTCCGGAATTCCACCCCGAGGGTGATGTCTTTGTCCACACGCGCCTCATGCTCTCTATGCTCGCGCCGGAGGCCTCCCTGCCGCTCGTCCTCTCGGTCCTCTTCCACGACATCGGCAAGCCGGCCACCAGGGTCGTGGATGAAACCGGCCGCATCCGCTTCAACGGACACGAGGGAGTGAGCGCCGAGATGACTCTCCGACTCCTTCAGCGACTCCGCTTTTCCAACGAGGTGATCGATGCCGTGATCCCCGCGGTACGCCTCCACATGAGCTTCAAGGATGTCCCGAACATGCGGGTTGCCACGCTGAAGCGGATGATGGCACGGCCCACCTTCGAGGAGGAGCTGGAGCTCCACCGCGTCGACTGCCTCGCCAGCCACGGGATGCTCGACAACCACGCCACACTCCTCGCCAAGCGTGAGGAGTTCGGGAGGGAGCCGCTCATTCCAAAACCCTTGATCACCGGTGATGACCTGATCGCCCTGGGATGGAAGCC
>Ga0208496_1000914_pt1 | contig 10774 bp, 8 predicted proteins | sample CryBogmetaGMA2M_FD_184552 | JGI IMG/M metagenome (GOLD analysis project Ga0208496, IMG submission 184552) | Freshwater microbial communities from Crystal Bog, Wisconsin, USA - MA2M (SPAdes) | ecosystem: Environmental > Aquatic > Freshwater > Lake | place: Crystal Bog, Wisconsin, USA | collected... | reverse complement strand
GACTCTCTCTACCCTGCTGGGCCTGCAGCCTATCACCACCGACTTGTACTTGCCGGCCCTGCCGGTCCTAACGCAGGATCTGGGCGCCAGCATGGCCCAGGCGCAACTGACGCTGACCGCCCTGCTGCTGGCCTTTGGCGCCTCGCAACTGGTGTGGGGCCCGGTCTCCGACCGCTTTGGCCGCAGGCCGGTGCTGCTGGTGGGCATGGTGGCGTATTTGCTGGCATCGGTGGCCAGCGCCCTGTCGCCCAGCATGGATTTGCTGATTGTCTGGCGCACCCTGCAGGGCGTGGCCATGGGTGCTGGCGTGATGTGCGCGCGGGCCATCGTGCGTGACCTGTATGCACCGGCACAGGGCGCCACCGTCATGTCCAAGGGCCTGAGCGGCCTGGGCGTGATTGCCTGTCTGGCGGCTCCGGTGGGCGGCGCGCTGACCAGCGCCTGGAGCTGGCATGCCGCGCTATTGGCCCTAGCCGTGTTCGGCGGCGCGGCACTGGCGCTGATTGCCTGGCGCTTTGAGGAAACATTGGCGCACAAGGACCCAAGAGCCCTGCAGCCAAGGCGCATGCTGCGCACCTGGTGGCTGATTCTGCGCAACGCCCAGTTTGTCGCCTTCTCGGCCCTGTCCATGGCATCCTACGGCGGACTGTTCACCTTTCTGGCGGCGTCCTCGTTTGTGTACATCCGGGTGCTGGGCTTTAGCACCACGCAATATGGCCTGACCATGTTTTTGAATTCCTTTGTCTACCTGCTGGGCACCTTTGCCTGCCGTCGTCTGGTGGCGCGTTTCGGGGTGCGGCGCAGCGTGGCCATCGCCGGACTGTTCAGCCTGGTCGGTGGCGCCAGCATGCTGTTGCTGGCTTGGAGTGGTGTGGTGGCCGGATGGGCCATCATGCTTCCCATGGCCTTCTTTATTTTTGCCCATGGCATCCACCAACCCTGCGGCCAAAGCGGCGCTGTGGCACCCTTTCCGCAAGCGGCAGGAGCGGCCTCGGCACTGAACGGTTTTTTGATGATGCTGGCGGCCTTTGCCACCGGCCAGTGGCTGGGCACGCACATGGACGGCACGGTGCTACCGCTGGCCACCGGCATGTGCTTCTGGAGCACGCTGCTGGCCCTGAGCGCCTGGACCCTGGTACACCGCTATGGCCCGGTTCGATAAGGCGCCGCTGCCCTTTTATGTCGCCCTGGCCGGTCCCACGGCCTCGGGCAAAACCGCCGCCGCGCTGGAACTGGCGAGACACTGGGACACCGAGATCATCAGCGTGGACTCGGCCCTGGTCTACCTGGGCATGGACATCGGCACGGCCAAACCCACAACGCAAGAGCGCGCCGCCGTGGCACACCACCTGATCGATATCCGCGACCCCTTGCAAGCCTATAGCGCGGCCGACTTTGTGCGCGATGCCACGGTGCTGATCCATGACATCACGGCACGCGGCAAACTGCCGCTGCTGGTGGGCGGCACCATGCTGTATTTCAAGGCGCTGATCGACGGCCTGGACGACATGCCACCGGCTGATGCAGCGGTGCGCGAGCAGCTGTCGCAGGAGGCTGCCGACCGGGGCTGGCCGGCCATGCACGCGTTGCTGGCCGCAGTCGACCCGATCACGGCACAACGCCTGGCACCGGCCGATGGCCAGCGCATTCAGCGGGCGCTGGAGGTCTACCGCGTCAGCGGCCTGCCCTTGTCGCACTTCCACGCGGCCCGTGCCAAGGACGCTGCCGCTCTGCCATCCAACAGCTTGCTGATTTCGCTGGAGCCCACCGACCGGGCTTGGCTGCATGCTCGCATTGCCCAGCGCTTTGACGCCATGCTAGAGCATGGTTTTCTGGATGAGGTCAAGGCCTTACGCAAGCGTGGCGACCTGCATGTCGATTTGCCTTCCATGCGCTGTGTCGGGTACCGCCAGGCCTGGGAGGCGCTGGACGGACTCTGGCCTTTTGAACAACTGCGCGACAAGGGCGTGTTTGCCACGCGCCAGTTGGCCAAGCGCCAGATCACCTGGCTGCGCTCCATGACCCAACGCCAGATCATCGCCTGCGAAGCGCCCGATGCGGTGGCGCAAGTAGTGCGGCTTGTGCGGGCGGCACTGCAATAAAGCCCCTCTGGCCCGGCCTGAAACCGGCCTCTGCTAAAAAGCTCTGCATGACCCTGCACATCCGCAATTTGAGCAAACACTATGGCGACGCACCGGTGTTCACCAACGTGACCCTGGACGTGGCGCCGGGCGAGTTTGTGGCCATCGTCGGCGAGTCGGGCGTGGGCAAATCCACCCTGCTGAATTGCATGGCCGGACTGGACCATTGGGACCAGGGATCGGTGCAGGTGCAAGGAGTGGACCTGGGCGCTCTCGACGAAGACCGGCGCGCCCTGTTGCGGCGCGAAAAAGTGGGCTTTGTATTCCAAGCTTTTCATGTCCTGCCGCATCTGGATGTGACGCAAAACGTGGCCCTGCCCCTCTTGCTGCTGGGTCGGCCCAATGCAGCCCACGTTCAAGCGATGCTGGAGTCCGTCGGCCTGGGAGCGCTCGGGGCACGGCTACCGCAACAGCTCAGTGGCGGGCAACTGCAGCGCGTGGCCATTGCCCGCGCCCTGGTACACCAGCCGCGCCTGTTGCTGGCCGATGAGCCCACCGGCAACCTAGACCCAAGCACCGCGGCGCTGGTGATGCAAGCCCTGGTGCAACAATGCCGCAACCACGGAGCGGCCCTGGTGCTGGTCACGCATTCCGAAGCAGCCACCGCCGGTGCGGACCGGGTGCTGCATCTGCGTGCCGATGGCATGCAAGAAGCCTAGTCTGGCGACCGGGCACAGCGACCGACATGCTCTCAAGCCTCCGCACTGGCTCCGGCCCTCGCTCCCGCTCTGGTTCCGGCTCGCCTCTTTGGCCCCTGCTGAAGAGTTTTTCGCTGCAGGAGTTGCGCCACCACCCCTGGCGCAATGCCGCCGCCCTGGTGTCGGTGATGCTGGGCGTGGCACTGGCGTTTTCGGTGCACCTGATCAACGCCTCGGCGCTGGACGAGTTTTCGCAGGCGCTGCGCTCGGTGGGCGGACAACCGGACCTCGAGCTGCGCAGCAGCGCAGCCGACTCCAGCCTGAACGAAGAACTGCTCGGCCTGCTGTTGCAGCACAAGGATGTGGCCGTGGCCTCGCCGGTTCTGGAACTCAGCACCTACGCGCTCACGCCCAAACCTGCAGCGGGCGAATCCAAGCGCCTGCTGCTGCGGGTGGTGGGCGTGGACGCGTTGCAGATTGCTTTGATCGCCCCCGACCTGATGCCGCTGCCCCACAGCGAGGGTGATGGTCCGGGAGGTCGGCTGTCGCTGTTTGCGCCGGACACCGTGTTCCTGAATGCTGCCGCCCGGTCGGCGCTGGGCCAGCAGACAATGCAACTGCAACAGGGCATGCGCCTGAAAACAGCCAGCGTGGCCGGTACGGTGCGCGCGGCGGGCGGCCCGCTGGCGGTGATGGACATTGCCGCGATGCAGGATTTTTTTGGCAAGACCGGGCAACTGAGCCGCGTGGACATCCGGCTCAAACCCGGCGTGGACCGCGAGGCCTTTGTGCAAGCTGCGCCCGGCCTGCCGGGTTGGAGCCAGGCAGTGACGCTTGGCAAGCCGGGGGACGCGGCCGTTCGCCTGGGCAATCTGTCGCGCGCCTACCGGGTCAACCTGACCGTGCTGGCCCTGATTGCCCTGTTTACCGGCGGCTTTCTGGTGTTCTCGGTGCTGGCCCTGAGTGTGACGCGGCGCGCCCAACAATTTGCCCTGCTGGGCGTGCTGGGCCTAACGGGACGGCAGCGCTTACAACTGGTGCTGCTGGAAGCCGCCGCACTCGGACTGGTGGGTAGTGCCTTGGGGATTGGCCTGGGCACCGGTCTGGCGGCCCTGGCGCTGCGCCTGCTGGGTGGTGATCTGGGCGGCGGCTACTTTGCCGGTGTGGCACCGGCCTTGCAATGGAGTGCCGGGGCCGCAGCCGTATTTGGCGGCTTGGGCGTGGCCACGGCATTGGTAGGCGCCTGGTGGCCGGCGCGCTTGGCGCAGGCCCTGCCTCCGGCGCAAACACTCAAGGGACTGGGCGCGCTGCAGCCACATCGGCAGCCGGCATGGTTCGGGCCGGCACTGCTGCTGGCAGGCGCCTTGCTGGCCCTAACGCCACCCGTCTGGGGCATGCCACTGGGGGCTTACTCAAGCGTGGCTCTGTTGCTGATCGGCGGCATTGTCTCCCTGCCCTGGCTGGTGGGCCAGGTGCTGGACCGCGTATCGCCGTGGGTGGCGCAGCGCCTGCTGCCGCTGCTGGCGGTGGAGCGCGCCAGAAGGGTGCGCGAAAGTGCCGCTGTAGCGGTCAGTGGCGTGGTCGCCTCGCTCAGTCTGGCGGTCGCCTTGACGGTGATGGTCAGCAGCTTTCGCCACTCGGTCACCACCTGGCTAGACAGCGTGCTGCCAGCCTCACTCTATGTGCGCTCGGGCGTTGGCAGCGCCAGCGAGCAGGCTTTCTTTGATGCCCGCTGGGTGCAGGCCGCCGCACAGCTGCCGGGCGTGGAGCGGGTGTCGGCGCAGCGCAGCCTGGCGCTGAATCTAGACCCGTCCAAGCCCGCGGTGTCGCTGCTGGTGCGCAGCCTGCGCGATGACCATGCCGCGCTGAGCTTGCCGCTGGTGGGCGAGAGCCTGCCGGTTCCGGCCGATGCCATTGGCATTTATGTGAGCGAAGCCGTGCTGGATCTGTATGGCGCCAAACCGGGGCAGGCCTTTGCGCCACTGGCCAGGGCTTTCGCCGCAGACAATGCAACTGCAACTGCAAGTTCTGCTGCCAGCGGCGGTGCGGGCAGCCCGGTGTTTTTTGTCGCCGGTGTCTGGCGCGACTATGCCCGCCAGTTCGGCACCATCGCCATGGACAGCGCCGACTATGCAAAGCTCAGCAGCGACCGTCGCGTCAATGACCTGGCCCTCTGGCTTGCGCCCGAGGCCGACACGCAAGCGGTACAACAGGCTTTGCGCGAGCTGGCCGACCAGGGTGCAGCGCCGGGCGCCGGTGCCGGGGATTTGCTGGAATTTGGTTCGGCGGCAGAAATCCGCGCCACCACCTTGAAGATTTTTGACCGTAGTTTTGCCGTCACTTACTGGCTGCAAGCGGTGGCCGTGGGCATTGGATTGTTCGGTGTGGCGGCCAGCTTTAGCGCGCAGGTGCTGGCCAGGCGCAAGGAATTCGGACTGCTGGCGCATCTGGGCCTGACGCGCCGCCAGATCTTGCGCGTAGTGGCCGCCGAAGGCGCGGCCTGGACCACGCTGGGCGCCATCGCCGGTGTGGGCTTGGGCTTGGCCGTGGCAGTGGTGCTGGTGCATGTGGTCAATCCGCAAAGTTTCCACTGGAGCATGGAGCTCAGCCTGCCCTGGCTGCGGCTGCTGGCGCTCGCATTGTCGGTAGTGTTTGCGGGCACCTTGACGGCCTGGCTTTCCGGCCAGGCCGCCGCCGGTCGCGATGCCGTGATGGCGGTGAAAGAGGATTGGTAATGAAACAAGTCCCCCTGCACGCCGTGAAGCTGATGAACGCCACGGGCCTGGGCACGCCCAGCCGCCGCCAGTTGCTGGCTGCAGCGGCATCGGTGGCCGCGCTGGCTGGGCCGTCGCTTGGAAGCGCGGCTGGCTCCGGGGCCGCCATGGCGCGCAAACTGGAATTTCCGCGCGATGCCGGCGCCCATACCGATTTCAAGACCGAGTGGTGGTACATCACCGGCTGGGCCAATCTGCCGGGTGCGGACGCAGCCTATGGTTTTCAGCTGACTTTTTTTCGCAGCCGGGTGGACGGCACGCAGGCCCTGCAATCGCGCCTGGCGGCCAGACAGCTGCTTTTTGCCCATGCCGCCATCACCGATGTGGCCGGCAAACGCTTGTGGCATGACCAGCGCATCGCCCGCTGGTCGGGTGAAGCGCCTGGCCACAACCCTCTAGACCAGGCATCGGCCAGCACGCTGGACACCGGCGTGCTGCTGCGCGACTGGTCGCTGTTGCGCGAAAGTGGCGAAGGAGGCGAGCTGCATGCCAGGGTCCAAGCCGAAGGCTTTGCCATGGACCTGCGTTTTGCCGCCAGCCAGCCGGTGCTGTTGCAAGGCCAGCAGGGCCTGTCGCGCAAGGGGCCGGACCCGCGCCAGACCAGCTTTTACTACAGCCTGCCGCAGCTGCAAGTCAGCGGCACGCTCACGCTGCAAGGCAAAGCTATGCAAATGAGCAGCGGCAGCAGCGCCTGGCTGGACCATGAATGGAGCCAGGAGTTGCTGCAGGGCGGCGCGGTGGGCTGGGACTGGCTGGGCATCAACCTGTTTGACGGCAGCGCGCTGACCGCCTTGCGCCTGCGCGACAAGTCCGGTGCCAACACCTGGGACGGCGGCTCGTTTCGCGCTGGCACCAGCCTGTATGTCTTCAGCCCCGGCGAGGTGACGTTCAAGCCGCTGCGCTACTGGCAAAGCCCGGCCAGCCGCGCCCGCTATCCGGTCGAATGGATGGTACGAACACCCGCAGACTTCTATACCGTGCGGGCCGTGATCGACAACCAGGAGCTCGACAGCAGCCAGTCTACCGGCGCGATTTACTGGGAGGGGCTGTGCGAGGTCTGGGACAGCAACAACAAAAAAGTCGGTCGTGGCTACCTGGAAATGACCGGCTATGCTTCTCCTCTCAAACTGTAACTCGGGTCAGCACGCCCGCCCAGCCCTGTGGCGCAATGCCACAAGGCAATACCGCCACTTGATTGCAAACCGGGCCTACGCCCCAAACTGAACGCCCATGACAAAGCAAACCACTGAACGCGCCAAAGCCAGCAACCCAAGATCCCTGTCCGGCCTGCTGCCTTTCCTCAGGCCCTACCGCGTCCGCATTCTGCTGGCCCTGTGCTTTTTGGTGCTGGCGGCGATGGCCACGCTGGCCTTTCCGCTGGCACTTCGCAGCCTGATTGACGGTGGCTTGGTGCAGGCCAACAAGGGCGATCAGGTGATGGCGCTGCGCGAACACTTTGGTCTGCTGTTTGCCGTGGCCGTAGCCTTGGGGCTTTTTTCCGCCGGACGCTTTTACATGGTGAGCTGGCTGGGTGAGCGGGTCACCGCCGACATCCGCAACGCGGTCTACCGCCATGTGCTGCACCAGAGTCCAGAATTTTTCGAGACCACGCAAACCGGTGAGGTGCTGTCGCGCCTGTCGGCCGACACCACCCTGGTGCAAACCGTGGTCGGTTCCTCACTGAGCATGGGACTGCGCAATCTGGTCATGGGCCTGGGCGCCTTGGGCATTCTGGTCTGGACCAACCCGGTGGTGATGCTGGGTGTGGCCCTGGTGCTGGTGCTGATCGTGGTGCCTTCGGTCTGGTTCGGGCGGCGCGTGCGCAAGCTCTCGCGCGCCAGCCAGGACCGCATTGCCGACTCCAGCGCCATTGCCGCCGAGGTGCTCAATGCCATTCCGGTGGTGCAGAGCTACACGGCGGAAGGCCGGGAGGCCGATCGTTTCAACGGCTCCACCGGCAATGCGTTCGAGGTCGCCATTCGTCGCTCCAAGGCCCGCTCGGTGCTGGTGGCCTTCATCATCATCGCCACCTCGGCAGCCCTGCTGTGGGGCCTGTACCAGGGCACACAAGCGGTGATGGCAGGCACCATTACCGCCGGACATCTGGGCCAGACCGTGGTCTACGTGATTATTCTGGCCGGTGCCTTTGCGGTGTTGGGCGAGGTTTATGGCGACCTGCTGCGTGCGGCAGGTGCCACCGAGCGTCTGATGGAGCTGCTGGGCACGCAGTCGCCAGTGACATCGCCAGCCCAGGCCATCAGCGCAGCCATGCCCAGCGCCGGTAGCGCGATTGCCTTTGAGGGCATTGGCTTTAACTACCCTTCACGCCCCAATCAAGCGGCACTGTCGGATTTTTCACTGCGCATCCAGCCGGGCCAAACAGTGGCCATCGTCGGCCCCAGCGGCGCGGGCAAGAGCACGGTGTTCCAGTTGCTGCTGCGTTTTTACGATCCGCAAGGCGGCCGCATTGTGCTGGACGGCGTGGACACGCGAAAGATGTCGCTGCAAGCGCTGCGCCAACGCGTGGGCATTGTGCCGCAGGACGCGGTGATCTTCTCGACCTCGGCCCTGGAGAACATCCGCTACGGCAGGCCCGACGCCAGCGACGCCGAGGTGCGCGCCGCCGCCACCGCGGCCTTTGCCGACAGCTTTATCACCGCCCTGCCCCAGGGCTATGACAGCTTTCTGGGCGAACGCGGTGTGCGCCTGTCGGGCGGCCAACGCCAGCGCATCGCAATCGCCCGCGCCATGCTGAAAAACCCACCCCTGCTGCTGCTGGACGAAGCCACCAGTGCGCTGGATGCCGAAAGCGAGCGCGTGGTGCAAGATGCGCTGGAGTCGGCCATGAAAGACCGCACCACGCTGGTGATTGCCCACCGCCTGGCCACGGTGCAAAAGGCCGACCTGATTGTGGTGCTGGACCACGGGCGTCTGGTGGAACAGGGCACGCATGCCGAACTGGTGGCATTGGGTGGCGTTTATGCGGGGCTGGCAGCGTTGCAGTTCAACGCTTGAATTGCGGCGGCGATCACCCTACACTTGCGGCTGGAACATTCATCACTTTGTGGGAGACCGTCGTGGATCTTGTCAAATCGAACCCGGTGCAGGCGGTCAAGCCAGCCGAGGCGCCCAAGAAATCCGCCCAGAAACCCAATCCCGAGGCCGATGCTGTAGTCCTTGCCGCAAAAAAAGCGACCCAGCAGACTCCGCGTCCCACCACCAATATGCGCGGTGAGACGCTAGGCTTGCTGTTAAACGTAGCCGCCTGAAAGATAGACCCGCTACTGTCTCATGGTCGCAATCACCGCCCTCTCGTATGCCACGCCCAGCACGCAGGTGCTGCAAGCCGAGGCAAGGCTGGAACAGGCGCGGCGCGAGGCCGACCAGGCAGAGAGCAACGCCAAACAGTTGCGCACGCAGGCCGACGAGGCACAAGCGCAGTCGCAGACCGATCAGGGCAAGGTCACCAGCCTGAGCGCCCAGGTGGCACAGGCCGACAGCACCTACACCCGCCAGCTCAGCAATAGACAGGTGTCGGCCGCAAATTCCCAGGCACAGACCTTCCTGGCACCCGTAGCGACGCTGGCGAGCAACGGCTTTTCGTTTCCGCCCAATCCTTTGAAGTCGTATGCGAGCTCAACTGCCTTTGGGCAATTGCTGGGGCAGCGCAGCGGACGCTTGGTCAACCTGTCGGTGTAGTTTCGTCCGGCGGCAAAACAGAGCCCCACAGGGCTCTAGGCATTCAGCCAACGTATTGAAAGAAGTCGTTCCTTAACCAACCGCCCTTCCTAAGTCAGGGGTGCCGCGGAAGCTGATGGCTTACAAACGCCCGCCAGCATACGGACTATTGTTCTAGAAGGTCTTCGTCTGCATCAACGAATTGGGTCGCAATACCCTGAAACACATCGCCTAACATCAGAAATGCGTCTACTACATCTGGGTCCAAGCATTGCTCACGGCAACCCACGATAATGGATACCGCCTGATCGTGAGAAACGCACTCCTTGTGGACGAATCGACAACCGATGACCTCGTTGTAAACATCTGCGAGGGCCATCAAGCGAGCAGAAATTGGAATGGCATCACCAAATAGGCCTTGTGGATATCCGCTACCGTCCCACTTCTCGTGGTGCGAATAAGCAATATCCTTGGCAATTTCAAAAAACTCGCTGCGATCACCCAATATGTCCTGTGCATTTTGAATCGCGTCCCGTCCAAGCGTAGTGTGTTCCTCCATCATGGCAGACTCTGTCGGTCCAAAGCAACCGTGCTTTAAGAGGATTTTATTCGGAATTCCAATCTTGCCGATGTCATGTAACGGTGCACTCTTAGAGATGATGTTCAAGCGCTCAACGTTGAGGTAGTCACAGAATTTGGGGTGACTCATAAGTTGCCGACCGAGTGCATAGACGAAGTGCTGGGTACGTTTGAGATGGTTTACGGTTTGGAAGTCACGTGCCTCGGCCAGCGTAGCTACAGTAAGTAATGCAATTTCTTGCACAGCAGTCATCTGCTGTTTGTGCTTAGACGCCTGATACTCGAAAAGGTCTTGACTAATTCGCTGCGCGTTTTCCATGGCGTTAGTAGCCACATGCGCACGAATACGGGACAGCAAAGTAGGTGGGCAAAGCGGTCGCGTGATGTAGTCGACGACACCGATTTCATGCAGAGTATACGCAATTTCAACATCTATTTCGCTCGTCATAACGACCACCGGTATGGAGCGAGTGACGGGGTTTTTCTTTAGCTCCAATAATGCAGTAATTCCATCATTCTCAGCACGTACGGTGTTAATCAATATCAAACTTGGAAATTCAATGCAGCATGCATCCACAATGCTACCGCCGAAGGGAACTAAACGTACCCGAAAGTGTGAAATTAGCAGCTCGTGAATTCGCGCAAATGAATCCATCGAACTTTCCAACACTAGAACTAATTGTGCAACGGAACTATATATTTCCATGTAACAGAAGACTATTGCTACTTGACTGATTGAGGTTTCCTACTATTGCGTGGGTTTTTGTCAACTTGTTGCGTACCCAACCTACAACCTGGAGTGGACTAAATGGCTTGATAAAGTAGGCGTCAGCGCCCTTTTGGACGGCAATTTCCTGATCGACCGTTTGTCCTCGTGCGCTTATCACGGCTACAAAGGTGTCCTGTGTGCGCTGGTTGATTTTAATCTGCTCCAGAACTTGTATGCCATCTAGTTCTCCAGGCA
>Ga0208496_1000911_pt1 | contig 10797 bp, 7 predicted proteins | sample CryBogmetaGMA2M_FD_184552 | JGI IMG/M metagenome (GOLD analysis project Ga0208496, IMG submission 184552) | Freshwater microbial communities from Crystal Bog, Wisconsin, USA - MA2M (SPAdes) | ecosystem: Environmental > Aquatic > Freshwater > Lake | place: Crystal Bog, Wisconsin, USA | collected... | reverse complement strand
TGGATGCAATTAGGAATTAGTGAAGCAACCCAAGCAGAACGCGGAGTTCAAGCAGGAATGGATGTGGTGCAGAATCTATGTTTGAAAATCGAATTCGAAAAATACGTTCGTTAGCGATCTTCAAGAATCAAAGACACAGAGTTGATGCACCAACGCTCATCGGTTGGGACGTCATAACCTTCGCCCTTAAAAACGTGACCAAGGTGTGAATCACATTTTGCGCAGCGCACTTCGGTGCGAATGCGAGGAGCCAGTGAGTCATCCTCAAGGAGAATGACAGCATCATCAGATGTTGGGGCATAAAAAGAAGGCCATCCACATCCTGAATGAAACTTTGTCTCACTCTTAAATAATTCATTACCGCAAGCTTTGCAACGATAACTGCCAACTTTGTCAGTATCTGTGTATTCACCTGTAAAGGGACGTTCGGTAGCACCCTTGCGAAGAACCTCATAAGAGAGGGGGTCTAGGCGGGCTTTGAGTTCTTCTTCACTCACTTCGAAGGCGGGCATAGGTGAAACTTTAGTGGAATACTGGGCTTAACAGAAAACTGGAGTGCGCCACTTGTTAGTTCAGACTTTGCGTGAATTCTTACGCCCCTACAAGGGCACGGTATGGGTTGTCGTCCTCCTCTTACTTGTGCAATCCATCGGAAACCTTTATCTACCAAACCTCAACGCAGACCTCATCAACAACGGCGTTGCTAAAGGCGATATCGGATATATCTGGCGCATCGGCGCAATCATGTTGGCAATCTCCGCACTCATCATTGGTGCCTCAATCGTCATTGCTTATTTCAGCTCCAAAGTCTCGATGTCTTTCGGCCGTGATGTCCGCAAAGCAGTCTTCGTATCTGTTGAAAGATTTAGCACACGCGAACTGAACAAATTTGGCGCACCGTCTTTGATCACTCGCAACACAAATGATGTGCAACAAGTGCAGATGGTTCTTTTCATGGGTCTCACAATGATGGTCGCAGCCCCAATTACCGGAATTGGCGCAGTCATCATGGCGCTTAAAACAAATGTAAGACTTTCTGGTCTGCTGCTGGTTGCCGTTCCTGCGATGGGTTTACTCATTTATTGGTTACTTCGCCGAATCGTTCCCCTCTTCCGCGTGATGCAGGTTCGAATTGATCGCATCAATCTTGTACTGCGTGAACAAATTGCAGGTGTCCGAGTTATCCGCGCATTTGTAAAGACGCGTTACGAAGAGGAACGCTTTGCCGGCGCGAATAATGAATTAGCACAGACAACTTTGAGCGTTACCCGAACATTCGCAATCATGTTTCCGGCACTTACCTTTATTCTAAATATTTCTTCAATTGCAGTTATCTGGTTTGGCGCGAAACTTATTGATACAGGTTCGATGCCAATTGGAAACCTCACCGCATTCCTCTCTTACATCATGCAAATCTTGATGAGCGTCATGATGGCCGTCATGATGTCTTTGATGATTCCTCGCGCTGAAGCCAGTGCAGAGCGCATACAAGAGGTGCTCTTAACGCCCTCCTCAGTCATCGAAACAACGGATCCAAAATCGCCAAAGGCCCGCAAAGGACTTATCGAATTTAAGGATGTCGAGTTCCGTTACCCAGGGGCCGAACATCCTGTTCTAAGTGGAATTTCCTTTACAGCCAAACCTGGAGTTATGACAGCAATTGTCGGATCGACAGGTTCTGGAAAAACAACACTTCTCAATCTAATTCCTCGCTTTATCGATGCATCCGCTGGGCAAATTCTCATGGACGGCATTGATGTCCGCGATCAATCATTGGAAAACGTCTGGTCTGAAATCGGATTCGTTCCACAACGTGCATTTTTATTTGGTGGAACAATCGCAAGCAACTTGAAGTACGGCAAGGCTGATGCAAGTGATGAAGAGTTGTGGAAAGCGTTGGCTGTGGCCCAGGCCGATGAATTCGTAAAGGAGAAAGAGGATGGGCTAAATTCACCTGTTTCTCAAGGCGGAACAAATTTCTCTGGTGGGCAAAGACAGCGACTGTCGATCGCGCGCGCAATCGTTAAACAACCTCAAATTTATATTTTGGATGACTCCTTCAGTGCGTTGGATTATTCGACTGATGCAAAGCTGCGAGTAGCCCTTGAAGAACATGCAAAGAATTCAACACTCATTGTTGTGGCGCAACGTGTTTCAACAATTATGAAAGCAGATCAAATTGTTGTTCTTAACAACGGCAAGATTGATGGAATTGGTAACCATGCCGACCTCATGAAGAGTTGTAAGACCTACCAAGAAATTGTCTTGTCGCAATTAAGTCCAGAGGAGGCGGCATCATGAGTCAACGTCGTCCCTCTCCGCCAATGGGTGGAGGCCCACGAGGTGGCCCAATGGGTGGATTCGGTGGTCCACCGGCTAAATCTAAGGATTTCAAAGGCTCTCTGAAGCGCTTACTCAAAGAGTTGCGTGGTGAGAGAAACATTTTAATTGGCGTAGTCGCACTGATCACGACCTCTGTGACTATTGGAGCGTTTGGTCCAAAGCTACTTGGCCGCGCTACAAACTATATTTTTTACGGTTATCTTGGAAGAAAACTTCCTGCAGGAATTTCTAAGGCAGATGCGGTTACGCAATTAAAGAACACCGGACAAAACCGCCTTGCACAAATGTTGCAAGAGAGTGGTGTTGTTCCTGGCCAAGGTGTGGACTTCCACGCAATTGCTCGGATTATTGCCCTCGTCACTGTGTTGTATTTGTTCTCATCACTCTTCTCCTGGATCCAGGGTTACTTGATGGCCGGAGTTACAAATCGCACTTTGTATCGCCTTCGCAGAATTGCAGAAGAGAAAATTGGTCGCCTACCTCTCAGTTATTTTGATACGCAATCTCGCGGAGATTTACTCAGCCGAGTCACAAACGACATCGACAATATAGGTAACTCACTCCAACAAGGATTGGCACAAATCCTCAACTCGATTCTGACAGTTCTTTCAGTTCTCGCGATGATGTTATGGATCAGTCCAACCCTTGCACTCGTTGCTTTGATTGCTATTCCTGCTTCTATGTTTGCATCCATTTTCATTGCTAAGAAATCTCAGAAGCAATTTATTGCGCAATGGGATTGGACTGGCAAGCTCAATGGCCATGTAGAAGAAATGCATACGGGCCATTCTTTAGTGAAGGTTTTTGGTCGTCGCCAACAAGCGATAACTGATTTCGGAACACTTAACGATGCGCTCTTTGAATCTTCATTTAAAGCACAATTCATTTCAGGAATTATTCAACCGGTCACACAGCTTGTTTCTAACCTGATTTATGTTGCGATTGCAGTGCTCGGTGGCTATCGAGTCGCAACAGGCAGCATGAGCCTTGGTGACGTGCAGGCATTTATCCAATATTCACGCCAGTTTGGTATGCCTTTGGCCCAAATCGCTGGGCTTATGAACGTTGTTCAATCTGGTGTTGCATCAGCCGAGCGACTCTTTGAGCTCCTTGATGCAAAAGAAGAAGAAGGCGATCCTGTTTCCTTCAAAGAAATTGGTCGGGCAGTTGGCAAGATTGAATTCAAGGACGTTGCATTCCGTTACACGAAGGATCAACCGCTCCTCGAAAATTTCAACCTTAGCGTTACTCCTGGACAAACAGTTGCAATAGTTGGCCCGACAGGCGCTGGTAAAACAACCCTTGTTAATTTGATGATGCGTTTCTACGACATTTGGGAAGGTTCAATTCTTCTTGATGGAGTTGATATTCGCGATTACAAGCGCGATGACTTGCGCCGTCAATTTGGAATGGTTCTGCAAGATACATGGCTCTTTAGCGGAACGATGCGCGAGAACATTGGGTATGGAAGCAGTACGCCGACTGATGACAAAGTTGAAGAGGCAGCGAAAGCGGCAAACATCGATCACTTCTTGCGTGCGCTTCCTGCCGGATACGATTCGTTGCTCACAGATGATAATTCCACAGTATCTAACGGTGAACGACAGTTGTTGACGATTGCACGAGCATTTATGGCAGACCCTGCAATTTTGATTTTGGATGAAGCAACATCATCGGTAGATACGCGCACAGAAGTGCTTGTACAACAAGCGATGGCAAAATTGCGAAGCGGAAGAACCTCATTCGTTATTGCGCACAGACTTTCAACTATTCGCGATGCTGATGTGATTCTTGTGATGGATAAAGGTGGCCTCGTAGAACAAGGTTCACACGAAGCTTTGATGGCTTCAAAGGGTTTTTATTACGATCTTTATGCAAGCCAATTTGAAGCCTCCATCAACGATTAATTTTGAGGGTCAGCACTCCGGCCTTTATTTCTTGGGGTTTTTTCTCGCATAAAAAAAGGCATGTGGGCTACCCCACCACAATTTTGACGCTCTCACCATTTTCCCAGTGCCACGATTGGTGCAGGAAAGGGAGAGAAACTAATGAATGCACTATCTCTTGCACGTTGGCAATTCGCCATCACCACCGTTTATCACTTTATCTTTGTCCCAATCACAATCGGTTCAGGGTTCCTGGTCGCTGGATTTCAAACAGCCTGGTACCGCACCAATAAGGACAAGTACCTACGAGCAACTAAGTTTTTCGGAAAGTTGTTCCTCATTAATTTTGCAATCGGTGTAGTTACCGGAATCGTCCAAGAATTCCAATTTGGAATGAACTGGTCTGCATACAGCAGATTTGTTGGCGATATCTTTGGCGCACCACTTGCGATGGAAGGCTTACTTGCCTTCTTCCTTGAATCTACATTCCTTGGATTGTGGATCTTTGGATGGGATCGTCTACCAAAGAAGTTGCACCTTGCATCTATTTGGTTAGCTGCGACCGGCACGCTCCTTTCGGCTTACTTCATTCTTGCCGCTAACTCATTTATGCAGCACCCAACGGGTTACATTTTGAATGCAACGCGCGGACGCGCGGAACTCACAAATATTGTTACGGTCTTGACCCAGAAGACGGCGCTATCTGCTTTCTTCCATGTCATCCCTTCGGCATTCCTCGCATCTGGCGCACTTTTTGCAGGTGTAGGTGCATGGTTGATGCTTAAGAACAAAGATATCGAGGTTGCTCGTCCTGCTATGAAGATGGGCGCAATCACGATCATCATTTCATTTTTGCTCGTTGTTGTATCTGGTGACTTCTCAGCAAGAGTAATGACACAACAACAACCGATGAAGATGGCCGCCGCTGAAGGTCTCTTCGATTCGAAGGCTTCTGCTCCATTCTCACTCTTAACTATTGGTTCACTCGATGGATCTCATGCAGTCTTCCAAATCGGCATTCCGTCACTTCTTTCAGTGATGTCTACAGGAAAGACTGATGGCGTTGTTGAAGGCGTTAATGATCTTGAAAAGCAATATGACAAACAATATGGAAACGACAGTTACACACCAGTGATCTGGCTTGCGTACTGGTCATTCCGTTTGATGATTGGTTTTGGCGGGCTTGCTCTCTTGCTCGCAGGTTATATGTTGTGGCGTATGCGTAAAGGCGGGCTTCCAAAAAGCAAGTGGTTTAACCGCGCAGCAATCACCATGCCTTTCTTGCCACTGATTGGCATCAGCTTTGGTTGGATCTTTACCGAAAGTGCTCGCCAACCATGGATTGTCTTCGGGCTATTTAAGACAAAAGATGCTGTCAGCCCAACAGTCGGCGCCGGTTCGGTTGCCTTCACGATGATTGTCTTCACACTTCTTTATGGCGTGCTAGCAGTCATTGAATTCGGATTAATGGCCAAGACCATAAAGATGGGTCCACAGCCAGCCGTCGAAGGCAGCGATGCCAATGATGGTAAACAACTAACCATGGCTTACTAAGAGGAGGCGAATAAAAAATGTCATTAAATTCATTCTGGTTCACAATCATCGTCGTCCTTTGGGTCGGCTATTTCATCCTTGAAGGTTTCGACTTTGGTGTTGGAATCTTGCTGAAGGTTGTTGCAAAGAATCAAGCAGAACGTCGCGCGGTGTTAACAACACTTGGACCCGTCTGGGACGGTAACGAAGTCTGGTTGCTTGTTGCAGGTGGAGCGACTTTTGCCGCATTCCCTGAATGGTATGCAACGTTGTTTAGTGGTTTCTATCTTCCACTCTTCCTGATTCTGGTCTCTCTCATTGTTCGCGGAGTTTCATTTGAATACCGCAGCAAGTATGGAAAGGCACAATGGAGAAATCGTTGGGATAACGCAATCGTTGTTTCAAGTTTCTTGCCAGCACTTCTTTGGGGCGTCGCATTCGCAAATATCATCGAAGGTGTCCCATTGAAAAAGACTCCTGCTGGCATCATTGAATATGCAGGCGGCTTCTTTAATCTCTTGAATCCATACGCACTCCTTGGTGGCGTAACAACGCTTCTTCTCTTTGTTTCTCACGGTGCTTTCTTCCTAGCTTTGAAGACTGAGGGTGAAATTCGAATCCGAGCTAATTCGATCGGACAGAAGGCAGGCCTTGCGACCGCTGTTGCAGCTCTTGCCTTCTTTGGATGGACGGCAGCATCAGTCAATCATCGAGGTTGGGTTTTGCTTGGAGCCGCAGTTGCTGTTGTCTTCTGGCTTGCAGCTCTAGGAGCAAACTTTAAGGGACGCGAAGGCTATGCCTTCTTGTTCTCAGCGCTAACTACTGCTTTTACCGTCATTACATTGTTTGCAACTTTGTATCCAAATGTGATGCCAAGTTCGCTTCTTTCTGATGCAAGCCTCAATATCTTCAATGCTTCATCAACACATTACACATTGAAGGTGATGACATATGTTGCGGTTGTGTTGACTCCAATTGTCTTGATTTATCAGGGATGGACATATTGGGTATTTCGCAAGCGTGTAAATCCAAACCAGATCGCATCTGCTGATTCTGGCGTTTTGGATACTGCTAGATTAAAGTAGTGAAACCACTAGATCCGCGGCTTCTTCGGTATTCACGAAGCAGCCGCGGATTTCTGTTGCTCAGCGTTCTTATTGCGATGAGCGGTGCTGCGCTTTCGATTGCGCAGGCATATTTACTTACCTCGGTCATTACTGAGCTCTTTCAGAAAGATCGCGCGATTGCAGATATGTCCTCGACTCTACGCGCCTTGGTATCAGTTTTTATCGGAAAAGCGATTCTCGGTTACATCGCCAATTTTGTTTCATCTCGGTTTTCTACTCGCATTAAGAGTGAACTACGCGAGGGTTTAATCAACAAAGTTATTGGCGGGGAGTCTGATGCCTTACATCGCCTTGGACCTGCCGAACTATCTCTTTTGATTTCTCGAGGCATCAACAACCTTGATGGGTATTTCTCCAAGTTTGTTCCGCAACTTTTTATTGCTGCAATCATCCCTTTGACTGTTGGGGTTGCAATTGCCTTGCAGGATTGGAAATCAGGCATCATCGTTATTTGCACGATTCCTCTGATTCCAATCTTTGGAATTTTGATTGGGAGATTCACGGCAGCGGCTACGCAGAAAAAGATGGAGACTCTTGGATTTCTCAGTGGGTATTTCTTAGATCTGCTTTCTGGCTTGCCAACTTTGAAGGTTTATAACCGTTCAAAATTACAGGTTAAAAAGTTGGGCGAGATAGGCGATAAATACCGGAAAGAGACAATGAAGGTTTTGCGAATCAGCTTCCTTTCATCCCTGGCCCTGGAATTGGTCGCGACCCTCTCAGTCGCCCTCTTGGCGGTAAGTATTGGTATTCGCTTGGTTGATGGCTCTATGACGCTGACTTCAGGGCTGATTGTTTTAATTTTGGCTCCCGAGGTTTATTGGCCAATTCGCCAAGTTGCCGCTTATTTCCACGCTGCCGAGGATGGCGTCTCGGTGAGCAATAAAATCTTTGAAATTTTGGATGCGAAGGAAGTGAATGGAAGTGAGATTGTTCCCGATATAAAGGCAATCACTTGGAGTGAATTGACGGTTGAATATCCAAATCGGTCAACAATCATGATTCCTGCTGGGCAATTGGTCGCTGGAAAAATTCATGCACTTGTTGGTCCATCGGGTGCCGGCAAGTCGACCTTGATTGCAATCTTGCTCGGCTTCACGCAAATTTCTACAGGTGAGATTATCGTTTCGACTTCGCAAGGTGATTTCGCCTTTGATCGAATTGAAAAGAATCATTGGAGATCACTTCTGTCGTGGATGCCTCAAGATCCACATTTTGCTTCGACCACTGTTGGAGAAATAGTAAACAAAAACCAAGATGCCCTTGCCGATGTTTCACTCAATATAAGTGACCTTCCAGAAGGTATGGATACACACATCGGTGCATTGCAAGATGCGATCTCTGTGGGACAAAAGAGAAAGCTGGCACTTGCCCGCGCATTTGCAAAACCATCGGCGCTATTAATTTTGGATGAGCCCACTGCTTCAGTCGATGATGTCAGCGAAGATGAAATTAATCGAACACTCGAACGAGAGGCGATGGATGGTCGCATTATTCTTGTTGCTTCACACCGGCCAATGACAATCGCCGCCGCTTCAAACACAATAAGAATTGCCGCCCGATGAAAAAATTAATTAGATTTATTCAGCCTCAAATACAACAACTCTTGCAAGCGGGAATGATTGCTGGGATTTCACTCAGCATGTCTGTTGGGTTGCTCGCGTGTAGCGCCTGGTTAATTTCGATGGCTTCAACTCGTCCACCTATTTTAATTCTCGAGGTCGCCATTGTGGCTGTGCGTTTCTTTGGCCTTGGGCGTGGAATTGTGCGTTATTTCGCTCGTGTTCGCGAGCACGATGTGGCTCTGAATATTCAGACAAAGATTCGCCAATCGATTTATTCGACGATGGAAGCGCGCATGCCAACAGAGCTGATTGGCATTCAAAGAGGCAAGATTTTGCAGGGAGTTGTGAGCGACAGCGAGGCGATTCAAGATTTGTGGTTGCGCGTTGCCCTCCCTTGGATTGCGGCTTTGGTTTCAGGTACATCGGGGATCGGAATTATTTATTGGCTAGATCATTCATTTGGTATTTTGGCTGGAATTATTTTTCTTGGCGCAATGTTTGTAATTCCTTTTGTATCTATTCTTACAAGCGCTGACTCACAACAACGAGCGACCGAAGAAGAATTGTTCGATGGCTTTATTCAAGCATGCGATTCGATTGAAGAGTCTTTGGTTTTTGGGACAAACATTTCTGTACGTGATGAATTGATGAGGACTCAAGACAAAATATCTAAAAATGAGAAGAGAATTGCATCTGTCTCCGGTATTTCTGAATCGCTGCAATCACTTTTTGCCGGTTCGACAATTGGTTTAGCGATTCTTGCTTCAGCGCACGCATATGCAATTGGAAAGATTCCTGGTGTAAACATTGCCGTAATTGTTTTGATTCCACTTGCGATTTACGATGGATTGCCAACGACGTTCGCAGCCTTCTCGCAAGTAACGACGCTAATGAAGCGCGCAGAATCACTAGCGCCGTATCTTGAGCCGATAGCGCCCGACGGAGTTCCAAACCAACTTTCGCACGACGATGTAATTTTGAAATTCACTAATCTGGTTCCTGCGACAGTTGCAGGAAGGCTAGAGCCGGTTAGCGCCGAAGCATCCCCAGGAAAACCACTTTTCATTCAGGGAAGAAGTGGTTGCGGAAAGTCCTCACTCATTAGCGCCATTCTTGGCTTTGTTGATTACACAGGGGAGGTCACGGAGATTGATCCAGGCAGTGCCTCAGTGATGTTGCAGAACGACCACCTCTTTGCGACTTCAATTCGCGAGAATCTGAAGATTGGCCGTCCAGAGGTGAGTGATCGAGAGATCATGCAAATCCTTGAGGTCGTTGAATTGGCAGACCTGATTCATTCCATGCCAGAAGGGCTTGATACTCATATCGGGCCTTATGGATTTAACCTTTCAGGTGGAGAAAAGCAGCGTCTAAAGCTGGCTAGAGTGCTATTGCGCCATACATCGGTCTATCTATTAGATGAACCATTTGAATATCTAGATGCCCAGATGGCCCAAAGGATTGCCTTGAAAGTCGAGCGAATACTTGTAACAAAGACGTTACTCATTGTTTCCCATCTCAGATTGCGGCTGTCAGATGAGACCAATACGCTTGGCCTAGTCGCAAGAATGTAGGACTAGATTGAGGTGGATATGGCAACGCCAAGAGATAAAAAATCCACTAGCCATGAAATTATTTTGCAACATCCTGTATTTAATTTGATGCAATGGTTGGCCAATAGTCCATCCGGAGATGAAGTAGCACGCGAATTAGTATTGAATTACTTTCAATTATTGGGTGCGACACAATCAAGGCTTGTTGTCACAGATGATGATGGAACAGCAAATTTCGTTGGCGATTTCGGGTTTGAAAAATCCTTAACGGGGAGCTCGCAATCGTTGGAATTTTGGCAAAATCGCACCGATGAAATTGTGAAAATCCAGATTGAGGCAAATGGACTGGGTTGGTCACCGTCAGGCCGTTATCTACAAGCTCGCGTCAACGATTATGGCGATACCCGAGGCTGGATCACCATCGGCTTTACAAAGGAGACGGACAAGCTTGAGGCAGAGCAGCTCATGCAGGTCTTGAAGCACGTGGTCGGGATTTTCATGTCAACCCTCCAGGTTTCCAAGGCCGCGCAAGCCTCTACGAGCCGCCCAACGGTCACCAAAGATTCCTTTACCCCGCGCCAGATGTCTATTTTGGAAGGCATGGTTTCAGGCAAGACAAACCACGAATTAGCCTCCGAGCTCGGTTTTAGCGTAAGTACCATCCGCCACGAGACGATGCGCGTCTACCAAGCGCTCTCGGTGAGCGATCGCCGCGAGGCTGCCAAGCAGCCCTGCGCGAGGCACGAGCCTGCGGACGGTTCCAGCGATGGAGCTACAGCAGACCTTGAAC
>Ga0208496_1000902_pt1 | contig 10858 bp, 9 predicted proteins | sample CryBogmetaGMA2M_FD_184552 | JGI IMG/M metagenome (GOLD analysis project Ga0208496, IMG submission 184552) | Freshwater microbial communities from Crystal Bog, Wisconsin, USA - MA2M (SPAdes) | ecosystem: Environmental > Aquatic > Freshwater > Lake | place: Crystal Bog, Wisconsin, USA | collected... | reverse complement strand
CTAACCAGCTGAGCTACGAGCCTATACAGCCATAGAGTTTATCACCGGCGACGTACTTGGGTGACCCCTTTGACCTCTTCTAGGCTATTTTGAACAATGCGTAGCACTTCAGAATCCTTTACTTCAACCGTTAAAAGGATCTGAGCAAGTCCTTTTTTGGCAGATTTACGCAAATCAATCACATGGACGCCCTGCCTAGTCAGAATTTCAAATAACTCTCTCATGAGCTCTGGCCGATCCAAACCGCTCACCACTAAATCTGCTGGAAACACCCGCTTTTGATCGGCGCTAGGTATTGAGCTTGTCGCTGAGGTAGTCCAAGCAGTCTGAATAACCCGCTCAGGCGCTCGCTCTAAAAGGCCCCGAAAAGTTTTACATGAACGACGATGAATCGACACTCCTCTCCCCTGAGTAACAAATCCTGCGATAGCATCCGGAGGAACGGGTCTACAGCAACGTGCCAACTGAGTTAACAAAGAGTCCACGCCAACTACTAATACATCACCACTTTGGGCCGCTTTACGCGAACTGCTTCTTAAAATAATTTCGGGGGCGCTAACTTTAGCTTCGGCGCTTACTTCAAGCTTGTGATCGGTAGGTTTTTGAGTAAGGCCAGTTTCTTCATCATCCAGCGCATTAAACCAGGCGCGCACTCTTTGGCGCGCTCTTTGAGAGCGAAGATAATTTTTATCAGGACTGATCCAATCCCGTGATGGCCCACCATGCTTGACTGCTACGATCTCGATCGTTTGTCCATTTTGCAACGCAGTCTCTAGTGGCACCATTGCACCCTCGACACGCGCACCTCTACAGCGATGCCCTAGGCTGGTATGAACGGCATAAGCAAAGTCAACCGGGGTAGAGCCCTTCTCTAAAGAAATTACTTTGCCCAATGGGGTAAGAACGTAGATGTGGTCATCAATTTCGTGGTGTTTGAGTTGCTCCCAAGCATCTTCTTTCCATGAAATTAATTGTCTAGCCCAAGCAATTTGGCGTTCGTAAGCTACTTCAGCACTATGAGTCCCTTGCTGATGGGTCACATGCGGTTTATTTGCCTTAGCAGGATTAGGCGGAGTAGCCATTCCTACATAAGCCCCCTCCTTATAACGCCAGTGTGCAGCTAAACCATATTCTGCTTGTTGATGCATTTCTTGAGTACGTACCTGAATTTCAAATGCAGTGCCATCCTCATTCATCACCACCGTATGAAGGGATTGATAACCATTGGGCTTAGGCCTTGCAATGTAATCATCAAACTCCCGTGGCACTGGTTGCCAGACGTTATGCACAATACCCAATACAGCGTAGCAAGATTTCACATCCTCTACTAGTACTCTAAATGCTCTGACATCGTATAAGTCGGCAAAGTCTAGGGCCTTGCCCTGCATCTTTTTCCAAATACTATAAATATGCTTAGGCCTGCCAAGAACCTCGCCTACGATCTGGGCTGCCTTTAACTCTTCTTGAAGTTGCAAAACGATGCGATCAATAAATACTTGCCGCTCGATTCTCTTAGCATCCAGCATCTGGGCAATATCACGATAGGTATCTGGGGACAACGCCCTAAAAGCCAAGTCTTCCATTTCCCATTTCATTTGCCAAATACCCAAACGATTGGCCAAGGAGGCATCGATGTTGAGAATTTCCTCTGCCCAAGCTGAGGGCATGGAAATTTTTTCTTGGGTTATCCAGCGTAAGGTTTGCAAGCGCGATGAAAGGTAGATGAGAACTACCCGTAGATCATCACCAAATGCCAGGAGCATCTTGCGCAGCATTTCCTCTTGACCTGCGACACTCAAGCCACCATCGTTACGCACCAACTTTGAACGCGCCTGACGTAAACCTCTATAACCAATGAGCAGCTTAGCAGGCTCTTCCCCAATCAATTTAATCAGAGCTTCTTTGCCATGCGTGCGTGCGATATTAGTTGCTGCAATTAAGGTTGTCTCATCTAAATTCAAGGCTTTAAGTATTTGCAAGACGCCGCTTGCATGCAACTCTGGAGGCTCGCGATACCAAGCATCCACAAATACAGTCGACTCCTTGAGTGCCTTATTGACAGCAGAATCCGATGAGGGAGTATTTGCCATTGGCAACAGAAAGTAATTAGCTAAAGAATTCTTTTGCTAAAGCAATTTGCTCTTGCTTTACAAATGCAGGGGCATGACCCACATTAGGAATCTCAATACTACGTGCATAAGGGTTGACCTTACACATCTCTGCTACTGTTGTAGCAGAGAGTAAATCAGATAAGCCGCCACGCACAATCAACATAGGTATTTTGATTTGCTTAAAAGCATGCCACATTGCCATTTCGCCAGCCTTGGCCATAATGGGGTTCACAGAAGCAAACGGCACTGAGATATCAGGGTCGTAATGCATGATCCATAAGCCATTACGTTCAATCAACATGGGGCCGTTATAGGTTTCCCATTCCTCAGGGGTGTGCTCGCCGAAGGTCGCACAGATTGCATTGAGTCGATTTAAGGCATCAGCGCGGCTCACAAATGAAAATGGTTGGCCTACATAAGAACCTAAACGCTTGATTGCTTCAGGCTCAATTTTGGGACCCACATCATTGATTAACATTCTACGAATTGGGGAATGAGGCATTGCGGCATACACCATACCAATCAGACCGCCCATTGATGTTCCCAGCCAATCTATTTGTGAAACACCCAGCGCTTTAACCAACTGAGCTATATCTGAAACATATTGGGGAACCGCATAGAGCATCGGGTTGCTTAAGCGATCTGAATCTCCCCTACCAACAACATCCGGGCAAACCACGTAATAATCTTTGCACATCGCTTCGGCAAGTGTTTTGAAGTCGCTACCACGTCTGGTTAAGCCATGAACACATAGCAATACTTTGGAATTGCTGGGATCACCCCAAGCGTGATAGGCCATCCGATGTGTTGAGTCGCCATGGGCACAATGCACATAAAAAGTATCACCTTGATGTATCACTGGCGCTGAATGAACGTCATCCTGCAAATGTTCGTCATGTGTATGCTCATCAATACCGCCAAAGACCTCAGGCTGCAAAGTAACGTGATCAATTCCATGCTTATCGATGAGCATCCGATTGATCCGAGACATAATCGCAGGCCAATCTTGCATTTCGGTTATCTCAATATGGCCTATAAGGGCAGGAAAGCTCGGGGTCATTTCCCAAACATGAAGATCATGTACCGCCAATACACCTGGTACAGCTCTTAAATCATTACCCACAGCCAAATAATCGATATGGAGTGGCACACCCTCCATCAGGAAGTGATAGGACTCATGCAAAATTGAAATAGTGGATTTGAGAATTAAAAGAGAAACCAATATCGACAGAATGGCATCGATTGGCATCCAGCCAGTCAACTGAATCACCACACCCGCTAGCAAGGCAGCAACTGAACCCAGTAAATCCCCCATGACATGTACTAATGCTGCGCGGGTATTTACACTCTTTTTATCTCGTGATAAAACCCAGGCAACGACAAGATTCATTGCAAGGCCAATAGCAGCCACAACAGTTACCGTCAGGCCGTCTACTTTGTGCGGATCATAGAAGCGGCTAATTGCCTCATACACAATCCAAACTACCAAAGCCAACATCACAATACTGTTTACAAAGGCAGCAAGGGCTTCCGCTCTTCCAAAGCCAAATGAATGTTTGGCCGACGGTGGGCGCCGAGAAATAATTTGGGCTAAAAGTGCCAGGCCTAAGGCAGCAGCATCGGTCACCATATGACCTGCATCTGAGACCAGCGCTAAAGAATTTGCAAAATAGGCAGCCGCGCCCTCTACCCCTGAGAAGCCTAAGGTGAGGACTAAAGCAATTAAAAGTAAGTTTTGATTGGAAACTTGTTTGCTATGGGCATGCTGTGCATCGCCCTTTTTATGCGCATGTAAAGAATGTGGATCAGTCGCATTCATTGTGGAAGATTGCGAAGACGATGTGGGATCAACCATAGTGATCCCATTATTTCATTCATCCGCAGAAATTGCTCAAAAACCCGTTGTATCAACAGGGGCACCTGTTTTAGCAATCACTTCCTCTTTAGTTACGCCAGGAGCCAATTCAACTAAGTTCAAGCCAGAGCGAGTGATATCCAAAACGCAGAGGTCAGTAATGATTTGACTAATCACACCTACGCCAGTCAGTGGCAAAGTGCACTTAGGCAAAATTTTGAGCTCTTCTGTACCGTCTTTCTTTTTGGCAACGTGCTCCATCAACACCACTACGTGCTTAACGCCCGCTACCAAATCCATTGCACCGCCCATGCCTTTGACCATTTTTCCTGGAATCATCCAGTTAGCTAAATCCCCATATTCGCTCACTTGCATAGCGCCCAAGATGGCAATGTTAATTTTTCCACCGCGAATCATTCCAAAAGAATCCGCTGAAGAAAAAATCGAAGAGCCTGGCAAAGTCGTAATCGTTTGTTTACCTGCATTAATTAAATCGGCATCAATCGTCTCTTCAGTTGGAAATGGGCCAATACCCAATAAGCCGTTTTCAGACTGAAGCCACACTTCCATATCTTTTGGTACATGGTTGGCTACTAAAGTCGGCATACCAATACCGAGGTTTACGTAGTAACCATCTTTTAATTCTTTAGCAGCACGTGCTGCCATCTCATCTCTAGTCCAAGGCATATCGATCTTCCTAAATATTCTGTTCTGTTGCTTGCTGTTTGGGTAACTGAAGGATAACTACGCTTTTGCAGTCAATGTGCGTTGCTCAATCCGCTTCTCTGGACTTGTATTTAGTACTAAGCGGTGTACATAAATTCCAGGAGTATGAATTTGATCTGGATCCAATTGACCGTTCTCGACAATCTCCTCCACTTCAGCAACCGTGATCTTGCCAGCCATTGCTACCACTGGGTTGAAGTTACGTGCGGTATACCGATAAACCAAATTACCAGACTTATCTGCTTTCCAAGCTTTTACTAAAGAAATATCGGAAACGATTGCGCGCTCCATGATGTATTTCTCACCATCAAATTCTTTTACTTCTTTACCTTCGGCTACCAAGGTACCAACACCTGTTTTGGTGTAGAAGGCAGGAATGCCGCAACCGCCAGCGCGCAATTTTTCCGCTAAGGTGCCTTGAGGAGTGAACTCCAATTCCAACTCACCCGCTAAATACTGACGTTCAAACTCTTTGTTTTCACCAACATACGAAGCAACCATCTTCTTTACTTGACGAGAATTTAATAGAAGACCTAAGCCAAAACCATCAACACCTGCATTATTTGCAATGGCTGTTAGATTCTGCGCACCTAAATCCTTGACTGCCTGAATAAGTGCCTCAGGAATACCGCAGAGACCAAAACCGCCAACAGCTAGTTTTTGTCCGTCTTTCAAGATATCCCTTAGAGCATCCACTGCCGATGGGTAGGTTTTATTCATAACTTTGTCCTAATATTGCCAAAATGGGTAAAAAAGCAATCATAACGCCTCAGGCTCCTAAGCCTAGACAGCTTAGTTACTACTTAGGCACTAATTTGGTTTTTAGCTATTAGAACTAAACTAATGGGGCTGAAATGCCTATTTTTTAAGAAATTCCGGAGAATTTGAATGAATGCTGCAGAACTGCTAGAGCAATTTGGGCCCAGAGAGTCCATGGACTATGACCTAGTCATTGTTGGCGGTGGTCCTGCCGGTCTATCAGCTGCAATTAAAGCTAAACAACTAGCTAGCGCCTCCGGTAAAGAAATTAGCGTGTGCGTACTTGAAAAAGGCTCAGAGATTGGTGCTCACATTCTGTCAGGCGCCGTAATGGATCCTAAAGCGCTCACCGAGCTCTTTCCTGATTGGAAAGAATTAGGCGCTCCGCTTGACACTGAAGTGACTCAAGATCAATTCTTATTTCTAACAGCTGATAACTCTTTTCAAGTTCCCAATTGGATGCTGCCCCATTGCTTTAAGAATGAAGGTAATTACATAGTGAGCTTGGCTAACGTGACACGTTGGTTAGGTCAGCAAGCAGAAAATCTTGGTGTTGAAATATTTCCCGGCTTTCCGGCTGCAGAAATTTTATACAACGAGCATGGCGCAGTCTGTGGTGTGATCACTGGTCCCATGGGTCTAGATAAAGAAAGTAATCCGACCGAGCAGTTCCAACTCGGCATGGAATTGCGCGCCAAGTACACTCTCTTCGCCGAAGGCTCACGTGGACACCTTGGCAAACAACTGATTGCTAAGTTTGCATTGGGTAAGGATGCAGATCCCCAAAGCTATGGACTCGGCATCAAAGAGCTCTGGGAAGTAGAACCCTCCAAGAGCAAGCCAGGCCTGGTTGTTCATACTGCTGGCTGGCCTCTAGAAAGCGATACCTACGGGGGGTCATTTCTCTATCACCTAGGCGATAACAAAGTGGCGGTTGGATTGGTGGTGGGTCTTTCTTATAAGAATCCTTACCTTTCACCTTTTGAAGAATTCCAACGCTATAAATTGCATCCAAAGATCCGTGAGACTTTTGAGGGTGGTAAACGCATTGCATATGGTGCACGCGCACTCACTGCTGGTGGATTAAATAGTTTACCAAAAACCGTATTTCCCGGCGGCGCTCTTATTGGTTGCGATGCTGGCTTCTTAAATGCCTCCCGCATTAAAGGTAGTCATGCTGCCATTAAAACTGGCATGCTCGCTGCTGAAGCTGCTGTTGCTGCCTTAAATGAAAACCGGTCAGCTGATGTTTTATCTGCTTACCCGGCAGCGTTTCAAAACAGTTGGTTGCATACCGAATTGAATCAAGCACGCAACTTCAAACCTTGGATGTCTAAAGGGCTTTATCTTGGTACGCTGATGGTGGGTCTTGAGCAAAAGCTCTTGGGGGGCAATATGCCTTGGACAGTACATTTGAAGCATGCAGATCATGAGTGCTTAGAACCCGCCGCACTTCATAAGCCCATCGTTTATCCAAAGCCTGATGGCAAAATTACCTTTGACCGACTCTCCTCAGTCTTCATTTCTAATACCAATCATGCCGAGAATCAACCAGTCCATTTAACCCTGAAGAATGATTCAGTACCTGTTGATATCAATCTCAAAACCTATGCAGGGCCAGAACAACGCTACTGTCCTGCTGGTGTTTATGAATTTGTAGAAACCGATGGCAAAACGCGTTTGCAAATTAACTCACAAAATTGTGTGCATTGCAAAACGTGCGATATCAAAGACCCGAGCCAAAATATTATTTGGATTACCCCAGAAGGTAGTGGCGGACCTAACTACGCGGAGATGTAATCATGATGATCCTTCACACCATGCTTCGAGTTGGCGACCTTCAGCGCTCAATTGATTTTTATACTAAGGTCTTGGGAATGGACTTGTTGCGAACAACTGAACGCCCTGAACAGAAATACTCCCTGGCCTTTGTTGGCTATGGCAATGGGAATGCAGATGGTCAATCTGAGATTGAGCTGACTTATAACTATGGTGTCTCTTCTTACGATCTAGGCACTGCTTATGGGCATATTGCCATCGAAGTTCCCGATGCCTACGCTGCATGTGACAAAATTAAGGCAACTGGTGGGAATGTCACTCGCGATGCAGGTCCGGTGGCAGGTGGTGACACCATCATTGCATTTGTGACTGATCCTGATGGTTACAAGATTGAACTCATTCAGCGTTAATGGCGGAAAACACTGAGCACTATCAGCTTGAAATCCTTGAGAATCTTGCTGAGATATCTGCCCTAGAGTGGAATGCCCTCCTACCTACTGATGCAGGCCCCTTCCTCAAATATGAATTTCTCTCTTCGCTTGAAGAAACAGGTTGCGTAGGCCCGAATACGGGATGGCAAGTAGCGCATCTCGCATTGCGGGATTCAAACAAAGTTATCGGCGCAATGCCCATGTACTTAAAACAACATTCTTATGGTGAATTTGTCTTTGACTGGTCCTGGGCTCAAGCATATGAACAAAGGGGTCTGCAGTACTACCCTAAAGCACTGTGTGCCATCCCATTTACACCGGTGCAAGGATCAAGGATATTAAGTGCCCCTGGCTTAGATCGACATCACATTGAGCAGACTTTAATTACAGGCTTAAAGAACGTTGTCATCCACAACCAGCTTTCCTCGGCACACGTTTTATTTCCCTACGCATCTGAAGCAAAAGAACTTGAATCCCATGGTTTTATGCTGCGTAACGCTGTCCAGTTTCATTGGCATAACCACGATTTTCAGAATTTCGAACACTTCTTATCCACGCTCACAATGAAACGTCGCAAGAATATTCGACGCGAACGCGAACAGGTCAATAAGGAATCAATTACCTTTGGGCATATATCTGGGAGGCAAGCTAGTGATGCAGACTGGGAATTCTTTTATCGCTGTTATGAAAATACCTATCTTGAGCATCAATCAAGCCCCTATCTTAATGAAGCCTTTTTCAAGCTTTTAGCAAAACGTATTCCAGAAAATCTACACCTGATTATTGCTCAGCGTAATGAAACCCCTATTGCTTCATCACTATTGGTGGTTGATAAGCCCTCTTCCAAAGTCTATGGAAGATATTGGGGGGCAATTGAATATATCCCTTGTCTGCACTTTGAAACTGCTTATTACCAAGCCATTGAATACTGCATTACTCAGAATATTCAAACCTTTGAAGGGGGCGCCCAAGGGGAGCACAAAATGGCAAGGGGATTTTTACCAACTACTATTCAATCCGCACACTTCATCGCTGACTCAACGTTTTCAAAAGCAGTACAACACTTCTTAGATCGCGAACACCAAGGAATTGCAGCCTACGTGGATGAGCTCGCCGAGCATAGTCCGCTGAAATCGACTAAAGTACAGCTATGAATTCTGGAAGCGCCAAAACGACTCAACAAGATGGATCCCATTCTCTCTCCACTGGAGATGCGGAGTCAGACTCACCCTGTATTGGCGTTTGCACCACTTTATATGACGAAATCTGCCAAGGCTGTGGTCGTACTTTAAATGAAGTGAGTAACTGGGTGTTCTTTTCTCAGGAAGAAAAAGATTCGGTGTGGAAACGCATACGCGAAGATGGCACTGCGATGCGCTTTCAGAGGCAGGTAAAAGAGAGTAAGCCCGCATAAGTGCTGGGCTCATCTCCTCATTAAATACTTAGCCAGTAATGGCTTGGCTACGCAAATACTCTTCGTAAGTACCAGAGTAATCCACAACCGTTCCATCCATCTTCACTTCTAAGATGCGATTAGCCAAAGAAGATACAAACTCACGGTCATGAGATACAAAAATTAAGGTGCCATCGAATTTCTCAAGGGCAATTTGCAAACTCTCAATGGATTCCATGTCCATATGATTGGTTGGCTCATCCATTGCAAGGACATTACATTTTTGAAGCATCAACTTGCCCCAAATCATTCTGCCCTTTTCACCACCTGATAACACTTTGACTGATTTACCGATGTCGTCGCCTGAAAACAGTAGACGACCTAAAGTACCGCGTATGGATTGATCATCATCACCAGTGTTACGCCACCAATTCATCCAATCCATCAGTAATTCGTCTTTAGCGAACATTTCTGTGTTGTCCTGCGGCATAACACCAACCTTGGCATTCTCGGCCCACTTTACATCACCGCTATCAACTGCAATGCCATCAAACCGTTTGCTCAAAATAGATTTAAGAAGCGTAGTTTTACCAGCACCATTTTGTCCAATGATGGCAACCTTTTCGCCAGCACGAACGCCCAGCTTAAAGTTTTTAAAGATGGTGCGGTCGTAGGTTTTTGTTAGTGCATTGCACTCTACTGCCATGTTATGCAGTTTTTTCTCTGTATCAAAACGAATAAATGGGTTTTGACGTGAGGAAGGCTTTACTTCAACAATCTCGATCTTTTCTAATTGACGTTGGCGTGATGTAGCTTGACGCGCTTTCGAGGCATTTGCAGAGAAACGGGCCACGAAAGCCTGTAATTCAGCAATTTTTTCTTTGGCTTTCACGTTGGAACTCAATTGTTGGGTTCGCGCTTGAACGGATGCCAACATATAAGAATCGTAGTTACCTGGATAGACCTTCAAAGTTCCATAGTCCATATCAGCCATATGTGTACAGACTTCATTGAGGAAGTGGCGATCATGGGAGATGATGACAATAGTGCTCTTAATGTCATTCAGAATATCCTCAAGCCAATGAATCGAGTGGATATCCAAGTTATTGGTTGGCTCATCCAGAAGCAGTACATCGGGATCAGAGAACAATGCTTGCGCTAGTAATACGCGCAACTTCCAACCCGGAGCAACGTTACTCATTGGGCCATTGTGTTGCTCGATCGGAATACCGATACCTAATAACAACTCACCTGCTTTAGCTTCAGCGGTATAGCCGCCATACTCAGCGTACTTGCCTTCCAGCTCAGCAGCCTTCATGTAATCTTCATCGCTGGCTTCTGGGTTTGCGTAAATCGCATCACGCTCTGCAGCCGCTTTCCACATCTCTTCGTGGCCCATCATCACCACATCAAGCACACGCACATCTTCATACGCAAATTGATCTTGCCGCAGTTTACCTAAACGAATACCTGGGTCTAAGCTCACGTTCCCACTGGTTGGTTCTAGCTCCCCACCTAAGATTTTCATGAAGGTGGATTTACCGCAACCGTTAGCGCCAATGAGGCCATAACGATTACCGCCGCCGAACTTGACGGAAATGTTTTCAAACAGGGGTTTCGCCCCAAACTGCATGGTGATATTAGATGCGGACAGCACGGATGGTTTCTAGCTTTCTGAAATTCAATTCAACAGATACCCCCTACTTGGGGGCAAAGACCGTTATTTTAACGGGTTCAGGATGCAAAGGTCTAATTCAGACTTTGACCCTAAATGGGGTGAAATTCGTATGGATATCGTAATAAT
>Ga0208496_1000901_pt1 | contig 10861 bp, 10 predicted proteins | sample CryBogmetaGMA2M_FD_184552 | JGI IMG/M metagenome (GOLD analysis project Ga0208496, IMG submission 184552) | Freshwater microbial communities from Crystal Bog, Wisconsin, USA - MA2M (SPAdes) | ecosystem: Environmental > Aquatic > Freshwater > Lake | place: Crystal Bog, Wisconsin, USA | collected... | reverse complement strand
TAGGGTTTTTTGTGATAACCTATGGCATCTATTGTCCTGAATAAGGATGAAATTAAACGAATAGCGTTTAACCGCCGCGAAGCGGTTTAGTTCAACAACGAGATGGCAGTGATGTGTAAAATAGATGGCCAAGGGCGCACCGCTTTGTTTCCCAGTCGTTCAATCAAGCTTCCTGATTAGAAAGATGATCCAGCCACCTGGGCTTTGCTGAATCAACTTGCCAATCTGGTCAAGCTTTAATTCAAGCTTTGCGATTTATTTAGTAACACAATGAAATATAAAGATTATTACAAGACAATGGGGGTAGGCAGGAAGGCCAGCCCAGAGGAGATCAAGAAGGCCTATCGCAAGCTTGCGAGGAAGTATCATCCTGATGTGTCCAAGGAACCTGGCGCTGAGGATAAGTTCAAAGAAGTCTCCGAGGCTTACGAGACCCTTCATGACCCGGAAAAACGTTCTGTCTACGACCAATTGGGCACTTATCAGCAGGGGCAGGATTTCCGTCCACCACCTGGTTGGGAGCAGCATTTTGGTGGCGATCCATTTTCCAACGAGGGAATTGATCTTTCGGATTTGTTCGCTGCTTTCACTGGAAAGGCTGGCGGTGTTGGGCGGGGCGCAAAAATCCCCAAACCTGGGCAGAATTATGAAGTCAATGCCCATATCACCTTGGAAGAGGCTTATCACGGCACCGAGTTGGAACTCAGCTTGACCACGACCGAGTCTGACGATAAAGGCCGGCTACGCAAAATGCCTAGAAACCTTAAGGTGAGAATCCCCAAGGGAGCGACAGATGGGCAGCGTTTGCGTCTTTCCGGCCGGGGCGGGAAAGGGCAAAATGGAGGCTCTGACGGAGACTTGTTTCTTAACATCAACTTGCACCCTCATCCCTTTTTCCGTGTGAGCGGCCACGACCTATACCTTGAACTCCCTTTAGCGCCTTGGGAAGCGGTGTTGGGTGCCATGGTTCAAGTGCCTACCCTGGGGGGGGATGTTCGCCTCAAAATTCCGCCAGGAACCCATTCTGGACAGCAATTGCGGATCACAGGCCGTGGCTTGCCCATGCCGCAGAGGGGGGCGGGAAATCTTTTCGCGATAGTGCAGATTGTGGTGCCAACCGTGGTGGACGAACATGAACGCGAATTGTTCCAGTCACTTGCCGATGCTTCGACCTTCAATCCGCGTGGGCATTTCGAGGGGGGTTGACTTAAGGGTGTGACAAAAGCGAAACGGGGGTGCGATGCTAGCCAAGGTATGCTGGCAAGTCAAGCTTTGCACTCTCAGCTCGGTTTCAATTAACGCCCCTAAGCGTTCACTCCCATGCCCTTATCCTCGGAGCGCGGCCATCCAGGACGCTATTTCAGCGGGTGAGACGCCCATGCTCCCAGGGGTGAGTATACGCTTACTAACGCCCAGTTTGTGTGCAGCGCTTTCAATCGCACCCGTTGAGCCAACTTGTTGTAGTTTGATGACTGATGAAAAATACTGAATTGAGTGTAAAACCTTGGATAATGTGGCTAGCCATGTTTCTGTTAATGGCCTTACTAGCCCACATTATTATAGAAAGTACGGTCCAGTTGATTTTAGCCAATCATTCCGGAATTTGGCGTTACCTTTCGGAGTTTCGTAACAACGCCCAAAAAGATCGGCTTTCACTCGATCAATATGGAAAAAAAGTTGGACTCGACGCTTATCACGGTTGGGGCAAAGCCGATGTCAGGGTATATGAACCATCGTCCAATCTAGGCAATATAAAGACTATTTTGTTTGTGGGCGACTCAGTCACCGCAGGGCATGATGTTAAAGCGGGCGAGGAAGACTATCCTGCCCGAATTTCGGCAATGCTGGGAGATAAGGGTGTAAGGGTTGTCAATTTGGCAGTCCGAGGGTATGGCGTGGATCAGATGTGGCTTAAATTATTGACCACTGCGGGTAAATACCATCCGGATGCCATCATTTTTGCCTACATTCCACATGACTTGATCAGGCCGGGCAATGATTTCAATTTTGGTTTGCCTAAACCAAGGTTTAGTTTCTCAGGTTCGCATGGCAAGCTTGCTTTGGCAGAAGACATAGCAGAACTTAATCAAGGTTATGATGAAGCCCGCAGCAGTTTTCGGCTGAGCTGGTGGTTCATTTCGTATTATTGGAAGAATAAGGAATATTACGTCCCTGCTCTGTTTACAGATTACTACACACGACTATATCATCTCATTGGCGATGGATTGGCACAGCTTTCTCAAGAATGGAAGATACCTGTAATTGTTGTAAAGCTTACCAATATCGATGATTTCAAAGGTTCACGCAAGCTTGTTCAATTGGCAGCCTCCGGATTGGTTCATCCAACGGGCTGGCAATCGGCTAAAGTAAGTTATTTGGACTTGGACCCTTGTGTCAAGCCGAAAGCTCTCGCACAACAAGTCGATTTCGATAAGGAGTTCTATCATCACCCAGGGCCTGTCGGACACACATTGATGGCCGAGTGCCTGGGCGATTACATTGATTCCACGTTAATCAGCACGGGTCGATAGCGGTCATGTCGATGGCATCGACACCCTGATCCATGAAAGATTCAACATGCGTGGGAGCGGTTTTTAACCGCGACTTCCCTGCCTAGGTCGCGGTTAAAAACCGCCCCCACCGTTCTTTCATGGCAAATCAACCGATTCAGTCGCTTTTCACCCGTTCAGGGGGGGCGACAGCGCAACCCTCCATGACCCGGACGCCATAGCGCGACCCAAAACCTAGAGCATTATCCAACAGTAGGATGTGAGATGGACTCATCACATACATCGTCGCTTTGTTAATCGCACTGATTGTTTCCGTTGGATTAGCGAAAAGTTCTCGGGCAAAAGGGAACTTATCAAGGTAGGCGGCAAGCCCCCGCGCTTGGTCGCCGGGCGTCGTGACGGGTTCGGCAACACCTTCCATTTGCAGCCCTTTGATTTCCTTCCATGAATTAACTGTGGGGTGAACTGTTGCGGCACAGGATGGATTGGCCGCCAAGTTTCGGCAATGTCTGGACCGATGTGATGAGAAAAAGAAAAGTTCAAAGCCCACTGCGGCAAAATAAACATCGGTTGCCCAGGGAATTCCTTGGTTACAGGTGGCCAAAGTCATGGCCGGGATTTCACGCAGAATGCTGCCTGCGGCAATTTCGAATTGATTAGGCGTCATCGCCGCCCCAACGCTGAAATAGACAGTGTTCAATGCCAAATTGGTCCAAAACCTTGCCCACTGTCTGGTCCAGCAAGTCCATGATAGTTTTTGGGGCATGGTAGAACGAAGGCGCAGGCGGCAGGATCACCCCTCCCATCTCGGTCACTGCGGTCATGTGGCGCAGATGGCCGAGGTGCAGCGGGGTTTCCCGCGGGACTAGCACCAATTTTCGGCGCTCCTTGAGGGTCACGTCGGCGGCGCGGGTCAATAGATTGTCATTCATCGACAATGCTATCTGAGCCAAGCTTTTCATGGAGCAAGGCATTACGACCATGCCTGAGACCCTAAATGATCCGCTAGAGACCGCAGCGGCCAGATTGCCAGGGTCGTAGGACACATCGGCCAAGGACTTGACTTCATCAACGCTATAGGGCGTTTCTAGCCGCAATGTAAGTTCCGCCCCTTTGCTAAGTATCAAATGGGACTCGACTTCAGGGATGCCTCGTAGGACTTCCAAAAGGCGGATGCCATAAATGACCCCGCTGGAGCCTGATAGGCCGATGATCAGTTTTTGCATTTCAGCGTTTTCAATAGACTTGTTCCCGATGGAATATCATTTAAAATCAATAACATTGATTACTGTTTTGCAAAAGTTCCTAGAAAAAAGTATTTGCCAGTATTGAAGAACTTTTCTATCTATTTGATTTATATGAAAAGACAATGGGAGCAACTCTAATATTATAAGTTACTTGATAAATTTCTTGGATTTTTGAATTTTACCAAAGAATCAATAATTTGTTTGGAATCCAATTATTATTTTCAGTTATAATTAAAAAATGAAAAATCTGTAAGATAAATGATAATCCCTGCTTGCCATGGAGTAAACGGGTCTTGGTCATCGTTCAGCCTACATGCTCTCTTAAGATGGAATTGCGGCGGCTCTCGTCACCGCGTGTCTCTTAAGGCGGCGGCGAGTCGCCACGCTCCGCAAATTCACTCAATTGGGCTGAATTAACTGTAACCGTAAAAATGATGTCAAGTGTAGCGTGGATGCATCCGGAGTAGTCTTCTAATGAGCAACTTCATAGCGATAAAGATTCACTACGATCACTGCCAGATCACTTGAAGTACTCACGTGCGGCTACGGAGGATGAGCATAAAGAATACCTCTCGCTGTATCGCGACGAAAATGTAGGAGGCGAAGGTTTCCATGAATGCCTGAACTTTTCTATTCCTGAGCAGGGTACGGTCCAGATTTACCTGCCACCTACGTGCCTGCCGGGTAAGAAGCGACTAGCAGACGATTTCGTGATCTTTTCGTTCACGTACCATCAAGATCGTGAGATGCCTTCTCGCATTATCGGTGTTCATGCGGGTACAAATGTAATAGGGAAAGACGGCAAGATGCGGGCTGACATCCTGCGGGTTCCGGGTGTTGATCTTTACTTCCATGCAGAAGCCCCCACCGAACTTTCAACGTTATTTACCCCTCCAGTTGAGTACGACCTAAACGCTGGTCTATACACCCCAGTCTTTAGGAAAAATATATGGGGCAATGGCTTGCGCTACATCACTGCGGAACATGCGGAAAATATCATCCAAGCCGCTTTAGCTGGCGCTCGATCTGCGATTATTAATTCGCAGGGTTCGCGCCAACTTGCGATTGAGCGGGAGATCGACGTTTTAACGAATATCGCGGAGCAATACACCCTTTCGCTTGATCGACGGGTAGCCCGGAACGGACGCAATAACGTAGTAAATCGCATACCTCCTATGCCAGACAAAGAGCTTGGCAAACTTGGAGAAAGAAAAATATTTGAGCGTGAGCTTGCAAATGTGAAGACTTTCGGGCTTGCGTCCAGTTTAGTGGAATGGGTCTCACAGGCCATACCGCAGGCACCTTATGATATAAAGACTGTCAAAAAGACTGGTGCGGAGTACAGGGACCACTATCTTGAGGTCAAGTCGAGCAAAGCAGAGAATGACCCAAACATTTACATATCATCCGGTCAGGTAGCGTTTCTGGAAACTCATAAAAATTGCTTTTCAGTTGTAGTGTGTCCTTTGATGCAAAGAATGAAGTAAAAAGCATACGAGACCTTAGCCTTTATCAGATACGGAAGGAATTTGAGCTTATTCCGATCAAATACAAGCTGCGCAGTCAAGGCGATGGCTAAACAAAAAAAAGGTACTACAGCCTTTTCCGCCGCACTAATTATATGAAGATTTACGCTGATACATCTGTGTTTGGAGGGGTCTTCGATGAAGAATTCGCCCAAGATAGTAGGCAGTTTTTCGAGGATGTACTGATTGGTAAGTTTAGTCTTGTCATTTCTGCCTTGGTTGAGCAGGAAATCGAATCTTCACCTGAACTTGTAAGAGTTAATTTTATGCGGTTCGTTTCTACATCTGAGCTTGCAGAGATTAGTCCAGCGGTCCTAGACCTCAGAGATGCCTATCTTAGCGAAGGCATTGTCACACCTAAATCCACTGATGATGCAACGCATGTAGCCCTTGCCACAATCTCGCAGTGCGAAATCATCGTGAGTTGGAACTTCAAGCACATTGTGCATTTTCAGAAAATCCCAAAATATAACGCGGTAAATGCGTTGCATGGGTATCGTTCAATCAACATCTACTCGCCATCGGAGGTAATCAGTTATGAGGAATCCTGAACCGAAATGCATTCAATGGAAACGTCAAGGCGCAGAAAAGGTTGCTGCTCAAATTGCCAATATGTCGCGAGAGCAAGAGCTTGAATTCTGGCGAAAAAAAACCGAGCAGCTTCGCGCTTTACAAATTCAGCAGCGTAAATCAGACTATTTGGCATCGGATGCCTAGAAAATTATATTATCGTTCCAACTCTCCTGTGCTCATCGTTATACACGAGTCTCCGCTTGCACAAGTATTTGATTCAGGTTAATCGTTAATCCGCAGTTTCACCTCAATGTGACTGGATTCCGACGATCCATGCCGGAATGACGGGCTGGACAATTATGCATAATGATTAGCGCAGGAGCGTGGGAACCATAAAAAAACCTAATCCCCGCTCTTCTCCACCTTCCCCGGTGCGTAACCCGTCAATTCCACATACCCCCTGCCGACAGTTTTCCCGGTTTTGTCATCTAACACATCCACTGCGCCCTCCCAGTAACGGGCATCATGGCGAAACTCCTGATCGGCAAGCACCGGGCGAATGGCAAGGATGCGCCCAGTGGGTTTGATAGTAAAACGCCAACTGGCTGGATAACGGCCACCTGCCGGACTTTCCCAATAATCCAAGGTTTCAATGGCAACCGCGTCGCGGAAAAGGTGGGTAGACTGCCCATCCGGTGCAACGAGGGCCCCGGAACTGGCCGGGTCGTCTTTGCCATCCTTGTGGCGCAGACGGAAGAACATTAGGTCTGTGCCATCGTCGAATTGCAGGGAAAACCAGTCCCAACCGGCTTGATACTCTGCCAACATACTCGTACTCCATTCGCGGTCAAGCCAAGCTAGTCCATTGACCGGAATTTGCTGGCCCGGTAATTTCAATTGTCCCTTCGCGGCCATGCGGGTAATGGAATAATAATAGGAGGCGTTTCCCGGTTCAGAACTCTTCTGGCTTAAGCCTTGGTCGCCATTTAACACCGGCGGTTTGCGGGGGTCCAATTCCAAGTCCAGTTCAATCCCATCCTGGCTTGCCCGAAAATGCCACGGGAACCCACCCCCTGGGGCCGCTTCAATGCGCCAGTCATCCAGCCAGACTTTGAACGGTTCGGCCTGTTCGCCGGCCAACCCTATGGCACTGCGCGAAATCCTCTGGAATGACGTGTATTTTTGACTGTCCACATCGGTCAGCGCGAAGTGCGCCATATTGGCATCTTGGCCTGCCCAACGGGAAGGACGGTTCGGAATTCCATGTTTAAGTCCGTGGCGGAAGAAGGTGATTTGGAAGCCGAAGCGCTGCTTTTGGGGCCCGTCAAGATTGCCGGTGACATACCACCACTCATCGCGGAAATCCGGATGCGGCCCATGATCCGCTGGAAATTCAAACTGCCTGGGCGCGACAGCCCGCTCGAATCCGGCGTGATCCGGTTCTCGCAATGTGGCCGAGGCACCTTCGCCGGTTTGTTCCTGTTGACCGCAAGCAGCTAAGCTTAGTCCCAAGAAGATTCCTGTCAGCCAAGGTGAATAGTTTAATACCAAATGTTCTTTGATTCTGCTTATTTCAATAGGATCCATGCTCACTCCCCTCGCAATGAAGCTGAAGGTTCGACCCGCATGACTAGGTAAGCAGGGTAGAGGCCGGCCAATAATGCCGCGATTATTGACAAGCCTAGCGCAGCCAACAGAGGCGGGAATGAAATCACCAAATCCATGGTCCAGCCGAAGGATCGCAGATTGATGACGCGGACTAACGCAACCGCGACTGCCAGCCCAAGAGGGATGGACAACAAGCCTGCCGTCAAACCCATGAAGCCGGTTTGCATCAACATCAGCCGACCAGCCTGCAAAGGGGTAAGGCCAGTGGCGCGCAACACGGCGAATTCGCGTCTACGCTCATACTGGAAGGCCATTAACGCGCCGAAGATGCCGACAAATGCCACACCGACGGCGAGAAGCCGCAGCACTTGGGTAATGGCAAAGGTTCGCTCGAAGGTTTCCAGCGACCCGGCGCGGATTTCCCGATTGGACCGGACTATCAGCGGTTGGTGTTCTACGGCAAGGATGCGCCCTACCTCGGTTCTGACCTTCTCCAAATCAAACCCAGGTTGCAGATAAAGCCCCACCGAGGTAACCGACCTATCTTTCCAGAGACGCTCGTAAAGTAATTTATGCATGACGATCAGCCCTTGATCGGAGCGATAGTCAAAGAAAATCCCCGCCACCGGTAGCTCAATCGGCCCAGAGTCAGTGGCTAGCGTCAAACGGTCACCGACTTTTAAGCCATGCCGTTGGGCGTAGGGTTCCGAGGCGAAGACAGCTTCCATCTCTGGAAATGCCAACCACAGCGCCTTGCCATCAGCGTGTTTGAAGCGGAATCCGGGGTGTCCGATATAGGGTGTTTCAAGTGCCAGCAGTTCGCTTTCCCCTAACGAAGTCGAAACGAGGGTACGCCGCCCTGTTCCTGTTTTGTCCACCCCGGCGATGTGGGCTATCCGCTCTTGCAAGCCTTCCGGCAATGGAGGGCTATAACGGGCTGCTGTGGTTGGGGTTGATATATAGATATCGGCTTGTAGAATCTGGTCCAACCATTCCGTAATCGTACCGCGAAAGCTCTCGATCATCGTGCCGACACCGATGCTGACCGCTACGGCAATGGTCAATGCGGCTATGGCAAGCCCCGCCCGACTGACTGACGCCGCCACGTCGCGAACCGCCAACCGGACTAGCCAAGCATTAAACAATCGGGCAAGGCCGACCATAGCGGCAGCAAAACCAATTAATAACAATGGGGTCAACAAGCCATAACCCAGCAGCAACAGGAAAACCCCGGCGATGGAATAAACCAAGCCGGGAACATCCGATAATAGCAAGCTAATGGCAATTGCCAACGCTAGGATGCCGCCCGCAGCCAGCCATGGCAAACCACGCCGCGCCTTGTTTTCCAGACCCGAGCGTGACCGGGAAGCCAAAGGCGAAGACCATGCTGCCTCCAGTGCCGGACCTAAGGCCGCGAGGACGGATGCCGCAATGCCAAGCACCAGCCCGCGCATCAATATCACCGGATCGAGAATGAATTCAGTGACAGTCAATACAAAATAGATATCGTTGATAGTGCGAGTGACCATATGCAGCAAGCCTTGTGCCGCCAATATGCCGAGCGCCAGCCCCAACCCGCCTCCCAGCAGTCCTATCACAGCCGCTTCGAGGAGTATTTCCCACATTAACTGACCCCGTGTCACGCCTATGATTCGCAACATCCCGAGCAGTTCGCGTCGTTGCAGGACGGAAAACGCCATCGTATTGTAGATTAGAAAAGCACCAACCAATAGCGCGATCAGACTCATTGCACGGAGGTTCAGTTCGAAGGCCGCCGTCATATTCTGTGTCGCAGAGGTGCGACCGGCCGCGCTTTCCAGTTCCGCGCCGGGGGGCAATAGGCCACGAATATGCCGTTCCAGCTTGGCATCGTCATCAAGAATCAGGTCGATGCGGTCTAGCACACCCAACCTTCCCAATAATTCCTGCGCCGTGGCAATGTCTGCCAGCATCAAACCTTCCAACCCCGGGTCGGGTATTTCATTGCCTTCCACATAAGCAACCACCTTGAGTTGGTGGGGCAAGCCGTTGACCGTCAATTGCAAAGTACCTCCGGGAAGGACTCCAAGACGTTTTGCGGTCAGTGCCGAAAGCATGACTGCATCCGGTTCGGTCAACAGGCGAACTGCATCTCCACCCCTTGCCGCGTTGACAAAGCGGCTGCGGAGATTCCGTTCAGAAAAGGGGTCGAACCCCGCCAATCTGATCGTGTTGCCATCAATACTGACATAGCCTTCAATCGCGGGGGCACTTTCACGCAAGCCTTCTTCGACGCGCAGTCGGGTAAAAAAAGACTCCGTCAGGCCGGCAGGGCCACCCGTAATGTGATGGGTATAGCGCCCGGTCAACGCTTCCATGGACAGAGAAAAGGCCCTGTGGGTGCTCCCTGCAGCCAAGTCAATGGAAACCAGCATTGCCACACCTAATGCAACGCCGACTATGGCCAGCAGCAACTGCAATGGATGGCGTAAAAAATGACGGCGATTGGCGCGCCCTAAAATTGCCATGTTAAAATGCCGCGTCCAAACGCCCATCGACTAGCCAAATGATGCGATCCGCTCGGCGGACCACCTTATCACTATGGGTAATCAGGATTAGAGTCTTGCCCAGCGCCCTGACCAGCCGGTCCAGCAGATCGAGCACTTTTTCGCCGGTGGCAAAATCCAAGTTGCCGGTCGGCTCGTCGGCCAGAACTAACTGGGGTTGGTGTACGAGCGCCCTGACAATGGCGACGCATTGCTGCTGGCCACCGGAAAGCCGGTCAGGATAACTCCTTGCCCGGTCGGCCAAACCGACTTCTGCTAGTAAATCCAGCGCCATCTCGCGTCCCTTTTTTTCGCTAATGCCATTCAGTTCCAAAGGCAGCAGCACATTTTCCAATACGTTAAGCGTGGGTATCAGGTTGAAAAACTGGAAAATGAAACCAACATGGCTGCGTCTCCATAGGCTACGAGCCGGTTCTCCCAAGCCGGCCAGATCAATGCCGTCAAAGGTGATATGGCCTGAGCTGGGCACGTCCAAGCCCCCGATCAGGTGCAGCAAGGTTGATTTTCCCGAACCGCTTAGCCCCACTAGCGCAAGCTGTTCGCCAGGGTCCACGACAAGATCCACACCGCGCAAAATTTCACGCCATTCGCCGGCTTCGCGATAGCCGAAGTTAACCCCTTCTAGCCGCAGCAGCGGAACGGTGGTTGGCGTTGCACGGGCGGAAGAATTGGTGGTCTCTGCCGGGTTGGGCTGGGAAGTGGACATGGCTGGGAGTTTCCTGCTTTTGACCTTAGTTTAGGCGACAACTATTGTACTAAAGTTTTGCAACCTAAACCCAAGGAACTAGAGCTTCTCCCAGTAATTCTCAGTTTGGGCCAGAAACGATAAATATAATGCCGTCATTTCGGCAGTGATATCGAAATCCAGCGACCATGAATGGCAAACCAGTTGATTGTATGAGCTTTAATCC
>Ga0208496_1000899_pt1 | contig 10872 bp, 9 predicted proteins | sample CryBogmetaGMA2M_FD_184552 | JGI IMG/M metagenome (GOLD analysis project Ga0208496, IMG submission 184552) | Freshwater microbial communities from Crystal Bog, Wisconsin, USA - MA2M (SPAdes) | ecosystem: Environmental > Aquatic > Freshwater > Lake | place: Crystal Bog, Wisconsin, USA | collected... | reverse complement strand
CTTCCACAAGGGCAAGGCTCATTCCGTCCCACGGTCTTCGGCGCCGACGCCCTCTGCACGGGCGCATTCATCGCCTGTTCAAACGCCGACTGCGGCGCGCTCTGCGTGGAGTCGATCTCACCCTCGTTGGCACCGAAGTGTCCCTCGGAACCGAGCAGATCCTTCTGCATGAGGTGCCGCGGCATGGAAGCGAGCAACTGCTCAAAGGCCTGGAGGTTGGTCGTGCTGCGGAAGAGGTTGTTCAAGACCTCGTTTTTGATGCTCTCCATGAGCTCGACGAACATGGCGTAGGCCTCGGTCTTGTACTCGGTGAGAGGGTCCTTCTGGCCGTAAGCGCGGAGGTAGACGGCCTCGCGGAGTCCATCCATGGCGTAGAGGTGCTCCTGCCAGAGGCGGTCGACGGCGTTCAGGATGACATACTTCTCGAGTCCCGAGCGGGCGGCTTCATCCTCGATCTCGGCCTTGCGGTCGTAGGCTTCGACAAGGGTCTTCGCCAGCCACTCGCCGTTCTCCCCGATCTCGCGGGTCTCGAAGGCGCACTTCTCCCTGGTCAGTCCGACGGGGAAGGTGGAGTTCACCCACTGGAGGAGTCCGGCGACATCGGGCTCGGCTCCACTCTCCTCGACGGTGAGGAACGCCTCGACCTTCTTGGGCACGACTTCGTTGATGACCTCGTGGATGAGGACGCGGGGGTTCGCGGAATCCATGACCTCGTTGCGGTAGCCGTAGATGACTTCGCGCTGTTGGTTCATGACGTCGTCGAACTCGAGGGTCCTGCGGCGCATGAGGTAGTTCCTCTGCTCGACACGCTTCTGGGCGGTCTCGACGGAGCGGTTCAACCACGGGTGCTCGAGCTCCTCGCCCTCCTTCATGCCGAAGGTCTCCATGATCTTGGTCATGCGGTCGGCGGCGCCGAAGTTCCTCATGAGGTCGTCCTCGAAGCTGATGTAGAAACGGGAGCGGCCGGGATCTCCCTGACGGGCGCAACGGCCACGCAGCTGGCGGTCGATGCGGCGCGACTCGTGGCGCTCGGTGCCGAGGACGAAGAGTCCGCCGAGATCGGAGACGCCCTCGCCCAGTTTGATGTCGGTGCCGCGGCCGGCCATGTTGGTCGAGATGGTGACGGCTCCCCTCATGCCGGCGCGCGAGATGATCTCGGCCTCCTGCATGTGGAACTTGGCGTTCAGCACGGTGTGGGGAATGTGTTCCCGCTTGAGCATGCGGCTGAGGACCTCGGAGGCCTCGACGCTGGCGGTGCCGACGAGGATCGGCTGGCCGCGTCCGTGGGAGGCCTTGATCTCCTCGATGGCGGCGGCCATCTTCTCGCGGCGCGTCTTGTAGATGCGGTCGTTCTCGTCGAGGCGCGCGACGGGTCGGTTGGTCGGGATGACGGTGACGTCGAGTCCGTAGATGTCGTGGAACTCGTTGGCCTCGGTCTCGGCGGTTCCGGTCATGCCGGCGAGCTTCTCGTAGAGGCGGAAGTAGTTCTGGATGGTGATGGTGGCCATCGTCTGGGTCTCGCGATCAATCTGGACCCCCTCCTTGGCCTCGACGGCCTGGTGAAGTCCGTCGCTCCAGCGGCGACCCGCCATCTTGCGGCCGGTGAAGGTGTCGACGATGACGACCTTGTTCTCCTCGACGACATACTCGACGTCCTTCTCGTAGAGGCAGTAGGCCTTGAGGAGCTGGGCGATGTTGTGCATGCGCTCGGCGGAGTGATCGCAGTGGCGCTGACGCTCGGCCTTCATCGCCGCCTTGCCCTCGGCGTCGAGGTCGGGATCGGTCTCGATGTCGGCGAACTCGGTGAGGAGGTCAGGGAGGACGAAGGCGTTCGGGTCGTCGGGGTTGAGGAAGGTGCGGCCCATCTCGGTGAGGTCGGCCTCCTGCTGTTTCTCCTCGATGGTGAAGTAGAGTTCCTCCTTGAGGGCGACGAGCGGTTCCTTGGAGGTGTCCTGGTAGAAGGAGAGCTCGGCCTTGTCGGTGAGGCGGCGGAGCTCGGGATCCTCCATAGCGCGGAGGAAGCCCTTGTTGCGGGGCTGGCCGAGCTTCACCTTGAAGAGGGTGAGGCCGGCGGCCTCCTTCTCCCCCTTGGCGAGCTGTTCCTTGGCATCGGCGACGAGCTTGTTGATGAGCGCGGTCTGCTTGCGGACGAGCTGTTCGACGAGCGGCTTGAAGCGGTCGTACTGGTGGGTGGAGACGGTGGCCGGACCGCTGATGATGAGCGGGGTGCGCGCCTCGTCGATGAGAATGGAGTCGACCTCGTCGACGATGGCGTAGTAGTGGCCGCGCTGGACCTGCTGGTCGCGGGAGGTCGCCATGCCGTTGTCACGGAGGTAGTCGAAGCCGAACTCGCTGTTGGTGCCGTAGGCGATGTCGCACTCGTACTGGGCGCGGCGCACCTCGGGGGACTGGTCGTGCTGGATGATGCCGGTGCTCAGTCCAAGGAAGGCGTAGAGCTGGCCCATGCACTCAGCGTCGCGGCGGGCGAGGTAGTCGTTCACCGTGACGACATGGACGCCGCGTCCGGTGAGGGCGTTGAGGTAAACGGGGAGCGTGGCGACGAGGGTCTTGCCCTCGCCGGTGGCCATCTCGGAGATGCGTCCCTTGTGGAGCACCATGCCGCCGACAAGCTGGACGTCGAAGTGGACCATGTTCCAGGTGTACTCGTAGTCGCAGACCATGAAGGTCTGGCCCACCATGCGGCGGGCGGCGTTCTTCACGACGGCGAAGGCCTCGGGAAGGATCTCGTGGAGCCTCTTCTGGAGAAGGTCGGGGTCCTGGATCTGGGAGAGCTCGGCCTTCCAGGCGGCGGTCTTTTCCCTAAGGGCTCCTTCGGGGAGGGACTGGAGCGACTGCTCGATCTCGTTGATCTTGGCGACGAGGGGGAGCATCCGGCGCACCTCGCGCTGGTTCTTCGATCCGATGATTTTCTTTAAGATCCAGTTAAACATGAAAATGGGCCGGTTTGCGGCGGAAGGTCACTAAATCGCAACGGCCTACGCCCTGCAAGCAAAGGGAACCAAGTGGAGTATATCTCGCGCAGAGGCGCAGAGGCGCAGAGAGAAGAAAAATATGGGCAAAAGAGGGTTCATCTGAATTTCTCCGGACAAAGACGGCCTTCTCGGGCTCCTCATCCTTTTTCTTTCCCATACCCCTCCGCGTCTCTGCGCCTCTGCGCGAGACCGTCTTGTTTTCCCCTAGTGTGTTTTACGGTACATCTCCAGGCGGCAGTCGAAGCCACCCATGTCGATCGGTTGGCGAAACTCCATCTTGAGCGAGGGGTCGAGGGGCGTGAGGCGGAGGGGGTTGGCAAAGACCAGTCGGCCACCCGGCTTGAGTGCCGTGGCGGCAACCTTGAAAAGATCGGCGATGAGGCCCTGCAGATCCTTCACACGGACGCGGCGGCCCAAAGGGGGATTGGTGATGACCAGCGAGATGCTGCCGGGGGTGATCCCGGCCTTGCGGAAGTCACAGCAGGACAAGATCGGATTGATGTCGGAAAGGTTTGCCGTAGAGAGATTTGCATTTGCAATCTCGATGGCTTTTCCGTCCAGATCGGTCCCGTAAAGTGCCTTCACCCCACCAAGAAGACCCCTCTCGACCAGCTCGAGGCCGGAGCCGCAGAAAGGATCCCAGACAACCTCATCCGGGGTATCGCCCGCGAGCCGGACCATGCAGGCGGCAAGCGGCGGGTGGGAGGCCGCAGGGATGTCATCCTGACGGTAGGCAAGGCGCGGGTCGGGATAGAGGCGGGGACGGAGTTCCACGTGGGACTCCTTCCGCCCCTCGCCCGTCGGAATGATGTCAACCGACCACGGGGCCTCCCGGGAATCGTTCAGGATCCCGGGCGCAAGCTCGTAGGCACGCTCGACCACGCGGCGGATCGCTCCGCGCTGGTGGCCGCGTTCGGTAAAATCCAACCGGTAGCGCGGCACTCCCGAGGTAGCCGCTGTCATGAGACCGCGCGCCACGGGCGAGGCGATGCACGCGGCGAGCGACCCTACCCAGTCCGGCGCATCGTCGCGAATCGTTCCGAGGTGAAACCCAAGCGTGGCGAAACAGCGGAGGCGATAAATCGCCGCGAGGGAGAATTCCTGCGTCGCCTCAACCGTGACACATCCCGGGCGGAGGGTGCCGATCCGGAATCCGTCGTGCTTGCGGAGCTTCTCCGCGGCCTCGTCCTTCACGAATTTCTCAAGGCCGCGTCGGCACCGCAGATGGAGGCGCAGGGAACCATCGACCGGAAGGGTGGCCTCCAGGTTGAGGGTGGCGGGTTGTTCGCGGCGCGCGACGCCGGCCTTCACCTTCTGCTCGGTCAGCCTCGGCAACACACCCTCGCCCGCCAGCGCCAGGGTTGCGGCTCCGCCCACCTTCTCCAGCGCGCGGCCGAGGTGCCGCGCCTCGCGTTCCCCGCGGCTGTTCTTGAGCGCGGCGAGGATTTTCTCCTCTCCTTGTTCCCCTGCACCGATCTTGGGCAGGGCGGCCGCGGCGTAGCGGCGGATTTTTTCCTGAGGATCGGCAAGCAGGTTGATCAGCCAACCGCGCACGGTCTGCTTTTCCTCCGCGGTGCCGAAGCGTCCGAAGATCATGCCGACCGCGCGAATCACGGCGACCCGCTCCATGCGCTCTCGCGGGGAAGCCGCGTCGAAGCCGAGTACTTCCTCACTCCAGAGGCGCTCCTTGGGCATGTCGCGCAACTGCTTGTAGAGATCCTGGTCGGATTTCATGGGGCGCCACGCTGTCTCGTCATCCTAAGTGCCTGATGAAAAAACTTCGCCCTCTTCACTTCCCGATGCAGAAGCTGGAGAAGATTTTGCCGAGGATTTCCTCGGTTCCGGCCTCGCCGACCACTTCGCCCACGGCGCCCAGCGCGGAGCGAAGCTCCACAGCGACGAGTTCGGGAGGCTCTCCGTCGGCAAGCAGGGTAATCGCGGCTTCCAGCGACGCAGTCGCGCGGCGGAGGCATTCCTGATGGCGTGTGTTGATGGCGGCTCCATCTTGGGAGGCCTCGCCCTCGGATCGGCCGGTCACCTTGGCCAGAATGGCGGCCACCAACTCTTCGATCCCCTCGCCCGTCCTGCAGGAGATCGCAATGCCGGCCGGTAGTGACGTGCGGTCGCTGACCAGGTCCACCTTGTTGAGCACCAGCACCTCGTCGTCGAAAAGAGAGGCGGGGGCTGGGTTTGAAGGAAGCGCGGAGGCGTCGACAAGATGGATCCGAAGGTCGGCATTCCCAGCGGCGCGGCGGGCACGCTCGACTCCCTCGCGCTCGACGGGATCCTCGGTCTCGCGGAGACCGGCGGTGTCGATGACACGGAAGGGATAGCCGCCCAGACTGGCGCGCTCCTCGATCGTATCGCGGGTCGTTCCGGCGACCTCGCTGACGATCGCCCTCTCCACACCGAGCAGTCGGTTGAGGAGGCTCGATTTTCCGGCATTGGGAGCCCCGCAAAGAGCAAGCGCGATCCCCTCACGGAGTAGGCGCCCCTCGTTGGCCGTCGCAAGCAAATGCGCCAAGTGAGACTGGATCTTCTCCATCCGCTGGCGCAAAGCCGCTCCGCTCTCCGGATCGATCCCCTCCTCGGGAAAGTCGATGAAAGCCTCGAGGTGAGCCACGCACTCCAGAAGCTCGCCGCGCAAGGCATTGATCTCCTCGCCGAGGCGACCCTCGAGTTGCCCGGCAGCGGCCTTCGCCGCACGGGGCGTCTGGGCGCTGATGAGATCCATGACCGCCTCGGCCTGGGTGAGATCGAGCTTGCCGTTCAGGAACGCCCTCTCGGTGAACTCCCCCGGCCTCGCCATGCGGGCACCGGCCGCAAGCACCGCGGCAAGGACGCGCGAAGCCACCAGGGATCCTCCATGCCCGCTGATCTCGACGAGATCCTCGCCTGTGTAGCTCCGGGGATTCCGAAAAACCGTTAGCAGGACCTCGTCGATAAGTTCCCCTTGACCGTCAGCAATCCGCCCGAAAGTGACACAACGCTCCTCCATGACTGAGGGGGCTTTGGCGCCCCTGAAGGCCGCATCGGCGACAACCAACGCCTTCGCCCCACTGATGCGGATCACGGCAAGCGCCCCCTCGCCCGGAGGCGTGGCGATTGCGGCGATGGTTTCCCCCTGCACGGGATTTAAGCCGGAAGCTTTCCTTCCTCGGCCAGCGCCTTCAGTTCCGCGATGCAGCGGCGATTCTGATCCATGGTGCCGACGGAGATGCGGATCCACTCGGGTAGTCCGTAGCTCGCCATGGCACGCAGGATGATCCCCTTGCGGAGCATGGCTTGGAAAACAGCGTTTCCGTCACCGACATTCACCAGCACGAAATTCGCGACACTCGGGACATATTCCAGCCCCATCGCGGAGAATTCCTTCTCAAGATACGCGCGACCCTCGTGGGTCAGCTCGCAGGTCTTGCGCATGTGCTCCTCGTCGAGAAGCCCTGCCAGAGCCCCCGCTTGGGCAATGCCGTTCGCGTTGAAGGGCTGACGTGTGCGCTGGAGCACGGCGGCCAGCTCCGGCGTGGTGACGCCGTAGCCGATGCGGAGATTTGCCAGACCCATGATCTTGGAGAAAGTCCGCATCACGACGACATTCCGGCCCGCCCGGACATACGGCAGCACATCGGGGGCATGGTCCAGAAACTCATGATACGCCTCGTCGAAGACGACGAGCACATGATCGGGAACCTTCGCCATGAATCGGTCGATCGCCTCCTGACCCACCATGGTGCCGGTCGGGTTGTTGGGATTGGCGATGAAAACGGCACGGGTCTTCGGCGTGATCGCCGTCAGCATCGTGTCGAGATCGGCGGTGTAGCCGGGATCGGGCACCTCGACCGTGTCGGCGCCGAAGAGCTGAGCCATCAGTTTGTAGACGGCGAAGGAGTGACGGGCCACCACCACCTCGTCGCCGGGACGGAGGAAGGCGTGACCGATGAATTCGATGATCTCATTGGAGCCGTTGCCAAGGACGACATTCTCGCGGGCGACGCCAAGTCGCTTCGCGACCGCGCCACGCAGCTCGTAGCCACCTCCTTCGGGATAGAAGTGGGAACGCTCCAGCGTGAGTCGCATCGCCTCAAGGGCTTTCTTGGAGGGGCCGAGGGGGTTCTCGTTGGAGGCGAGCTTGATGATCTCTTCCTCGCGCAGACCGAGATCGCGGGCCAACTCCTCCACGGGCTTGCCGGGCTCGTAGACGGTCAACTTCAGGACATGCTCATGCGCGGTCTTCCACATGGGGAAAGCTTAGGAGAGGCGGAAAAAATATGGAACTCAGGAATAAGGCATTAAACTTTAAAAGACCCGCACCTGCTCCGTGAAGGCCTCTGAAGGCCAGTTGCTACTTTTCTGAGGCGCGATCGCTTAGAAGCTGGCGGTGAATTAATCTGGCGCTCGGGCATTCAAGAAAAGAGTCTAAAGAAACCATGAAGACCCTTCTCATCACCGGTGCCTCGACGGGATTCGGACGCGCTCTTGCGCAGGAAGCCCTGAGCCGCGGTCATCAGGTCGCCCTCGCCGTCCGCAATCCCGAGAGCGTTGGCGATCTCGTCCAGGAGTTCCCCATTAAGGCCCATGCCATCCCCTTCGACCTGACCAAGCCGGAAGATGCGGCACGCTCGGTGTCCGAAACCGTCACCCGATTCGGATCGCTTGATGTCCTGATCAATAATGCGGGCTACGGACTCCTCGCCGCGCTGGAGGAGTCGACCGACGAGCAACTCGCCCGCAATCTCGAAACCAACTTCACCGGCCCGTTCAGGCTCATCAGGGCCACCCTGCCGGTGATGCGGGCGCAGAAGAGCGGCCACGTCATCAACCTCTCCGCGATCGCCGCCTACGCGAACCACCCCGGCTTCGCCGTCTACGGCGGGGCCAAGGCCGCCCTCGATGCGGCCTGCGATGCGGCGGCCCAGGAGGTCGCGCCCCTCGGCATCAAATTCACCATGGTGATCCCCGGCCCCTTCCGCACCGATTTCATCGGCAGATCACTCGATCATGCCGAGCGTCTCCCCGACTATGAGGGGACGGTCGGAAAGTTCGGCGGATTCCTCTCCAAGATGGATGGGAAACAACCGGGCGATCCCGCCAAGGCGGCCCAGGCGATCCTCGATCTCCTCGATGTGGAAAAACCACCGTTCCGATTCCTTATCGGCGGGTATGCCCACACCATGTTCGCCAAAAAAATCGCCTCGATGGAGGCCGAGATGAACGCCTGGAAGGAGAAGGGACAGGCAACAGACTTCCCCCCGGGATCTTAGAAACTTGGGAGGGAGGGTGGTGCGCGATACAGGGTTCGAACCTGTGACTTCTTGCGTGTGAAGCAAGCGCTCTACCGCTGAGCTAATCGCGCGGATGGGATGATGATTACAAATCCAGCGCCCTTTCCCGGCAAGGAGATTAAGGAGCGGTGATCGGGTAGCAGTGCAGATTTTTTTGAAAAATTCAGGGGGATTCCGCCCCCTGCGGGTAATCACTTCATGAAAGGACGGGTCGGGAATGACTCCCTCCCCGCAACAACAACCAACACCAAGGAACACATGAAGACATTGATCAAAGCGGGCGCCATGCTCGCCATCATCGCCGGTTTCGGACTGGCGACCGCCACGGCCGCCACAGCCACCGATAGCGCCTGCGCCAAGTGCTGCAAGACCAGCTGCAGCTCCTGCGCGAAGTGCTCGGACGGCAAGTGCGCCTCTTGCTGCAATAGCTGCAGCAAGTAAGCTGACGGTTCAGCGCGGCGGGGGTGGCGCCGAAAAAGCCTGCCCCCGCCCGTTGGGTCGCTTACACTCTTTCCCATGAATCCCGCCGACAACGACCTCTCCTCCCTCCTGCAGGGATGGCGGGCGGACGTGGAGCCAGACACCGGCTTTCACCGCTCCGTCTGGGCGCGCATCGAGGCGGCCGAGAGCCGCAAGGGGGCCGGTCTCTCCACCCTCTTCTCGTGGGTCAAACTTTTGGCCATTCCCCGGATCGCCGTGACCACGGCGGCCATCGCTCTCTTCGGAGGCATCCTGATCGGCGGCGTCCAGGCCCGCTCCGCACAGGAGGAGCGCTATCTTCTTTCGCTAAAACCTTCGGCGGCGTCCACGCATCTCCACTGATCTCCCCGACGATCACCCCATGAAACGCGGCCTCCTTGTCCTTCTCGCCGTGATCATCGCAGGACTGGGAGCGGCGTTGGTGACCAGACACTTTCTGCAAGGGCCACCCTCGGCGTGGCTCTGCCACGAGTACGGACTCACGCCCGAGCAAGCGTGCAAGGTCGAAAGCCTGCAACAGCAGTATGGCGCACGATGCGGCCCCTACTGCGACGCCATGTGCGAGGCGAATGCCCGCTTGGAAACGCTCGCTTTGGCTGAACTGGGCTCCTGCAGCGTGACGCCCGCGATCCGCGATGCGGTGACCGAGACCGACCGCATCCGCTCGCAGACACGCATTGCAATGCTCGAGCATTTCTACGCCGTGGCGGCGGAGCTCCCACCCGAGCGCCGCAGGGAGTATCTGCTGAAGGTTCTGCCGCTGTTCATCGACTCCTGCGGCTCCCGCTGATGCCTGATCCCACCGATCACGATCAGGAGGCCGCGCACCTTGATCGCGAGGCGATGTCCCGATTGGCCGGCGGTGAGGATCTCGCGCTGAACGGGATCATGGAGCGCTGGAAGAGCCGGCTCACCGCCTATCTCTACCGCTTCACGGGAAATGAAAGCGCGGCGCTCGATCTCGCTGAAGAGACCTTTGTCCGTCTCTACCAAAGCCGCGCGAAGTTCGGCGCTCACTCATCGAATGCCGCCTTTTCGACCTGGCTCTTCGGCATCGCCGCCAACCTCGGGCGCAATCACCTTCGCTGGCAGAGGCGCCACCCCACCGTTGCCATGGAGGAGGCCGAGTCGGTCACCTCCGCAGGTGACCCGGGCCTCTCGGCCGAATCACGCGAGCGGGAACAAGCCGTGCGCATTGCGATCGCCTCACTCCCCCCCGATCTGCGCGAGTCACTGATCCTGAGCGAGTACGAAAGGCTACCCCAGGCGGAGATCGCCGCGATCGCAGGATGCTCGGTGAAAGCCGTCGAGCGCCGCCTCAGCCACGCCCGTGAGATCCTCCGCAAGGAACTCTCCCGGTATCTGTCATAAGCGCAAACGAGCCGCCCGATTACTCGGACGGCCCGCGGAGCATCTGAGTGGAAGGAACTAGTGAGCCGTGCAGTGATCCAGCGTCCCGCCACAGATGTTGCAATGGTGCTTGAGTTGTCCGGTTCGCAGGAAGGTCAGGATGGCGTCCTGACAGCCCGGGCAGACCATTTGCTTGCTCGACCGGAGCGCATAGTAACCGCTGCCGGGCTTACCGCTTCCATCCGGGGTGTTGACCCAGACGGTCTGGCACTTGTTGCAGGTGATGGCGCTCGTGGGATGCTGAGGCACTGTCTGGCAGGCGGTCAGCGTCATGGCGGCGCCAAGCACACCGATGAGGAATAATGAGTTGAGGGTGTTTGTTTTCATAGCGATGCAAGCCTCGCCGCACACCCTCGTTTGCTCAATTGGTCGGAACACTTACCTCGGCATAAGCAGGGGGATTAGGCCTCCCGCTTTAGAATTGGTAGGAGGCGACCACCTTCACCGTGCAGGGTGCGATGAGCTGGTTGCCCACAACATTATTCATCACCGGCAGTTCGGCATCGGCGTAGAGACGCACCTTCTTGAAATCGAACTCGATGCCGGGAGAGAGGGAGACCTGCTGGTATCCGGTGTTCTGCGGGTCGGCGGCGCCACCTGAGTCGGAAGCCTTGTTGACGAAGAGTACCTGGCCGAGCGGACGGATCTTCACGCCCTTGATGTGCAGGCCGGTGTAATAGATGCCCGTGGTCGTGTTGACCTGAAGG
>Ga0208496_1000898_pt1 | contig 10879 bp, 10 predicted proteins | sample CryBogmetaGMA2M_FD_184552 | JGI IMG/M metagenome (GOLD analysis project Ga0208496, IMG submission 184552) | Freshwater microbial communities from Crystal Bog, Wisconsin, USA - MA2M (SPAdes) | ecosystem: Environmental > Aquatic > Freshwater > Lake | place: Crystal Bog, Wisconsin, USA | collected... | reverse complement strand
AGAGTGGAGTTACTGGAATGGATTGAGCAAGCGGGATTGCGAGTTCAAAAGCGAGAAGATACCAAGGCGCAACACAATAAAGTCTTTGATCAAACAGATGCTTTACATGCTGCTAGATCTGCTGAGACTACTTCGCTTTGGCGTTTAGTAGTTCAATAAAAGCGAGTATCAAAAAAGATATCAATCTCTTTTTTGATTAAGACCATTATGCGTAACTACCTGATTATGATTGGTTTTACTACTTAAAGCCTGTTGTTAAAAGTACATCATATTCCACTTGCATTTTATTTAAACACTTGTTTAAATACATACTTAGAATTTTAATTATCAATTCATCGTTTCAAGCATTTTCATTCGGCTTTTTGTGGCCGTTCTTTTGGAGGCTAGAGATGTTAGTTAGGATCTGTTTTATCTTTGTTTCTTTATTGGTTTTTTTTAATCCATATGCCAATTCACAGCCAATCAAAGCCACGCAGGATTTCCCCAATCGCACGATTAAATTAATCGTTCCGTTTACGCCTGGAGGTCCAGCCGATGCGCTAGCACGACCTCTAGCTGAGGCTCTTAATAAGAGGTTCGGTTACCAGGTGATTGTTGAGAATAAACCTGGGGCTAACGCAGCGATTGCATCACAATTTGTGGCCAAGTCCCAGCCGGATGGCTACACCCTCTTATTTGCCAGTGATGCTGGAATGTCTTTAGCTCCTGCAACTCAAAAATCACTATCTTATAACCCAGCAAAGGATTTTGTTGGCGTTTCCATGGTTGCTCAGCTTACTCAACTCCTATTTGTTGGTGAAGCAGTCCCAGTCAAATCCGTTTCCGAGTTGATTGCCTATGCTAATAAAAATCCCAATACCCTGAGTTATGCTTCAATTGGCGCGGGTAGTCAAACCCATGTGGCGCTTGAGACCTTAAGCCGTATTCTGAAAATCCAGATGACTCATGTGCCCTATACCGGCGCAACTACTGCGTTGACGGATGTGGTTGGAGGCAACGTACAGGTGATGATGTCTACTATTTCTGGGCCGCTACCTTTTATTAAGTCAGGAAAAATTCGCCCATTAGCGTTGGCTGGCCCTGAGCGAAATAAGATTATTCCAAATGTTCCAACATTTGCCGAAGCGGGGGTTGCAGGATATGAGTCTCGTGGCTGGTTTGGAATTGTGGTGCCTTCAAAAACACCCCCTGAAATTGTTAATATTCTTTCAAAAAATATCTGGGAGATTGTGCATTCTGAACAATATATCTCTCAGGTGATTGATCAGCAAGGTTTTGATGTTGCGAAAATTCCTCCCAATGAGTTTCCAGAATTCCTGGTTAACGATCGTTTGAAATGGAAAAACTTGGTTTCTCAAATGGGCGATGTATTTAATTAAGAAAAATAGTAGAGGATGACTGTGAGTTCTGTAAATAGCGAAGTACGAGATGGTATGCAGATTGATTGGGATGTTGCCATCTCAATGGCAGATGGTGTTGTTTTACGGGCAGATATATTTCGTCCAATAGGGGATAAAAAAGTCCCAGTGATTATGAGTTACGGACCTTATGCTAAGGGCTTAGATTTTCGCGTGGGCTATAAGAGTCAATGGGCCCGTGTAGTCGAGGCGGTTCCTGAAATTTTAGAAGGCTCTAGTAACAACTATCAAAATTGGGAGTTAGTTGATCCTGAGCGATGGGTTCCTGAAGGATATGCATGCGTCCGCGTGGATTCAAGGGGAGCAGGGCGCTCCCCAGGACTACTGGACTGCTGGTCACCTCTGGAGACACAAGATTTTCATGAATGTATTGAATGGGCCGGCACCCAGACTTGGTGCAATGGGAAGGTGGGGATCAACGGGATTTCTTATTACGCTATGAACCAATGGACTGTTGCCGCAACCCAGCCCCCACATTTGGCAGCTCTCTGCATTTGGGAGGGTTCATCTGATTACTACAGAGAGTTATGTCGTCACGGCGGCATTTTGTGCGACTTCTTAAATAGTTGGTACAACCGACAAGTTCTGACCGTACAAAATGGCGTCGGGGACAATGGTGCTAGGAGTGCTGTAACTGGCGTGACGATTGCCGGTCCCAATACGCTCAGTGTTGAGCAATTAAAAAAGAATCGATTTGCAATTGACGTGGAGGCTGAGAATCGCCATTTAATTGATGATTACTATAAATCTCGTACACCTGATTTCTCCAAGATTACCGTTCCTTTGTTGTCTGCGGGAAATTGGGGTGGCATGGGTCTTCATACACGTGGTAATTTTGAGGGGTATCTAAGAGCAGCTTCAAAAAATAAATGGTTAGAAGTGCATGGCGATACGCATTTCACTCATTTTTATAGTGCTTATGGTGTTGAATTGCAGAAAAAGTTTTTTGCACATTTTTTAAAAGGTGAGAAATCGGGCTGGGATCAACAGCCAAAAGTTTCATTAAATATTCGTCACCCTGATGAAACTTTTAAATTGCGTGCCGCAAATGAATGGCCGCTTGCTAATACCCAGTGGACGAAATTCTATTTACAACCTAAATTATTGACCCTTGATACTCAAGAGATTGGCGCAGGTTTAGATAGTCAACTAAGTTATGAGATAGCTGGCAATGGCCTTACCTTTTTAACGCCAATTAGGGATTACGACCTTGAGATTACTGGGCCGGTTGCAGCAAAACTCTTCCTATCTTCCGATACCACTGATGCTGATGTCACATTAGCTTTGCGGCTTTATGACCCCAGCGGCAAAGAGATTTCATTTATTGGCTCGAACGATCCTCGCGTGCCGATAGGTCTTGGCTGGTTGAGAGCCTCACACCGTAAATTAGATCCGAAAGAAACCAAGCCTTACCGTCCTTGGCATAGCCATGATGAGCTATGGCCTTTAACACCAGGGGTGCCCGTAGAGCTTGATATTGAAATTTTGCCAACCTCAATTGTGATTCCGAAGGGCTATCGTTTGGGTTTAAATATTCGAGGTTCTGATTACGAGTTTGATGGCACTGATGCAGGGGTTGTACATGCGCCCTATCCCATGAAGGGGGTTGGACCTTTTACGCACACCAATCCTAATGATCGCCCGTCAAATATTTTCTCTGGAAAAAATACCTTGCATTTTTCTGACCAGATGAAGCCTTATTTGTTGCTACCAGTCATCCCAAAAGGATGAGGTGGATTTGTTCAGCTGGTAGTGAATGGCAAAAACTCCTAAAAGCGTCGTGCTGTAAGGGACTTTTGCCATTGCTTTATAAAAAAATACAAATAATGATGGAGTCAGCAGGCATTTCCCCTTTAATAATTTTTAAAAATAAAAAAGAGAGTGGCGCTCGATCACTCTCACCGCAGTGATTGTAGGTAATTTTAGTTACCCTGGGAATTCAATATCAAACTCATCTTCATCAAAATTATTCAAGACTAAAAGAGTCTTAAGTTCGGAACTCTCAATTTTCCTCAGGGTTTCCTGTGTTGGCGCCATACCACTAAATTCCTCAAATTGACGGCTTATGGGGAACATCAAATTCTGCCGCAACTTTTTAATATAGATCTCTCTTCTATGCGACTCTTGTAAAAAATGATCGATACAGTTTTCAATTATCTTCTTATACTCTTTATTTACTTGATTATTTCGTCTTTGAGATTCTTCAAATAAACTATTATTTTCATTAATCTTTATCTCTAGATTATCTAATATTTTCTTTGCATTGACCGACCGGTTTTCAATGAGTTCTAGTGCCCTTTGAGCATTTTTGGCGAGCAATTTTTCCTTTTTAGCTTGCTCCTCAAAGGGTATATAAGACTCTTTATACAAGCCTATTATTTTTGCTCTATATAGTGGATCAAGCTCAAACAGAAGTGCTTTACCAGGTTTAGTAAACATCCATAAAAATCCCTGAAGTAGACTCCAAAGCAATACACCTGCCGCAAAAATCATTGCTAATCCCATTAAGAATAAGTATCCCAAGGCCAATGGCATATACAAAAGAATTTCAGTTGGCTCAATCGGATATCCCTTGCCGACCATTTGATCTGCCTTTTGGATTTCTTGATCGGTAAATTGACATAAAGGAAACCACGAACCATTTATAGACCACTCGGAACATTCATGAACCCAAAACCAATTATCTGCACCCCAAAGCGCGATCTCCCTTCGATCTTTGTCATGCTTAGACTCTAGAAACCAATTAAGTGATTTTATATTAGTGCGTAATAGTTGGTTTTCTTCAGTAAAGCGATCTATATTATTTTTAAGCTCGATAATCTTACTTTCCTTTGTTTGCAGCATAAGTTGAGAAGCCTCTTCCCCTAATTTTTTTATCTCGAGCATATGGTCATATTGCGTCCGAGTAATATAATTTGGGTTGATACTCTCAGATTGCGGGAAGCCATTCGAATTGGATTTTTCGCAAGCACTTAAGCATAAAACACACAGAAGATAAATAAGATTTTTTTTAGTCATTTTCATTGGACTACCGCCAATGTTTTCAAATTCCGAATAGGAAAAAATAATATCCGCGCCGCTAAATAATCTGGGATTTCTAGATCAATTTTTCCTTTGACATATTTTCTTTTTGAATTAAGTAACCAGTGATAAATTTTTGCGCCAGCAGAAAATGCCGCTTCATAGCGTTGCATAATAGGTTGCTCTATGAAATAAAAAACATAGGCATACTCAACTTCGTCTTGACCATTCGTCTGCATCAGCGATTGACATATTCTTTTGCGAGTCTCGCACATAGCCTTTTCATATTTTGCTGAGAGCTCGATTTCAATGCCTACCCTTTTACCAAAGCAGCCCTCCCCATTGAGGATTACTACTAAATCAAATTTTTTAGGCCCTAATTTATTTTCTGGATCAATCATGCGTTCAGTCTCATAATCACGAATTAAGCCATGCATCAACATATTCTTAACGGCAATTTGGCCCTCTAATGTATGGCTAGCATGGGTGTAATTTATTTTTGCAGGATTAATTTCATGATAGGTAATATCCTGCCCTCTATATTGGTAAAACATTCTTAATCCTAGAGCTGTTAAGGTGATAACCTCATGTTCAGCCTGAAAAGTACGAGTAAATGCTGGCACTTTTGAATTACGGTGGGTGCAAAGCCATTTTTTTGCAAGCATGCTTCTGATCACTTGACCCTTGGGATCGTCAATACAAAAGGATGCCACTTTTCGCGTACTGAGTCCAAAACGACTTAGAAGCTCTAGCGCTGCATACTCTTTTTTCTTTGAATCAATAAGTTGAGTTGTCATTGATTTTTTTTCAACGATCGACCGGCCATCATTTGATGGTGTTGAGCTTTGCTCGGGTACTATAGCTTTCTTTTTAGGCTGTGACATCTTCTACTACCTCCATGTGATCTGATGGACCGCTATTGGCTAATCAGTGCATGGATCAAGAATCTATATATATCGGTTTTTTTAATGTAGGCTTAAGAGGCTAAAGAGTTCCATCAAGAAGCTAGGATGTCCTTTTGGGGGCTATAAGGATTTATTTCGATGAGCAAGAATGTACTTTTGAATGGTTTTTTGGGCGTTTTCTTCGCTGAGTGAGGCATTTAAGCTTCGCGCCTTGATCATCACCAGATCTTTAATCTTGTAAGCAATCTGATTTGCACTTTTGCCTTCCATTGAGCTTGCTAGCTCTATCGCATAAGATCGAACGGCATCAAATTTATTCGCGCGTACAGATGCACCACGCCTTCCATTGATGGAGAATATATCGCTCATTTCGCTGGCTGAAAGTTTCTTAGATAGGCTTTTGGCCACGATTTTCTGTACCTGAGTGACCTCATAAATTGAATCAGCCAATTCGCCTATATGCCCTTGTGCCGCTATTTTATTCGCATCTGCCAGTTTTGCTAGACCCAATGCAATCATCAGGGCATCTGGAAGGAGGTCTGGGGATGTGTAGATTAGAGAGGGTCCAAGACCGTCATTGGCTTTGATAATTTCTGGCAGCCTGTCCTTTGTGTATAAATGCTCTAGGAGTAGGTGAGCCTCACATGGGTCCACTCTCCAGCGATCATATTCATCAACCGTGAACATGCCATAGGCTTTTTTCTCTTCACCATAGCTACATTGGTAATCAAAATAATTATCATTAAATAATTTAGCCATTTTTAGTTCTGACAGTGCCATTGCAATCAATGTATCGGTATCAGGAAGGTCCGTTGTGGTTTCGCTGTCTGGGTCAATCAGGTAGCCAAGATACAAGTACCAGCTTTTATACAGCCTATTAAAGCGCTCTCCCAATAGGAGCGTTTCGCGAGGGATTGGCTTATTGACGATCTGCTTTTTATTCAGACTATCAATTTCTATTAGCGTGGTAGTAAGAATGCTGCTCTTAATTGACTGATATCTTTTTTCGTAGTCATCTAGGTACATAAAGGCTTCATAGTGATCGTATAAACCACTTTCATATATGTAGTCACTAAATTCATCTTCTACTTCGAATTCCATTTTGTACACCTTTGTTGAATAATTATTATTTGAAGTACTTTGCCAGTGTAACTTGCTATAGGTTTGGTATTTCAGTGAATCATGAATTGTTTTGCGGGTGCCGTTTTCATTTCCAGTAATTTGATATGCCAACATCACCTTGAAAGGCGAACATGAAACCAAGAACACTCACCAGACAAGAAATGTACGACCTCGTTTGGTCTAAACCGATGACTCAGCTAGCGGCCGAATTTGAAATCTCTGATGTCGGCCTTCGAAAAATCTGCAAAGCTGCCAAAGTACCCACCCCAGGCATCGGTTATTGGGCCAAGCTCGCCAATGGGAAAGCGGTTGCCAAAATAGAATTGCCCACCCTATACCCATTTCAGTCTCAGCTTGTCTATATAGGAGGAGGGTCACCCAATCGCTATGGCTATATAGATGAGCCTGATAGAACCGATGAGGAATGGGCTGTGCTCGAATTACCTCCCCCTCCTGTATTTCCAGAGACGCTAGAAGAGATCCGCCCCCAGATTGAAATATTAGTACCGTTGATTGCAATTCCCAAGAAAATGGAAAAGCCTCATCCAATTACATCAAGACTATTAGCTTATGACGCCGATATCGCGAAGGAGCGCCATTATTGGTACAAGCCAAAGTATCAGCACCCTAATGGCCAAAAACTCATTAATGCCCTAAATAGCTTTTTCATCTACTTTGAGAGTCTTGGCTTTCGAGTCAAGATCAATGGGCCACGTTCCCAAGCATTAAGTGTTGATATGGATGGGAAGTATCACTACTTCCGATTTGTCTGCTTTGATGATGGCAATCACTTTTACCGAAAAAAGAGTGTTTCAGGGATGACGTATGGGTTTAGTTGGACCGGCAATCAAGATCGTATGTCTGAAAACTCAGACTATCGTGAGCATTCAGAGATCACCCCTGAGGTGCTAAGGGATTTAGCGATTGAACTCTTGATGGATATAGAGGAGCGTAAGAGAAGTAGCGTGGAATGGGTTCATCAACGTTTAGTTAATAGGAAGAGGGATGCGATCGCACGGATAGAGGAAAGGCGAACCAAAGCAGCCATCCGTAAGCGTAAAGATACTGAGCGACTCATTGAAAAGCGCATGGAGTTAATGAGTCAAGCTTTAAAAGACATTAAGAAGGCAGAGAAGATGCAGGAGTTAATTACAGCGTTAGATGAAAAGTCGAAGGCTACGAGTAAGGAAATTCCTGGGTTTAAGAAGTGGCGCGCATGGGCGGTCCATCAGGTCAATTCAATAGATCCACGCAATATGTCAGTGAAACGGGCGGGGCACTGGATTGAAAAGTTTGAATTCAAGTAAGGATTAAAGGCTCTTGTCGTCCGCAATTGAAATCGAGACTTACGATTCCAAGGAAATTAATGGTTTATAAAAAATCTCGCAAGGGGCGTATCGATGAAGTCTGCAAGTTAATTTGAGATTCTTCCGCTTTTCTGCAATACAAGTCGAGATTTTTTCTCAGTCTCTCTAGTTGGTTTTAGTTTTTCCAGGGGTTAATAACTTCTAATCCAGTAAATTCAAAATCGTGGACATTACGAGTAACCAGCTTTAGTCCGTGGTGGATTGCAGTTGCTGCTAGCAAACTATCAATAGCTGGCATAGGACGTCCCGCTTGCGCAATTAGGCGCCCCCATCGATCTGCTACGCTGATATCTACTGCCAAAATGCGACCAATAAAAAAAGAAGGTAAATCAACCTCAAGCCAATCCAGTAGTGCAAATTTTCGGTCGTTATCTGGCAGCATATCGATACCCTTACGAATCTCCCCCAATGTGAGTACGCTCACGAATAGTGTTGTAGCCGGTCTCTGAGAAAACCACTCTGCAACACCTACATTGGGTTCTTTGCGACGCAACTCGGATAGGACGTTGGTATCAATCAGATAGGTCATAGTGAGATATCGCGAGTCAGGCTCCGGTCGCGCTCAATGAATAGCTCTTCATCACCAAATAGTGGCGATGCGCGCATAAACTCGACCAGCGATTTATTAGCCCCAGTCAAACGATCGTAATCTGATCTAGAAAGAAGTACGGCTACTGATCGGCCATGATTGGTGATTTCTTGTGGCCCCTCAAGCTCTGCATCGCGCAATACGGTGGAAAGCTGCGCTTTTGCCTCTTGTATTTGCCAAATATGCATATTAAATCTCCTTTATGACCATTCTAGTCAGATTATAACAAAAAAGATTTTATAGGGGCGATCAAGCCTCAAGTTGCTTTGGGGGCGACAACTTTAAGTAGACAGAAATTGGATATTTACTTGATGAGTAAATCGTATTTAAAAATCGCTTGATTTATGTTGCCAACGGTATATTAAAAATCTATATTAATCATGGAGTTACGGTTATTTTTTTGCTATAATGCGCCCTCACTATAAATTGGGATTATGACATGCCAAAAAGACCAAAAAAACTAGTCAATTACAACAATATTCCCGATGAACTAAATGAGGGCGGGTGTTTACGTATAACGGAATTGGAAGCTCCTAAGCTTAGTAAAAAGAAGTCAATTGTTGGGAGGGATGGAATTGTCTATCAAAGTCGTGCAGAAGCAATGGTCGCCAATTGGCTGTATTTTTCAGGCATTGAGTATCAACCACATCCCAAATTAGATTTGAAGGGTAAGGTGCGAAATCGGCGTGGTGATTTTAGATTAATTAGGTCAGGAGAAATGGTTGAGGTATTCATGGGCTCTGTCGATGGCCTTGCTAAGCGAGGCGATGACATTCCCGCCTGGGGAAATGATTATTTGAAAGTTCGAGGTGAAAAAGAGGCATATTTCCGAGAGTCTGATCAAAAATTAATTGTCATTGAAGCTGAGATTTACCGCTATCAAGGTTTAAATCCCTATCTAAATCATATCCATCAGATATTTGCAGATTATGGGATTTATCTTGATGAGAGCGTGAGAAAGGAGTTGCCAATTAATGGCGATGCTAGGGGAATGCTGTGGATGCTTGAGGAGTTTATTGAATATGCCCTCAAAAATAGATTTACGATGCTGGTTGATTTCCAGAGCTCAGGACATTCGGACCTCTACGCAGTTCTTAACACCAGACCAGAGTTATCAAATCAACTTCGACGCGCGCTAGATGAAATTCATAATAGAAAGTCAGCCGTTCGCAAGGAAGAATTATTGCCATTAGAGGATTTAAGAGTAATCGTGATGGGGATGGGTATCGTGGAGCGGGCGGAGTACGAGGAATCATACCGCCTTAATCAACTACCATCAAATGCACCTGTATCAGTCCCTCAGTCATACGATATTACTTGGCATGAATTTATCCACGGCAAACATATAAAGCAGTTTTCTCCGTTTTGGGAGGCTCGTGAAATCGTTCGAAGGAAAAGATTTCAATCGAGAAGCCTGTTTTTCGATGCTGTACGTACCGATCCTGATCTTTTGTTTGTAAGAAAAAGCCCAAGCTCAGCTCAGGGTGGTTACCCAGAATTTATTAGTTGGCCTGATTTTTTGGGGACTCTGAGTGATAGTGAGCAAAAAGATAAAAAAGAGAAACAAAAGGAATTGCTAAATTTAGAAAATAAATTGGCTCAACTTAATTTTAAGGACGCGGCTCATTGCCTTCTGGAATTAAAATTAACAAGCGCTGAGAAGATTCAAGCTCAATCACCAGCCTTTTACAAAAGACTACAAGACCGTTCTGACTGGCCTCAATTACTTTATTTTCTCTCTGGTCGAGTGGCATTGGTGAACTCAAAAAAAGAGGCAATAAAAATACTCATCTCTGAGCAATGCTTTGATAGGGCTGATTTTTTTGCTCGTAGGGCATCAAACGTTCATTTGCAGAGAATTCCAAAGCATATTGAAAGGGTGGGTTTGGGGATATTTGAGGCTGTGCGAAGTTGTGTGGATGGTGACGATAGAAATCATCAAAACGTCCTCGAAGCTTTTTAGCGGCGGTAAAGGCTGGAAGAGGCTCAATTTGATAAATATTGCTGAGCATGTCGATCAACTATGCTTAAGCTGGAGGGAGATTAATTTTTAGTGCGCAGAATTTGGAGGGCATCTTATCCAAAGCAGTGGGGCTTAGATAATTAAGGCTGCTCCTCGTAAGGCTCTCTAGTCACTACCCCAACTCTCTGACCAATAGGGCTTGGGCAGTTTGGCGAAACAGACTTCTCTGTTCTATTGACGAGCTCCTCATCTAATGCGGCCCTAGTAAAGGCATTGGCCCTCTCTAGCGCCTCTTGCTTTTGCTTTGCTAACTCTGAAGCTGGGATAACGGCAGCCTTGAGTAGTCGTTCTTGCGCTATCTGCTTAAAGGTCTTGGTGTCTATCTTGCCGCAATATTCAACATCGCCCAAGGGTGCTTTATTTTTCATTGAGTTAATCTTGAAGGCGGCTAGCCAAGCTTCTATGGAGTGGGTCTTTCAGTCTAGTGTTACCAA
>Ga0208496_1000894_pt1 | contig 10925 bp, 14 predicted proteins | sample CryBogmetaGMA2M_FD_184552 | JGI IMG/M metagenome (GOLD analysis project Ga0208496, IMG submission 184552) | Freshwater microbial communities from Crystal Bog, Wisconsin, USA - MA2M (SPAdes) | ecosystem: Environmental > Aquatic > Freshwater > Lake | place: Crystal Bog, Wisconsin, USA | collected... | reverse complement strand
TACAGTTTCTCGCCCTTGTGATTCAACTTCAAGAGTTTTTCTAAATCTTTTTTGATAAAAGCAAATTCCTTTGGAGAATTAGTGACCGGGAAATACATCATCTTGGCTGGGCTTGGATCAATTAATTGAATCTGTTGTCCCGCGCCCTCTTTATTAAGCCAAGTATCAAACTCCGTCTTTAGCCTAGAGTCTGATGGAGCGGCAACCACCTTAAATCCGGCTGACTGCTCATCATAGGCTTTAGCTACCTCAGGGTCAACGGACTTGCCGTCGGTATTGACCCAGAGCAACTGAACACGCTTACTTTCTCTGCCCATAGCAACTCGCACCTGACGCATTAAAAATAAAGCTTCAATACATTTTTCATCTTTGAGTTGGCACTCGCCAGCCGGACGTGCAATGAGCAAAGTCCATTTACCTTGCAGTGGCACATTGAGCCAGGCATTATTAAATTCTTGAGCTGGATAGACTAAAGTTCCAAAGTTTGTTTTTCCACCCTCAGGCTTAATCACGTAATACGCCAAGTAAGAGGCAATTACTGGCGCAGCACATGCAAGCAACAACAAGAGCATTTGAATTCGGCCACGGCGAGTTTGGGCATCGATTGCTGACGAATCCATTTGTGAAGCTGGTATTAGTAACTCTTTATCACTCACCCTTGATCCCCATTCACGCCCTGCCGCCGATATTGCCTTAGGCCAGTAACTAACCAAAATAAGAAGCCAGCAATTGCTAAAGCAAACCACTGGAATGCATAAGCATAATGGCGATCGACTCCGGTCGTCAGAGGAGCCCACTCGCGCAGTAAGCCATCATCAATACCGGTATCAACCTCTCGCAAAATATAGGGGCTTTGAGCCCAGCCACGCAACTTACCCTCGCCGGCTAAATCAAAATTCTGCTCAATGCGGGGTTTGCCTGTATCAACAGGGGCTTTGTTTTCACCTAAGGCGTAAACCTTACCAGGATGAGCAAAAACAATCCCCTCAATATTGACTACATTAGCTGGTGTTTTCACTGGCGGCAAAGACTCACGGCTCTCATTGTTGCGTGGTGCCCAACCTCGGTTTATCCAAAGTACCTCATCGCGACCCTCAAGCCGCAAAGGCATGAGTAGATAAAAACCAGACTGCGAGGCATTACTCCCGGCAGGAGGAATCGGTCTTGGTCGGTTATCTAGCCAAATAGCCGCTTGGGGAATATATTGCCCTCGAGCAATCATGCGACGCTCAGTCGCATCAGCTAAGCTCAAGGAGCCCTCATTCGCACTCAAAATAGGCATCTGTTGACGCGCTGATAAATTAGCAGCTAAGGTAATTTTGCTATCTGCTCTAGCTAATTGCCAAATACCAGCAGCACAGCCAATGGCAATGACTAGCAAGGCTGATACAGTAGCAGCTATACGCTTAGTAATAAGAGCGGTAAACAAATTATTCAAGAGATTTAAATAAGGATTTGAGATGAAGTGGATTATTCCAATTGTCCTACTAATGATTGTTGCTAGCTTAGGCTCAGCTCTGTATTACATGATGAAAGATCGGGGCAACAGCTCTAGAATGGTTCGCTCACTCATGCTACGCATCGGGCTATCACTTGCCCTATTCATCGGCATCTTATTAGCTCATTACTTTGGCTTTATTGAAGCCACTGGCATCAAAGTGGGTACAAACTAAAAACCACATAATTGTGGACTGAAAAATCAATCGGGGCTTAATGCCCCGATTTTTTATTCATCTTACATCCAGTAAACGGCGATATAAAGACCAAGCCAAACAACGTCAACGAAGTGCCAGTACCAAGCAGCGCCCTCGAAGGCAAAGTGGTGCTTAGCAGTAAAATCGCCACGAATCATACGACGCAAAACAATCGCCAGCATGGTGCCACCAAGGAATACGTGGAAACCGTGGAAACCAGTCAACATAAAGAAGGTTGATCCGTAGATACCAGAGGTCAATTTCAGATTGAGCTCATGATAAGCATGGTAGTACTCATAAGCCTGAAAGCCCAAAAAGATTGCGCCTAAGATCACAGTAGCAGCCAAGCCATAGATGGCTTTCTTCATGTGGTTCTCAACTAAGGCATGGTGAGCATAAGTAATGGTCACACCGGAGCTAAGCAACAATAATGTGTTGATTGTTGGGATCGGCCAAGGGCCCATGGTGGTGAATTTCTCAACTAAACCAGCAGGGCCATCGTTAGGCCAAACAGCTTGGAAGTTAGGCCATAGCAACTTACTCTCAACATCACCCATCCAAGGCATTGCAATATTGCGCGCATAGAAGAGCGCAGAAAAGAATGCAGCAAAGAACATGATTTCTGAGAAGATGAACCAAGCCATAGACCAACGATAAGAAATATCTACGTTGAGGCCGTTCTTGCCAGAATTAGATTCGGCAATCGTATCGCCGAACCAGTTGTAGAGCACAAATAAGATCCATGCCACACCAAGCAAACTCAGGGCACCGCCCCAAGAAGTGTGATTTACCCAGCCAGACATGCCAAAGCCAAAGGCGATTAGGCCAATAGCTGCCATAGCAGGATGTCTAGATAATCCTGGGACGTAATAGTATGGGGTTGAATTGGATGACATCTTATTCTCTCTATGCAATCAAAAAATAATTAATTAGACACAACTGCTTTCACTATCAAGAGCAGAGCACCCATAAAAATTAGGGCGCCCACAACACCTGCAATGATAATGTGTACAAAACTTAATGAAGCTACATCTTCCTGCAAACCTGCTTTTTTACGCACTCCCAAGAAGCCCCACATTACAGCTTTCATAGACCGCATAAAACTACTTTTCTTCTTCATGAAGCAACCCTTGATTTAGGAGCGGGCGGAGTGCCACCCAATCCCAACTCAAAGAAGGTATACGACAAGGTAATTGTTTTCACATCATCAGGCAAACCTGCATCAATCACAAACACTACCGGCATCTTCTTCGTTTCATTTGCTGCTAGCGTTTGTTCCTGAAAACAAAAACACTCTAACTTAGTAAAAAACTCTGTTGCGCTTTTAGGCGCGTAACTCGGTATGGCTTGAGCACGAACTGAGCGGCCCAAATTGTTTGTCACTTCATACACAATCTCAGTCATTTCACCGGGATGAACTTCTAAAAAGTTCTTGACCGGTTTGAATGTAAATGGCCCCCGACTATTGGAGTCAAACTCGATAGTCACCGTACGAGAATAATTAACCTGTGTATTGCCGACCCGATTAGGGCTAAAGGCACGAACACCGTAATCATTCTTACTGGTCACTACATTAATTCCAGTAACCTCACACAAGGCCTTATACATTGGCACTAATGCATAGCCAAAACCAAACATCATTACTGCTGCAACTAAGAGCTTTAGCAAAATCTGACGATTCAATGATTGAGTAGTAACCATCGCAATGTGCGGGATTAACCCAACAAGCTCCGTTTAATCACAATACCAATAAAAAAAGTTAGCACGACACTCAAAAGAACAAACCCCAACCTGCGATTATTGGCAGCTAGGGTTTGCTTTGTTGAAGAATTAAATTCCTGCTTCACGCAACTGCTCCGCATTAGGAGGAGTTTCAAAAGTATGGTGTGGTGCTGGTGAAGCGATTGTCCACTCCAAACCTTTGGCGCCATCCCATGGCTTCATCGGAGCTTTTTCACCTTGACCACGATAAGCAGGCATTACAACGAAGAGTAGGAAGTAAACCTGCGCTAAGCCAAAACCCAAGGCTCCAATCGATGCAATCGAATTAAAATCAGCAAACTGAGTTGGATAGTCAGCATAGCGACGTGGCATACCTGCCAAGCCCAAAAAGTGCATTGGGAAGAAGGTTAGGTTAAAGAAGAACATGGAAGCCCAGAAGTGGATCTTGCCGCGTGTTTCATTAGCCATGTAACCAGTCCACTTTGGACACCAGTAGTAGAAGCCAGCGAACATTGCAAATAAAGAGCCTGCAACTAATACATAGTGGAAGTGAGCAACGACGTAGTAAGTATCTTGTAGACCAATATCAATTGGTGCCATGGCGAGAATCAAACCAGTAAAGCCGCCCATCGTAAATACGAAGATAAAACCAATAGCCCACAACATTGGAGTTTCAAAGGTCATTGAACCTTGCCACATTGTTGCAACCCAGTTAAAAATCTTCACGCCAGTTGGTACAGCAATCAACATTGTTGCGTACATAAAGAACAATTGACCGGTTACAGGCATACCAGTAGCAAACATATGGTGAGCCCAAACGATGAATGACAAGATCGCAATAGACGATGTTGCATAAACCATGGAGCTGTAACCAAACAATGTTTTTCTGGAGAAAGCGGGGACAATTTCACTCACGATACCGAATGCAGGCAGAATCATGATGTAAACCTCTGGGTGACCGAAGAACCAGAAAATATGCTGGAACATCACTGGGTCACCACCGCCAACAGCCGAGAAGAATGAAGTGCCAAAATGACGGTCAGTCAGAACCATGGTGATTGCACCAGCCAATACAGGCATCACAGCAATCAATAAGTAAGCAGTAATCAACCAAGTCCAGCAGAACATTGGCATCTTCATCAATGTCATACCAGGAGCGCGCATATTCAAAATGGTCACGATGATGTTGATCGAACCCATGATGGAAGAAGCGCCTAATAAATGGAGAGCAAAAATTGCCATATCCATTCCAGGGCCCATTTGCGAGGTCAATGGAGCATAGATTGTCCAACCGCCCGCAGGAGCACCGCCAGGAACAAGGAAAGAGCTCAACAACAATGTTGCAGCTACTGGCAGAATCCAGAAGCTAAAGTTATTCATACGAGCAAATGCCATATCAGATGCACCGATTTGCAGTGGCACCATCCAGTTAGCAAAACCAACGAAGGCTGGCATGATCGCGCCGAACACCATCACCAAGCCGTGCATGGTGGTTAATTGGTTAAAGAACTCTGGACGCAAGAATTGCAGGCCGGGTTGGAACAATTCCAAACGAATTCCTAGAGCCATCACACCGCCAGCTAATAAGCTGACGAATGAGAAGATCAAATACATCGTGCCGATGTCTTTGTGGTTAGTTGCGAACAACCAACGACGCCAACCGTGTGGCGTATGGTCGTCGTGTGCATGATCGTGTCCGTGGTCAATGGTAGTAGAGACTGTGCTCATGGATTACTCCGGTTTCGTTTTATCTGTATTAATGAATGGATTACTTGCCGCCACGTGCGGTAATAATTTCTTGGGTCTGAATCACTTCACCCGTCTTATTACCCCATGAGTTACGCGTATAGGTCATCACTGCAGCGATATCGCCATCAGGAATTACGCCAGCCCACTTCGGCATTGCGCCCTTACCGTTAATCAGGATGTTGTACTGACCAGCCTTAGGGCCATTAACTACTTTGCTACCGTCCAATGCTGGGAATGCGCCAGCACCTTTACCGTTTGCTTGATGACAAGCAGCACAGTTAGCCGCATACACTTTTGCACCACGTTCTTTTTGCTCATCCAAGGTATAAACCTTAGAAGGGTCATCACCGCCTGCGCCCATTTCTTTTTTCTTTTCAGCGACCCAAGCCGTGTAGTCCTCTTGAGAAACCACTCTCACAACGATGGGCATAAATGCATGCTCTGCACCGCACAATTCAGAGCACTGGCCACGGAATGTACCAATCTTGTCTGCTCTAAACCAAGTATCACGTACAAAGCCTGGAATCGCATCTTGCTTTACGCCAAACGCTGGAATAGTCCACGCGTGAATAACGTCATTCGCTGTCGTAATCAGACGAATCTTCTTGCCAACAGGCACAACCATTTCGTTATCCACTTCCATCAAATAAGTATTTGATTTTGGTGCGAGGTTGTTAATCGCTTCGCGTGAAGTTGACAAGGTAGATAGGAAGCTAATACCTTCGCCTTCACCTTTGATGTAGTCGTAACCCCATTTCCACTGATAGCCAGTAGTTTTAATGGTGATATCTGAATTAGTTGTATCTTTCATTGCCACAACAGTTTTAGTTGCAGGCAATGCCATACCGATCACGATGAGAAGTGGAATCACTGTCCAAATGATTTCAACAGTAGTGCTCTCGTGGAAAGATGCTGATTTATGACCCAATGATTTACGGTGTTTCAAGATGGAGTAAAACATCACCCCAAACACACCGATAAAGATCACTGCGCAAATCACCAACATCATCCAATGGAGCCAATGGATTTCTTGCATGATTTTGGTTGCAGGTGCAGCAAAATTTAGCTGATTAACGGCTGGGCCGCCTGGCATGTTTTCTGATGCCTGCGCAAGAGCAGCGCCAAAGGCTGATGCAAAGTAGAGCGTAGCCCTAGTGACTTTTCCAAATAAATTCATCTTATTCTCTGTTTATTGTCATGGGCAAAGTGCTTAAAACGCCACAAAATGCCCAAAAAACGGTATGAAGCCAAATACATCCAGCCATGATTATAGGGTTAATTGTGCACAACAACAAACAGGGTTAACGCGGCCCAATCCAATCTTGGCAAAGCTTAAAATGATAGTAAGCACTTACACTTAAGCAGAATCTGACCTAGTCTTGTGCCCAATTTGATTTACATCGATATACGCAACATTATCGCGAGCCTTTGCAAGACCCTTTCCTAAGGCCCAAGCATGCCCATACACCAGCTCCAATGTCATTTTTTTGGGCAATGGGCTGTGTTTAGGCACTTCTTTAGTGGTTGTTTGAAGCAATTTCAGCGCCCCCGCATCAACAAGCAAAAGCGCATCCGATTGGTAATCAAGGCTGATGAATTCCATATCCATCACAGGGTCAGAAAAGCGCTCCCCCAGAAGAGCATCGCCCATATCGTGCATATCCCAAGGACTTAATAAATTCTGCGTCTTCATGAAGCCTGGATCAAGTGCAAGCAATTCTTTTCCGGTATCGGGTCCCAAATAGCTAAATGTGATTAAACCTCCCTCACGTAAAACCCGCCAACACTCCTGCAGAAAATGCTTAGGATCAGCTAAGTCTTGCAAGAGGAGATTACTAAAAACCAAATCAACAGAATTATCAGGAAGATTAAATTTATTTGTTTCTTGAAAAGAAGTCAGGGAATTTACATTTCCAGCAAAAAGAGAGCGCAAATTTGATTTCACTTTTGAGCGCCACATATCAAAACTAGAAACTCCATCTTCCCTCAGACTATAAATATTTGCCTTAGGAAAGCGTTTGGCAAAAGATGCCAAGTGCTTTCCAGGAAAGTCCGGAACAATTAAGACATCTCTTGCTTCGAGTTTGACGATATCGAGCTTTTGCAGCATGCGCTCTGCAATTTCGTCCTGTAACCATCTGATTTGCTGGGTCATGTACTCAGTATACTCAGCGCCCTATGCGATTTCTAGAGAAGAATTTCCAATCGATTAGTAAATATCTTTTACCAAGCGCTTGCATCGTATGTGAGCAATACCAAGAGGATGCTATTTGCTCCAAATGCTTGAAAGCTCTAGATGCTGATGGTTTATTAAATTACATATGCTGCTATCAATGCGGTATCGCTCTAAAAACATCAGAAATAGAGGATCAGCGTTGCGAGCAGTGCAAATTCACCTCACCATACTTTGATGCAACTTATTGCTTAGATCGCTATGAGGGCGTACTACAAAATGCGATACATCAACTGAAATATCACAAGCGTCTTAGCTTTGCACATGGGCTAGCGAATGTATGGAATCAAGTTTTTTCAGGGCAACTTAAAACTAACAATGCAAGCTATCTTCTTCCTGTGCCACTCAGTGAGCAAAAACTATGTACGAGAGGATTTAATCAGAGCTGGGAGATTGCACGCAGGATTAATTGCTGTCCAAACATCAGAAAGTTACCTGATGTCCTAAAGCGCCATCATCACGCTACTCAACAAGCAGGGGGCGGACTAGCTGCCAGAAGACTGGCAATCCAAGATATGTTTTATCTGGATAACAACTTCACCCCACTTTTGCGTGATAAAAGCCTGATTGTTTTTGACGATGTAATGACTAGTGGAGCGACTCTTAATGAAATTGCCCGCATTCTGAAGGACAATGGTGCAGCACATGTCATTAACTGGGTTGTACTGAGAACAGCAAGAGCGCCCTATGTTTAATATTGTTTTATTTGAACCAGAAATTCCGCCAAACACGGGGAACATTATTCGGCTATGCGCCAATACTGGAGCAAAACTGCATTTGATCGAGCCTTTGGGTTTTCCAATGGAAGACGCCAAGTTACGCCGGGCAGGCCTTGACTATCACGAGTTCGCAAAGGTAAAAGTTCATGCGAGTTGGCCACAATTTCTAGAAGATGAGAAACCAAATCCAGCACATCTGTTTGCCTTAACCACCAAGGGAAGTGGAAAGTTTCACGAGGGCAAGTATTCCCCTGATGATTACTTTGTTTTTGGTTCTGAAACTAAAGGTATTACCGACGAAGTTCGTAACTCAATTCCAGCAAGTAATCGCATGCGCTTAGCAATGCAAGATAGTAGTCGCAGCTTGAACTTATCTAATACTGTAGCAATCGTAGTTTACGAAGCCTGGCGACAGAATGGTCTTCTAGGCGGTAAGTAAAACGAGAGGGGCTATGCCTCTATTTTTGGGTCTCGGCCCATCAATTTTTTCAGAGCCTCTTGTGGTGAAAGTCTTCCAGCTAGCACTTCACCCATCATTGCAGTAATTGGCATCTCTACACCTAAGCGTTTTGCCAAATCCCCAACTGCGGAAGCGCAGAGTACGCCTTCAGCAACGTGGCCTAGGCCAGACAATATCTCAGGCAATGATTTACCAGCGGCAAGCTCAAGACCAACACGGCGATTGCGAGAGAGATCTCCCGTTGCCGTGAGTATCAAATCGCCAGCTCCTGTAAGCCCCATACAGGTCTCTGATCTTCCGCCAGCTGCTTTTACTAAGCGCATCATTTCAGCGAGACCCCGTGTAAGAACAGCAGCCCTTGCATTTAAGCCTAAATCTAAGCCATCCCCAATACCAGCAGCGATTGCCAATACGTTTTTAATCGCACCGCCTAATTCCACGCCAATCAAATCATCGCTTGAGTAAACGCGCATATTGCCATGATGAAACGCAGACTGGGCCACTGCACATAAATCAGCAGAAGTACTGGCAATCGTTAAGGCACATGGCATTCCAGCACCCACTTCTGACGCGAAGCTCGGGCCAGACAATGCGCCATAAGAATGATGCAGGCCGTGACTATGTAACTTATCTTCACGCTCAACCACTTGATGCGGTAAAAGCGCTGTAGCCGGCTCTAGGCCTTTACAAAGCCAAACAATATTCAAATGATGGTCAGCAATTTTTAATACTTGAGCAATCGTTTCCGCCAGACCAGACATCGGTGTTGCAATGACCAAGAGATCTTCGGCAGAAAGCCTTTTAATGGCTGCTGAGAAGTTGCTTTCTAAAGTAATATTTTTAGGTAACTGAATATCCGGCAGGTAGGAACGGTTCTCGCCGCTCTTCGCAATTTCTAGCAGTTGATCTTGACTGCGAGACCACAAACAGACATCACCATCCTGGAGATGGCGAGCTGCTTGTGCAGCCATGGCTGTTCCCCAAGCTCCAGCACCAATCAGGGTCACTTTCATGATCTGTGGGCTCGCCGATTAAGCCTAGTTGGGAAGAATTATTTTGCTCTCATCAGTGGCGCCACTCTCTTTGCCAGCTGCCTGTTGAGCTTGCATGAGGCGGTGCTCATACATGCCGTGGAAATTGATCTCATTCAGATGAATTGGTTGGAAACCTGCACGACTAATGATGTCGGCAATATTTGAACGAAGATATGGGTACAGAATTGTTGGGCAAGCAATGCCCAACATTGGATCAACTTGTTGCGGTGGAATATTACTGAATTCAAAAATACCCGCTTGCTTGGCTTCTACCAAGAACAATACTTTGGAGTCTACTTTTGCAGTAACAGTAGAAATAATAGCCACTTCAAAAATATCATCACTTAATGGACTTACTGCCACATCTACTTCTACCTCTACTTGCGGCTCAGCAGCAACCAAGAGGATTTGTGGTGCATTAGGCTGCTCTAAGGAGAGGTCTTTAAGGTAAATACGCTGAATTCGAAATCCAGGCTCTTTTGAGTTATCAGCCTCTGCTTGAGGTGCGGAAGATTGTTCAGTCATTGCTATCTTTCTTGACGAATTAATACATTAAACCAATAAAGGATCGAGTTTGCCTGCGCGATCTAAGGCGACAAGGTCATCGTACCCACCAACATGAGTCTCGCCAATATAAATTTGCGGAACGGTACGACGACCAGTTCGAGTCATCATGATTTCACGCTGTGCAGGATCGCGATCAATCAAAATCTTTTCTAAATTATTGACACCTTTTTTGAGCAATAGTTTTTCTGCCATTACACAATATGGACAAACTTGGGTGCTATACATGGTTACTGATGGCATAAGGGCTCTTACTTAATTAATGGAAGGGCGGCTTGTTTCCAAGCTTGTACACCACCCTCAAGGGCTCCGACCTCTAGGAAACCTAGCTTTTGAATCTCAGCAATCGCTTTTCGAGAGTGGGCGCCAGTTTCGCAAACCAGTACTACTGGGTTCTTGCGATCCAGCTTTAGCTTTTCAACCGTAGCCGAGATCTCAGATGCCTTGATGAATTTAGCCCCTGGTAATCGTCCTTCTTTATATGCCTCTTCTGGGCGCAAGTCCAAAACATAGGCCTTACGACGATTAATCCAAATCGTGGCTTCGGTAGGTGATAAGCCTTTTCCGCCAATAAGCGTAGATAATGTAGGAAGGAAAAGCGCGGCGCCCGAAACTAAAAGCAGGGCAATAAGCGCTAAATTATCAATTTGAGTGAGAAAGTTCATCACCAGATTATAGAATGGCTCTATGAAACAACTTGTCCTTATTCGTCATGGCGAATCCGCCTGGAACCTTGAAAACCGCTTCACT
>Ga0208496_1000888_pt1 | contig 10951 bp, 8 predicted proteins | sample CryBogmetaGMA2M_FD_184552 | JGI IMG/M metagenome (GOLD analysis project Ga0208496, IMG submission 184552) | Freshwater microbial communities from Crystal Bog, Wisconsin, USA - MA2M (SPAdes) | ecosystem: Environmental > Aquatic > Freshwater > Lake | place: Crystal Bog, Wisconsin, USA | collected... | reverse complement strand
AAGGCGTTTGGCACCGAAGAGCACCAGCACGATGACGAGTAGGATGATCAGATCGGGTCCGCTCGGGATGCCGAAGGCCAGAGGGAATGGCAGGGAGGTCATAGCGAGAGCTTTGATAAGCATGGCTTCATCCTCCTGCACGTCGTTGCTCCATGCAACAAAAACCCAAAAGAGGCCTCGAGCCCTCCTAGTGGAAACCCAGTGATTTCATCTGGTCAACGGAGGAGATCTCTCTTTATTGATCGGCCTCGAAAGTGTGGACTTGGGGTTCATGAGGCGCCTCTTTACCAATGCCCGGATGATCCTTCCCCCCGAAAAATCGGGGCAAGGGGAGGGTATTCTTAAGGGGGCGCTTCTGGTGGAGGATGGGCTCCTTAAGAAGATTGTAGATGCTGGAAAGGAAAGCTTCCCCGAGGCGGATGAGGTGATCGATTGCGGTGACGATTATCTCGCACCCGGTCTGGTCGATGTCCATTGTCACGGGGCTCTTGCGCGAGATGCGATGGAGGCGTCTCCGGAAGCCTTCGGGGCAATCCTTGGTCATCACGCTGTTCGTGGAACCACCACCGCCGTTCTGACGACTGTGGCTGCTTCGCTTGAGGAAATGACTGCGGTGCTACGGACCACGGAAACTCATCTCGATAGCCCAGGACACTCACGCCTTGCCGGAATCCATCTGGAGGGTCCTTGGTTCTCTCCCAAGCGCCGTGGTGCCCATCGTGCCGCAATGCTCCGAAATCCAACGCTGGAAGAGGCCGCCAGATTGCTCGAGCAGGCGGCCGTGATCCGCAGGGTGACGCTTGCTCCGGAGCTTCCGGGAGCGCTCGATGCCGTCCGTATGCTGGTGGAGGCCGGGGTGAAAGTCAGTGCCGGGCATTCCGATGCAACGCGGGGGGAGGCACGTGCCGGATTTGAGGTGGGGATCACCCAAGCAACGCATCTCTACAACGCCATGTCCTCGCTCCGGAAGGGTGGTGAGGAGGGATTGGCCGAAGAGGCTCTTTCCACGCCAGGGGTACTGTGCGAGCTGATTGCCGATGGCATTCACCTTCCCCAGGAACTTCTCCGGCATGCTTACGGAAAGAAGGGTTGGGAGGGGATCGCTTTGGTTTCCGATGCCACGGCGGGAACCGGATTAGGGGAGGGGGATGAGTTTGAACTGGGTGGTCTTCCTTGCGGGATTCGCGAAGGTGCGGCATGGACGGCGGGAGATGGTGCCGCCGAGGGTCGCTGTCTTGCCGGAAGCACAAAACCGCTTTTCGAGTGTATCAGAACAATGGCGGAGCAGGTCGGGATCCCGCTTGCCGAGGCTGTGGCGATGGCGACGCTTGTGCCCGCACGATCGCTAGGGCTGGAGAAGTCCCTCGGATCCCTCAAAGTTGGCATGAGGGCGGATCTGATCCGTTTTTCGCCGAACTGGGAGCTTGCCGGCGTCTGGATCGGGGGAGTACCCGCAACTCCCGGACGCTAAGTTTCCTTCCTACTCCCATCATCTCCTGATTGCTTGCCCGGCGGGGCCCTTCATGGAAAAGATGGCGGATCGCACGCCATCGTTACAGCTGGGAAGAATCGGAGCCTCGCCGCCGGAAACCTTGGTTTTTGCGGATCTGGTTCCTTGCGCCCGTCACGCTCCTCCTGATCGGATGCATGGCCTCACTCGCGGTCTACGGATGGATCGTGGCGGAATTTTCTGCCAAGGCCGCCTCGTTTGACTTGGAAAAGCTCCCGAAGATGGAGTCGGCCAGCATTATCCTGGACCGTTCCGGCCAGCAGATCGGCAAGATCTTCATTCAGAACCGCCTCCCGATCCCCTACGACCAGATTCCCAAAGACATGGTCAATGCCGTGATCGCCGAGGAGGACAACCGGTTCTTCGAGCATCACGGGGTCGATTACTTCGGGGTGCTCCGGGCCGCGATCAGCAACTACCGCCAGGGGAAGGTGAAGCAGGGGGCGAGCACCGTCACCCAGCAATTGGCGCGCAACTCCTTCGAGTTGAAGGAGCGGAGTTACAAGCGCAAGTTGCTCGAGATGTTCGTGGCTCGTCGCATCGAGGAGCATCTTTCCAAGCAAAAGATTATGGAGCTTTACCTGAACCGCGTTTATTTCGGCGGCGGGTTCTACGGGGTGGAGGCGGCGGCGCGTGGCTATTTCGGCAAGCCGGCCAAGGATCTCACGGTCGGTGAGTGCGCGATGCTGGCCGGCCTGCTCAAGAGTCCCAACGCCCTCTCTCCCTGGAATAATCCGAAGGGTGCCAAGAGGGTCCGTGATTTCGTACTGATGAGGATGAGGGAGATGCGCCTCCTCACCCGTGACGAATACCAGAACGCCGCGGAGACGAACCTTGCGGTCCGGAAGCGGACCAATCCCAACCGGGTGTCCTACGCGATCGATCTGGTCCGTCAGCAGGCCATCGCCGCCCTCGGCTATGAGCACGCCATGAACGACGGGGTGAAGATCCACACCACGCTTGACGGACACCTTCTTCAGATCGCGGAGCGGGCGCTTCGCACCCACCTCGAGAAGGTGGAGAGGCAGCCGCATTATGATCACCTGACCTACGAGCAATACCGCCAGATCAACCAGAAGACCGAGGAGGCGGCCCAGCGCGGGGAGCCGGTGACGATGCCTCCACCCGCTTACCTGCAGGGAGCGGTGCTTGCGGTGGAGAATGCAACCGGCGGCATTCTGGCCGTGGCGGGAGGTCGTGATTTCCTGCACAGCGAGTACAACAGGGCGCTTCAGGGGCGCCGTCCGCCGGGAACGCTCTTCACCCCGATGGTCGCGGCCGCCGCTTATGCGAAGGGGATCTTCCCTGGAGATCCGGTCGATGATGCATGCATCGACAACCACTTTGTCATGATCGGCGGGGAAAACGGCATTCTTGGTGAGTGGGGAGTCGAGCGACCGGACAATGAGTACGAAGGGCCGATGCCCTCTTCGGAGGCCGTCTCGCGCGGCAAGAATGCGGCGGTTGTCCGACTCGGATTCAAGACCGGTCTCGAGGATCTGGGAAAGCTTTGCAGCGCCGCCGGGATCAGGTCGCCGCTACGCGATGTGGCCAATGCCTATCTCGGCTCCACCGAGATGAGCCTCGATGAACTGACACTTGCCTACACGGCATTTCCCGGCGGAGGAAGCCGCCCCGCGAAGCTCTACACGATCTCCAGCATCACCGATCAGGATGGCGGTCTTCTCTACGAGAATCCCTCCTCCCGAGTTCCCGTCATGCCGGCAGAGGCGTCCTATCAGGTGCACTCCCTCCTGCAGGATGCCCTCTTCAAAAGCTATGCGCGCGAGGCGGCGGATAGCGGGATCCAGACGAATACTGCTTTTGCAGGCAAGTCGGGAACGGCCTACGATTTCACCGACACTTGGTTTGTCGGTTATTCCGCCGCCGTGACCTGCGGCGTCTGGGTCGGTTTTGACAAACCCCAGAAAATCTACCGTGGTGCGTTTGGCAAGGATCTTGCCCTGCCGATCTGGTCCCAGGTGATGAATGCCTCGCTCACATCCTTCCCTGCCTCGCCTCTCCCGCTGCCACCCGGTCTCAAGCGCGTGGAAGTCTGTCGCTCCTCGGGACTTCTTCCCGCGGAGGGGTGCTCGAAGGTTCCCGGTGGCGTTGTCGCCCAGTTTGCCACGGAGACGGAGATGCCATTCATCCCCTGCGATATCCACGGCACCGGTGTGAGGAACTATGGAAAGGAACTCGATCAGGCGGAATGGCCGCGTGCGGCGGCCGCCATTGATCTTTCCCGGGTGCGCCCCATTCCAGTGAATGCTCCCACTCTGCTCGCCCAGAGCGATATTTACCGGTCGGTCAATCCCGCGTTGCAGAACAGCGCGGTCGATGATTCCAACATGAAGGTCGCGCGCGCGACGACACCTGATGGAAAAGATCCCGGAGTCACTCCCGCGGAGCGCGCCGCCAAGGCGCTTCCCGCGCAAGCCGTGGAAGAGAAAGAGGTTCGTCGTGCCGAACCGGTCCGTCCGATGGATCTTCCCACGGCGGCTCCTGTACTGACGATCCCGGCGCCCAAGCCGGCGCAATTCTAGCTGCCTACCAGAGCGCTTCGACCGCTTTCACCGCCCTCGCGTAGAGAGGGTGACGTCCGCCGCGTGCCAACTCCATGAGAAGGATCTCACGGGTCTCCTCACGGGGAGCTCTCACCATTCTGGATGTCGGGGGCAACGAGGTGCCTCCCGCCGTGGTGACGTAGAGATCGGAGTTTGCCTCCCGTGAGAGCTCGAAGGTCGCCTTCTCCGAGGTGAGGCGCATGCGGCTGATGCTGGCGCCGTCGGCCTCCCCGAGGGTCACGGAAACGGATCCGCCGCGGGCATCCTGGAACTGGGGATTGTGTCCTGGCAACGTGAGGTGCCATCCGAGACGGTCGGCCAGCCATCCCACAAGCAGGAGTGCGGTGGTGCGGTGTCCGGGGGCATGATCAAGGTGGAGGGAACGCAGAAGTTCCAATTCAGGAAGTGCACCCGGTGTCTCCACGATGCCGGCCAAGGCCTGACGCACCGGGAGGGAGCGTGCCCAGTTCAGATCGCAAAGCACGGTGCGGGCCTCGGCAAGTCCCGCGATCTGGCCGATCAGGGCAAACTGCCCGGCCGGCTTCTTCCAATGACGGCTGTCGAAGAGAAGACGATCGACCCAGCGCCACAGTTTTCCCTGAATCGGCGGATGGAAGTCCGCCTGCCACCAGAGGGCTAGGGGAAGGTCGGAATCGAGGTGGGAAAACACAACGCTCTGGAGAGAACGGGCGGCTTCCCCGGCAAGTCGGAAGGAGATCTGCTCACTGCAGACAGAGCCACCCTTTGCCCCGCGCAGGTAGCAGTGCATGCTGATCCAGGCCTCGGCGCTGCTTCCCCCGGCCTGGGGATCGGCCTCCACAAGGATGGCGCGCATGGCGTGCTCTCCGGCGATTTCGCGGATGATTCCGGTATTCGTCTCAAGCGACCCCGGTTTCTCGTTGTAGATCGCGAGGTTGATCAACGAGGCGCGCGTCTTGCCGTCGCCGCTCTCCTCCCAGAGGTTGCCGAGTTCGCGTTCAATGCCGCCGATCGGCACCGGGATGCCGGGATCGAAGCTCACATCCTCCTCCAGGTCACGCCGTGCCGCGCGGCTAGTTCGGCCGCCTCGGCGGGCCCCCAGGAGCCCGCCTCGTAGAGGGCAAGGTCGTCCCGGCGCGTCTTCCACGCCTCCTCGATCCCGTCGACGAAAGCCCACGCCTCCTCGACCTCATCCCGGCGGGCGAAGAGCGTGGCGTCTCCCGACATGGCGTCGAGCAGGAGACGCTCGTAGGCTTCGGGGGTCGCCTTGCCGAAGGAGGTTCCGTAGTGGAAGTCCATCTTCACCGGTTCGATGCGGAGGCTGGATCCCGGCATCTTGGCGCTCATCCGGAGGGAGACTCCCTCGTCGGGTTGGATGCGGATGACGAGGACGTTCTCGTCGAGCACGTCACCCCCTTGGTTGAAGAGGACACGCGGCACCCCCTTGAACGTGATCGCGATCTCGGTGCCCCCCTTGGGCATGCGCTTGGCGGTTCGGATGAAGAAGGGGACCCCGGCCCAGCGCCAGTTGTCGATGTTCACCTGGAGGGCGACATAGGTCTCGGTGGCGGAATCCTTCGGAACGCCGTCGGCATCCCGGTAGCCGGGGACGGGTTGGCCGTTGATCAGGCCGGCCTTGTACTGGGCGCGGACGACATGGGTGAAGACATCCTCGCCGCGCAGGGGGCGCAGGGAGCGGAGCACCTTAACCTTCTCGTCGCGGATCGCGTCCGCGCTGAGGCTTGTGGGCGGCTCCATCGCGGTGAGGGTGAGGAGTTGCAGAAGATGATTCTGGATCATGTCGCGCATCGCCCCCGAGGTGTCGTAGTAGCCCGCGCGGCCCTCGACGCCGAGCGGTTCGACGGCGGTGATCTGGACGTGGCTGATGTGGCCGGAGTCCCAGATCGACTCGAAGATCGAGTTGGCAAAGCGCATTACCATGATGTTCTGAGCCGTCTCCTTGCCGAGATAATGATCGATGCGGTAAGTGTCGCGCTCCGGGAAGACCTCGTTCACCAACTGGTTCAGGGCGGTGGCCGTGGCCAAATCCTTGCCAAAGGGCTTTTCGACGATGACACGCGCCCAACTTCCGGGGGGTGCGGTGTTGAGTCCGCTCTCGCGGAGATGTCCGAGGATCACGGGGAACTGGTCGGGGGCGACAGCCAGGTAGTAGAGGCGGTTGCCTCCGGTGCCGCGTGCGAGGTCGGTCTTCTCCATCTCCGCGGCGAGCCTGCGGTATCCCTCGGCATCGTCGAAGGGGCTCTGGTGATAGTGGATCGACGAGGCGAAGCTGGCCCAGAGTTCTTCGTTGAGCGGGGTGCGGGAGAACTTGCGTGTCGCCTCTTCAAGTTCCTTGCGGAACTGCTCGCTGGTCTTCTCGCGCCGTGCGAATCCGATGATCGTCACGGCAGGGGGAAGCGCTCCCTCGGCGGCGAGGTTGTAGAGCGCCGGGATCAGCTTGCGATGGGTGAGGTCGCCCGTCGCCCCGAAGATCACGAGTGTGCATGGCTCGGGCATGAGGCGGTTGGCGATTCCTTCGCGGAGAGGGTTGGCGGTCGGAGAGGACATGAATGAAGGGGTGGAAAGTAAAAAGTGGAAAGCTGAAGTGTTGGGATGAGGGAGACAGGTGGGGGATGCCCCTGTTTGTCAATCCTTCAACTTCAACTCCGGACTTTCAACTTGATCAGGGAAGGGGGAAACGCGAGGTGAATTTGGTCACTTCCCCACGGAGTTTTGCCAGGGCGGCATCATCGTTGCGGGCCTGGAGGCCGGCATGGATGAAGTCGGCGACCTGCATCATCTCCTCTTCCTTCAATCCGCGCGTGGTCATCGCAGGCGTGCCGAGGCGGATGCCGCCGGTTTTGGTGATCGGTTCGGTGTCGAACGGGATGGCGTTCTTGTTGACCGTGATGGCGGCCTTGTCGAGTGCCTCCTGGGCCTCGAGTCCGTTGATGCCCGAGGGACGGAGGTCAACGAGAAGGACATGGTTGTCGGTGCCGCCGGAGCTGATCGTGTATCCGAGCACGGCGAGGCGTGCCGCGAGGGCCTTGGCATTGAGGACGATCTGCTTGGCATATTCCTTGAACGAAGGCTGGAGCGCCTCGTGGAAGCAGACAGCCTTGGCCGCGATGACCTGCATGAGCGGGCCGCCCTGGACACCGGGGAACACCTGGCCGTCGATCTTCTTGGCATACTGTTCCTTGCAGAGAATGAGTCCGGAGCGGGGGCCGCGCAGGCTCTTGTGCGTGGTGGTGGTGACGAAGTCGGCGTAGGGAACGGGATTGGGATGCGCGCCTCCCGCGACGAGACCCGCGATGTGAGCCATGTCGACGAAGAGGAAAGCCCCGACGGAATCGGCGATCTTGCGGAGTCGCGGGAAGTCGATCTCGCGCGGGTAGGCGGAAGCGCCGGCGGTGATCATCTTAGGTTTGATCTCCTCGGCCTGTTTAGCGAGGGCGTCGTAGTCGATGCGGCCGTCGGCCAGGGAGACGCCGTAGTGGGTGACTTCGTAGAGTTTGCCGGAGAAGTTGGCCTTGTGCCCGTGGGTGAGGTGGCCTCCGTGCGCGAGGTCCATGGTGAGGATGCGATCGCCGGGTTGGAGGACGCTGAAGTAGACGGCCATGTTGGCCTGGCTGCCGCTGTGGGGCTGGACGTTGGCGTGGTCCGCGCCGAAGAGCTTCTTGGCGCGCTCGATCGCAAGGTTCTCGACGACGTCGACATGTTCACATCCACCGTACCAACGGCGTCCGGGATATCCCTCGGCATACTTGTTGGTGAGGCAGGAACCCTGAGCCTCCATGACCGCTTGGCTGGTGAAATTTTCCGAGGCGATCAACTCGATGTGTTCGAGTTGGCGATGATGCTCCGCGGCGATGGCGGCAGCGATCTGCGGGTCGGTCTTGGCGAGGGCGGAGTTGGTGGCGGGTGTTTGGGACATGGTGGTTGAAGATTGATCCACAAAATCGAGGAGTTGTGCCAGCGCGCTTTTGATGACATCGCGGCAGCGCTTGTAAGTGGGGAGTCCCTGGCCGATCGGGTCGGGCACATCTCCGCCGTGTTCCGTGAATTCACCCAGGAGGCGGACCTTGCCGGAGTGCTCGGGGAAAAGCAGGTCGATGATCCTGAAATGATCACGGGTCATCGTGAAGACATGGTCGCAACGATCAAGAAGCTCCTCGGTAACCGGTTGGCTTCGGAAGGCCTTTAGGTCGATTCCAAGTTCCGAGAGCGCCTCCACGGCGGGTTGGCTGGCTCTGGCACCCTCCGGAGCGCTTACTCCTGCGGAGAGGATCGTGATGTCGCCCCGTCCTTTAAGCCTCTTGAGATGGTGGCGCATCAACCCCTCGGCCATGGGGCTGCGGCAGACATTTCCAGTGCAGACAAAGAGAATAGTTTTCATCGACCGGAACCTCTGTGTCGCTCCAAGAACATGCCAAGAGCATGGGTGTCCGGTTTTCTGAAGTCAATTCAGGGCTTCTCTGAAGAGGAGAGGTTTTTTGAGTGGCTTAACATCATGTAAAAAACATGTGTGAAGCCCCTTGGAATCGATCTCTGCTTATTTTATGAGTGACACGGGAATACCGTGGATGGTACGTTCTTGGGCTTAATTGTTATGCAACGCAAAAGTGCCTTCTCCCGCCGACTCCCCGATCTGGTAACAGAGGAACTTGTTTCCGTTCTTTCCAAGAAGGGAGCTTCCTTTGAGTTCAAGCAACTCTTTGATGTGGTTCACGAGCGCCTTAAGAAGCGTAACGCCGCCAGCGGAGGCGAAGAGATGCTCCGCCTTCGTGCCTACGAGAAGCTTCAGCACCTTGTTTCCCGTAACATGGTCAAAAAGAACGGCAAGAAGTACAAGGGACTTGCCTCTCTCGCGAATGCGATCGCTCCCGAGGAACCGCTTCCTCCCGCCGCCGTGATCGCACCTGCCGCTCCCGCCAAAAAGGCCCTGGCCAAGCCCGTTGCCAAGAAAGCTCCCGCCGCCAAGGCTCCTGCGAAGAAAGTCGCCGCCAAGCCCGCCAAGAAGGTGGTCAAGGTCGTGGCTAAGAAGAAGCCGGCGAAGAAAGCGTCCAAGTAACGGAAGCATCTTATTCCGCCGAGATGGATCAGACTTTAGCTCCTTATTCCTCGCTCCTGATCCACATCGTCTCCGGTGTCGGCTTTGCGCTGACCACCTGGGTCGGAAGCCTCCTGCTCGGCCGTATCGGACGACGCACCGGTGCCAAGGATATTCCCTACGAGTGCGGAATGATTCCCGAGGCCGGCTCCCAGCCGCGCTTCAGCGTGAAGTTCTACCTCGTGGCGATGCTCTTCATCCTGTTCGATATCGAAATCGTCTTCCTTTATCCTTGGGCAGTCATCTACCGCGAGTATCTCCAGCAGTTCGGGCTTCATATTCTCACGGTGCTTGCCACTTTCACCGCAATCCTTTTTGCCGGTTACCTCTACGCGATCAAGAAGGGCGCGCTCGACTGGTCCAAGTGACCGCCTAATCGGGTTGGTTTTCATTCCGGCGGTCGGTCTTGACCTTCCGGATTTCTCTACTAGGTTGGCACACCGGTTTTTACAAGGAAGGGTGGCTGAGCTTGGTTTAAGGCACTCGACTCGAAATCGAACGTGGGGTAATTCCCACCGTGGGTTCGACTGCCATGCCACGATCAGTGGCATAAGATTGGGGCGAAGCCACTCTGCAGAGCCTCGCAAAGCGAGGATCATCACACCCCGGAGGGGTGGGGTGTTTGAGAACCCTTTGTTGATTCCCAAGAGGCTTTCTTGACCTCTAGGTATGTGGGATTAATGTTGTGACCCAGTTTTAGGAAGGGTGGCTGAGCTTGGTTTAAGGCACTCGACTCGAAATCGAACGTGGGGTAATTCCCACCGTGGGTTCGAATCCCACCCCTTCCGCCAATTCCTCCGTAGGAGGGTATCCTCAATTCAGTGGGATGATGAACTTTCAGTTCGACAGGCATGCCGCGATGAGCGGCAATCCTTGAGAGCGAAGCCATTTTCCTGAGCCCTTCCCCCTTCCTGAAGGAAGGGATAATCCCACCCCTTCCGCCAAACCCTCGTAAAAACGAAGGGATGGCCCCTTTGCCGCGGGAGCATTTGCTCATTGGCGCGTCGGGGCGCCAAAACGAATCCCTAACCTCAGACGTCCAGATTACGGACGTTGAGGGCGTTGTCTTCGATGAAGATCCTGCGCGGTTCCACCACATCGCCCATCAGGATGTCGAACATGCGTCCGGCTTCCAGGGCGTTGTCGTCGTTGAGTTCGACCTTCAGGAAGCGGCGGCGCTCCGGATTCATCGCGGTCTCGTAGAGCTCCTTCGCGTTCATTTCGCCAAGACCCTTGAATCGCTTGATCTGGACACCGCGGCGGCCGACCTCCTTAACGATCTCGAGGATGCGGGGGATCGCAAAGATCTCGTGGGTGGTTTCGCCGTCGACGAGGTGGAAGAGGGGTTTCTTGCTGTCGGCGTAGTGCTCGATGGCGAAGCCCTTCTTGCCGAGTTCGGCGATGAGCTTCTCGATACCCTTGGACTGATGAATCTCGACGAGGCGGGCTCGGCGGCGGCGGGTGTTCTTGTCGGCCTTGGTCGCAACCTTGTCCCCGTCTCCATTCTCCCCTTCGGGGGTTTCGGAGTCGAAGAGGTTGAGGTCAATGTTCTTGGCGGTAAAGTCGCGGAGTTCCGTCTCGTTGTGGAAATACTCGACGCTCTCGTCGTTACCGTCACGGATGACGACGAGGTATGAGGGAAGGACTCCCTCCTTGGAACGGGCGCCGAGATAGGCCTCGAAGTCACCACCGAGACGTCGGATCGCCTCGCTTGATTTCTCCAGCCGGTCGAGAAGCTCGAGGATTTCCTTGAGTTGGGCGGCGGGGATCTCCTTCTTGTCG
>Ga0208496_1000883_pt1 | contig 10975 bp, 13 predicted proteins | sample CryBogmetaGMA2M_FD_184552 | JGI IMG/M metagenome (GOLD analysis project Ga0208496, IMG submission 184552) | Freshwater microbial communities from Crystal Bog, Wisconsin, USA - MA2M (SPAdes) | ecosystem: Environmental > Aquatic > Freshwater > Lake | place: Crystal Bog, Wisconsin, USA | collected... | reverse complement strand
GCATGAGCTACCCATATTCCAAAGGGAAGAATAAGGACCAAAGTCCATATAGCCAGCTTTAACGAGAGGATAAGTGCTTCAAAGTCCATCAATTGATTGTATCGTCAGATCGTATCAGGGTATTTCACTATATAAACTGAGTAAATATAAGCGTTAAATATGCATGTATACGCATATATAAATATAAAGGCCACATGAAAGCAAGGGCACAAAAGGCGACTAAAAATTTATCCCCCAAGCAAATGGAGAAGGTCTTTTCTCAAGTTGCAGCCTACTTCAATGTTCTTTCTGAGCCGGCTCGTTTGCGCATCATGTACGCAGTGTGTGACGGTGAGAAATCCGTTTCTGAAGTTGTTCAGATGTGTGGTTCAAGTCAAGCCAATGTTTCCAGGCACTTGCTAGCCCTTCATAGGGCTGGAATTTTATTGAGACGAAAAGAGGGTGTAACGGTTTATTACTCGATTGCAGATAACGCAACCGTTGAGATGTGTCAGACAGTATGCGCAAAGATTGCTGAAGGTATTCATTGAGTTTCGATAGATTAATTTATTTAGCAGGGGTTTAATGACTAAGAAGCAAATTGAATTGAGTACTGAGGATATCTCGGCAGTTGAGAAGCCCGCCAATAGAGCGCGTCTTGTTAAGGCGCCTGAGCACTTTATCTCCCAAGAGTTGATTTCCGATATCAATGCCCATGGCTTAGATGAAACACGACGTGGTTTTCTACGTCAAGGCTTTCTATCTGCGGTTAGCGGGGCAGTGGCTGGTCTGGCTACGCCGATCGCTTTTGCGGCAGGTGAGGGTGATCCAGCAGTTCTTGAAAAGCAAGAATGGCAAACCACTTTGGGTAAAAACGTAGCCACGATGCCTTATGGAGTTCCATCAATCTATGAAGCCAACTTAATTCGCCGTGAATCTCCAGGCTTAACACGCGTTTCTGCTGCTTCAGTTGCATTTACGCCATTACAAGGATTGTTTGGAACCATCACCCCCAATGGTTTGCACTTTGAGCGTCATCACCAAGGCTGGTACAACCTCAATCCTGAAACCCATCGCTTGATGGTGAATGGCATGGTTAAGAATGCCCGCGTATTCACCATGAATGACTTAATGAGATTGCCATCGGTATCTCGCACGCACTTTATTGAGTGCGGTGCCAATACTGGATTAGAGTGGGGTAATGTTGCGGTGCCAACAGTGCAATATACCCATGGCATGCTCTCGTGCTGTGAATTTACTGGTGTTCCTCTCAAGGTATTGCTTGAAGAGTGCGGCGCCGATCTGAAAAATGGCAAATTCTTACTTGCTGAGGGTGGTGATGGTTCTGGTATGACTAGAACAATCAACTTAGAGGCTTGTCTTGAGGACGCTATTGTTGCTTGGAGCATGAATGGTGAGATGCTTCGTCCAGAAAATGGTTTCCCATTACGTTTAGTTGTGCCTGGTGTACAAGGCGTTAGCTGGGTGAAGTGGTTACGTCGTCTAGAGGTTGGTGATATGCCATGGAATGCAAAAGATGAAGCGGTTCACTATATTGAACTCATGCCGGACGGCATGCATCGTCAATATGCATCCATCCAAGAATGCAAATCTGTGATTACTACCCCTTCTGGTGGCCAGCAATTGCTTGACAAAGGTTTCTATAACGTGAGTGGCATGGCTTGGTCGGGTCGTGGCAAGATCAAGCGTGTAGATGTGTCTTTTGATGGCGGTAATAACTGGCGTACAGCGCGTTTAGAGACGCCAATTCTTACTAAATCAATTACTCGATTCAATATTGATTGGGTGTGGGATGGATCACCTGCAATATTGCAGTCAAGAGCGGTAGATGACACGGGTTACATACAGCCATCGATTAAGGTCTTACGTGATGCGCGAGGAAATCGATCCATCTATCACAACAATGCCATTCAATCATGGAAGCTCGATTCAAACGGTGAGGTGAGCAATGTACAGGTTGGATAAGTTATTTGCTCGCGCAGCAATCATCGGTTTAGTAGTGCTATCAATGCAAGTTGCTCATGCGCAAACTGCTCAGGGCTCTGCCAAGTTTCCAGGTATTGGTCGAAATGCAACTCCGGCTGAAGTCCTTGCCTGGGATATTGACGTTCGCCCGGACTTTAAGGGCTTGCCAAAAGGATCTGGTTCAGTAGAGCAGGGCCAAGTCATCTGGGAGGCCAAATGCGCTAGTTGTCATGGTGTCTTTGGTGAATCGAATGAGATCTTTACGCCAATTGCAGGCGGCACAACGGCAGATGACATTAAGACTGGAAAGGTTGCCTCATTGGGTGATCGGAAGCAGCCTCAGCGCACTACCTTGATGAAGGTTCCAACTGTCTCTACTTTATGGGACTATATTTATCGCGCGATGCCTTGGAATGCGCCAAGATCATTAACGCCAGACGACACTTATGCTCTCGTTGCCTTTATTTTAAGTTTGGGTGAAATTGTGCCGGATGATTTTGTATTGAGTAATTCCAATATTGCTGAAGTCCAGAAGAGAATGCCTAACCGCAATGGTATGACACGTAATCATGGCTTCTGGAGCGTGAATGGCAAGCCAGACGTCAATGGTTCCTCTTGTATGAATAATTGCGTAAAGTTTGTGCAAATTGGCTCCTCCCTTCCAGACTTTGCCAGAAATGCCCATGGCAACATTGAAGAGCAAAACCGCCTCTATGGCCCATATCGTGGATCAGATTCAACCAAACCACCGATCGATAAGTTGCCTGGTTCTGCGGCTGAGGGTCTGGCACATGCTGGCGATACTCATGCTACGGCTACCAAAGGCCCAGCCACGATATTTAAAAATGAGAACTGCTCTGCATGCCACGCACCAAATGCAAAATTGGTAGGCCCTTCCATAGCCGATATTGCTGCGAAATATAAGGGGCAAAGTGGGGCGCAAGAGAAACTGATGGCAAAGGTTAAGAATGGGGGTTCTGGGGTGTGGGGGAGCATTCCTATGCCACCACAGTCTCAGTTATCTGATCAGGACAGGGCGACTCTCGTGCACTGGGTTCTCACTGGGCAGTAGTTTTGGAGAGGGTTTTTTGAAATACCACTATATTTGATGGCAAGAGTAGATTATTAAAGGAGTTTTTATGAATCAGCAGCGACGCAGTTTATTGAAATATTCGGCTATTTTCGGCCTAATGGCTTCTGCGGGTCTCATCAGCGTAGCCCAAGCCCAAGAGTGGAATAAAGCCGCTTTCGAAGGCAAGAGTCTTGATGATGTATTCAAAATCTTGGGAGCGAGTAGCCCAGACAAATCTAGTGCGGTTACTTTGAACGCGCCTGACATTGCAGAAAATGGTGCGGTAGTTCCAGTTGGAATCGTCACAACTCTTAAAGCGGACCAAATGGCAATCTTGGTTGAAAAAAATCCAAGCTCTTTGGCTGCCCAATTCTTTATTCCTGCCGGTACAGAGCCATTTGTTACTACGCGTATCAAAATGGGGCAAACCTCCAACGTATATGCCTTGGTCAAAGCTGACGGCAAATGGAGCATGGCTGTGAAAGAGGTAAAAGTGACTTTAGGTGGTTGCGGCGGTTAATCCCCCTCAATCCAAATTAATACCATTAACGAATAACTAGATTACAAGAGGAAAACATGGCTGATCCAATGCGCGTAAGAGCTGCTGAGAGCGGTGGAATTGTGGATGTAAAAATTTTGATGAAACACGATATGGAATCTGGTCAGCGTAAAGATGCTGCTGGCAAAACTATTCCAGCATGGTTCATTAGCACTATCAATGTAAAGGCAAACGGCAAAGATGTATTAAATGGCCAGTTTGGTCCTGCGGTATCTAAGGACCCATTCTTGAACTTTAAATACAAGGGTGCTAAGGGCGATAAGATTGTTGTGAGCTGGGTAGATAGCAAGGGCGACAAGCGTACTGACGAGGCCACTGCTTCGTAATGGTTTGTTTAATCGGTAAATCTTCGCCATGTTATTGGTTTTGAAAGGGTTGCAAATGCAGCATAAATTTACTTTAGGGTTAGCCTCTGGATTATTGGCTACCTTACTTACAGTCTCATCCTCTGTATCGGCACAAAAGAGTGCAACAGACGATATCGCTAAATATCGCGAGATGATTGCTGATGGCAACCCCTCCGAGCTTTATGAAGCGGCCGGCGAAGATTTATGGAAAAAACCTGCCGGTCCTAAAAATGCCACGCTTGAAAAATGCGATCTTGGTCTAGGGGCTGGTGTTGTTAAGGGTGCAGCAGCTCAGTTGCCACGTTACTTTAAGGATACCAATAAGGTTCAAGACCTTGAGTCTAGATTGATGACTTGTATGCAGGTGTTGCAGGGCAGAGATCCCCAGGCAATGATTGATGCACCTTTTCAACAGGGCCCAAAGAAGGACATGGAAGCAATTGTTGCTTACGTAGTTACTTTATCTAAGGGTGACAAAATTAAAGTCAGCACTAATCACCCAAAAGAAAAAGAGATGTATGACCTAGGTAAGCGTGCATTTTATTTCCAAGGTGGACCAATGGATTTCTCATGTGCCTCTTGCCACTCGGAGAATGGCAAGCGCATTCGTTTGCAAGACTTGCCTAATCTCACCGAGCAAAAAGGAGCTGCAATGGGTTGGGGTTATTGGCCGGCTTATCGAGTTTCTAGTGGCCAGTTCTGGACCATGCAACAGCGTCTGAATGATTGCTTCCGTCAGCAACGTTTCCCGTTCCCTATCTACGGATCTGATGTCACGATTGCTTTGTCAATGTATATGGCTAAGACCGCTAATGGCGGCACAGTAGAAACTCCTGGATTGAAGCGTTAAGAGAGAAGAGATAGAGATCATGAAAATTACCAACATCAAAAAACTCTTAACTATTGCTGGATTTATTTTTGCAGCAGGATTATTTCAGGATGCAGCACTAGCTCAGCAGAAGAATGATCCAAAGTTCAACAAAATGATGGCTGATAGCTTTAGAGCGGATGGCATTGCAGGACTCGACCGAATACAGCAGGATGAAACCCAAAAGTTTTGTTCTGACCCAGTGTTTGCTAATAGCAAACAAGGCACAAAAATGCGCGAGAAGATTCAAAAGATTAATATGGATTCCATCAAACAGCCTTCTGACGGCAAATATATTGGCGACTGGAAGAAGGGTGAAGCGATTGCGCAAAGTGGCCGTGGCGCTACTTGGACTGATAAAGCTGATACTGTTATTGGAGGTGGCTGCTATAACTGCCACCAGATTGACCCTAAGGAGATTTCCTATGGAAACATTGGGCCATCACTAACGGGGTATGCAAAAATGCGCGGTTATTCTCAAGAGGTGGTTACCTATACATGGAATCGAATCAACAATTCCAAGGCCTATAACGCGTGCAGCAATATGCCACGGTTTGCCCATTTTAAGCTCTTAAGTGAGCAGCAGATTCAGGATGTCATGGCTTTACTGCTAGATCCTGCTTCGCCAGTAAATCAATAAGCAATTAAAAACAGGCCATCAGGCCTGTTTTCATAAAGGGAGAGTTATGTCTTTAAGTCGCCGAGATTTCTTGCAGGCCTTGGCTATTGCATCTGCAGGTGGAATGAGTCTGCAGTCAAACTTTGTGAATGCGCAAACGACAGCGCAAAAGTTTTATGACTTGCCAAAATTTGGTAATGTACATTTTCTCCATTTCACTGATTGCCACGCACAGTTATTACCAATTTACTTTCGCGAACCTAATGTAAACCTCGGTATTGGTACACAAGAGGGTAAGACTCCTCACTTAGTTGGAGAATATTTCTTAAAAGCTAATGGTATTGCTCCAGGCACGCGCGATGCGCATGCATTTACTTATTTAGATTACGTAGCAGCAGCACAGAACTACGGCAAGATGGGTGGCTTCGCTCACATGGCCACGTTGATCAAGCAGATGAAGGCTAATCGTCCTGGTGCTTTATTGCTTGATGGTGGTGATACCTGGCAAGGCTCTGGCACAGCGCTTTGGACTAATGGCCAAGACATGGTAGATGCTGCTCTAGCCTTGGGTGTAGATGTGATGACCCCCCACTGGGAGATGACTCTCGGGGAGAAGCGCGTCATGGAAATCGTAAATGGCGACTTTAAGGGCAAGGTTTCTTTCATTGCTCAAAATATTAAGACTGCTGACTTTGGCGATATGGTGTTTAACCCATATGTTATGAAAGTCCAGAACGGAATACAGGTAGCCATCATTGGACAAGCCTTCCCGTACACGCCCATTGCAAATCCACGTTATTTCACTCCTGATTGGACTTTTGGCATCCAAGAAGAGAATATGCAAAAAACGATTGATGAGGTTAGATCTAAAGGCGCTAAGGTAGTCGTGCTCCTATCTCACAATGGTATGGATGTAGATTTAAAGATGGCATCTCGTGTGCGCGGTTTAGATGCAATCTTGGGTGGACATACTCATGACGGCGTTCCAATTCCGGTTAAGGTAAAAAATGCTGGTGGTCTAACAATCGTTACTAATGCTGGCTCCAATAGCAAGTTCCTTGGTGTGCTCGATTTTGACGTGAAGGGGGGTAAGCCGGTGGATTTCCGTTATAAGTTGCTACCAATTTTTTCTAATATGGTTCCGGCAGACCCAACTATGAGCAAGCTCATTGCCAAGGTTAGGGCGCCGTATGAGGCTAAGCTGAATGAGAAGTTAGCGACGACCGAGGGTCTCTTGTATCGTCGAGGCAACTTCAACGGTAGCTTTGATCAGCTCATCTTGGATGGATTAATGGCGCAGAAGAACGCGGAGATTGCGTTTTCACCCGGCTTCCGCTGGGGAACTAGTCTGTTGCCGGGTCAGGCAATTACCCGTGAAAACTTATTGGATCAAACCGCGATTACCTATCCTTATACGACTGTTACTAATATGAGTGGCGAGACAATCAAAACTATTCTTGAGGACGTGGCTGATAACTTATTTAATCCTGATCCGTATTACCAGCAGGGTGGGGATATGGTACGCGTCGGTGGAATGCAATACACCATCGATCCTGCTCAAACGGCCGGTAAGCGCATTACTGATATGCGTTTGCATGGTAAGCCAATTGAGGCCAGTAAGACGTACAAGGTGGCTGGTTGGGCGCCGGTAAGCGAAGAGGCAAAGAATGCTGGTGGAGAGCCAATTTGGGATGTCATGGAGCGACACCTGCGTGATGTCAAAGTCGTTAAAGCAGTTAAGCTCAATGAGCCAATCATTAAAGGGGTTTCCAATAACCCTGGTATGGCTCCAATCTAAATTACTATCCGAGATTTAATATGAAAAAACTATTTTCTATCATTACGGCGTTGACCCTGGCGCTTGGTTTTACCCCTTTTGTCTCAGCTCAATCCACTGGAAATACTAAGGTGGTTTATCACATTGATGATGCTGATACTCAAGGATTGAAAGGTCTTCGTAATATCCGTAATCACCTAGACGTCTCTCCTCAAACAACCATTATTGTCGTGACGCATGCTAATGGAGTTGATTTGCTAATGGAGGGCGCTAAGGACAAGAAGAATAACGTGGAATATGCGCCACTGATCGGAGCTCTAAAATCTCGTGGTGTGAAATTTGAGGTTTGCGAGATCACTTTAAAGAATCGAAATCTAAAAAAAGATCAGTTCACACTTGATGCGGATTTCACGCCATCTGGAGTAGTGCGAGTTGCCGATTTGCAATATAAAGATGGCTTTGCCTACATCAAGCCTTAAGCAAGTCAGCATGAATTGCTATAAATGTTTTGCAGGGATCCTTTTGGGATCCCTAATGTTTTTCAGTCCAGCTTTCGGGCAGGTAACTCCTGCTGATACGGTTCAACTGAAGCCTATTCAAGTTGCTCCCCATACATACTTTGTGCAAGGATTCCCGGAGATGGGAAGCAGTAGTAATCAAAATTTCATTTCTAATGCTGGATTTGTTGTGACTCCTAGCGGGGTAGTAGTGGTTGATGCTTTAGGCTCTCCCATCTTGGCGCAAAAGCTCATAACTGAAATCAAAAAAATAACCCCACAAAAAATCGTAGCCCTAATAGTGAGTCACTATCATGCTGACCATGTTTATGGTTTGCAAGAATTTAAAAAGATTGGCGCCAAGATTTATGCGCAAGGTGAGGGTAGAAATTATCTTTCCTCTGAGACCGCAAAGCAGCGTTTGATTGCCTCGAGAATTGATTTTTCGCCTTGGGTAAATGAAGATACAAAGCTGATATCTGCCGATGTGTGGATTGATCAGAAAACAAAATTAACCATTGGCGGAATTGATTTTTTTATCACTAGAGTCGGTCCAGCCCATGCTCCAGAGGATCTAATGGTTTATGTGCCATCCGAGAAAGTCCTTTTTGCAGGGGATTTGGTCTTTCGAGGGCGCATTCCTTTTGTGGGAAGTGCAGATAGCAAAGGCTGGCTTGTAGCCTTAGATGAAATCGAAAAACTCAATCCAAATGTCGTGATTCCTGGACACGGCAATTATTCAGTAAAACCTGCTGAAGACATAGCTTTTACAAGGGATTACTTGAAGTATTTGCGTGCATCCATGTCCAAAGCTGCGATCAATCTCGATCCTTTTGATGATGCCTACAAGCAGGCAGATTGGTCTGAATACGAGGGAATGCCGCTCTTTAGGGCTGCAAATCGCATGAACGCTTACAACGTTTACCTGTCCATACAGGCTGAGTAAGGCAAATTTGGTCATTGGGCCTTAAAATGTGGGATTAATGCTAAATCCTTGATTTGTAATGAAAATGACTTTTCTTCGGCTCATCCCTACAGTTGCATTCGGTGTGCTTTTAGCTACGCCTGTAAGTGCTACGCCGGATTTGGCGAATGGCAAGACTATTGATCAGCAAAAGTGTTACGCCTGCCATGCCAAGAAGAGTGGTTTTGGTAACGGTGACATGATTTATACCCGATCTGATGGCAAAGTGAAATCACTTGCCGCATTAAAGAAGATGGTCTCCTTGTGTAATACCGAGTTACGTCTTGATCTATTTCCTGAGGATGAGATAGATGTGACTGCTTTTCTTAATCAACAGTTTTATAAATTTAAACCTTAATTTTTTCAAGATATAGTCGCTATGGATGTTGTGGATATTAATTCTTTGAGCAAGTCAGTTCTTTGGGCAACTTTTGCTATCACCTTTTTTCTCGGTGCCGTCATGCAAAAGACCGGCTTTTGTAGCATGGGTGCCGTTTCTGATGTCTTTATTATGTCTAGCTGGGATCGCCTCAAGCAGTGGTTCTTAGCGATTGGTGTTGCGATTATTGGCTTTACCTTGATGTCTTATGTTGGTTTGATTGACCCGCTAAAAAGTTTTTATACCGGCAATAAGTTTTTGTGGCTCTCCACACTCGTAGGCAGTATGTTATTTGGATTAGGAATGGTTTTGGCGTCAGGGTGTGGAAGCAAAACCTTAGTGCGTATCGGTGGTGGCAATCTGAAGTCCATCATTGTATTTATGGTGCTTGGTTTAACGGCCTATATGACAATGCGGGGTTTCTTGGGGGTGGTTCGCATTAATACTTTAGATACCGTTTTCATAGCATTTAATACCCCACAAGATTTGCCTAGTCTATTAAGTGCTCCACTTGGTGTTGCGCGTCCCATACTTCATTTGATTCTCGGCCTCATCATAGGGTCTGCTTTCATTGCCTATGCTTTAGCTAGCAAAGTATTTTGGACTGCTGAAAATCTGTTTGCAGGTATTGCTGTTGGTTTAGCAATCTGTGGGGTCTGGTGGGTATCTGGCAATCTAGGTTATGTTGCTGAAGATCCAAATACCCTGGAAGAAGTATTTTTAGTTACTAACTCAGGGCGCATGGAGAGTTTATCTTTTGTTGCCCCCTATGCGTATTCGTTGGATTGGTTAATGATGTATAGCGATACATCCAAAGTTTTAACTGTTGGAATTGTGGCTGTATTGGGAATGATTTTGGGGTCTGCGGCGGTATCGATCGCTACAAAGTCATTTCGGTGGGAATCATTTCGCAATGCTGAAGATACTGGTAATCATTTAGTAGGTGCTGCGCTAATGGGTTTTGGTGGTGTCACTGCATTAGGTTGCACGGTAGGCCAGGGCTTAAGTGGGATTTCTACGCTCGCATTAGGATCGCTCTTGGCATTACCTGGATTTATCTTCGGGGCATATCTCGGTTTGCGCTATTTGCAATTACGACTCGCACCCAATCCTTGCAGTTAATCGCCAAACTTCGGACATAAATCATGCAAATAGATTGGTTTTCCTTCGCCCCAATTCCCGCACTGCTCGGCGGAATGATTTTAGGGGTCGCTGCGTCCCTTTATGTTTTGTTGCATGGACGCATTCTTGGTATTAGCGGAATTATTTCTGGTTTATTGCATCCAAGCTTAAGTGATGCTGGGTGGCGAGTTAGCCTGGTGCTGGGCTTGATATTAGCCCCTTTTTTTGCCGCATTATTTTTTGGAATATTTCCAATTGTAGAAATTGATTCTGGCTGGGTAGGAATTATTGTGGCAGGCTTCTTAGTAGGTTTTGGTGCTCAGTATGGCTCTGGCTGTACTAGTGGTCACGGTGTCTGCGGGCTCTCCCGCCTATCACCGCGATCCCTTGTTGCCACACTCACTTTTATGGGTGCTGGTTTCTTGATGGTATTTATCCTCCGTCATGTGATTGGAGTCTGAGATGAAAAAACATTTTGGATTGATTAGTCAGTTTGCTATTGGCGTGCTTTTTGGCTGGGGTTTAATTATCTCTGGTATGAGTAATCCGCAGAAGATATTGGGTTTCTTGGACTTGACTGGCAACTGGGATCCGTCTTTGGCGTTTGTCATGTTGGGAGCCGTTTTGGTTGGTCTTGGAGGCTTTTATATAGTCAGCAAAAGATCGGAAGCGTTTTTTGGTGGTGTTCTCCATATTCCAACGAGACGCGATATTACAAAACCGCTTATTATCGGCAGCCTGATTTTTGGTGCTGGCTGGGGGATAGCGGGATTTTGCCCAGGCCCGGCACTTGTTGCGCTAGGTGC
>Ga0208496_1000880_pt1 | contig 10977 bp, 10 predicted proteins | sample CryBogmetaGMA2M_FD_184552 | JGI IMG/M metagenome (GOLD analysis project Ga0208496, IMG submission 184552) | Freshwater microbial communities from Crystal Bog, Wisconsin, USA - MA2M (SPAdes) | ecosystem: Environmental > Aquatic > Freshwater > Lake | place: Crystal Bog, Wisconsin, USA | collected... | reverse complement strand
ATTCGAATCCGGAGTTTGCGGCAATGCCACGCTTAGAAAGCCTTTCAGTTATGTCCGACGTAATATCAGACGCCAGTTTAAGGCTTGCTGGGGACTCTACCCCACAAAAAATTTCTTCTCTTTTCAGAATTAGTCCAATTACCCTGTTTTTAGTATTGCTCACTGCCCTGCTGCTTTTGAGCGGCTGCGCTGGTAGTGATGGTCAAAAAGACGATACCGATATTTGGTCTGAAGCAAAACTCTATTCTGAGGCAACCGATAAATTAAACGATGCTGACTTTGCTAAGTGCGGAAAATACTTCGAAAAACTGGAGGCGCGTTTTCCATTTAGCCCCTACGCTCAGCAAGCGCAAATTAACGCGGCCTATTGTTACTGGAAGGCTAACGAACAAGCACAAGCATTAGTTGCCATTGATCGTTTTATCAAGCTTCACCAAGGTAGCCCCAATTTAGATTATGCGTATTACCTTAAAGGACTCATCACTTTTAATGATGATTTAGGTTGGTTAGGGAAATTTACCGGTCAAGACTTAAGCGAACGTGATCCTAAGGCTGCGAAAGAAGCTTTTGAATCCTTCAAAGTGGTTGTAGAACGTTTCCCTGATAGCAAGTACGCACCCGATTCACTAGATCGCATGCGTTACATCGTTAACTCACTTGCGCAAGCGGATGTTCTGGTAGCACGCTACTACTATCAACGCGGGGCTTACTTAGCATCTGCAAATCGCGCGCAGCTAGTAATCCGCGACTATGACCGTGCACCAGCAGTTGAAGAAGCGCTCTATATTTTGTATAAGTCCTATCAAAAGCTAGGCATGACGGAGCTTTCTAACGATACAGCTCGCGTCTTCAAGCTCAACTTCCCTGATAGTGAGATGTTAGAGACCGGACAAACTGCTAAAAAAGAACGCAGGTGGTGGCAGTTCTGGAATAAGTAATCTCAACTGCTTTACTCAATGGGGTAATGAAGTGAAGCGGTTGTTATTTGATTTCTACTGGTACGCGAGGTGCCACTGCACAAAGTAGTTCATAGCCAATGGTATCGCTCATTTGTGCCACTGTATCTACCGGTATACGATCTCCCCACAACTCTACGACACTACCAACATGCGCGTGAGGTGCATTCCGTAAATCAATAGTTAACATATCCATTGAGACGCGTCCTACGATTGGGCAAATTATTCCAGCGTCATCTTTGCTATTATTGTTTACCCATACAGGCGTGCCATCTTTAGCATGACGAGGATAGCCATCCGCATAGCCACAGGCAACTACACCAATGCGCATCGCTTCTGGAGCCTCATAGCGGCCACCATAACCAATCCGATCGCCTTTTTGTAATTCCTGAATATCAATGATCTCGCTATGAAGCTGCATTACTGCACTTAGATGTGCATGCTCTATATCGGCATATAGGCCTGTTGGGGATGCTCCATACAACATGATTCCTGGCCTAACCCAGTCACCTAAGGCATTGCGATGCCAGAGAATTGCTGCAGAATTGGCGAGGGATGTGGGACCCTCAAGTCCTTGAATAGTTTCTTCAAAAACTTCCAGTTGACTGCCAACAGAGGGCTGATGATCGATTTGATCGGCATTAGCAAAGTGGGTCATGTGATGTAGGTGATATCCAGCCGCATGCAAGCGATGGAAAGCGGTTCGATAGTCTTCGGGTTTAAATCCGAGGCGATTCATACCTGAATTCATTTTTAAAAAGACACTAATAGGCTTATGGGCATTAAACCTCTCGAGCCATTCCAGTTGCGCATCACAATGAACTACTAAATCACAAGCCAAGTCCTGAACTAAAGACAGCTCATTTTCATGAAATAGGCCTTCTAAAAGCAGAATGCGGCCTTCCCAGCCGTGCTCTCTTAGCCATACAGCGTCTTGTATATCCAGAAGCGCAAACCCGTCTGTAGAGCCCAATCCTTTTAGAGCAGCTTCAAAACAATGCCCGTATGCTCTAGCCTTGATCACAGACCAAATTTTCGACTCTGGCGCAAGCTGCCGAACCCGGTTTAAATTATGCTGAAAGGCCTCAGTATGAATAGATGCCAAAATTGGTCTATTTATCAAGCCGTTAGCTGAAGCACCCATATTCACCCCTCCTTTCATGTTTTAATTGAAGTAATGACTAGATTGTACGAATGAACCGCAGTTTTTACATCATTATGGCGGCGCAATTTTTTTCGTCGCTTGCTGATAACGCCCTGTTGATTGCAGCAATAGCCCTCTTGGCCCAGCTCCATGCTCCGGCCTGGATGACTCCTTTGCTGAAATTGTTCTTTGTATTGTCGTATGTATTGCTGGCTGCCTTCGTAGGCGCCTTCGCGGACTCCCGCCCTAAGGGCAATGTCATGTTCATTACTAACACCATCAAATTTGTCGGTTGTGTGGTGATGCTCTTTGGTAGCCACCCCTTATTAGCCTATGCAATCGTTGGCTTGGGTGCCGCGGCTTATTCCCCTGCAAAATATGGAATTTTGACTGAATTACTGCCCCCGGAAAAATTAGTGGCGGCTAATGGCTGGATTGAGGGTTTAACGGTTGGCTCCATTATTTTGGGTACCGTATTAGGCGGAATTTTAATTAGTAACTCGGTATCCCAAAGCTTACTGTCTTTAGATATTCCTACTTTAGAGACGGGAATTGATACGCCAGCAGAATCCGCCATTCTGATCATCATGATGATTTATGTAATAGCGGCACTCATCAATTTGAAGATTCCAGATACCGGCGCAAGGTATGTTTCTCAGAAAACCAATCCAATTGAACTAGTCAAGGACTTCGCTGTTTGCTTTAAGACGCTATGGAATGACCGTTTAGGTCAAATCTCATTAGCAGTAACCACTTTGTTTTGGGGGGCTGGAGCAACACTACAATTTATCGTAATTAAGTGGGCCCAAGTTTCACTCCATATGAATTTGTCGCAAGGCGCTATTCTGCAGGCTGTATCGGCAGTAGGGGTCGCTGGAGGAGCGGTATATGCAGCATGGCGCATACCACTTCGCAAGTCTTTAAATGTTCTGCCTTATGGTATTGCAATGGGCTTAGTGGTTTGCGTGATGGCCATCTATAACTCCGATATGCTGCCCGATACTAGCATCCTCACCATCGGAAAGATGCATGTCACCCTCAATTTATTGCCAGCGTATTTCTTATTAATTTTGGTAGGTTGGTTAGCCGGTTACTTCGTTGTCCCGATGAATGCCCTATTACAGCATCGCGGTCATGTACTCATGTCAGCAGGACACTCCATTGCGGTGCAAAACTTCAATGAGAATATCTCTGTCTTAATGATGCTGGCAATTTATTCTTTACTCATATGGCTGAACGCCTCTGTCACCTACGTCATTATTGGGTTTGGCTTAGCTGTCAGTACGATTATGTGGCTGGTGATAAAGCGTCATGCTAAGAACCAAGCTGAATACGATTCAATGCATCTCATCGGCGAACATAAACATTAATCTGTTTAAGTAGCCTCGCAGGTAGACTGGGCTAGCTGTTTTGTAGCACCGACTTCGCCAGCAAAAGATCCTGCCAAAGCAATGCTTTATCTCTAGGCTTAGTAATGATTTGGGCTAAATCAAATGAGGCAATTACAGGGATATCCTCGTCATTACCAGTATTTAATGCCAAGACAGTTTCTCGTAATTGCGGCAAGGCATCTTTTTCACCGGTAATTTTCTGTGCAACAGGCCCCCCAAAGGCGACCACTACTACTGGCATACCATTTTCAGGAATGGTGAGTTGACCCAAATTCTCTATGGCACTTTTCCAGCTCCATTCTTGAGAGGTAAGTCCAAGCGTTCGAATCAAATTCTGAAACAAGATCTGCGCATCCCCTTGAGGCTGGTTGCCAAAAAACCACCAATTTCCCTGAGGCACGTGCTCTGAAATAGGAACTTCTACTGGGGCACTCCGTTCTACAACAAGTGAAGCTTGTGAAGCTGTCAGTGCTTGAGCAGTTCCTTCTCTGGACTGCCATTCAGTGATGCCCATTTCTTTCAGGAAGATTGAATGTGTATTGCTCATGATGCTAGCTTAATCGATTTAGCCATCACTACCGCATCCTCACGTCCACTAGTCTCGGGACTTGCTGGGTAATAGTTCTTTCGGATACCAATTTGCTCGTAGCCTAGCTTTTGATACAAGCCAATCGCACCGGCATTAGATGGTCTAACTTCAAGAATAATTCGGGGGATATTTTGCTGTGCGGCTACGCTTTCTATTGACGCCATGATTCTTGACCCTAAACCAAACTTGCGCAATTTCGAGGATACCGTGATGTTGAGTAGATGTAATTCATCGACCGCTGGAAATAGAATGCAGTAGGCCCATAAGACCGTTGGGTCTAAATAAGACCCTTTGATGGCTTGATCTACTTGAGGACGAATGCAGTAGGCCCAATGGCCCGCGGCCAGTGAATCAGTAAAGTTTCCTCTGGACCAAGGGTGTAAATGGGATACAGATTCAATTGCTAAGACCTCATTTAAATCTGCCGCTTGCATCGGTAGAAAAGAAAGAGCCGCAATACCTTCGAAAGCCTGGTGTTCTTGGGCTTTAGACATTACTTGAACGCCTCTTGGCGCTCTAGAGTAGTTAATGCAACTTTATTACGTACATACAGGGGCTCAAGGTTTCTTACATTACATTGCCGCCCCTCATTCAATAGGAGCTGCGCGCAATCCAATATCCCAATAGCTGTGATATTGATATCTGGGTCTAGTGATGTTGGTGAAAGTATAGTACTTGTATTGGCGAAAAGTCTGTCTCCATAGGCCTTAAGAGCACTTCCAGCAAGATATTGTGTATTACTTAAATCGATCTCTTCAGGTTTTGATAAATGAATATCACCCAGTCGGATTGCCGATTGGGTGCTTTGCGATGTCTCATATTTAGCCCAATAAATTTCATCCATACGCGCATCAATCGCAATGACGAAATGCTTTGCTTGGGATTTTTTAAATGCCGCCGTGCGAAGTATTTGTGTTGCAACAGCATCAAGACTAGTTACCGGCAAGATTGGTAATTCACATGAAGCAGCCAGTCCCTGTACCACCGCTACACCAAGTCTGACACCGGTAAAAGCTCCCGGCCCAATTCCTACTGCAATGGCTGTGAGGTCTTTTAGTTTGAGATTAGCCTCATTCAAGAGCTCTTCTACCCAAGGCAATACAAGCTGGCTAGCGCCAGCCGAGACCAACTCATGTCGGAACAAAGGTGCAGCATCGCCCAAAGATAAAGCCACCGAACACCAAGCTGATGAGGTGTCGATGGCTAATATATGTTTCAAATCGAACTCGTTTTAAAGTGCCTGTAAAGCTAAATTATGAACCCAATCCAGCAATCACTTCAGGGGGCGCCTGAACCAACTCAATTAAAACGCCTTCCCCACTCATCGGGAACTCATCATTGCCCTTGGGATGGACGAAAGTAATATCATAACCAGCTGCGCCTTTGCGTATGCCGCCAGGCGCAAAACGAAGCCCATTAGCTGACAACCACTCAACTGCCTTAGGTAAGTCATCAACCCAAAGTCCGATGTGATTTAAGGGGGTTTGATGCACTGCAGGCTTCTTTTCAATATCCAGCGGTTGCATCAGATCTACTTCAATCTCATGTACCCCCGCTCCAATGGCGCAAATATCTTCATCAACATTTTCGCGCTCGGAAACAAAAGTACTTTTGTATTCGAAACCAAGCATATCAACCCAAAGTGTTTTAAGACGATCTTTGTTTTCTCCGCCAATGGCAATTTGTTGAATGCCCAGAATTTTGAATGGCTTTACTGTCATATCTGTCATCCCTTATTCAAAGCGAATGATTAATTGATCAACTGCCAAGCTATCACCCTCTTTAGCGCATATCTCTGCAACCACACCCTCTTGCATAGCAGATAGCGTGTTTTCCATCTTCATTGCTTCAATAGAGGCTAATTTTTGACCTGCAGTAACAGTCTCGCCAACCTTTACAGCAATCTTCGTTAGGAGTCCAGGCATTGGAGACATGATTAACTTAGAAGTATCTGGCGGAAGTTTGACTGGCATACGACGTTGTAGCTCAGCACCCAATGGGCTTAACACCATACATTCGTAATGAGTACCGTCCAACACTAAAATGAACTTAACGCCTCTTCTTTCAACCTGCGCAGTAATTTTGCTGGTGCGGTTAATCGTGGCATGTAGGCAAATTTGTCCTGGGCGCCAATTACTTTCAATGTCGTACCGACTGACACCATCTGCATCATCGATATAGACCGAATAAATGCCCTCTTTAAGCTCAATGCGAACTGGTACCTCACGTGGGTCAATCATCGAACCGGATTTAGCTCCAGTAACGACTACAAACTTCTTGGCGATCACCATCTCGTGGCCAACTAATTGGCCATCGATCATCTTGATGTGCTCTAAGTAGCGATAGCGCATGAATGCAGCTAGGGCAGCCAAACGCTTCGGGTCGGCAGGCTGCACGGAGTCTTTCTGGAAGCCCTCTGGATATTCTTCTGCAATAAAGCCTGTTGTGAAATCTCCATTTACAAAGCGCGGATGCTGTAACAAGGCTGCCTGGAAAGGAATGTTTGAATGAATGCCCCGGATCACAAAAAGATTCAATGCGGCACGCATTTTCTCAATAGCTTCGCTACGATCTTTGCCATGAACAATCAATTTAGCAATCATCGAGTCATAAAACATCGGAATTTCACCGCCCTCATATACACCTGTATCTACGCGCACACCATTCTCAGACTCTGGTGGGCGGTACTTAACGAGGCGGCCCGTAGAAGGCAAGAAATTACGAAATGGATCGTCCGCATTAATACGGCATTCCATTGACCAGCCATCAAGCTTCACATCTACTTGTTTAAATGCTAGCTTCTCGCCTGCAGCAACTCGAATCATTTGTTCTACTAAGTCAAGACCGGTGATACTTTCCGTTACTGGATGTTCAACCTGTAGGCGGGTATTCATTTCCAGGAAGTAAAAAGACTTGTCTTTGCCGACTACGAATTCAACCGTACCGGCAGATTGGTAGTTCACTGCTTTAGCCAAGGCCACAGCCTGCTCACCCATTGCCTTACGAGTAGCAGGATCAATAAATGGCGATGGGGCCTCCTCAATCACCTTTTGGTGACGGCGTTGAATGGAGCAATCACGTTCGTTGAGGTAAACCACGTTACCAAATGAATCTCCAAGAACTTGGATCTCAATATGGCGTGGACCTTCAACAAATTTCTCAATAAAGATACGGTCATCACCAAAGCTATTCATCGCCTCTGTTTTACAGGCTACAAAACCTTCGGCAGCTTCCTTATCATTAAAAGCAACACGTAAACCTTTGCCACCGCCGCCTGCAGAAGCTTTAATCATGACTGGATAACCAATATCTTGAGCAATCTTGACCGCTTCTTCTGTAGTTGCTATAGCTTCGTTATGTCCCGGAATGGTGTTAACCTTGGCCGCTAAAGCAAGCTTTTTAGAGGCAATTTTGTCGCCCATGGCCGCAATAGATTGGTACTTAGGTCCAATAAAGACAATACCTTCTTCTTCGCAGCGCTTAGCAAACTGCTCATTCTCAGACAAGAAACCATAACCTGGGTGAACCGCCTCAGCACCAGTATCTTTACAGGCCTGAATGATGCGATCCATGACTAGATAAGACTCTCGAGAAGGCGCCGGCCCAATACAAACAGCCTCATCTGCCAATTGCACGTGGCGCGCCTCTTTATCGGCCTCTGAGTAGACGGCAACTGTCTTAATACCCATCCTCTTGGCAGTCTTCATCACGCGGCATGCGATCTCGCCACGGTTAGCAATCAAAATTTTCTTAAACATTTTCGTAGTCATAATTTGTCAGCGCCTTTACAGAGGAATATTGCCGTGTTTACGCGCAGGATTCTTAATGTCTTTGTCTTTGAGCATCGCTAGTGAACGTGCAATACGTTTGCGTGTCTCGTGAGGCAGAATCACATCATCTATATAGCCACGACGACCGGCTACAAATGGGTTAGCAAACTTCGCCTTATACTCCGCTTCACGGGCAGTAATTTTTACTGGATCTGATTTTTCTTCGCGGAAGATTATCTCTACGGCTCCTTTTGGGCCCATCACAGCAATCTCTGCAGAAGGCCAGGCAAAATTCACATCACCACGTAAATGCTTAGAAGCCATCACATCATAGGCACCACCGTAGGCTTTACGAGTGATTAATGTCACTTTAGGTACTGTGCAATCAGCGTAGGCATACAGTAATTTCGCGCCATGCTTAATAATGCCGCCATATTCCTGTGCTGTGCCTGGCATGAAGCCTGGAACATCAACTAAGGTCACTACCGGGATATTAAAAGCATCACAAAAGCGCACAAAACGAGCAGCTTTAATCGAGGCCTTAATGTCTAGACAGCCTGCCAAAATCAGGGGTTGATTAGCCACAATACCAATGGAGCGCCCTTCGATGCGGGCAAATCCAATTACAATATTTTTTGCGTAGTCAGGCTGCAGCTCAAAGAATTCCCCATCATCCACAATTTTTTCAATCAACTCTTTCATATCGTAAGGTTGATTTGGGTTTGAGGGGACTAATGTATCTAAGGAATAATCTGGCTCTTCGTTACGATTAGCACCTTTGATTAATGGTGGTTTTTCGCGATTAGAGAGCGGCAAGTAGTTAAAGAAGCGACGTAACATCATGATGGCATCAACATCATTCTCAAATGCTAAGTCGCAAACACCAGAAATAGTTGAGTGCGTTACTGCTCCACCCAACTCTTCAGAAGTCACATCTTCGTGAGTTACGGTCTTGACTACTTCAGGGCCAGTAACAAACATATACGAGCTATCTTTCACCATAAAGATGAAGTCAGTCAAGGCGGGTGAATACACAGCACCACCAGCTGATGGGCCCATGATCAAAGAAATTTGGGGGATGACGCCAGAAGCAGTGACATTGCGCTGGAAAATTTCTGCATAACCACCAAGGGAAGCGACACCTTCTTGAATGCGGGCACCCCCAGAGTCATTTAAGCCAATCACTGGTGCGCCAACTTTAAGCGCTTGGTCCATGATCTTGCAGATCTTTTCTGCATGAGCTTCAGATAAGGAGCCCCCTAAAACAGTAAAGTCTTGTGAGAATACAAAGACTAAACGACCGTTAATCATTCCATAACCAGTCACTACCCCATCACCCGGTACGGTTTGGTCTGCCATACCAAAATCATGGCAACGGTGCTCAACAAACATATCCCATTCTTCAAAAGTGCCTGCGTCAAGCAGAAGCTCGATGCGCTCACGGGCAGTAAGCTTACCCTTCGCATGTTGAGCTTGAATACGCTTTTGCCCACCACCTAATCGGGCAAGCTCGCGCTTCGCTTCCAGTTGTTGAATGATTTCCTTCATTTCCTGCTCCTTAGAAAAATTCATGCCCCATGGACTCCAATAAGCGTCTTGCCGCTACGGAAGCTGCCATGGTTCCCTGATTTACCTGTGCACTTAAGATTGGTAAGAGTTCCTGAACTGCTGCATTGTTACGAAAGGCATTCTTTAAGCCAGCATCAATGCGATCCCACATCCATGCGCCAGATTGTTGTTTACGACGAGCATCAAATTTGCCATTGGCTCGTTGGAGTTTTTCAAAATGAATTACTTTCTCCCATAGCTCTGGCACGCCTTTGCCTTCGAGCGCGCTGAGGGTCATGACGGAGGGATGCCAAAACTCTTGATCATGTGATGCGTGTTCTGGATTTCCTTGGAATCCCAGCAGTCGTAAAGAGCTGGTGATAAATAATTGCGCGCGCATAGCGGCATCAGGATCAAGATCTACTTTATTAATCGCAATCAGATCCGCAATTTCCATGACCCCTTTTTTGATGGCCTGTAAATCATCTCCGGCATTTGGCAATTGCAATAACAAGAACATATCTGTCATACCAGCTACAGCAATTTCGCTTTGCCCTACTCCAACCGTTTCAACGATGATGATGTCAAATCCAGCGGCTTCAGCAACCAGCATCGCCTCACGCGTCTTTTCCGCAACACCCCCGAGGGTGCCAGATGAAGGGCTTGGCCGAATAAAGGCGTCTTCCAAGACGGAAAGGCGTTCCATGCGGGTTTTATCTCCCAGAATCGAACCACCAGAAAGACTAGAAGAGGGATCAATTGCCAACACTGCAACTCGATGACCTTGACCTATCAGGTAAAGGCCCAATGTTTCGATTAAGGTGGATTTGCCAACTCCTGGAACACCGGATATTCCGAGACGAAATGATTTACCCGTCTTTGGCAATAAAGTATTGAGCACCTCGTCAGCGCGCTTGCGGTGATCTAGGCGAGTGGACTCTAGTAAGGTGATGATCTTCGCCAAGGCCCGTCGTTGTAAAAGCGAGGGTGTCCCTGTGAGATCACTCACCAAGGCCTGATCGGTAGATTCGAGCATGCTCTCTCTATTCCGTATTAGGTTGATTTAATCGACTTGCGAATTTGCTCAAGCACATCCTTGGCTGAAGCGGGAATAGGTGTACCAGGACCATATATTCCCTTCACTCCTGCCTCGTAGAGGAATTCGTAATCCTGCCTTGGTATCACACCACCTACGAAAACAATGATGTCATCTGAGCCCTGCTTTTTCAATTCAGCAATGATGGCTGGTACCAATGTTTTATGACCTGCTGCCAAGGTTGAAACACCCAATGCATGAACGTCATTCTCAATCGCTTGACGCGCGCACTCTTCAGGCGTCTGAAACAAAGGTCCAATATCAACGTCAAAGCCTAAGTCAGCATAAGCAGTTGCCACTACCTTAGCGCCACGGTCATGACCGTCTTGGCCAAGCTTGGCAATCATGACACGTGGACGACGTCCAAAGTCTTTCGCAAAGTCCGCAATTTCTACTTTGAGTTTTTCCCAGCCCTCGGCTGAGTCATAGGCAGCTGCATACACTCCGGTCACCTTTTGAGTATCGGCGCGATGGCGCCCGTAA